>Ga0306921_10001153_pt1 | contig 25147 bp, 14 predicted proteins | sample sta12Cox44000080_FD_203760 | JGI IMG/M metagenome (GOLD analysis project Ga0306921, IMG submission 203760) | Lab enrichment of tropical soil microbial communities from Luquillo Experimental Forest, Puerto Rico - statoxic.12C.oxic.44.000.080 (v2)... | ecosystem: Environmental > Terrestrial >...
CATTCATCAATCGGCGATTGACCGATCCATATTTTAATGATTGGGTCTATCTATTGGTGGACCATTCGTTTGATTATGTCGCTGGGAACTTGAAAACTTGGCCTGCTGCGCTGCCCGGGCACGACGGATGGAGCACGGTCGCGCCCGTAGATTGGCAATCTGAGGCCGCAAAAGGGCCGCCTCTGCGTGCGACGTACCAGATTCTGCCAGACGGCCATCATCTGCTTCTCGGCCGCGACATCAAAGATCTCGAGCGATTTGGCGAGAATGTTACAATCGGCCTCGCCTCGGCCGCGGTGTTGTTTTTGATCCTCGCTGCCGCGGCCGGAATATCTACCTCGCGGCGCTCGGTGGCGCGCATCGAAGCGATCAACGCGACGAGCCGAAAAATCATGCGAAGCGGGCTCGGAGAGCGCATACCGTTGCGCGGGACCGGCGACGAATGGGATGGGCTCGCGGAAAATCTCAATTCGATGCTCGATCGCATCGGGGAATTGGTCGAAACGAACCGGCAGGTTTCGGACAACGTGGCCCATGATCTGCGCACGCCATTGACCCGCATGCGGGGACGATTGGAGAGAGCCTGCAATCAACAGCTCGATCTCGACCATTATCGATCTTTGGTCAACGATACGATCAGCGACCTGGACGAGATCCTGACGACCTTTTCGTCGCTGCTGCGGATCTCGCAAATCGAGGCGCGCGATCGGACAGCTGCGTTCCGCAATACCGATCTGAGCGAGATCGTCCGCGAGGTCGTAGAGCTGTTCGAGCCGGCGGCAGAGGAAAAGGCCGTCCGGCTCCGGCTTTCCGCAGGAGAAAGCGTGTCCGTGGTCGGGGATCGCGATCTCCTATTCGACGCGATCTCCAATCTTGTCGACAACGCGATCAAGCATGGCGGCGATCGGGGCGAGGTTGGGATCGCCGTAGCGCAACGCGCCGCTGGGCCGGTTCTCTCCATCAGCGATCGGGGGCCCGGAATACCGATCGAGGAGCGCGAGCACGTTTTGCGACGGTTCTATCGGCTCGAGCGCAGCCGCAACCGGCCCGGAAACGGCCTTGGTCTCAGCCTGGTTGCAGCGGTTGCCAATCTGCATGGAGCTCGCATTGTGATGGTCGACAACTCTCCCGGTCTGAAGATCGAGCTTCATTTTTCGGTTCCTCAGCGAGCAATACCGAGCATGTTCGATCACCAAGAGCAGTCATGGGCAATTGGCGTCCACGGGCCTTAGTCGTCGACTCGATCTGCCGAGCGGAGCGCCAGTCCCGCGGCATGCCACCATTTTAGGCGACTGGGGCAGCCATGGTGACACGGATCTCGTTGGTGACCGGAGCGAGCTTCGCCTGTGTTCTGGGACCGTTCAGCTTCGGCGCTTCGGCACAGTATTATATTGGTGCTCAGGCCGGCTGGACCGGCCTCCCCTATCAGACCGACACGATCGAGGGTCAGCGCCCGGTCCCCGTGCGGTTTAACGCCGGCTACAATGTCGGGGTGCGAGGCGGCTACCAGCTGGGGCCGTGGCGCTTCGAAGAAGAGTACAGCCATCGCCGCAATGGCGTTGCCGAGTACGACGAAAGCCCGAGGGGGGTCAGCGGCAACCGTCACACCAATTCGATAATGACCAACGTGATCTATGACCTCAGCACCGGCTGGCCGATAACGCCGCATATCGGCGTCGGCATCGGCGCGATGAACGTCTTTGACGGCCTCAAGGTCCCCAGCAGCGGACTAGTGTTCAACGACAGCAGCTGGCAATTCGCTTATCAGGCGATCGCCGGCTTGCGCTATGACATCAACCCGGTTCTCACCCTCGACCTCGACTACCGCTATCTGGCGACGACCGAATCGACATTCGGGATTCCAAATACGGCTCTGCACTACCGCACCGGCGCCAACACGAACAACTTCGTGGCGAGCCTGACTTACCGGTTCGGGGCGCCGCTGCCGACCGATGCCCCGTCGACCCCCGCGCCGCCGCTGCCCTAGCGGGCCGCCAACGTGGTCAATGCTGTCGTCACTCTGGGTGAGGTGGGCCCTAGATAAAATCGGCAACCACCATCAACATCCGACTGGTTGTCCACTCAATAGGTAGCAACGGGAGGGAGCTTTCAAGTCAACTCTAGCGTCGACCGGCTAACAGATTTGTCATTCGGCCCCGAATGTGGTTGTGACCGATAATGCGCAGTGACGACGGGGCTACTTTTGGGAGCATAGTCATCTCCTATTCGTGTATAGCCGTTGGCTGCAACGAGCCATCGTTGCTGCAGTCGCCGCGCTCGTATTCTGCGCGGCCGCACTTCCAACGACGCCGGCCGAGGCGGCATTCGTCGGGGTCGGCGCGCCCAGCTAGTAGTATGCGCCCGCCGCCCGCTTGCGCATATTATCACCCCTTTGGCTGTTATGGGTGCCCAGCGCCGTACTATGCTCCGGCCGGGATTGCAGTCGGCGGCTGGGGTTGGGGCGGCCCATGTTGGGGCTGCGGACCTTTTTCCCATGATCGTCGCTTCTTCGACCGTGACGCCCGCTTCTTCCGCAATGGACGCTTCTTCGACCGTGACGGCCGCTTTTTCCATGATGGTCGCTTTTCCCGCGCCGGCCTTGGTGGTCCCGGCTTTGCCCGCGGCGGCTTTGGTGGTCCCGGTATGATGCGCGGCGGTTTTGGCGGAGGCCGGCGCTAGAGAGCGGCGAAGACCAGCATAGTTCCCAAGTTTGCCGGGCGCTCCGCCGGGGCTATGGAACCCGATCGGGGGCGTCGCAGCGGCAGTAGCAGATCCGGTCAGGTACTCAGTGTCCGGGTCACGCCCTCTTTCCTGATCGTTCAGGCTATGCTAGAGATCCTGCGTCATTGGGGAGTAGCCGCCCGCGTTGACTGCGGGGTCTGCGTCAACACGCTTGGCTTCGGCCATGGCGCAGGCGGCCCGGAAGGCTTGGCGAGACCTTTGGCATCGGTTCCCTGCACCCCGGGTTGGGCGGAGGGGTCCGTGCCAAAGTTCGTCTCCGCCCGACCCCGATGGTGCCGCCGTGGAAGCATTCCTCGTCTCGACCATGGTCGTCGGCCTCGCCGAGATCGGCGACAAGACGCAAATTCTGTCCTTTATGCTCGCCGCGCGCTTCCTGCGCCCACTGCCGATCATCTTCGGCATCCTGTTTGCCACCATAGCCAACCATGCCGTCGCCGGTCTGGCGGGAACGTATTTCGGCGACCTCCTAAGCGGCCCACGGCTGCGGTGGATTCTCGGGCTTTCCTTCCTAAGCGTCGCGGTGTGGGCGCTGTTCCCCGACAAATACGAGGGCAACGATAAGGCGATCGCCCGCTCGGGCGCTTTCATGTCAACCCTCGTCGCCTTCTTTCTCGCCGAGATCGGCGACAAGACACAGATCGCGACTGTGGGCCTCGCGGCGCGGTTCGAGCAGTTCTACTCGGTTGTGATGGGCACCACACTCGGCATGATGCTGGCGAACATCCCGGCCGTGCTACTTGGTCACAGGCTGGCGGACAAGCTTCCAATCAAAGCCATTCGGATCGTGACCGCCCTCGTGTTTGCCGTAATCGGCATTCTCACTGTCGCCCGTGTTGGCGAATAAAACCGAACCCCACTTTCTGTGGCGGTGCAATCCGGTAGGACGACTGTGGCGCGGGAAGAAGCCGTGGACGACCGGGGACAAGCCCGGCCAACGGGCTCGGGACGGCATCGAGGTGGAGCATGTATCCAGTTTCGCTCCAACCGGACAACCGCGGATTTGACCCGGTGAGCGGTGGCCCCTACACGGATGTCGATGACCGCATCGCTGTCGAATTGACGCCGCTATTCTGCCCGCGGCGACGGCTGGGAGGGCAGCGATGATCCGATCGCTTCGGGCTGCGCGACGGCCGCGAGTTCTGATGTCGGTTGGCGATGCGGCGGATTGCTTCTATGAAAGCCTCACGCCATTGGACCAGTATGGTGGCCTCGATGCCGCGGCCACAGCCCCCGGAGGGGTCCGCAGGGCCAGGCTTTACGGCGTCTCGTCCGCCGCGGAGAATCGGAACCGACAGACAATGTCCCCGAGCCAGTGCGGTGCCAGCTTGCCAACGTGGCAACCGGATCCGGTTCAGCCGACTTTGAACATGCGGCCGATCTGCCCTTGGCGGCGCGGCGGCGCGGGCGGTATCGGTTCGACAATCAGGGATTCTTCCCCGTGTTTTTCTTAAGTAACGACACTGTGATCGCCGGCCGCGTCCTCTCCGCAAAACTCGCATAAGGCGGCGCGGCGCGCGTTAAGGTCGCGCGGCGAACCTCGGGAGGATGCCATGAAACTTCGCCCTTGCCGGCTGCTCGCGATTTCGGCTTTCGTTTCCTGCTTTCTCGGCAGCGTCCAGACTCTCGCGCAAAACGCCTACATCACCAACGATGGCTCCGGCAATGTGTCGGTGATCGACACGGCGATGAATACGGTGACCGCCACGATCACCGTCGGCACCGCGCCCTTCGCCGTGGCGGTCAGCCCGGACGGCGGTACGGTTTATGTCGCGAACATCGACTCCGACAATGTGTCGGTGATCGCCACGGCGACGAATAAGGTGATCGCCACGATCACCGTCGGCAGCTCCCCCGAGGGCGTAGCGGTCAGCCCGGACGGCAGCACGGTCTATGTCACGAACCAGCGCTCCGGCAATGTGTCGGTGATCGACATGGCGACGAATAAGGTGACCGCCGCGATCCCGGTCGGCAGCGAGCCCGGCGGCGTGGCGGTGACGCCGGACGGCAGCAAGGTCTATGTCGCGAACTTCCTCTCCAACAATGTGTCGGTGATCGCCACGGCGACGAATAAGGTGACCGCCACGATCGCGGTCGGCGCCAATCCCTTCGGTGTGGCGGTCAGCCCGGACGGCGGCACGGTCTATGTCGCGAACGCGGGCTTCGGCACCAACACCGTGTCGGCGATCGCCACGGTGACGAATAGCGTGACCGCCACGATCCCCGTCGGCAGCGAGCCCGGCGGCGTGGCGGTGACGCCGGACGGCAGCAAGGCCTATGTCGCGAACTTCCTCTCCAACAATGTGTCGGTGATTGCCACAGCGACGAATAGGGTGACCGCCACGATCCTGGCCGGCAGCGAGCCCTTCGGCGTGGCGGTCACCCCCGACGGCTGCAAGGTCTATGTCGCGAACGGGGCCTCCAACGATGTGTCAGTGATCGCCACGGCGACGAATACGGTGACCGCTGCGATCACCGTCGGCAGCGGGCCCGTCGCGTTCGGCGTGTTCATCATCCGGCCGAGCTTTGCCGGGACGCAAGTGTCCTCGAACTGTCACGGCTAGAACGCCTCGCGTTGGCCCGGCGGCTCGGCGGTAAAACCGCGCCATCCTGTGCCAATGGTCAAATCTCCCCCTTCGAGTTGTTCCGGTCTCGGCGATGATGTCTTGGTTCCATCTCCCGATCGGTCGCCACTACTGTAAGCCGGGGTTTGGCGAGAGTCAGGCATGACCGGGGAAGAATGCCGCGCCGGGCTGCGCGACAGGCGCGAGGTGTGGATCGACGGCGAGCGTGTGCACGACGTGACGGTCCATCCAACGTTCAAGCCGGTTGTCGATCTCAGGGTGCGCATGTACGACATGGCGCACGAACCGGCTTGGGCCGAGATCATGAGCTACCGCGAGGCTAGCGAGCGCTGTTCGATCTTGTTGCGGCCGCCAACCGAAAAGGCCCACTGGCACGAGAAATGGCGTGCGGTCGGCGCCTATCTGATGGACATCCGCGGCATTCTCACTCGCGTCGGTGACGAGACCGTCGGCGAGATGTGGTCACTCTACGACGGCCGCAATGTACTGAACGAGATCGATCCGTGCTTTGGCGACAATATCGATCGTCATATCCGCCGGGTATTGCAGCAGGATATTTTTCACGTCTCGGCGAACACCGATCCCAAGGGCGACCGCTCGCAGCGCCCGCAGGATCAGGACCCCGACATGATGGTGCAACCCATCGCTGGGGCCCGCCTGCTCTCCAGCGTTGCGGACGAAACTCTTTGCCGTCGACAGCCAAAAGTCAGACTATGGCCCTCGCGGGGCCGGAATCCGGGAAATGTCCGCGCAAATGAGTAAATTTTTGCTTGGAGTGTGAAATACCTCACACTTCCAAATGAACCCCCGCGATATTCTGTGACAGCGAGCACTGGTCTCGGACCGCGCCATGGGGAGCCGGTTGGGGTTTCTGACCGCCATCGACAGCTAAAAGTTGCGGCGGGGACTCCACTATCCGAATACGGGAGTGCCCCAATGAATTTCGAACAAAACCTCTTCATCAGTTACGCGCACATCGACGATCAGCCCCTAACGCCCGGCGAGAAGGGCTGGATCACCCGGTTTCATGCGACCTTAAAGAAAATCTTGGACATGCGTCTCGGCCGCGAAGCGAAGATCTGGAGAGATGAGAAACTTCAAGGCAATGATGTTTTTTCAAATGAGATCGTCGCTCAGTTCAACCACTCGGCCGCTCTGCTTTCCGTCATAACGCCCCGCTATCTCAATTCGGAATGGTGCACGCGCGAGGCGCGCGAATTTTGTCACAGTGCGGCGGAGCAGAGCGGAGGGCTTGTGGTCGGAAACAAGTCGCGGGTGTTCAAGGTAATCAAGACGCCGGTGGATGCCGAGGAATCGGAGGCGCTTCCGGCCCACATGAAAGACCTCCTCGGATTTGAGTTTTTTACCTACGAGGACGGAGCACCGCTCGAATTGGATCCAAACTATGGGCCGGAGTTCAACCAACGTTACTTAAAAAAAGTAGCATTGCTGGCGCAAGACATTGCACAACTACTCAAGACACAGCAGGCCGAAGGGGACCGGGACAAAAGCAACGACAGGCACGTTTCGAGTGAGTCGCCGGCGCCGAGCAAGCCGGCCGTGTATCTTGCCGAGTGTAGCTACGACCGGAAGCAGGCGAGAGAGCTGCTTGAAGGCGAACTAAAACGCCTCGGTTATCAGGTCCTTCCGGATAAACGATTGCCGCAGGACGAGGCGGAATATGTTGCTGCCGTTGAGAACTTGTTGGCGCGCTGTGCGCTCTCGGTCCATCTGGTGGGTGAGAAATACGGCACTGTGCCCGATGGTCCCACCGATAAGTCGGCCAGCATCCTCCAGAACGAACTGGCCGTTGCACGGTGTCGAAGCGGCGGGTTTCAGCGGCTGATCTGGCTGCCGCAGGGAACCCGCTCGGAACAAGCGCCTCAGCAGGCATTTATCGAGGCGTTGCACCAGGACGCGCTGGCTCAGTTCGGCGCGGACCTGATTGCGGGAGATATCGAGGAGCTGAGAGCCGCGATCCACGATACCTTGAGAAAGATCGAGCAGCCGGAATCGAAGCGACCGGAAGGCGACAGCGCCCGGGCGCGGCCCGCCACGGCGGGGAGCTCGAAAATGATCTACCTGATCAATGACGTGAAGGACCGCAAAGCCACCGTTCCGGTGCGCAAGTTGTGCCGACAATTGGGGTTTGAAGTCGCCGTCCCGGCCTTTGAGGGCGACGCGTCCGAGGTTCGCAAGGCCAACCAGCAGCAGTTGGCCAGTTGCGACGGCGTCGTGTTGTTTTACGGCGCCGGCGACGAGGCATGGAAACGATCGATCGATACTGAGCTGAAGAAGATGGCGGGCTACCGGGGCGGCAAGCCCCTGCCGCCAGTGTCCACTTACCTGGCCGAACCCAGAACAGCCGACAAGGAAGACCTGATCGACATGGAGGAACTCGGCCTGATCGACGGGCTAGACGGTTTTGCGGAGGCGGCGATGACCAAATTCCTGCAAGACCTGAGCGCCACCGGAAGCGCCTCGTGAGCGCCGCCGCCGCGGCCGGCGGGCGGCCGAATCCCTTTCCAGGTCTACGTCCCTTCCGGGAAGATGAGGAACATTTGTTTTTCGGCCGGGAGAGCCAGGTCGACGCCATGATCGACAAGCTGGCCGCCACGCGCTTTCTGGCCGTGGTTGGCACTTCCGGCAGCGGTAAGTCCTCGCTGGTCAACTGCGGGCTGCGGCCGGCCCTCCGCCAAGGACTGATGTCACGGGCTGGCACTGCGTGGCGCATGGCGCAGTTCCGTCCCGGCAATAATCCGATCGGCGCGATGGCTCGCGCCCTAGCGCAGGACGGCGTGCTGTTTCGCGACCAGCCGACGGAAGGTGCGACGCTGGCCGAGATCATCGATACCACCTTGCGCATGAGCAAGATGGGACTGATCGACATATTCGAGATGGCGCCGTTGGACGAGGGCGTCAATCTGCTGGTGGTGGTGGACCAGTTCGAAGAACTCTTTCGCTACCGGCAGCTGGTGGCCGCCGGGCGCGGGGACGAACAGCACGGCAGCGAGGAAGCCGCCGCTTTCGTGAGCCTGCTGCTTGAGGTCAAGCAGCAGCAAACTTGTCCGATCTTCGTCGTCCTGACGATGCGCTCGGACTTTCTCGGCGACTGCACCCAGTTTCCCGGCTTGGCCGAGGCGATCAACGCGGGGCAGTACCTGGTGCCGCGGATGACCCGCGACGAGCGCCGCGCTGCCATCGAGGGTCCCGTCAGGGTGGGGGGCGCAGAGATCGCGCTGGTGTTGCTGACGCGGCTGGTCAACGACGTCGGCGACAACCCGGACCAACTGTCGATCCTGCAGCACGCCCTGAACCGCACCTGGGCGCGCTGGCAGGACGAGGGTGGTGACAAAGGGGCGTTGGACCTGGCGCATTATGAGGCCGTCGGAACCATGGCCCATGCGCTGGATCAGCATGCCGAGCAAGCCTATGCCGAACTAGGCGCCACGCGACAGCAGCAAATCTGCGAGAAGCTCTTCAAGGCGCTCACCGACAAGGCGACCGACCCGCGTGGCGTGCGGCGTCCGACCGCCCTGCGCACCCTGTGCGCCCTGGCCGACGCGACGGCAGCGGAAGTCACGGACGTGATCGACGTGTTCCGCGATCCGAGCCGTTCCTTCCTGATGCCTCCGGCCGGGGAAGCGCTCGGGGCGGAGACGGTTATCGACATCTCGCATGAGAGCCTGATGCGGGTGTGGCAGCGGCTCAATATCTGGGCGGACGAGGAGGCCCAGTCAGCGCAGACTTACCGCCGCCTGGCCGACGCGGCAGCTCTGCACGCTGCTGGCGCGGCGAGCCTGTGGCGCGACCCCGAGCTGCATCTGGCGCTCGATTGGCGGGACCGTAGCCATCCGAACGAGACCTGGGCGGCGCGTTACCAGGCCGGATTCACGGCGGCGATGGATTTTCTCGACGAAAGTCTGGCGCTGGGCCAGCGGGAGGAGGCGGAGAGGGAGGCGGCGCGTCAGGCGGAGATCAGGCGCCAGCAGGAATTGGCGGCGGCAGCCGTCAAGCTCGCGACCGAGCAGCGTCGGCGGGCGAGGGTGGCGGTAGTTGGCGTGATCGTCGCTCTCTTGCTGGCAGCCTTCGGCAAATACGAGGCAGACAAGGCCAACGAAGAAAACGCGGTTGCACACAGGGCTGAAGTCCGCGCCGTGTCGACTTTGTCGCGACAGTTCACCGAGCGCGGCGATGCGACAACGGGCATTCTCGCGGCGCTTCCCATGATGCCGAACGCGACGAGGCCGGGTATGCGGCCACACAGTGCGCCGGCCGCCATGGCACTCCTGGATGGCTGGTCGCATCATCGCGAGATCGCCACCCTGATCGGCCACACGGAAGAAATCATGAATGCGTCGTTCAGTCCCGACGGCCACCGCGTGGTCACCGCGTCGGCCGACCACACGGCGCGGGTCTGGGATCTGTCTGTCTCGCCTCCCGTGTCGATCGTACTGAGCGGGCACACCAGCGACATCATCAGTGCGGCGTTCAGTCCGGACGGCAAGCGCGTGGTCACCGCGTCGGCCGACCACACGGCGCGGGTCTGGGATCTGTCTGCCTCGCCTCCCGTGTCGATCGTACTGAGCGGGCACACCAGCGACATCGTCAGTGCGTCGTTCAGCGAGGACGGCAAGCGCGTGGTCACCGCGTCCAAAGACAGCACGGCATGGGTCTGGGACCTTTCTGGCGCGGCACCGGCAGCGACCGTGCTGCGCGGGCACGAGGGCGTCGTGTACAGTGCGGGGTTCAGTCCGGACGGCCAGCGTGTGGTCACCGCGGGGGAAGACGGTACAGCGCGGGTCTGGGACCTGTCTGTCTCGCCCCCGATGTCGACGATACTGAGCGGGCACAAAAACCTGGTCAGGAGAGCGTATTTCAGTCCCGACGGTACGCTTGTGGTCACCGTGTCCTACGACAAAACGGCGCGGATCTGGGACCTGTCTGCCTCGCCCCCGATGTCGACGATACTGAGTGGGCACAAGGACTTGGTGGTCAACGCGTCGTTTAGTGCCGATGGCAAGTGGGTGGTCACCGCCTCGTGGGACAAGACGGCGCGGATCTGGGACCTGTCCGTCTCTCCTCCGATGTCGACAACACTGAGCGGGCATACGGGTAGGGTCTATAGTGCGTCGTTCAGTCCGGACGGCCAGCGTGTGGTGACCGCGTCGGAAGACAGCACGGCGCGGGTCTGGGACCTGTCTGGCGCGGCACCGGTAGCGACCGTGCTGGGCGGGCACACAAGCTCTGTCTACACGGCGGCGTTCAGTGCGGACGGCAAGCGGGTGGTCACAGCGTCGAGGGACAAGACCGCGCGAGTCTGGGACGTGTCTGGCCCGGTCCCAGTGGCCCCGGTGGCGATCGAGCTGAGCGGGCACAAGGGCCCCGTCAGCACCGCATCGTTCAGTGCAGACGGCAAGCTCATCGTTACCGCGTCGAAGGACATGACGGCGCGAGTGTGGTACGCCCAAACCGGTGCCATGATCGCTGTGCTGAGCGGGCACCAGGGCCCGGTCAACACCGCGTCGTTCAATGCGGACGGCACGCTTGTGGTCACTGCCTCGTCCGACAATACAGCACAGGTCTGGGACGCCAAAACCGGCAAGCCCGTCGGCGAACCGCTCACGGGCCACGCGGATGCTGTGGTTGGCGCGTCGTTCAGCCCCGACGGCAAGCTCATCGTTACCGCGTCGAAGGACATGACGGCGCGAGTGTGGGACAGCCGAAGTGGCGCCGAGATCGCGATGCTGAGCGGGCACCAGAGTCCAGTCAACACTGCGTCGTTTAGTGCGGACGGCCAGTGGGTAGTCACTGCGTCCGCAGACAATACGGCAAGGGTCTGGGACCTGTCTGTTTCGCCGCCGCTCTCGACCATACTGAAAGGGCATACGGGCGACGTCTACACTGCGTCGTTCAGCGTCGACGGCAAGCGGGTGGTCACCGCGTCCCAAGACAGCACGGCGCGGGTCTGGGAGCTGTCTGTTTCGCCCCCGCTCTCGACCAAACTGAAAGGGCACACGGACGATGTCTACAGTGCGTCGTTCAGCGTGGACGGCAAGTGGGTGGTCACCGCGTCCGTAGACAATACTGCGCGGGTCTGGGATCTGTCTGTCTCGCCGCCGATGTCGACGATATTGAGCGGGCACGCGGGCGACGTCTACACCGCATCGTTCAACCCAAACGGCAAGCAGGTGGTCACCGCGTCCAAGGATAGCACGGCGCGGATCTGGGACCTATCTGACGCGACCCCGGAGCCGGTGGAGCTAGGCGGGCATACAAAGTCGGTCAAGACTGCATCGTTCAGTGCGGACGGCAAGCTTGTGGTCACCGCTTCGGACGACGGAAAAGCAATCATCCATGCGGTGCCGACCGATGACGAACTAGTGGTCCTCGCAACGCATTCCATCACCCGTTGCCTCACGGTCTACCAGCGCGAGGAGCTTGGTCTGCCGGTCGTGATTAATGAAGCCGTCGGCGACCGCGCCCGGATCCGCCCCCCGCCCTGCTGGTGACCGGATGATCGGACGCACCTGCGCCCCCCATGCTTCCGTATAACGGATGGGCAAATAATTCTCTTATTCGGTCTTGTGCGCCGAGGCTGCGACTGAGGAAACTTTGGGGGTAGGGTCTTCACGAAGGCAATAGCGAGCTCGAGGCAACCCGCAATCCTCGCTCGTCGCGCGGGATCGACGAAGATGTAGCCCTCCATCGGCCGCCCCGACACCTCCATAGGCTTTGCGCCCGGCCGCACCAGCGCATGGGCTGTTGTTCTCTCCCAACCCGCACGACCGGGCCGCGCTTCGACGTTCCCGCAACCACGTTGCCCTTCAACATAAAGCACAGCCCGCCAAACATCCTCACTTCCCGCACCGAGCCGGTCCCAGCGGGAAGGGCGCGCACGCGCTCAATGAGATCTTCATCCAGAGCCACTGATTAGCCCTCAAGCATCGTCGCGAGTTCATCTACGCGATTGACCGCCGACACTCAACGGCTGCTATGGTCGACGCGGAGCATCGTGCCTCGCGCTGCATCGTAGCCCCCGTGCTCTGGGGAGACAGCGGTGATGGCCTTCATCAACGACATCCATTGTGAGCCAATCGTCCATACCTGGCACTACAAAATCGACGACGCCGGCTGACCCCATAGGCTCGATATTTTGGAAACGCCATACTAGGGGCTAATACGAACCCGCCGTCACGGCTACAACATTTGTGCCCCCGGACGCAGAGGATAAGGCTTTGCCAGTGTTTTTGTGCAGAATCGCGGGTTGCACTAACAGGTGTCGAATTTATCGACTTATTGTGCAAAGCCCTCCGGGGGTCGAGAGCGCCGGCGAGGCCAGCAATGCGATGCGCTTGCGATCATTTGCGCCGTCGCCGACGTGCCGGCGCCGCTCGGCGTCGCCCATATCGACACGCCGGCGACATGCGAGAGAGACCGGCCGGCGCCCGGCGCGGCGAAAAGCCCACATATGGACCCCGAACAGCCGGAAGTAAGGGCGCCTGCGCGGTGCCCCTGCGCGTCCGTGCCGGCGGCGTTCGTCGACCCTCGAGCCGTCCCATTCCGTGCCCCGACGCGCCGGAGAGGGTAGGGTCGGAGGGCGAGATAGGCTCGGCGCCGGCGTGTGTCTCGACAAGAAGTGCCTGACGCGGCTTTCGCCGAAAGTGGGCCGCACCTGACTTCCCTCTGGGATCACATTACATCGGTCGGCCTGACCGTGGGGCATCGGCCGCGGCGGACTGCAGGGCGGAGTCCGGAGGGACATCAGCTAGGCGAAATGTCGTTTATCCTCCTCCCCTGTTAGCCCCCTGTTAACCCGTCCGGGCACCCCTGCAAGCCCCAAAATCCCCCTGTTTGTCGTACCGGAAGAGCAGATCGCAAGTATCTGACCAACAACGCTTATCGGAGGCATATCCCGTTAATTTTGCGGTACCGAACCGATTTCTCCCCTGCTTTCGCACCTTTAACAGGGTGGCGAGAGTGATAAGGCTGGTGCCGTCCTGGCCGCTGATCGTCGAGACTCGCAGCCTTCATTGGCAGCCGCTTGGCGCAGGGCGCGCGGGCGGCCAGCGTCATCGCCGGGGCGACCAAGCCGGAACCAATCGAATAAAGCCGCCGCGGGGTCGCGAGCGGCTGGGCATTGACAGAAGAGGACATACAGGAGATCGATCAGACGACAGGTTGATGACGGTCGCAATTTGGGAAGGAGGCCCGGTATGGACATAAGACTGAACGGACGGAGCGCAGTGGTGACGGGCGGCAGCAAGGGGCTGGGCCTCGCGATCGCCGAGGAGTATGCCAAATCGGGCGCCGATGTCGCGATCCTGGCGCGCGACCAGGGCACGCTCGCCGAGGCCAAGGCCAAGATCCAGGCCGGCGCTCCTGGCCGCAAGGTCGCCGCGATCAGCTGCGACGTGTCGAAGTCGGCCGACATCCGCAAGACCTTCGACCAGATCATGTCGGAGTTCGGCAAGATCGACATCTACGTCAACAATGCCGGCCAATCGACCCGCGGCCCCTCCGAGACGTTGACCGACGAGATGTGGCAAGCCGATCTCGACCTCAAACTGTTCGCACAGATCCGCTTCTGCCGCCTGATCTTCCCGCAAATGAAGGAGCGGCGCTGGGGCCGCATCATCAGCGTCCTCAACATCGGCGCCAAGGCGCCGGGAGCGGACAGCGCCCCGACCTCGGCGAGCCGCGCCGCCCAGATGGCGTTTACCAAGGCCTTGTCACAGGAAGGGGCTCCCCACAACGTGCTCGTCAACTCGCTGCATGTCGGGGTCATCGTCAGCGACCAGATCAAGCGCCGCTACGACCGCGAAAGGCCGAATGTCAGCTTCGACCAGTACGTCGCCGAGGCGGGCAAGGGCGTGCCGCTGGGCCGCATGGGCAGGGCCGAGGAATTCGCCAATGTCGCGACCTTCCTCGCCTCCGACGCCGCCTCTTATCTGACCGGCTGCGCGATCAACGTCGATGGCGGCCGCTCGCCGGTCGTGTAGGCTAAACGACCAAAGCCCCAACCCTCGGCTTGGAGGGTTGGGGCGCAGACCGGCCCCTCAGTTGAGTATTGCGTCCCACCGGTTTTCGTGCCGCTCGAGGGCCTTCATGTTCATAAAACCCTGCTTTTTCCACCCTGCCGGGCGATGGATGCTTCCGGCCAAATCGCGATTCTTAGAGGCTGACCGAAATGAATTGAGTGATTTCAGTCAGTTGTGGCATGATGGTTGTGGTGAAACAATCATTGGAGCACAAGATGTGGACCGAAATCACTCGCCGGAAGTATGAGCGAGAGGGACAGCGCCACGCAAGCGATCTGACGGATGCGGAATGGGCGCTGATTGAGCCGCACATGCCGGCAGTTAAGCGCTTGGGCCGGCCGCGTGAGACCGAGTTGCGAGCCGTGCTCGACGCGATTTTGTATATTGTGCGAACCGGCTGTCAGTGGCGGATGCTGCCCAAGGACTTTCCCCCGTTCACGACCGTGCAAGGTTATTTCTACGATTGGCGAGACGACGGCTTGTTTGAGAAGATCAATTTTGCGTTGCTGCTGCAAGCACGCGAAGCGGCGGGACGAGAGCCGAGCCCGTCGGCCGGAGTTATCGACAGTCAATCGGCCAAGACAACCGAGAGCGGCGGGCCGCGTGGGTATGATGCGGCCAAGAAGGTCAAAGGTCGCAAGCGTCACATTGTGACCGATACTTGCGGTCTACTGGTCGGTGCCGAGGTGCACCCTGCCGATATCCAAGATCGCGATGGTGCCAGGCTTGTCATCGAGGCCATTCACCAGTTGTTTCCATGCCTGCGCCATCTCTTCGCCGACAGTGTCTATAACGGCCCCAATCTGCGCGACGCCCTCGTCAAATTCGGCAAGTGGACGATCGAGATCGTCAAACGCGCCGCTGACGCGGCCGGATTTCAACTGCTCCCCCGGCGATGGGTCGTCGAACGAACCCTCGCTTGGCTCAATCGAAACCGCCGCCTGGCCAAAGATTTCGAGGCTTCGATCGCCAGCGCCAAAGCCTGGGTTTACATCGCCTCCGCGCAGCTGCTCATTAGGAGATTGTCCTGCCCATAGGACAACCTATACGATTAAGATTCGGACACTTAGCAATGAAAAATCGAACGGGCTTTTTCCCGTGCTCGGGCCCTACGAGTACGTATATCGTTACGCGATCGAGTAAATCTCCTTCGAAATCCTCTGTATTTACATACCACGGCTGCACGCGAACTGTTTTCACCTGAACTTTGCGTAGTGTAGGCTCTTCAGGACGCCCCACAAGGAGGTCGTAAGATTTAGTATTTCGATCTGCTAATTGGGCATCAAACCCGCGACTCAATAGTTCTCCCATCACGAAATATTCACCGGCGTTGCCGGTAGGAATTCCGGATTTTCGCTTTTTTGGCGACGTCTTCTCGGCATCGGGGTGGACTTCGACCCCAACTTTGCCGCTAGGGTGGCAGAAATTCCCTCTGCCATCGGACGGAACCGCCTGATGTCTTCTATCAACAATTCGCGGACCTCGCCGTCCTCATCGGTCAGCGGTTTGCGCATTTTCATATCGCCTCGCCTCTCTTGCGTTCGCTTTACGGAAACTGATAACGCGAATACCCGTTTCGGTTTCGACAAAGCACAACACATGCAGACGCCTATTCAAATAACCCAACGCCACTTGCCGTGTTTCTCAGTAATCGCGACGGGTATCCGTTGATCGCATCGCCGTACTGAATTCGAAATCTCTGGCCTGTTCGAATGACAGCCCGCGTTCGCGAACGTTTCGCCCGTTCTTGGCTGGATCATATGTGATATCCACCGGTGAGGTTCGCAAGATCTACCCCATCCGCATGTACTTTTCTTCCAGCTCACGCCAATGGGCGGTGCCGACCGCATCCTCGCGTTCCTGGAAGGAGGCGAGCTCGCCCTCGATGCGGCGGGTATCGCCGTCCTCCTTCAGCGCCGCCAGCACCCGCTGGGCCGCGCCGATCGCCGCGCGATGGGTCTGCGAGGGATAGATGCCGAGGCGAAAACCCATCGCTTCGAGCTCGCTCGCCGGCAGCATCGGGGTCTTGCCGCCTTCGAAGACATTGACGAGAGCCGGCCCCCGCAGGCTGTGGCCGACGACGCGCAGTTCCTCGACGTCCTCCGGTGCCTCGACAAAGCCGACATCGGCCCCCGCTTCGAGATAGGCGTTGACGCGGTCGATCGCCGCCTGCAGCCCTTCGACCGCGCGCGCATCCGAACGGGCGATGATCACGAGGTCGGGGTCCTGCCGGGTGTCGACCGCGGCATGGATCTTGCCGACCATTTCGGCGGTGCTGATGACCTCCTTGCCCTCGTAATGGCCGCATTTTTTCGGGTTGACCTGATCCTCGATGTGGAAAGCGGCAACCCCTGATTTCTCGTATTCGCGAACCGTGCGGATCACATTGATCGCGTTGCCATAGCCGGTATCGGCGTCGGCGATGACCGGGATGCCGACCACATCGACCGTCAACCCGATGAAGCGGACGTTCTCGGACAAGGTCAGCAACCCGAGATCGGGATAGCCGTTCGCCCGCGAATAGCCGCCGCCGGTCAGATAGACCGCTTCGAACCCGGCCTGCTCCACGAGCCGTGCCGTCAACGTGTCGTAGGCCCCCGGCGCCATCGTGTAGCCGCGGCGCGCGATTAGGCTCCTCATCGTCTGTCGTGGTGTCATCGGCATCTCCCTATCGGCATCGGTCGCCTGGCGACCGGCGGGCATGCTACGCTCGTTCCGGCACCAGGAGAGAGATCGGTCGATGAGCAGCGAGCTGACCAAAGCCGAACCGTTCGCAGCCCCCGTCGTCGAGAGCCTCTCGGTCCGGCTTCTCGTCGACTCGTTTTACGATCGCTTCATCGAAGATGCACGGCATCCGTTGGTCAAAATCGAGCACGTTCGCCATATCACCGGGCACGAACGATCGACATTAGCCGGCGAATGGGGCTTGTCCTTGCATCTGGAATCCGTCCAGGCCGGCGGTAAATCCCAATACCTGCTGGATTTCGGCTATACGCCCGAGGTGCTGATCCGAAACTTCGAGCTGCTCGATCTCGATCCGGGCCGGATCGACGGCCTTATTCTGAGCCACGGCCACCGCGACCACTATGGCGGGCTCGAAGGGTTCGTCACTCACTATCGAGCAAAAATGCGCCCGGACCTGAGGCTCTTCGCCGGCGGGGAGGCCAACTTTCGCGAAAAATGGATCAAGCGGCGCGGCGCCGAACCGGTGTCGTGGGGCATGCTCGACCGCGAGACGCTGGAAGCCGCCGCCGTCGGAACGGTGTGCTGTGAGGCTCCGCAGGCGCTTCGCGGCGCCTTTACGACCGGCCACATCCCCCGTCAGTCCTTTGAGCGAGTCCTGGAAAACACGCTCGTCGAGAGCGAGGGCGACGCAAGCCCATCCCCCGACCATTTTACCGATGCCGAGCGGCTAGGCCGCCTCGTCCCCGACCAGCATCCGGACGAACACGCGACCTGCTACGTCGTCCAGGGACGCGGGCTCGCCGTCATCTCTTCGTGCGGCCATGTCGGGCTGATCAACACGATAAAAGCTGCCATGGCGGTGTCGGGGGTCGGCAAGCTGCACGCGGTGCTCGGCGGGTTTCATCTTGGCCCGGCGCCACAGGATTATATCGATCACACGATAGTCGAGCTCGAGCGGCTGTCTCCTGACGTGGTCATCCCGATGCATTGCAGCGGCGCCAAGTTTCTTGCGGCGATGCATCGGCAGATGCCCGACCGCCTGGTCACCGCCAACATCGGCAGCCGTTTTACGTTCGGCGTTTGAGCGCCGCGCGTCGGCCGGCTTATCGCCCCGATCCGTAGCGACGGCTCGACGAGCCCACTTGTGAATCCTCGGGTTCTGGCCGTTGCCGGCCTTCTAGTCTTCTCAGCAGACCGCGGGTTTCAGGGCCGCGATTCTCGGCGTCGGTTTTCGAAGCCTGCGCCCGCTCGCGGCGCAGCTCCTCCATACGTGCACGGATCGTCGTGAAATCATCGGCAGCACGGGGTCGGGTCACGTCTCCTCCTCAAAATTTTGACCGAACCCGGAATGGGGCTCGCGTGGTTTATGGCTAGGTAGGGCCCGTGAAAGGGTCTCCCAGCCTGGCGCACCGAGGGCCCTCGACGCAAGCGAAAATCAAGGGATGGAGATGGAGGCGAGGAGGTCGTTCGCCTCTCTGATCAATTGCCCCGCTTTCGCTTCGTCGATCGGTTGGTTGTTGAACGCGGCGGCCTCGAGCATCGCGATCATCTGGCCGGCAATGTTGTTGCGCTGCGTGGTGATCGCTTGGATCTGCGCCTCGAGTATCGTTAGGTGGCATCGTCGCTCGCGAGCGCGGTCGTCGAAATCCCGGTCAGCGTGCCAAGCCCGAGCGTACCGAGCGGGGCATTGATCGCCTTGTACGCCGCCGCCAGCGCCGAGAGCGTGTCCTGGTGGGCGCGCAGGCCCTTACCGAGCACGTCATGGGTCAACGCCTCGAACAGGACGCGCCCGTCATGCGCGTAATCATCGCTGAGCCCCACCAGATGCAGGATCGTGGGACGCGTATCGGTATGGTCGCTGAAGATCGTGCCGAATTCGCCAAGCCTCTGTACGCCGGGACCGACCATGCCGAGCCAGGTATTGGTTATCTGCGGCTGAAAATCGGCGTGGTTCCAGGCAAAATCCCGACCCTTCTGAGAAGCAACTCGCGGCGTCGAACATTGGCGTGCAGGTCACAGGTTTTCCCGAGCTCTCGGTCTCGAAGAAATAGTCGGGGTAGCCGAATAGGATGAAGTTCGGCGTGCGGTTCGGGTCGGCCGTTACCATGTGCAATAAGGCCTGCTCGGCCTGATCGGCGAGCGCCTGGGCGATCTGGTTGGTGCCGCCCTGGATCACGTCGAAGCCGATGGCGGCACCGGATTCGCGTTCGAGATTGCGGGTTTTGGGGTCGGTCTGCGACGGATTGCCATTGATGTAGAAGGTCGGCGCATCATCGAAATGAATGCCGAACGGCGTCATGTCGCCGAATTCGGTGAACAGCACCGAGTCCAAAACGGTGTCGATCTCGCCCTTCAGCGCATAGGTGCACGGCGTCATAACGCCGTCGCAATTGGCGGGTGAGGGCGCGCCGCCGACAAAATGGTCGTTCTCGTCGGCGGTGATGACGAACAAGGTATTGTCCTTGGTGATGCCGTCCTTGGCGAGGCGGGTGAAAAACTCGCCGAACGCCTTGTTGAAGGCTTGTAGCTGCGTCTCATAACCCGCCTCGCCCGGGCCAAAAGTGCCGCTGCCGGTAATGTGATTGTCGTGGGCGTCCTCGATGGCGTCCTCGATATAGCCGTAGACGACGGGCACGCCCGCTTCGAGCATCGTCGCCAGATAGCCCAATGTCTGAGACGGCGACGGTCGAACCCGGGGAAGCCGATATTGGGCGGAGTGGAGCTGTCGCTGATGACGTTACCGTCGAGGTCCCTGACCGGCCCACTCGGCGATATCTGCGGCTGAACATTGACGTTGCCGTAGAGCGCCGTGAACCCGTTATAGCCGCCGGGCTCGTCCTTCAGAAGGTCGGGCGCGCTGTTCTGCGCGCAAAGCGGGCTTTGCCTCGCGCAATGGATGATGATGCCCTCGAAATCTGCGACCGCCTTGTTGTGGTTGCTCGCGGCCTCCACGGCCTGCGGCGAATTGGGGCCGAACACGTTGTTGATGTCGCTGCTGACATTCTCGAATTCGATATTTGCGATCGAAAAGGCGCCAACATCGCAACCGGCGCGAGTGAAGGGGACCCAGGGCGCCGGCGCGTTCTTGCCGTTCTGCGCAAGCATCTCCGGCGTTCCGTCAGCCGTTAATACATCGGTCCAATAGGTGAAGGAGCTCGGGAAGGTGGCGACGCCGTTCGGGCCAAAGACCCCGATGTTGTTGCCGATCGGCACGCCGAATTTGTCGCCGTAGACGCCGGTCAACGAGGTCACGATGTCGACCGATGTATGCGAGATCAGCGGTGTGTGATGTTTAGTAAAGAGCGTGCCTTGGTCTTCGAGGAAGTTCAGCAGATTGGGCATCTGCTCGAGGTCCGAAGGCACGTTAGGGTTGTCCCGACGGAAATGGACATTGTCGAATTGGATATAGACGATGTGTTCGATGCGGTTATCGAGCTTGCAGAATTTTTTGTCCGCAGCCGTGGCGGGCCGCGCGCCGAGAGCAACGGCCACCGAAGCCGCGGCCGCAAGATAGACGATATCGGGGGATTGTTACGGATCGGGGTCAGGAAGGTTGCAACATCGTGACCGTGCGGGCCCTGGTATCCGCTCGGGTGGTTCCCAGACCCCCCCTCCCGGTCTGCCTCACGCCGACCCGTATCGCCGGCCCGTGATCGCTCACTCCAGCTACCATCAAGAGAGCAACGCCTTCCCTGGTGCTTCCCTGTCACGTGGAATCGGCTCCCTGATCGGCCGATTTAATTCTCTGTTCGGCCGCCTAGGGAATTGGCCTCTGGTTTGATGCGATAACAATAGCTTGACGAGGTGGATTCGGTCCCCGAACGGCCTGAAATCGGCTTTTTACCAGTATTTTCCCGTAGAGCAGGGAAGAGGGGCTCTGCTCCGGCGCCAGGAGCGGTCCGCCGGACCCGAGGGATCGGCTCTTGACGGCGCGCCGAGGTGGATTAAAGCGATTCGCCTCGGGGCGGATCTTATGCATATTATCGGTTTTGTGCCGTCCCGGGGCGGCGCAACCGATAGCGTCGTGCGAACAACGTCAGGTGAAGAGCATCCGCGATGGCATTGCCCGAGAGACAAGGTCTCTACGACCCGCGCAACGAGCACGATTCGTGCGGCATCGGTTTCGTCGCCAACATCAAGGGACGAAAATCGCATGACATCGTCGCGCGCGGTTTGCAGATCCTGGTCAATCTCGACCATCGCGGCGCGGTCGGGGCCGATCCGCTGGTCGGCGACGGTGCCGGCTGCCTGATCCAGATGCCCGATGCGCTGCTGCGCGATTGGGCCCACCGGCACAGCCTGACGCTGCCGCCGCTCGGCGGCTATGCCGTCGCGATGTGCTTTCTGCCGTGGGACGAACGCGCGCGCGCCATCGCGATCCAGCACGTCGAGCATTTCATCCGGGCCGAGGGACAAAGCCTCGTCGGCTGGCGCGACGTGCCGACCGACACGGCCGGGCTCGGCGCTCGGGTCATCGAGACGATGCCGTGGATCAGCCAGGCGATCGTCGCCTGCAGCCCCGAGGTCGCCGATCAGGACGCCTTCGAGCGCAAGATCCTGACGATCCGCAAGCAGATCCTCAACCGCGTCGCTGCAATGGCCGAAGACCACGGCATCCCGGCGTTGCGTGATCTCTACATGCCGTCCTTCTCGACCCGCACGCTCGTCTACAAGGGCCTGCTGCTGGCGCCGCAGATCGAAAGCTTCTACGAGGATTTGCACAACCCGCTGACGGTCTCGGCCCTGGCACTGGTGCATCAGCGTTTCTCGACCAACACCTTTCCTTCCTGGCGGCTCGCGCACCCGTACCGGTTTCTGTGCCACAACGGCGAGATCAACACCGTCCGCGGCAACGTCAATTGGATGGCGGCGCGCCGCCAGGCGATGACGTCCGAGCTCTTGGGCGCCGATCTCGCCAAGATGGTGCCGTTGATCGGGCCGGGCCAGTCCGACACCGCCTGCATCGACAACGCCCTCGAATTGCTCGTTATCGGCGGCGGCTACTCGCTCGCCCACGCAATGATGATGCTGATCCCCGAGGCCTGGGCCGGCAATCCGCTGATGGATCCACAGCGGCGGGCGTTCTACGAGTACCACGCTGCCTTGATGGAGCCGTGGGACGGCCCCGCGGCGATCGCCTTCACCGATGGCCGCCGGATCGGCGCCACGCTCGATCGCAACGGCCTCCGGCCGGCGCGCTACATCGTCACCGACGACGATCATGTGATCATGGCCTCGGAAGCCGGCGTATTGCCGGTCCCAGAGGAGAATATCACCCATAAATGGCGACTCCAGCCGGGCAAGATGCTGCTGATCGACCTCGAGGAGGGCCGCATCATCGACGACGAGGAGATTAAGCGCAAACTCGCCGCCGAGCATCCCTACGAGGCTTGGCTCGAGGCGACCCAGTTTAAGCTCTCCGAGTTGCCGGATCTGGCGGAGGAGCACCGCGAGGCGTCTTCCCGGGGAGCGTGGCCCTCGCGATCGAACGACCCGACGGTGCACCTCGAACTGCAGCAAGCCTTCGGCTACACCCAGGAGGACATCCAGTTCTTTCTCGAGCCGATGGCGCGCGATGGCGACGACCCGATCGGCTCGATGGGCGCCGACACCCCGATTGCCGCGCTGTCGAACAAGCCGAAGCTGCTCTACAACTACTTCAAGCAGAATTTCGCCCAGGTCACCAACCCGCCGATCGACCCGATCCGCGAGGAGTTGGTCATGTCGCTGGTGTCAATGATCGGGCCGCGACCGAACCTGTTGGGGCACGAGGCCGGCACGCATCACCGGCTCGAGGTCTCGCAACCGATCCTGACCGACACCGACCTGGAAAAGATCCACGCGATAGAGCATCTTGTTTCCGCTTTTCGCACCGATACGCTCGATGCGACCTGGCCGGCAGTGGAAGGCGCCGACGGCCTGGCATCGGCGCTCGAACGCCTGTGCCGTGAGGCCACCGAGGCGGTTCAAGCGGGGCACAATATTCTGATCCTTTCCGACCGAGCGATCTCGGCCGAACGGGTGGCGATCCCGGCCCTGCTCGCTACCTCGGCGGTGCACCACCACCTGATCCGCCAGGGCCTCCGCACCAGCACGGGGATCGTCGTCGAGACAGGCGAAGCGCGCGAGGTTCATCACTTCTGCGCGTTGGCGGGCTACGGCGCGGAGGCGATCAACCCCTATCTCGCCTTTGCCACCTTGGAGCAGATTCGCGCCGAGAACGGTCTGCCGCTCGGCGCCGCCGAGGTGCAAAAGAACTACATCAAGGCGCTGGGCAAAGGGATCCTCAAGGTGATCTCCAAGATGGGGATCTCGACCTATCAATCGTATTGTGGTGCACAGATCTTCGACGCCGTTGGGCTCGCCAGCGATTTCGTCGAGAGATACTTCACCGGGACGGCGACGACGATCGAAGGCGTCGGCCTGTACGAGATCGCCAGGGAAGCCGTCGAGCGGCACCGACAAGCCTATGGCGACAACCCGCTCTACCACGACATGCTCGATGCCGGCGGCGACTATGCCTTTCGACTGCGCGGTGAGGACCATGCCTGGACGCCGCAATCGGTAGCTAGCCTGCAGCACGCGGTGCGCAGCGGCTCACTGGCCGATTACCAGGTCTTTGCGGCCACCATCAACGATCAGAGCGAGCGGCTGCTGACGATCCGCGGACTGATGACCTTCGACTTCGCCAAGGAACCGGTGCCGCTCGACGAAGTCGAGCCGGCGAGCGAAATCGTCAAACGGTTCGCGACCGGCGCGATGAGCTTCGGCTCGATCAGCCGCGAGGCGCACACCACCCTCGCCATCGCGATGAACCGCATCGGCGGTAAGTCCAACACTGGCGAAGGCGGCGAGGAAGCGCAGCGCTTCAAGCCGCTGCCGAATGGCGACTCGATGCGCTCGGCGATCAAGCAAGTGGCCTCGGGCCGGTTCGGCGTCACCGCCGAATACCTGGTCAACGCCGATGATCTACAGATCAAGATGGCGCAGGGCGCCAAGCCCGGCGAGGGCGGCCAACTGCCCGGCTACAAGGTCGACAAGAATATCGCGCGGGTCCGTCATTCGACACCGGGGGTCGGGCTGATTTCGCCGCCGCCGCATCACGACATTTATTCGATCGAGGACCTGGCGCAGCTAATCCACGATCTGAAGAACGCCAACCCGAAGGCTCGGATCTCGGTCAAGCTCGTCTCGGAGGTCGGCGTCGGTACGGTCGCGGCCGGCGTCAGCAAGGCGCGTGCCGATCACGTCACGATCGCCGGGTTCGAGGGCGGCACCGGGGCGAGCCCGTTGACGTCGCTGACCCATGCCGGTTCGCCGTGGGAGATCGGGCTCGCCGAGACCCAGCAGACATTGGTGCTGAACGGCTTGCGCGGCCGCATTGCGGTGCAGGTCGATGGCGGTTTGCGCACCGGCCGCGATGTCGCGGTCGCGGCTCTGATCGGCGCAGATGAGTTCGGCTTCTCCACCGCTCCACTGATCGCGGCCGGTTGCGTGATGATGCGCAAATGCCATCTGAACACCTGCCCGGTCGGCATCGCGACCCAGGACCCGGTATTGCGCGTGCGCTTCACCGGCCAGCCCGAGAATGTGATCAACTATTTCTTCTTCGTCGCGGAGGAAGTGCGCGAACTGATGGCGAAGCTCGGCTTCCAGCGTTTCCACGAGATGATCGGGCGGGTCGACAAGCTCGATATGGTCCGGGCGATCGAGCACTGGAAAGCCAAGGGCGTCGATCTGACCCGGCTGCTCCATCGCGCGGCGGCCAAGCCTGGGGTGGCGATCTACAATTGTGAGCGGCAAGACCATCACCTCGACCGGGCGCTTGACAACGAGTTGATTGCGGCTGCCGGGCCGGCGCTCGACGAGCGTGCGCCGGTGCGCATCGAGCGCGAGATCAGGAACGTCCATCGTACCGTCGGTGCGATGCTGTCGGGCGAACTCGCGCGGCGTTACGGCCATGCCGGCCTGCCGCAGGACACGATTTGGGTGACTTTCCGCGGCAATGCCGGGGGGAGTTTCGGGGCGTTCCTGGCGCGCGGCGTCACCCTCGAGCTCTATGGCGACGCCAACGACTATGTCGGCAAAGGGTTATCC
>Ga0306921_10001157_pt1 | contig 25110 bp, 24 predicted proteins | sample sta12Cox44000080_FD_203760 | JGI IMG/M metagenome (GOLD analysis project Ga0306921, IMG submission 203760) | Lab enrichment of tropical soil microbial communities from Luquillo Experimental Forest, Puerto Rico - statoxic.12C.oxic.44.000.080 (v2)... | ecosystem: Environmental > Terrestrial >...
CAGCAATCGCATCGTGGAGAGTCACCAGCCAAGGCTCACGGTCAGCATCGTTGAGAGGGATGCCCGCCCGCATCTTGGTCACGTTTGTCGGCGAATGGAAATCGTCAGCGTCAGCGAATTGCCACGTGAGTGACTCGGCCAGGGCGAGGCCAATCGTGGTCTTGCCGGATCCGGTCACGCCCATGAGAAGGATGACCATGGCTCAGTCGGCAGCCGCTTGCTCTTCTGCGATGCCGAGCACAAAATGGTCCATAGCGTAAGCAAATCCGTCTTCTTCATTGCTCTTAGTCACAAACTTTGCCTGGGCCTTCACGTCGTCGAGCGCATTACCCATGGCGATGCCGATGCCACTTTGGCGAAACATAAGAACATCGGTGTTCATATCGCCGATGGTCGCGATCTGCTCCGTAGGTATGCCCAGCATTTTCGAAAGCGCCAGGACAACCTCTCCCTTGTTGGCCTTGGCGTCCGTCACGTCGAGGTAGTAGGGACTGGAACGGGTTGCTGAGATGGACATGCAACACAGGTCGGCCATCTGCTTTTCCGCGTCGGCTACCGTGGCGTAGTCATCACTCACACCGACCATCTTGAGCACATGGAAGTGCGACATGTCGTGGGTGTTTAGCGGCGTCGCCTTAGCCTGCATGAGTTCTTCCTGGTGTTCCACGTGCGGTCCGCTGGGGTTGCTCACATACCAGTCCGAACCGGTGTATACCCACAAATCGAAACCATTGCGGAATATGTGGTTCGCGACCGTCTGCGCGTCAGAGGATGACATGGGCAACTGGTGAAGCACGGTTTCGTCAGTGCCGACAAACAATGCTCCGTTGAAGCAGGCGATAGGCTCGCAGACGTTGAGTTCACGAACTAACGCCCGGGTCAATCGCGGAGGCCGTGCACTAGCGAGCGTGAACCGAATTCCGGCCTGGCAAAGTCGCCGGACCGCGGCGGGCGCTCCCGGAGTGAGCTGCTTGTTGTTGTCCAGCAGCGTGCCGTCGATGTCGGAGAGCACGAAGGCCACCCGTTTTGCCGGCACCGTGTCAGCCATCAGAGGTTCCAACCGTTGTCGCGTTTCAATGAACGCCACCGTTTACGGTCGTATTTAATAAGAGAATCCGCATTCTGGGGACCTTCGCTTCCGGCCGCGTAATTGGGAAATTCCGAGGCGGGAAGCTGTGACCACGCTTCTTCAATTGGGGTAATAATTCGCCACTCCGCCTCCACCTCATCGCGACGAGTGAACAGGGTCGCATCCCCCCGCATGGCGTCCAGCAACAACGTTTCGTAGGCGACTGGAGTGGCAGTCCCAAACGCTTCGCGGTACGAGAAATCCATGTTGACGCGACTGGCCCGCATGTGCGAACCGGGAGTCTTGGCCCCGAAATTTAGCGCAATTCCCTCGTTGGGCTGAATACGCATGGTTATAACGTTGTGATGAACGTCGCCGGGATTCCGCGCAAACAAGGCTTGCGGCGTGCGTTTGAAATGGATTGCTATTTCGGTGAGCTGGTTCGCCAATCGTTTGCCGGCTCGCACGTAGAAGGGAACTCCCGCCCAGCGCCAGTTGTCTACGTGAAACTCGACGGCTACGTACGTCTCGGTGCGTGAATGGGGATTCACGCCAGGCTCCTGGCGATAGCCTGGGACGTCTTCGCCGTTGATCTTGCCCGGTCCATACTGTCCTCGAATGGTGCGCTTCGCCACCTCCTCTACCGACATCGGACGAATCGCACGCAGCACCTGCACCTTCAACTCGCGAACCGAGTCAGCGTCGAACGCCACCGGCGGCTCCATGGCCGTGAGGGTGAGCAGTTGCAGCAGGTGGTTGGCGACCATGTCGCGCAACGCTCCAGTCTCCTCGTAAAAGGCCGCGCGGCTCTCGACGCCTAGCGTTTCGGCGGCCGTGATCTCGATGTACTCAATATAATTGCGGTTCCAGATGGGCTCGAACATGGAGTTGCCAAAGCGGAAGACCATGATGTTCTGGACCGTTTCCTTGCCGAGGTAATGGTCGATGCGATAAACCGAGTCCTCCTGGAAGACGCGCAAGACGATGGCATTCAAATCCTGGGCGCTCTGGAGGTCATGACCGAAGGGCTTCTCAAGTACGATGCGGGTCCATCCATCAGAGTTGTGCGCTAAACCGGCTTGCCCCAGTCCCTCCACGATGGGAGTAGCCAGAGACGCTGGAGTTGATACGTAAAACAGAATGTTCTTGCTGGCGCCCTTCTGCTGCATCTCTGCGATTTTGGCTTTCAGGTGGGGATAGAAATCGACCCGGTTCGCATCTCCCACCAGATAGTGCAGGCGCCCTGCGAAATCGGCCCAGCCACTTTCGCTGTAATTGCGCGCATCTTTCGACTTCGCCGCTCCTTCATGCATCCGTTCCCGAAACTGCTCGTCCGTAAGCTGGGTGCGGCCGATGCCGAGCACGTCGAAATTCGGATTGGTGCATCCGATGCAGGCCAGATCGTACAGCGCAGGGATGAGTTTGCGGCGCGTCAGGTCTCCGGTGCCACCGAAGATAACCAACAGGCAGGAACCTGCCTTGGGAAGAGCGGACTCAACGACCTTGAACGGTTCAGACTGTACTGCGGTGCTCACTACTTACCTCCGGATGATCGAGTCGATTTGGTGGAGAGCCCTGACCAATCCGTGTGAACGAATCCGGCGGTCGGACGATCGGCACGCTGGTAGGTGTGGGCTCCAAAGAAATCGCGCTGTGCCTGGGTCAGATTTTGCGGCAATTGCGCGCTACGGTAACTGTCAAAGTACGACAACGACGCGGAAAGGGCAGGAACAGGGATCCCCATCTGCACGACGGTTGCGATCAGTTTGCGCCACGAGCGCTCCGAACGCTGTATCCAAGTCATGAACTCGGAGTCGAGTAAGAGATTGGGGAGGTCAGGCTGGCGCTCGAATGCACGCATGATTGAGTCGAGGAAGCGGGCCCGGATGATGCAGCCACCCTTCCAGATGCGCGCCATTTCGCGCAGATTAATTCCCCACTCCCATTCTTCCGAGCCCGCGCGGATCAGGCTCATTCCTTGTGCGTATGAACAGATCTTCGAAGCATACAAGGCATCGTGCACCGCTTGGATCAACTCGCGTTTCTCTCCGCTGTACGCAGCGCTTGCAGTCGAATGGATCAGGCTGCCGGCTATGACCCGCTGGTCCTTCATGCTTGACAGGGCGCGTGCGTCTATCGCAGCGGCGATGGTGGGAATGGGTACGTCGAGATCAAGCGCGATCTGGGCCGTCCACTTGCCGGTACCTTTCTGGCCGGCTTTGTCGAGGATCATGTCCACCAGCGGTTTGCCGGTCTCGGGATCCGTGACGCTGAATATATACGCGGTGATCTCAATCAGATACGACTCGAGCGGCCCGCGATTCCACTCGGCAAAGATGTCCGCCAGTTCCTGGGCGCTCAGGCGGAGCACCTTGTTCAGGATTTCGTAGGCTTCGGCGATGAGCTGCATGTCGCCGTACTCAATGCCGTTGTGCACCATCTTCACGAAGTGACCGGACCCATCCGGTCCAACGTACGTGACACAGGGCCCAGAGTCGGTCTTCGCGGCTATCGCCTGAAGGATGGGAGTAACGTGGTTATATGCCTCGCGAGAGCCTCCCGGCATCAGCGACGGGCCGTGGCGAGCGCCTTCTTCACCACCCGAAACGCCCATTCCGAAAAAGTTGACCATGGTTTGGCGGGCATTGGACTCGCGGCGAATGGTGTCTTTAAAGAAAGAATTGCCTCCGTCAATTACGATGTCGCCAGGAGACAGGTAGGGCGACAGCTTCTGCAGGGTCTGATCGACGGGGTCGCCTGCCCGGATCATCATCAGGATCCGGCGAGGACGCTCCAGCGCGCGACAGAATTCCTGAAGCGTTCTGGCGCCAACCAGTTGCCGTTGCGGATTTCTGTGGAGCAGGCGGTCCGTCCACTCGGTTTCAAGGTTCCAGACCGCCACCGTATTTCCGTGGTCTTCGACATTGAGGGCGAGGTTTTCGCCCATCACACCCAGGCCGATGATGCCAAACTGCGCCGTCTTTACCGCGGTTGTCGCTGGCATGAGTGACTCCTCTTTGCGTGCGTCGAATCTCGCAGCAGCTGCGCCCGTTATCCTACGACTTGGTCTTACTGACGACTGCGCGTGCCTTCGCTACGACGTTTTCGACGGTGAAGCCAAAGTGTGTCATTACTTCTTTTAAGGGAGCGGATGCTCCAAAATCGTCCCGGCCGACGACCTCGCCATCCCTTCCAACGTACTGGCTCCAACCCAGCGTGGCTCCAGCTTCAACCGCCACCCGTGCGCGAACGGCTGGCGGCAGCACCTGCGCTTTGTAATCCGCAGTCTGTTTTTCAAACAGCTCCCAAGACGGCATGGAAACCACGCGGGCCTTCACACCCTCGGCGGTCAGTTTTTCGTAGGCGCCGATGCAGAGTTGAACCTCCGAGCCCGTCCCCATCAAAATGACATCCGGGGTGCCTCCGAAGTCGGCCAGCACATACGCGCCCTTGGCGACACCCGCCGCAGAGGCATACTTCGTGCGGTCAAACGTTGGCAATGCCTGGCGGGTGAGGGCCAGTAGCACGGGTTGATGTTTGAGTGGCATGATGTAGCGCCAGGTCTCCGCCACTTCATTGGCGTCTGCCGGGCGGAAGACCATCATCCGTGGCATCGCCCGCAGCGACATCAGGTGTTCGATAGGCTGGTGCGTTGGTCCATCTTCGCCCAGGCCGATCGAATCGTGGGTGTAGATGAAAATCACCGGCAGGTCCATCAAGGCGGCCAGGCGAATCGTTGGACGCATGTAGTCGGTGAAGATAAAGAATGTAGATCCATACGGACGCACCAGGGAGAGCGACATGCCGTTCACGATCGCGCCCATAGTGTGCTCGCGGATGCCAAAGTGGAAGTTGCGGCCTGAGTACTCACCGCGCTCGAAACTCCCGGCGTCCTTGATCAACGTCTTTGTCGAGGGCGCAAGATCGGCGGCGCCGCCGATCAGCCACGGCACGTTTTTGGCGACTGCGTTTAACACCTTCGAATTGGATTCACGTGTTGCAATCCCCTTTGCATCTACAGGGAACGTCGGAATGCCCTCGTCCCAACCTGGCGGCAGCTCGCGCTGCGACATCAATTCCCATTCTTTGGCGAGTTCGGGGAAGGTCCGCGCCCAGACGTTGTACCTGTCGTCCCATTCCCTTTCCCATTCGGAGCCGCGCTCAACCGCTTTGCCCATGTACGACTTGGCTTCCTCGGGAACCAGGAATTGCGCGTCCGGTGGCCAGCCATACACGATCTTTGTGAGGCGAACTTCTTCAGCGCCCAGCGCTTCACCGTGCGCTTCGGCGGTGTCCTGTTTGTGTGGCGCACCGTACCCGATGTGGCTGTTCACGATGATGAGCGATGGACGCTGGGTTTCCTTCTGTGCCGTGCGGATCGCGCGGTCGAGTGCGGCAAGATCGTTGACATCGCTGACGTGCTGGACATTCCAGTGCCACCCCAAGAAGCGCGTACCGACATCGTCGGAAAACGCGAGCGATGTGTTGCCTTCGATCGTGATGTGATTATTGTCGTAGAACCAGAGCAGGTTCGAGAGCCCGAGGTGCCCAGCGATGGATGCCGCCTCGTTGGATACCCCTTCCATCAAGTCGCCGTCGCTGCAAATCGCGTAAATGCGGTAGTCAAACAGGTTGTGACCGTTCAGGTTGAACCGCGACGCAAGCCAGCGCTGCCCGATCGCCATGCCCACTGAGTTGCCCACCCCCTGGCCAAGCGGGCCGGTGGTGGTCTCCACACCCGCGGTAAGGCCATATTCCGGATGCCCAGGCGTCTTCGATCCCCATTGCCGGAAGTTCTTCAGGTCGTCGAGCGTCATGTCGTATCCCGTCAGATACAGCATGGAGTAGAGCAGCATGGAAGCGTGCCCGTTGGACAAAATGAAGCGGTCGCGGCCGGGCCACCGAGGATTTCGAGGGTTGAAACGCAGGAAGCGGTCCCAAAGCACGAACGCGAGCGGAGCCAGCGCCATCGGCGTCCCGGGATGGCCGCTATTGGCCTTCTGCACCGCGTCCATCGAAAGGGTGCGAACCGTGTTAATACAAAGCTGTTCGAGTTTTTGTTGCGCCTCGGTGGCGGTTGCCTGCTTTTTTTCCTGTGCGGGAACTTCGATTTGGGTACTCACCGGCGACTACCTTCCTCTCGTGAAGTTTGCTACTCAATCTGTAATTGCAACCCGGTAATCCGCACCTTGCCACTGCGACTGCTGTGGCCAATAGAAAGTGAAGCGTATAGGAGCCCTCTGCGATGGCGCAACGGGGATGTCCACGTACTCGAGACCGATGGAAGTAGGTGTGGATGCCGTGTCGCGCTGCGTCACCCATTCGTCGTCGCTCCAGTACAGCACGAAAGCCGAAGCGGCTTGAATCCGCAACAATCCTCCCATTGGCACACACTTGACCTGACGATTCATCTTCCATACTTCGATGATCGGACGGGGCCTATCGTTGCGGTAACGCTCCGCAACCGGGTCGATTGAGTCGAAAATCTTGCCGTCCGCGACTGATCGTAACAATTTGACATAGTCGGCATGGGCCCACACGAGTGGGTTCGCCGAACCTGTGGCCTGTCCAAAGAACATATGGGCGCGTGGAATATCCGGCGCATCCCAGATCTGTTCTGGGATCAACCCAATGCCGGTCGAGAAATTCTTCACCGTGCGAAGGTACAGGTCAACGTCGCGCCCGGCAAACAGTTCGTAGGTCGCGCGCTCTAAAGTGAGCAGCGGCCACGGCCGCCCAACGCCCCAACCGAGGAACGAACTTCCGTCGTCACGCTGACCGTATCCGTCGTGGTTATACCGCTTCCAGCAGGGGCCGTTGGGCGTATCCACTTTTAACACGGCATCGATGACTTTCAACGACTGCTCAATCAGTGGATCACCAGGTTTGCGGATTCCAAAACGCACCAGTTCCAGAAAGCCGGCGTCCACGATGTCTTTGGCGGGATACACGGAGGGGGCGCCCGGGGGTTGGTTGGCAAGAACCAACTCTCCGATATCCGGATGTTCATCGCCGCAAGCACCTTGCGAACTGACCGCTGGGTTAATCCGAATGTAATGCCGGGTGATTCCTGGCACCAGCGTGCCCTGTTTCGTGACCGTCCAGCTCTCGATATGTGACTCAAGAAAATCCGCGTATGTCCGAACAAAGTCGGCCGTGTGTCGGTCGCCGCGGGCCTCCATGAATTCGGCAGCGCAAATCAGACCAGCAATGTTTGAGGCAAGCGTAGAGGGCGAATATCCCCCGGCCTCCTCCCATCGATCCTGTGCGGTGGCCGGGCCGTTGCGGATAAGGAAGTTGCAGGCACGTTGCACGGTAACGTAAGGGTCAAACCTTCCCAGGCCGTCGGCCTTCCACAGTCGCCACGCCAAAATGATGGGGAATGATACCTCGTCAAGCTGCATTCCTTTCCAGTATGGCCGTCCATCGATCCAGAAATTTTGATAGAAACCACCGTCCTCGCGCTGCGTAATGGCCAGATAGACCAGCGCCCTCAGCGGAGTGGCGGTATCTCCAACCGCCAAAAGGGCGCTTGCGCCCATCACCATGTCGCGTGTCCATACCAGGTGATATCCGCCCAGGTCGTCGTCGCCCTTATCTTCGCCCCACGGGATGCTCAGGCTGGCGATCATGGCGCCCGGATAGATTTTGTCTTCGTGCGCGAGTAAGAGATTTACGCTGCGTTCAAAGAGGGCCGAGTCATGTTCGGCGATGTTGTCGCGCAGGGCGAATCGCTTGCTGGTGCGTTCCCACTGGTCATTGAAGCTACGCAGACTTGCGTCAAACGGAATGCTTAGCGACTGGTAGACCATGGCGCTGGCATTGTGGCGGGTGTGGCCGAATCCCATACCCAAGGTGAACTCCGTACCGCGTGTCAGATCGATCTCGGCAGTCAGCGCGATATTACCGTCCAGCGCCGAGTCGTAGGTCCAGTCCATATGGAAGTTGTGGGCAAGATCGGTCCAACCGTCATTCACCCCAACATAACCACAGGAGAGCCGCGAGAAGGGAAGGCCCGCTGCAATCGCGAGATAGACGTTGTCGCGGTAAGCCATGAGGAAGCGGCGGCCCCTCGCTTCGACCACCTCACCGTTGTTGTGCATGCCACCGATTTGCAGATGAGGCGCACAAAGCACATAGAGATGCAGTCTGCCCTGCCACTCCGGGGCGATGTTGAAACGGGTATGAATCAGGAGACAACTCAGGTGCGGGTCGCCGATGATCTGCTTTTCAATAGAGTAGCGTCCCTCGGCATCACGGTTGGTGACTTCGAAGCCCAACGCCTCCGTTTCCAGGCAGCTTAACTGCGTCCTCATGTTGCGGCGCTCGTCGTGGAAGAAGGTCTCTCCGTCACTCACCAGGTACTGAATATCGCGGATCTGGGGAGTGTCGATGGTGGGGTAGTACACCTCCGTGATGACGCCATTGGCCAGCGTGTACCAGACGCGGCTGGACACAGCATAGGCGGTGCCCACTGCGTCTTTGGCTCCGCGTGTCCATCGGGGAGGAATCCCCGGACCGCCCGGCGCTGGATTGCTACCTGCCAAGACAGACTCTCCCTCGGGTTGTCTGATGATGCTTGAGTGGGCCGACCGACCGCTGAGCTGTGCTAATGCGCACAACCGAAACAGCGCGGCCGATGAACTACCGGACTGAGTGTTGTGATGCCATCAGACACCGGAGGTTACAGCGGTCAAGGTCTGGGGAGCACGCTGCCACTTACAGTGCGGGACGGCCCCACAAACGCAATGAGAAACTAGAGCACTAGTGTAACCCGACTCTGCGGCCAGCGCCTCCAGCCAGGTGAAAGTTCTGTTACGAAGCGATTCGGCCCGTGAGAAAGAGAGCCCGTCCTCGGGAAGGAGCGGGCTTTCGCCACACACCACCATGTTTTACCTCTGGTCCGACATCGGTTTCCTGGCCGCCCCTGAGCGGTGCGGACGGTCAGCAAACCCTCGAACATACCGCCTGCAAGGGCTTGGAGCAATGAACTGGGAGGGCAAACATGGACGATTTTGCAAGCCGGGAGTATAAAAGTTGGTTGCGCCAATTCGCGACTTTGAATGTCCGGATCCGCGACCTGCCCAACATCTCCAATGCACGAGCGGTTCGACAAGACCGCCAGAGGGATTTATGGCCACTAGCATTCATTCACCCAAAGGCCTGGAAGGCGTAACCGCCGTCAATTCCAGCGTCTGCTACATCGATGGCGATCAGGGTGTGCTCGCTTACCGGGGCATCGATATTCACGATCTCGCCGATCACTCGAACTTTGAGGAGTGCTGCTATCTGTTGTGGTTTGGCCACCTGCCGAACCGCGCTGAGTTGCAGGACTTCAAACTCAACCTGGCCCGCGAGCGCAAGCTCGAGGCATCGATCATCAGCCTGATTCGACACGCGCCGAAACATGCGCTTCCCATGGACGTGCTGCGCACCATCGTCTCTGCCCTGTCGTTTTACGATCCGGAAGAGAAGATAAACGATGCCGAAGCCAATCTGCACAAGGCCATCCGTCTGACCTCGCAGATTGCGTACGTCGTTGCCGCCTACGATCGCATTCGCAAGGGCAAACCTCTGGTCGAACCCGACCGCACGCTCTCGCATGCCGCGAATTTCCTATACCAGTTGAATGGTGAGGTTCCGAGCGCTACAGCCGAGCGGGCGCTCGATATCGCTCTCATTTTGCACGCCGACCACGAATTGAATGCATCCACCTTCGCCGCCCGTGTTGTCGCTGCTACGTTGAGTGATATGCATTCGGCGATCACCGCCGCCATCGGCGCCCTGAAAGGCCCGCTACACGGTGGGGCCAATGAAGCAGTATTTCGCATCCTGGAGGCCATCGATTCTTCCGGCGCCGATCCCGTCGACTATGTGAAAGGCATGCTGGCGCAGAAAAAAAAGATTCCCGGGTTCGGGCATCGCGTGTACCGCACCGAAGATCCTCGTGCCACCCACCTGCGGACGATGTCGCGCGATCTGGGCAACTCCAGCGGCTCCGCCAAGTGGTTTCAGATCTCGCGCAAGATCGAGGAGTTTGTCGTCGCCGAGCGCAAGCTCAACGCCAACGTGGACTTCTACTCGGCTTCCACCTATCACACGTTAGGCATCGATGTTGACCTGTTCACGCCGGTGTTCGCGGTTTCGCGCATCTCTGGCTGGACCGCCCATGTGATGGAGCAGCTGAGCGACAATCGGCTCATCCGTCCCCGTGCGGAGTATCAGGGACCCATTTATCCCAACAACTACGTTCCGATCGAGAATCGCTAGCTCCGGCCAGGTGGGTTGCGCTCGCCTCGCAAAGCGCGGGTTTTTCGTTCGGGCGATGCGATTGACGATGCTCTGCGATTCCGAATCCCGCCATCCTCCCGCGGAATCTAACTACCACGATTAAGATAGGATTAGCGATGCGCAGGGTGTACCTTGACAATAACGCGACCAGCCCTCTTCTGCCTGAGGTGTTTGAGGCGATGCGGCCGTACTTCATGGAGAAGTTCGGCAACGCATCGTCCATTCATCAGCAGGGGCAGCGAGCGCGCGCCGCTGTGGAGCAGTCGCGCGAGCAGGTTGCCGAGCTGCTGAATTGCCGTCCTGCCGAGGTCGTATTCACCAGCGGCGGCACCGAAGGCGACAACCTGGCGCTGTTTGGGCTGGTCAAGCCGGGCGATCACGTCATCACCTCAACGGTCGAGCATCACGCCGTCTTGAACGCTTGCAAGCGGCTGGAAGCCATCGGGTGTGAAGTCACATATCTTCCGGTGGATGGACGCGCACTGGTCGATCCGGACGATGTGCGACGGGCAATTCGTCCCCAGACGAAGCTAGTCAGCATCATCTTCGCTAATAACGAAACTGGCGTATTGCAGTCCGTGGACGAGATTGGAAGGATTACCGCGGAAGCCGATGTGTACTTCCACACCGATGCGGTGCAGGCGGCCGGTAAGGTGCCCATTGATGTGAGACAAATTCGCTGCGACCTGTTGACCCTGACGGCGCACAAGATGCACGGGCCGCAGGGAGCGGGAGCGCTGTACGTTCGCAAGGGAACGCTGCTACAGCCGTTGTTTTACGGCGGACGCCACGAACGCTCGCGGCGGGCCGGCACCGAGAACCTTCCTGGCATCGTTGGACTTGGCCAGGCGGCGGAAATCGCACGCCACGGATTTAGCGACGACAGCGTCGAGCGAATGTCGGCTCGGCGCGACCGTCTGGAACGAACGATTGTCGGGACGATGGACCAGCTGACGGTGAACAGCGCAGGTGCGCCACGCGTACCCAATACCACGAATATTGTGTTTGAATGCCTCGAAGGCGAGGCCATGGTGATTGCGCTCGATCTCAAGGGCTTGTCGGTTTCGACCGGGGCGGCATGCTCGTCGGGCGCCATTGAACCGTCACATGTTTTGACTGCCATGGGCTTGTCGCCTGACCGTGCCCGGGCGAGCATCCGTTTCAGCCTCGGCAAGCAGAATACCGCCGACGACATCGACTTCGCGCTGCAGTTGATTCCCGAGGTTGTAACGCGACTGCGGGACTTGAGTCCGGTGTACAAGAGAGCAGCCAGTTCGCAAGCATAGTCAGCACCGGCGAAGAAACCCCCAATATCAGGAAGTTTACGTTGAACATTGAAAACCAGACCGTCGCTGTAGCCATGTCGGGCGGTGTCGATTCCTCGACCGTCGCGGCAATACTCTGTGAGCGCGGCTACAAGATCATTGGCCTCACCATGCAGCTCTGGAATCAGCGCCGACTTGCGAGCCACGAGGGCATGCCTGAGGCCGTGCAGGGGCGCTGTTGCTCCATCGACGACGTGTACGACGCGCGCTACGTAGCCGAAAAGCTACGTATTCCGTATTATGTCGTCAATCAGGAGTCGCGCTTCGAGCAGGATGTCGTTCGCCCTTTCGTCGAAGACTACCTTACAGGACGCACGCCGATTCCGTGCAGCCTTTGCAACAATCATCTCAAGTTCGATCAGCTGCTCATTACCGCGCGCCAGATTGGCGCTGACCTGCTCGCCACCGGGCACTACGCTCGCAACGAATACGACGAGAGCACTGGGCGCTGGCTTTTGAAGCGTCCCGCGGACCGCTCCAAGGACCAGACCTACTTCCTGTTCGGTCTGACGCAGGACCAGTTGAGCCGCACCCTGTTTCCGCTGGGCGAAATGTGCAAGCCCGAGGTGCGCGAGAAGGCCGGGCGCAGCGGGCTGCGGCTGTTCGAGAAGCCTGATTCGCAGGAGATTTGTTTCATTCCGGACGGTGACTACAAGAAGTTTCTCGATGCCTATCTGGAAGAGCAGGGCGAGGCGATTCCTGATACTGCTGGCGAGTTGGTGACCACCACCGGTGAAGTCGTCGGAACGCACAACGGCATTCATAACTTCACGGTTGGCCAGCGCAAGGGGCTCGGAGTTGCCACCGGATCACCGCTCTACGTACTTAAAATTCGCGGCGACCGCCACCAGGTAGTGGTAGGCGGAGCCGAAGAGTTGCTCTCCGGTACGCTGCGCGCCAGGGGCATGAACTGGATCGCGATCGACGATCTTCGCGAGCCCATGCGCGTGGACGCGAAGATTCGTCATCGCCACGAAGCGGCATCAGCCATCGTGGAGAAGACCGGCGAGGACGAGGTTCTGGTGACCTTCGACGCACCACAGCGCGCCATCACTCCCGGCCAGGCCGTGGTTTTCTACGAGGGTGACGCGGTCGTCGGCGGCGGCTGGATCTGCTGAGGCCCATCCGTCGAATGCCCAGGTTCCCGCGGCTAGGAGCTAACCGGGTCCTAACCTAATGGTCGTTATTGCGGAAAGCAAAAGACAGCGCCACAGCGCTGCCTTTCGCTCGTAACACTCGCTTGAGACGTGCTAGATAAACATCTCGTCTGAGGGCCCGCCGTTCCGGTGGCGCTTCTGTCCGAAGTACGCTCCCAGTCCGGCGCTGATGCCTTGCACCAGGCCGCTAGCATGCTTTACCGGAGAGGTCACCGAGTGAGCAACCTTTTCCGACGTGTCTTCCACCGTATCCATGGCACGGGTCATCATCTCATCCACACGGATTACCTGCAGTCGGGCGCGGTCGAGCACGTCGTTCAAAGTGCTCTCCACACGTCCCAGCCCCGCGTGCGCGGTCGTAGTAATCGCTGCCGCATTGTCGAGCACCAAATCGACCTTGGGAGCGGACGTCTCCAGCATCTTCTTCATATCGGCCTGCATTGCCTTCCCGCTTTCCAGAAGCGGTATCGCTTGAGACTTAACCTCGTCTGCGACTGACATCAGGTGGGCACCGATTTGGCGTACCGCGAAGTACATCCCCGCCAGGATGAGCATCTGCAGCACAACCGCAGACGCCGTGACGGCGATGAAAATTGTCAGCTTTTCGTCCATCTTCGTCCTGCTCGCGAAATCCGAGAACGCCCGTGAACCGTAGCTCTACAGTTTGGTGGCTGCTGTTTCACCTTCGCTGGTGGTGGCCTCACGATAAGCTTGGCGTCCCGCTTCGTAGGCCGAACGGACCTGCTCTTTCTGAGCATTCAAATACTCGCGGCCTTTGTCCGCCCATGTCCCCGCCTGCTCTTTGGCCTGGCGTGCGCGTTCTTTCACTACTTCGCGGCTTTGCTCGGCAGCTTGCCGGATTTGCTGCCGGGTCTCTTCGCCTGTCTTGGGAGCGTAAAGAATGCCCAAGGCTGCTCCAATGCCCAGTCCCGCCAAAAACCACAGAATGCCACCACCGTCGTTATCAGCCATAAATGCCTCCTCCCCAATAGCTCTCGAGCCGGATGTTAGCACCGGTTCTACAGAATTACAAACCCAGCAACTCCGTAGTTCAGCGCGAAATCTTCCGTAGAATCGCGATCTGTCCGGCGTGATAGAGGTGGTGCTGTATGACGCCGTGTGCCTCGACATAAACGGATTTATCGCGACCCGGTGTCGGCAAGTCGAGCCCCGCAGGATCCAGTTGCGCCAGAGACTTGCGGAACTCAGTATTCGACTGGCGAAACGCAGTGAGAGTGGACGTCCAGTTCTCTGCCGTCGGCTGGGGCGCAACAGGGAAGTTGAGTTCCTCCGGCGACCTGGCCGGCAGATGGTTCAAGCGGCGGTTGACCTCGGTTTCCCAGAATGTCATGTGCGACACTAACTCCCAGATGGAGTGCGTGTTGGGATCCGTGCGGTTGTTCGCTTGTTCGGCACTGATTCCGTCCAGGATCGTCCACACCGGATCGCCGTGCCAGGCATCACCGTTCATCGCGCGGTCATATTGATCGAGAATACGCTCCACTTCCGTCATTGTCGTGCCTCCCTAACCTATAAAGATTGTAATACAGGTTAGGGCTTCTGAGTCGGACGCAGGAGAATTTCGCTCACGAAAGATTGTGGCCTCTGCGTGACTAACATGGCCACGACATGCGCGACATCTTCGGGCTTCAGCATTCGCCCTGGGTCCTTGCCTGGATGCGGACTGAACTCCGTGTCCACCGATCCGGGACAAACGACGCTCACACGTATGTTGTGTGACCGCAGTTCCTCTGCGACGGAGTAACTCAAGCCGTTCAGCGCCCACTTGGAAGCCGAGTAAGCAGCGCCTCGTGGCAGAGGATTCTTTCCGGCGAGCGAAGAGATATTGACAATATGTCCCCCACCGGCGGTGATCATCAGGGGAACAATCGCACGCAGCATGTAAAACACACCACGCACATTGGTGTGAAAGATCGTGTCCCAATTAGCTGGATTGAGCTCGTGCAGCAGGGTAGGCGGGCCGCCGATTCCGGCGTTGTTGACCAGGATGTCGACGCGGCCGTAGAGTTCAAGCAACCGCGTGCCCAGCGAGGTGACGCTGCCAAGGTCGCGCACGTCGCAGACTATGCCCTCACACGTCGCGACGCGGCCCGAAAGCTCGGTGGATGCCTCGCGGACGCGCTTTTCGTCCCTGCCGATAACCACAACACTAGCGCCCAGATCGGCCAGGGTGGTTGCAATTCCGAAACCGATACCGCGACTTCCACCGGTGACGACAGCGACAAGACCCGCTAGCGGTGTGGTTGGGAACGTCGGCATAATTGGCTTCCTCCTTAAGTGGGATTTCCCTGATTGGTCACGGCCAGCTTATAATCGGCGAGGTCGAAGATCCGTTCTCCAGCATCATTGAAGCGGCCAAATTGAGCAGATTCGTAAGTAGCTTGCCTTCGGCGAGATACCTACTTATAATCCCCTCTCCGCACTCTTGTGCTAATACCCCTCGCGTTTGGCGGGTGTGCGGATGAAGAAGTGCCATTATCACCCAGGTTCGGAAGCTGCACTGGCTGGGACTGCGCGCGCGAATGAGTTGAGATGTCGGGGCGAACATCGTCATCAGTTTCCAAGACTCGTGAGGAGCCAATCGAATGAAGAAGTTGCTAGTAATCATGTTGCTGGTTTTTGCAACTGCCGGAACAGTAGTCCAGCAAGCGGCGGGTCAAGCCGCGGCCGCTCAGAAGCCGACGATCAAGGACCCTGCCGAATACAATGCGTACGTCAACGCCGTGGGGCAGAAGGAGGCCCCCGCTAGAGCCCAGGCCATCGAGGCTTTCCTACAGACGTACCCAAACAGCGTAATGAAGGAAGACGCGCTCGTCTCCTTGATGAGCGCCTACCAGCAGGCCAACAACGCTCAGAAGACAGTCGACACCGCCAACCGCGTGCTCCAGGTCAATCCCAGCAACATTCGAGCCCTGGCCCTGCTCGCCTATTATTACCGCAACCTGGCTTCTCAGGGCGGCCCAGATGCCGCGAAGAATGCCGACCTGGCCATGCAGTATGGCCAGAAGGGCTTGGATGCTCTGCCCAATACGCCCAAGCCTGAAGACATGAGCGACGCCGACTTCAGCAAGTTCCACAACGAACTTGGCGCCATCTTTGAAGGTGCAGTGGGATTTGCCGCGTTGCAGAAGAAGGACCTGGCCACGGCGCAGAAGGACCTGCGTGAGGCAGTTGAGCACGAATCGCAGCCGAATATCGCCGACATCTACCCATTGGCGACGGCCGATCTGGAAGCCAAACCGATGAACCCGGAGGGCTTCTGGTTTGCAATCAAGGCCTCGCAGTTGGCGCAAGGGCCTGGACAACAGGCGATCCTCGACTACGCCCGCAAGAAGTACATTCGGTACCACGGTTCGGAGGAGGGATGGGCCGACATCGTGAAGCAGGCGCAGGCCTCGCAGAGCGTTATGCCACCGGCGGGCTTCACCGTTGCCGCTGCACCGCCTCCGCCGTCTCCGGCTGAGCAGGCTGCCGACTTGGTGAAGAGCAAAGATCCCAAGCAGATGAGCTTCGCCGAATGGCAGCTCGTTCTCTCCTCCGGCAATGCCCAAGCCGCCGAAACGGTTTGGAATGCGATCAAGGACAAGGCCGTGAAACTAGTAGCTAGCGTGATCAACGCCTCGCCCACGAAGTTGACGCTCGCCGGCAGTGCCGACGACATCGATGACAAGAAGGCTGACATCACTCTTGCCATGGCAAAACCGCTTCCCGCGAAGCTGGTTCCAGCCGTAGGCACGCTGACTCAGTTCGAGGCTACCGTCTCCAGCTACACGCCCGATCCGTTCATGCTTACCATGACGGATGGCGTCCTTTTGGATAAAGCCGGAAACCCAGTCGGAACTGCCGCTCCGGCGCACAAGGCGCCAGTGAAGCACAAGTAGGTGCGAGTCCTGGTAGTGCAAGCGGGGGCTTTTGAGCTCCCGTTTTTCGTCTCAAGGAATCCAGCGATTGCCGAACGCGGCGTCAGTTTCGAATGGAGCCGGCGAGCTTAACGGGCAGCTCGCTTATCGTAGGTCAAAGGACGGGCACTTCGCGGCGGCCGCCGGACGCCATGGCGCAGAGCCTTAACGTCGAGATCCAGTTCAGCTATGGTGCGGCTGAGCGTGTTGCGGTGCATACCTAACTGGCGTGCAGTCTTGCACTGGTTGCCCTTGTTCTCGTGCAGTACGGTAAGGATGAATCCCTTCTTGAATTCGCGGACCGCTTCCGAATAGAGGATTCCGCTCTTGTGCATTTGCAGAATTAACGCTTCCAGTTGGTCTTTCACAGCGCCTCTCTTAATCGATTCCGTACGAGGTCCCAAGCGGGCCCGTTTGTTAGTTCTTGTTGCCGTCGCCAACGTGCTGGATGTGTTCGGGTACCGTTCGCAACAAGTTCCATCCGTCGCGGAACTTCTGTCGCAAGTCTGCCGGCGCTGCCCATATCAGAGCGCGCCCTGTAACCAGCATGAAGGGCGCAATCCTGGAATCTCTGATCCATGGGCTCGTGGGAATAAACGCCGCCAACGCCATCACCACGACGGTGCACACCACAATACCCTTTAGAAATCCGAACAGTCCCCCCAGCAGACGATCGATCCAGCGCAGACCGACGCCTTCAATCACCCCTCGGGCAATCTTGCCAGCCACGCTACCCAACAGCAAAACGACCAGAAATATTGTCAAAAATCCCGCGATATCCGCAGCCCACTCTGAATTCACGTAGCGCGAATAAAACTCCGCAACTCGCGGATACTCCCATGCTGCCATCAGGTACCCGAAGACTACTCCCGCGAACGAGAACAGTTCGTAGAAGAAGCCCTGAGCAATTGCCCCCACAACGTTCAGCACAACGACGAGCATGATCAACCAGTCGAGGACGGAAAACCCCAGCATTCGGTGTTCTCCTCTCAGGCTGGAAGTGGATGCCCGGTCATCTGCGTGTAAGCCTCAACATACTTCTCGCTGGTCCTCGCTGCCACGTCCGGCGGCAGCCCCGGCGCAGGCGGCTGCTTGTTCCACTTGATCGACTCCAGGTAGTCGCGTACATACTGCTTGTCAAACGACTCCTGCGCTCCGCCTGGGTGATATTTGTCCATTGGCCAGAAGCGCGAGGAGTCCGGCGTCAGCACCTCGTCCGCCAGCACTAGCCCCTGGGGCGTGTGTCCAAACTCGAACTTTGTGTCCGCAATGATGATGCCGCGCGTTTCGGCGTAATCTGCTGCGGTCTTGTAGATCTTGATGCTCAGGTTACGCAGCTTCTCGCTCAATTCCTCACCGGCAAGGTCCACCATGCGCTCGAACGAAATGTTCTCGTCGTGGCCGCTGGTCGCCTTGATTGCTGGAGTGAAAACCGGTTCCGGCAATTTGTCGGATTCGCGTAGTCCCGCAGGCAGCTTGATTCCGCAAACCGAACCGTTGCTCTTGTACTCTTTCCATCCCGATCCCGAGATGTATCCCCGCACCACGCACTCGATGGTCACCATGTTGGCAGAAACCACCAGCATGGACCGTCCGCGCAACTGATCGGCATACTTCTGCAACTCGGCCGGATACTGGCCAACATTGGCGGTGGCCAGGTGGTTGGGCACGATGTCTTTGAGAAACTCGAACCAAAACAGCGAGAGCTGCGTCAGTATGCGGCCCTTTTCCGGGATGCCGGTAGCCAGCACGTAGTCGAACGCGGAAATGCGGTCCGTGGCGACGAATAGCAGGTGATTGGAATCGACCTTGTATAGGTCGCGGACTTTGCCGCTGGCGTAAAGCTCCAGTTCGGGGAAATCGGTATGGAGAAGAACGTTGTTGGATTTTGAAGTTTCTATCAATGGCTTGCCCTGATCGTCAGTTGGAGTTGGCGGTAATTGTATTTGCCTGGCTGTCTTTGTCAACGTACTAGAAAAACTTGCCGGAACAGCCCTGAAAATTTTCGCTGTAAAGTGCTTGACAGAATGCCACGTCGCGCGAAACCCGCACGGAGCGTGGCTTTAGCCCCTATCGCAAACCGGGAGCGTTGCCTTTGGGAATCTGGAATCGGGGGGTTCGGCGAAAGTTTTGAGAGCAATGCAGCGGCGCGCTGTCAAGTTTTTTTCCTGCCCGCCACTGTGTCAGTCCCAATTCAATCGGCAGACGAGCGACGGACGGTGCGGGCATCCTCCACGAACCGTACGTCCGGATCTCCCACTACTCCCGCGGCCTTCATGGCTTCTTTCAGTCCCTCGGAACTCGCATAGCGTCGTGCGCGATCCAGACTGTCCCAATCGAAGAACAAGGTCACTTCGCGCGGGTCATCCACCGACAGCAGGACCCGGTAATCGGTTTCCCCTGCCGCCTTGCGGGTGCTGAGGCGCGCATCGAAAGCTTCTTTCCAGCGTGTGTAATCCGCGACTTTATGCCGAACGATCATGTGCACCATGAGAAGTCCTCCACACAGTATGATCATCAAAGATACGAAATCCCTGCCCAATTGTGAACCTCCAAATGAACGCCGTCTGTGTGACGCCGAACACAAACGGAAGTGCGGGGCCATGATGTTCCTCATACGGACCGAGCGCCTCTCGGTGAGAGGTAATGCATTTTCAATTCGGCTATACTGCCAAGCAGTTTCGGTCGGAGAATCCCGCTTGCCTCGACTGATTACCCGCTCTTCCGACATTCATGCGGCCGGTTGCTTCACTTTGGAGGACATCCCCAAGGGTACGGTCGTGCTCGAATACACCGGGGAACGCATCACCAAAGAAGAAGGCGACGTGCGTTACAGTGGCCGGCCCTTCACCTACCTCTTCGGAATTGGCGATGGCGACGTGGTCATCGACGGCCACGGCATGGCCATGTTCGTGAACCATTCGTGTGATCCCAATTGTGAAACCGACGAGTTGGACGGTCGCATTTTCATCAAAACGCTGCGCGACCTGAAGGCCGGGGAAGAACTCACCTACGACTACTGGCTATACGATGGCGATGACGAAGCACCTTGTCATTGCGGCAGTAAGAATTGCCGCGGTAGTATGTACTCGCCCGGTGAAGTCAAACGAATGCAGCGGGTTGCCGCCAAAGCCAGGAAGCTGGCCGAACTGGTCGCGCGGAAAAATGGCCGCAGCGTGAAGGGCAAACGCACCAGCAGCTCCCGGTAGAGACGTTTGACTGCAGATCATCGCGACGGGTCGAGGATGCCTGCAGGCGTCCATCAAAGCCCGCAGTTTGCGATTGCGCACTAGCGCGGATTCCAACCTTGGGGACGCCTCCCAACCAAGCCCGGCCACCACGTGAACTGGACGGACGCCGTTACATCTCGTTGCTGGGTGCTGGCAAGCACGGCTCCAGCCAACTTTCATATTGAACGAAGCCCTTAAACTCAATTTCTTCTCGCGGCCGCAGGACTGCCGAGAAGTTTACAATCTGCTGGCTGCTGCCCTGGGGAATGTAGTCCTTCGCGATCTTCACGTTGCGGTACACCAATTGCACACTCGTCTTGGGCTTCGTCGTACGAGAACCTGCCTACGTCGGCCCGAGCGCTGAATCCGGTCGAGTTGTTGAAACCCTCCTGGTAGGGCCTCCCGAAATTGTTGGTAAGAGTTTGCCCGAGATGGTTGTTGTTCAACGGCTGGCCGGCGATTCCTGTGATTCGCGTATACATCGTGTCGAGCCGGATTGACTCATACGGTTTTCCTTCCAGCGCGCTCAACTCGTCGGAAAACTCTTGAGTTAGAGGCTGTCGGATAGCATTCATCTCTGGGGGTAACTCAAGGTTGCCCTGCAGCCGTTCGTTAAGCCCGGCCACCATGCGCGGCGCAATTCATCCGCGTCCAAGGCCTGAGTCCCATGAAGGGCATCGGGATTTATCGTCCTACGGCCAGTCGCTCGATTGCGGGATACACCCAGCTATCCAGCGGGACGTAGGTGCTGGCAACGTATTGGGGCGCGGCGCCGTTGTCTGCCTGGCGACAATCGCTAGGTCGTCATCGAGTTGCGGGTTGTGGCGGGTTTTGTAAATCTGATGTCCCACCTGGTAGCCGATCAATCCACCGACGAAGACGTCCGACAGAAAATGTTGGCTGGCGACGACCCGCGCCAAACTGATTCCCATGGCGAGACCGTATGCACCCAGCTCGGCGTACAAGTTTGGGTACTCGTGCGCCACCACGGAGGCAAATGCCCAGGCCATCGCGGAATGATTGAATGATTTGAGGGAAAAGAGCTACCCCGTCGAAGAACACGTTCTGATAATTCGACTGGTAGGGACGCAGCCGTCCAGTGACGCCGCGAATGGCGAACTGCATCGGAAGAAGGCTGATCATGGCTTCCGTGGCCAGCACTCCTGGTTCCCGCGCGCGTTCGTTATTGGTGCTATGACCCCAGGCGTACATGGCTCCCGTCGTGCCGAGGGCGTCGCCAAGCCTCAGGTGGGCAGGGCTGGTCCAGAGCCAGATGCCGGAGGAAGAACTTCTCGTTAGGATGGGGGAGCTTCTGGGGAGGCGGCCGCCGGTTCCGGGACTGGTGCAGTTGTATCTCCGCTGTCGACAGCCTCCTGGGCGCCCACTCGAAAGCTGAGGGCGGCACTCAAAATTGTTATGTAGACGACCGCCCTCAAAAATGACCCCTGTGAACTGAGCGCACGCCCAAGCGTTGCGATTTGTTAACAGGCTGCTGTAAAACTTGCTTTTGGGTACGGTTTTGAAAGGGCACGGCTTTCAGGCGTGCCGCTAAGCCCTTTTATCTTTGACCTACCGACTTAAGTCCGCCAGGGACGCCCGCTCCAGACTTTTCAGCAGCCTCGTAAGCAACATAGGCTTCACCATTCTACTGAATCGCCAGCCAGAGCGTACCGACCAATCGCGGTGGCCGACGGCATGTGCTGCAAATCAAAAGCGGCGGGATGACCGCCGCTCGTCGAATCAGAGTGAATGCGTTAGGGAAGCTACGTCGGTTCCGCAATCGCGATCACTTGAGGACCCTTAGGTTGTTAGTCACCTGGAACACGCCCGGTACGGTGTTGGCGGCGATGGTTGCCAGGTTCTTATCGCCTTCGCTATCAACAAATCCCGCAAGCGTCACGCGCTGGTTTTGCACAATGATGTGAAGGCTGGGCGCCGCCTCCCAGAAATAGCGCGAAAGCCCGCCGCTATGAGACAAAGCCTCATACACCTGTTGCCGAACCTTGGTATCGAGCGGAGAAGGCGGAAGGATCTTGATGTTGTTGATCACTTTGTCGACACCCTCGATGCGCTTGACCACGTTCTCAGCATCCGACCTGGTGACCGCGTGTTCGCTGGTCACAAAGCCGCTCAACGTCACCGTGCGGCCCTGAACACTGAACTCGATGTCGTCAAATAGCGAGTACCAGGGCAGCATCAGAATTTCATGGCGAACTTCCTTGGCCAGTTTGGCTTCGATGGGATCTTCTGCAGTCACCTGCTTCCCGTAATCCTTTACCACCGGCCCGTTGCTCGACACTTGGGCCACGGCTCCCAGGCTCACAGCAAACAACAATCCGATTGACACCAGATTGTCCATTGCGATTTCTCCCCTAACTGATTGTTAGATGTGTTCATGAAGGCTGCGGTCACCGGACCCCTGCTCGATTACAGCTCTTCACAGTGGCCATACGCCCGAAGAAAGCGGCCCCGTCTGCAGATCGGCTACGCATTAGGCGAACCTTGGAGAAGTGCCTGATGCTTCGTTACCCGGATGCATTCCTTCCGACATTACTTGCCAGCGCACACACTTTCGGGGTAAAACACCGTGCATCGAGTAACACGCGCCAGACATGGCGGAGGCTGAAGACGTTCGGGATTATCACGGTCGAGCGCGAGTACGGGCCGGAGGCAGGCTGGTGGCCGCTGAGTTGGCTGGACGTAAGGGCTGGCAACGGGTGGGCCAGGAGTTGCCCGCCGAGATAGCGAAACTCACCTCCGCGGACTCCCGTGTAGTGGCGCGCTGCGAAGAGAAGTGCGACACTCTCATGCACCGTCTCGCAAAAGTATTCTGGCGCGGCAGCTACGAACGATCGCTCCCGATTGCAGATGGCACGATTTTCGACGCTGATACCATGGTGAATCTCGCCCATAAGGTGATGGAAGAGAAGGCCAGCATGGTCACTGGGTCATCGTTGGCCGGGGTGCTCCCTACATTCTCCGTGACCGCCACGGCATATTTAGGGTCTTTGTGTTCGGCTCACGGGAAGAGACACTTCGCAGGCTGGTCGGCCCCGAAAATGAAGGAGCAAGAGGCCCTGGAGATGTCGGACACCATCGATCAGGAACGCGCCTTATTCGTCCGCAAGTACTTCAACGCCGAGTGGCCATGCCGTCGGCTGTACCACACGATGCTGAACTCCGATGCGGAAATCGGCTTTGTCACCCAGACGATTCTCAACTTGATGGACAAACTGGAAGCCGCCCGCAGCTTTGCCGGTAGCGCGAAGCTGTCTGACCGGGAACTGCAACCGAACCCGAGGTGAAGGACGCGAAAATCGTTATCCGCCCGTCCACGCGCCGCGTGCTTCATTGCCATCGCCTCCGTGATTCGGGAAGTGTAGCCCGCTTCTCCGCGACCTCCGTTCGCATCACACCTGCAGTGTGATGCGCGGACTTGCGGTGGAATACAGGAGGACTACACTGAGACCAACGAAGGGTCACCGTACCGTAAGGAGGTAGCCCGAATGGCTGAAGCCGCACTCGAATACATCCGTGGGCAGGTCACGGAATCACCTAAACAAATCAACCTGGACTCTGCAACCCTACGGTCCTGCCCACTCTGCTACGCCGGCTTCTGGAGGAGGATTTAAGCTTCAGTACTTGCGAGGATCGCCAAATACGCCACCGGTCGCTGCTGCCGCGGTGGAGCTTCGCCGCTACACAACGACCCAACGCACACCGAAAGGGACACTTCCGGGCTCGACGCCCGCCAGATTGTCGACAGGAGGTCGTTATGCCGCTCAATAAAGTCAGGGCCTTCCTCGACGAACACCACGTCAAGTACGTGGTCATTTCGCATTCGAAGGCTTACACTGCGCAGGGAATCGCAGCCATTGCGCACATCCCCGGTCAGGAACTGGCCAAGACTGTCGTCGTGAAACTCGATGGCGCTCTGGCCTTGGCCGTGCTCCCCGCGTCCTATCAGGTGGATTTGCTGGCCCTCAAGAAAGTCGTGGGCGTGAAGGACGCAGCACTCGCCAGTGAACGTGAATTCAAACAGCACTTTCCTGATTGCGAAACGGGTGCGATGCCACCGTTTGGCAATCTGTATGGCATTCCCGTGTACGTGGATGAGACGCTTACACGAGACAAGGAGATCGCCTTCAATGCGGGTACGCACTTCGAGTTGATACGAATGCCTTATGCAGACTTCGGGAAGCTCGTACAGCCGGAGGTGTTGAAGTTTTCAACCCGGCATTCAGGGCCATTCGACCGGGAGCCTGCATTAGTCCTGTGAACTGATCATGGACGACAGACATTAAGGTTTGGTCCCGTGGAGACGGTGTAAATCCAATCATCGGCCGAAGCCCATCCGATGTTGCATCGTCTCTGCGGGACCACTTTTTTCTGAAGGGCCGGGCAACTGAATACGGATCTACTGCCAGGGTCTACGCCGTAGCTGTAGCCAAATGCACAACGCGCAGGGAGTGACCCCAGACCCATCCCACCACAACCCCGAACACGAAGTTTGAGCTGGTGACCTCGCCAAAATGGACCCAGCGCACAGAGTCGGGGAAGAAGGGGTTGGGAATAATCAAGGTTGCGACCCCACTTACCAGGGTGAATGCCAGACCGACGGCCAGCGCTCCGCTCCAGCGAGGGAGGCGAAACATCCGCAACAGGAGCAGACAGAGCAGAACGAACACGGGACCGCGGAGCAGGAACTGCAGAGCGATGATCTGGCCGAAATCAGGAATGTGCTGCGTGGCATAGAAATCCCGCACGTACGGGAAGATGATCGTCCCGGCCAGAAAGTACAGCAATACGTAGCAGGCTATGCAAAAAACGAATCGCCCGAGCTGCTGGCCGAAGCTGCGATAAGGCAGCGGTGTAGCGAATGCCGCCTCCGGCACCGGCGCATGTCGGAACACCGCCAACCACAGCAGAGATGCGACGGCGTATCCCAGAACGGTGAGCTGAATGGTACCACGCCAGTCGATGTGCGAGTTGGAAAGGAATAAGACCCCCTCGATCATGTTGGCAGTGGCGATGGCGGCCGGAATGGCGAACAGGGCAAGACCGAGCTTCCAGTTACGCCAATCGCTGCGCAGCGCTGCAGCGCCCAGGGCCAGGGCA
>Ga0306921_10001158_pt1 | contig 25097 bp, 27 predicted proteins | sample sta12Cox44000080_FD_203760 | JGI IMG/M metagenome (GOLD analysis project Ga0306921, IMG submission 203760) | Lab enrichment of tropical soil microbial communities from Luquillo Experimental Forest, Puerto Rico - statoxic.12C.oxic.44.000.080 (v2)... | ecosystem: Environmental > Terrestrial >...
ATAACAATACAACTCCATACGACATCAATCAATCCGCACTCGATTTCCGTCGGAACGTCAGCCGACGCTCAAATTCGAAGTTATCTTTTGCGTTCGGGGAGTAATAGGCCCGCCTTGCGGCGTACCCTCATCCACCGGACTTACCAGCCCATCTTCCATCACTCCGGCTCGCAGAAATGCGCGGACTAGCTTCAATAAACGCTTGTCGCTAACCCGCTCTGCGATCTTCGCGATCAGTTTGTCGTGATTGACTCGATCGAAAAATTTCTCCAAATCGAGATCCACCACCCAGCGATAGCCTGTGGCGATGTACTGCTGCGCCGCTGCCACCGCCTGATGCGCCGAGCGCCCAGGGCGAAACCCGTAGCTGTGATCGGAAAACGTCCGGTCCCACTTGCGTTGCAGCACCTGCATCACCGCCTGCTGGATAAATCGATCCAACACCGAAGGAATGCCGAGTTTTCTCACGCCTCCTCCGTCCGGCTTGGGGATTTCCACCCGCCTCACCGGCTGCGGCTTATAGGTCCCGCTCAACAACTGTTCCCGAATGGCTGGCCAGTGTTGTTTCAGAAACTCTGGCAATTCGTGGACGGTCATCCCATCCACGCCAGGGCTTCCTTTGTTGGCCTTGACTCGTGCCAATGCCTGCTTGCAGTTTTCCCGCTCGCAGACCTCCTCCATTAACGGTTCGCCAATAGCCAGGCTTTCTGTCCCGCGCTTCGCCGCAAGCGATTCGGTCCCTTCCGCGGACACCCTCGGAGCTTCACTCCTACTCTCGTCCGTGAAGGCCAACTCTAGCTGGTTCTTCTGCCGCTTGTCGCTCATGAGTTGCGCTGCTTACTTGCCTTTCCCATTAACCCCTTGCGGGGACCGTTCGGGCCTTTGGCACTTGCGTGCCTCATACGCCCTCTGCTGACTTCTGCCGCCCGGTCAGGATCGATCTCTCGACCCTCAGTTCTGAATCTAGAACAAACGGCAGATCTCCCGAGGTAAGCTCGACCGCCTTCCGCACGCAACCGCCGGATTTACAACCAATGCCCTTGATGGATATGGACTTCGTGGTTCCGAGCCCACTCGTCCGGCACTGTATGCCTCTCATCCAGTTCTTATTCATCGGCTCGTACGTTTGCTCCACGCTTCTTTCAGACCCCGCCTCGCGACGACGCCCTTGCGCTTCGCTATCACTTCACCTCCATCAGGTTGTGAAAAGGACTTTCACCTTCGAGCTGTCGAACATGCTCGGCACACTCGGCATAGGGGCGGCGGTCACCCGCCGACCCCTGCCACACCACCGTGCATACGGGTCCGTACACGGCGGTTCGAGTTGGTTACGCCGACACTTCCTCGAACAATGAGGGAAGCCCGAGCGATTTGAAGTACTCATTGTTAAGCCCCACTGAAAGGGCTTTGGCCCGTGCAAGATACCAGGGGCCGAGCCGGCTACCGGCGGTCTTGCGTGCCAGCCGCGGACGAACCCCCAGTTTCAAAAGCGCGGCTCGACGACGGCGCCGTGTTTTCCACTGCCGCCACAAAGCCGCCCTGAGTCGCAACCGGACCCAGCGGGTAAGGTAAATTAGCACTTCGGGTGTTTCGCAGAAGCCGAAATAGCTGCGCCAACCCCGCATATACGGAGCCAGTTCCTCCATCGTCGTCTTCAGGCTGACACTCTTGGCCCGTCGTGTGATCTCCCGGACTCGCTGCTTAAACCGATCCAGAGCCTTCGGCGCAATGACGCGCTTGACCTCCGGGCCAGCCGTAAAACTGAATCCAAGAAACTTCCGCTCCTGCGGTCGCGCCACCGCACTCTTCGCCTCACTTACCTTGAGCTTGAGCTTTATCGTGATGAATCGCGTTATGCCCTCCATCACCCGTTGCCCTGCCCGCTCGCTGCGAACGTAGATATTACAGTCATCCGCATATCGAACGAAGCGATGGCCCCGGCGCTCCAGCTCCCGGTGGCGCAGAACATACACGAGATCGGGATTCGCCTGGCGCTGGGGGCGGAGACGGGCAACATTCTGGGGATGGTGCTGTGGCAGGGGCTGAAGCTGGCGGGCATCGGCATCGGTGCGGGATTGATTGGCGCGATGGCGCTGACACGCGTAATGGCAAGCCTGCTGTTTCAACTGAGCGTGCTCGATTGGGTCACGTTCGGCTCGGTAACGCTGGTGCTGGCGGTAGTCGCCGTGGGAGCAACACTGATTCCGGCGGCGCGGGCGATGAGGATCGACTCGACGGTGGCACTGCGAGAGTTGTAAGGACGGTGGGCCGTTCATGTGCGGCAGAGGGCGAATCGGAAATCGGCGCGGGTGAACGGGCCGGGATCGGGCAGCCCCTGGTGGATCTGGCTGGGGTGAAGCGGACACGCGGCTGCAAATCGTCCGTGCCACGGCCCTTTCGGAAAATTGACCCGGCCAAGTCGCTTTTTATGGCCAGACACCTTGGCTGTGCATGATCCGTCAGCGCCGACGGACGATGCGCTCTGACTGAGGCCAAAATATTGCCCGGTTTGGTCGCCTTTTAAAGGCCAGACAAAACAGGAGGACTGGCTTCCGACTCGGAATTTACGTCGATTTTACAGGCGTTTTGGGATCGCAGTACCCCTCCCGTTTCATACTGAGCAAAGCGGCACTCTGACGCCGCTGCAAAAAGCGATGTCGGAGCGAGCCAGGATCGCAGAACGTTTGGTGCTGGCTATGCTCAGCAGTTAGAAACGAGGAAGAGAGGCTATGACTTTTACTTCGATTAGGTATTGTTCCCGATTTGCCAAGTCACTCCTGTTCGCGGCTGGGTTTTTGTACAGCTTCGCGACTCCAGGATTTGGTCAATATACAGTTACGAACCTGGTTTCCAATCAAAACGCTATCGGCTCAAATCCGGCGGACCCGGATTTAATCAACGCATGGGGAATCAGCTCGCTGGCGGCCAGCCCCTTTTGGGTGAGCGACAATGGCACAGGGAAATCCACGCTCTATAACAGTCTGGGTCAGAAGCAGGGTCTGGTGGTCACGATCCCCTCGGCGAGCGGTACAGGGCAGGGAACGCCGACTGGTGTTATCGGCAACACCACGGCCAGCAGCTTTGTCGTTTCGTTCACCGAAGGAGGCGTGACGAAATCGGGCAAGTCTATTTTCATATTCGCCACCCAGGACGGCACGATTAGCGGCTGGTCTCCTCGCGTCCTTCCGACCACTGCCGTCATCGCTGTCCCCCGATCGAATATTGGAGCGAGCTACACGGCTCTGACAATATTCACGAACAGCCTAGGGAACAGCTTCCTTTACGCCACCAACAACACCGATGGCGGCGGAATCGACATGTTCGGCGGGGACTTTAACTTCATAGAGACCTTCACCGACCCGCAGATCCCGCAGAACTTTGCGCCATACGGAGCTCGGGTCATCAATGACCAGCTCTGGGTGACATTCAATAGCACCAAGAAAGCAAATAGCGGCTTCGTGGACGTTTTCCAAATCAACACCGATGGGACTTTGACGAAACTCTTCGAGGCTCATGGCCCTCTGCATTCGCCATGGGGGCTGGCTCTGGCGCCCTCAAATTTCGGTCCATTCAGCAATGCTGTCCTCATCGGGAACAATATCAAGGACGGCGAGATCAACGCCTTCGATCCGGGCAACGGCAAATTCCTCGGACACCTGGCGGATGCGACCGGTCGGCCTATCACGATTAACCAGTTATGGGGATTGGATTTTGGCAAAGGCGCGGGCGCCAACGGCGCTACTGACGAACTATTCTTTACCGCCGGGCCAGATAACTATGCGAACGGATTATTCGGTGTGATCACCGTCGCACCCTAGTCAGAGAGAGCGCGAGCGCACTCGTGCGCCGGATCAGCCACCCCGATAGAAGGGGCGTTCCGCAAGTTTAGCCGAGCAAGCATCCAGCGATGCTGGATCACGCGCAAACCGCTAACAAGCCTTGCCGGTCTAGGAATGCCGTCGGCAAGCGTGGGACTTTACTGAGCACGAACGCAAGACCCAACGGTACTGACAGGGAGATTCCTTTAGAGCGACTTCCTAACGAGCGCTTTCAACGGCATGCTTCGTGATCAGAAGGTCAGCCGAAATCTTGCCAAAGGTTTCGCAGCCACAAGCCGTGCATCGGGCTTCGTATGAATTATTCGGCCTGTGCTCCACGACCTCCATCGAGGGCTCGTTGCAGTCCGGGCAAAAAGTGGGAAGGACTAGCATCGCACCTTCGAGCGAGAGCCAGTATATGACCCTCTTGCGGATTTGGCGGACACCTAATAAAGCGGAACGTGCTGCGCGGCACTCTTCCATGGTCGTGACCAGAACTAACGCAAGACCTGAACAGTACTGAGCGAGGTTTCCTAAAGCGCGTCGCAGGCATGCGATTTGCCGGGTGGGGAATCGTTCGATTTATCGAGTAGAGCGTTCCGCCCGCACCAGGAGAATCCCTATCCAAATCATGGCCGAGGCGAAGGGAACGACGTACGCGTCGTGCGGACAAGCACAAAATCCGGAGCAGATTAAGAGAGAAGTACGGATTCTCTTGATAGAATCTTCCGCCATGGGCGACGAAGAAGACGAAAAAGCTATGTTACAAGAGGCTGCCAAAACAGCTTGGGTTAGGACGTTCATTCGTGAAGCCAGCAAGAGAGGCCACACGGTTGAGGATGTATTCGCTGTGCTTGATGAGCCTGGAACGACTCTTGAAGCGGCGGTGCGGCGGATTCTGGCTACCAGAAAACCCAAGGTAGCGCCAAGGCTAGTTTAGGCCGCCAAGAAGGTAGGAGTGAGGCTATCTCAACGGGCCGGGCCATTCACCTCTCGTCGAGAAGATGCCCGCTCCAAGACGCGAGACTCAGTTTATGACAAACTCAGGCGAGTGGGCGGACTCTGCCACTCTGAACTTTTACCGATGCCCGGTTGCTGCCTGATGTTCTGCCAGTCTTGGCGGGCCTTCTCGAATGCCCTCTCGGCAGCTTCGGCCTTGGTTGTCGTTTCCCTCAACTTTCGGAGACCTCGGTCTTCCGTCATCGACCTAATCTTTTCGTAGAGCCGAGCAGACTGAGTCGTCGCTCTCTGGTACTCCTTCCAAAGGTGGTCACACTCCTCGCACTGGCCCATCCGGCTCTTTCTCTCCTCCGTCCGGCTGGCCAAGACAAGCTGTAAGAGTGCCAGTTGCGCTCGCATGCGGACGATTTCGTCGAACAATACCTTCTCTGACTCGCTCCGCTTCATCCGGCTACCGTCTCGGTAAACGAAACAGGCGTCTTTTACAAGTAGATGGTTTTTGCGGGTGACTAGATGGTTTTGCTGGTGCGTGGCCTGAAACAAAAAGAGCGCGGTTGTCAGCGGCACTCGGCGAGAGAGGAAATGAAGGAGGATTTATCTCCCGATTCGCACACGGATTCGTTGCGACCCGTGCCGCGTTGACATCGACACTGATGACGGCTGGCCGAAAGTTTGGGCCGACATGAGCGACGACGAGCTTCGGGACAGGCTCAGGCAACCTCGCAACCAAGATTGGTTGCGCTACATGTGTTGCATCATTCGCCGAAGCCGAAGCGATATTCAAGGCCGGTGGTGAGGCGGGCGTTGTTTTGTGTCGCCCCTCCGAATCGCGTTAGGAGGTAGTCAGCCTGCAAGATCCGAAAAGCGAGCGACTTGGTTAATTTCATGTCCAATCCGCCGCCAATCGCCATGGCAAAGGCGGTGCTGGAACCGGAAAAGTGAAGGTCGGTGACTGCTGGAGGCATCACCAACAGTTGAGTCGTCACCGTCCCACTGGTATGTGACCTGGCGAGGCCGGGTAACATGTGGACAAACGGTGTGAGCCTTTTGTCCTTCCTGTAAGATAATCGGGGCCCGATCAGAAACGTGTAGAGATTAGAGTGGGCGCTGACCGTTACTACTGGGGCTGGGAGGGGGGCTGGGACCACAATCGGCATAGTAATCGGCGTAGGAATCGGCGTAGGAATCCCGATTGTGCCGCCGCTGGATTGGTAGTGTCCACTGAACTCAGCGACTATGCCGAACCAGTTGTTGAGATTCCCCGCCGCCGAGGCATCCCCGCCATAAAGATTTGCTCCAGGACCGGCATGCAAGTAGGAGAAGCCGCCGGATACTTCGCCTCGCGGATGCTCTTGAGCCCTCGCAGATGCGGATGCGAGAACAGTCAACGCCGCAGCAAGAAGTAGCCTCTTCATTGGATAGACGCTCCTGCCTTTGTCCCTTCGAGACGTATGCCATAACAATATAACACCCCTGTCTTTTCCCAAACCCTGCCGTTTCCCTCGCTGTCTCCGTCACTATCTGTTTCTCGCGGCAAACAGCCCGCTTAAACATGAAAAACGCATTGCGCAACTTGTGGCCGAAGCCGACAAGCGAGGGAAGGCTGAGATGGTCGATGAAGCGACGGAGTGGGTCAAGAGCCACGAACCGTCGAAACTAGAGTAGCTATGATTCAAGACGCGGGCCGCCGAAGGCCAAGCCCAAGCGCAAGTAGGAAATGGTATCGTCAGTCCCGGAGGGGAATATGAAACTGGCCATCGTTTTGGGCTTGGCTTTGGCGTTATCGGCTCAGGCTCCCAAGCCGATTTGCCCGCCAGCAATTTTTGACGGCCATTGGTGGGTTGCTGCGAGCGCTTGCGAACGGGCGGCCTATATACGGGGATTTGCTGACGGTGGTGGTACAGTCGGCACAGTAGAAGCAGTTGACCGCTATTTCAACAATGGCAAGGCAGAACTGTTGAACCTTCCACTAAAACTAGTCATCAGCCACAACATTTGGGGCAGCGCGGACACCAAATAGTAGCGCTCATCAGCGGCAAGTCATTGGTATCCTGAAATCGAGCGTTCCATGTCGCTCAAGGCGCCGGTTGGCCCCCACGGGCCGGTTTCTCCTCCGGCCCAGGCGCCCCTGATGAAATTCCCGCCCGTGGTAGCACCGTGGTAGCACGCCATCGAATCACGGGGGGGGGTTAGGGGTTTCCCGGTAGCTGACCTGCACCTAAAAACAACAACTTAGACCAGACTGTACCCAACTAGACCGGGCCTTAACGCGTTCGATTCCCGTTAGCGCTACCAAGTAGTTTAGAATCAATTAGCTAAGGCCGTGTTACGCCGACCCAAGATCCCTTAGTCGGCCGTTCGATTCGTGCCAAGGACCGATGCGGGTTGAAGTCCCGCTCCGGGTGTGAGAGGTCTAGCGAGCGGCGCGGTCGCTTGGTTGCGACGGCCAGAAAGAACGCAGCCGCGCGTTCGCAGCCTTTCACTTTGCGCTCGCTGTTTGTCTGCGCGCGCGAACCGCGTCCACACCAAGTGCGCGGCTCTTCGGAGCACAGCTTCGGCGGCGGAAGGCGGCTGAAATCGTAGCTGGCGTCGCCGATTACAGTGGCGGTCTTGCCGTTGCAGCCGCCGTGATTGCTCGGCATTATCGCGAAGTTCTTACGGCAGCGAGTCTAGTGCTGCCTTGACAAAAGGGTTTGTGCTTCACCCAGACAGTCGAGCGCACTATTTTGGTGGCGTATGTTCGAAAGCGAGCTTGGTGTATCGCTGCTTCTCGATTTCGATCACGAGTGCCACTCTTCCTTTAGGGCTGCGAAATGGAAACGGCTTGCCTGTGTACTTGTGGGGAATGACGTCCACGTAACTGAAATCGCCATCAGGACGGCGTTCGACCCTCGCCACCGAAGTTCTTCCCTGTATGGATCGTGGGATGCTTCACACAAAAATTCAGGTGTGACGCACCCGGCTTCTTCTCTCGCGAGCCAACGCCCAGGCCGTTCAGACAATCAGACAGCGAAACGATTCCGCAAATGTGTCCAATCTGCGTCCGCCAAAGCGGGCACAAAGCCAATTGAGGACTATTCGTCTAACTTCGCTTGTTGCGATGCCGACCGCTGTTCCAGGTGAACACGCCGCCACAGACACCTTGACATTCTAGGTATGCCGCGGTATGCTCGTATCTCGAATGTCTAGGCAATCCGGACCGCCACGGGACGCCCAACTCCTCCAGGGCACGCTCGACATGTTGATCCTGAAAATTTGTGCCCTCGAGCCGATTCACGGTTATGGGATCGTGCACAGGCTTCAGCAGATTTCTAGGGAATCTCTGCATATCCGCCAAGGATCGCTTTATCCCGCACTGTATCGGTTGGAGAGTAAAGCCTTGCTGAAAGCCGAATGGCATATGACGGAGGGCGGGCGTGAAGCCAAATACTACAGCCTTACCGCCGCCGGGCGCAAGCAACTGGAAGAGGAGAGGGCCGGCTGGAAGCGGTTATGCGACGCTATCGCCCTGGTCCTCGACTCCGCTAAATAGGAGGCCGCCATGCACTGGCCGCACTTCGGGAAGCGCCGTTGGGAAAAAAGAATGGAAGCAGAGATGCGCTTCCACGTGGAGAGCCAGATTGCGGAATATATCCGCCGCGGCATGGCGCCAGCCGAAGCCGAGGTATGGGCGCGCCGCGAGTTCGGCCCAGTCGAACTGGCTAAGGACGAGTGCCGGGATGAAGCTGGATTCCAATGGCTCGAATGGCTCAGCCGTGATCTCAGCCTGGCCTTGCACGGACTTGGCAAGAGTCGTGGATTCGCTACCGCCGCGATTCTTACCCTTGCGCTAGGCATCGGAGCCAACACGGCGATGTTCAGCGTCGTCAAAGCCGTCCTTCTCAACCCTCTTGCCTACCCCGACTCCGAACGCCTCGCCTGGATCGCTGAAGTAAACGATGCCGGACACCCCATGCAGGTCGCGCAGGCCAATTTCAAGGACTGGCAGCGTGAGAACCACAGCTGTTCCCATATCGCTGCTTTCGGCGAAGGCCCCGTCAATGCGGGTGGCGGAGGACCGCCGGTCCGTACCTTTGGTGCCTATGTGTCCCAGGATTTCTTTGACGTGATGGGTGTTCAGCCCGCGATCGGCCGCAGCTTTGATTCCTCCGAACAGAGGTTTCGTGCCGCTGGAACCGTCATCCTTGGCGACGCCCTTTGGCATCAAGCTTACGGCGGTGACCGTCAGATCCTTGGGCGCAAGATTAAGCTGATGGGGCAGCCGTTCACCGTTATCGGTGTGATGCCGGTGGGTTTCGATTATCCCGACCATTCTGAACTCTGGATCGCCGCCGGCGCCTTCTTCGACTTTCCAAGCCGGACTGCGCACAACTTCCGCGTCGTCGGCCGCCTTAGGCCCGGCGTAACGATGGAGCAGGCTCAAGCCGACTTCGCCCGGATTTCCCGCCGCCTGAAGCAGCAGTATCCCTCGCCGTTCATGGCGAGGGACGCTTCCGTCATTCCACTCGACCGCCAGATCGCAGGCGAAGCCCGCCCTGCGCTCCTCGTGCTGTTCGGAGCTGTCGGGTTCTTGCTGCTTATCGTCTGCGTCAACGTCGCGAGTTTATTGATGGTCCGCGTTACCTCGCGCGTTCGCGAAATCTCTGTCCGGGTCGCGCTCGGCGCTGGTCAATCGCACCTCATCTGGCAAATGCTTTCCGAAAGCATGGTTCTCGGCGCGGCCGGCGGGGCGTTGGGATTGCTCCTCGCCTTCTGGTCGATGGGCCTTCTTCACGTTTTGCTCCCCGCCGATCTACCCCGGGTCGAGTTCATTCGCATCGACGTCGGGGTGGTAGTGTTTGCGTTTACACTCTCCGCCTTGACCGGCCTTCTCTTTGGTCTTCTCCCCGGCTGGCGCGCTGCGCGCCTGAATATCAATGAGGCACTCAAGGCAGCTTCGCGCTCCGCCCCAATCGGCCGCGGCGCACATCGCGCTCAGGCGGCGCTCGTTGTCTCCGAAGTTTGCCTCTCGCTCGTGCTGGTCGCTGGCGCGGGCCTGCTCGCCAACAGCTTTTGGAAGCTTCGATCCACGAATCCCGGCTTTGCGGCCGCCCATATTCTTGCCGCAAACGTTTCTTTTACCGCTCCGACTCGCGAGACTGGATTCGATCGCCTCAGCCCGATGTTCACCGGGCTTCTCGAGCAACTGCGTGCGCTACCGGGTACGGAATCGGCGGCCTTAGTGAAGGATCTCCCACTGGACGGGTTTACGAGGGACGGTCACTTCAACCTCGAAAACCGCCCCCAGGATTCCGGCAAGGCCGACGCCCTCTATCGCATCGTAAGCCCCGGCTATCTGACCGCGATGCGGATCCCCCTGCTTCGCGGCCGCGACCTCACCGACAGTGATAGCAGGAATTCGTTACCCGTCGTGCTGATCAGCGCCAAAATGGCCCGCCTGTACTGGCCGAACGAAGATCCCATCGGTCGCCGCATCTGGTTTGACAGCTTCTCTCCCAGGGAACAGTGGCTCACCATCGTCGGTATCGTCGGCGACGTGCATGGATCCGCGCTTACGAAGCCCGCGGAGCCGGCGGCTTATGTCACCCACACTCAGGTCCCGTTGCCGCAGCAATTGCTGGATGAAAACTTCGTGCTGCGCACTACAAGGGACCCGTCCACTCTTGCGGCCGCGGTTCGCGAACGCATCCGCTCGGCCGATCGGGAAGCGGCCATGAAATTCGAAACCATGGATGAGGTGCTCGGTCGGTCCATCGCGCGGCAGCGATTTCAGATGCAAGTGCTTGGCGGGTTCGCAATGCTCGCGCTGGTCCTCGCCGCCATCGGACTCTACGGCGTTCTGTCGTACACCGTGACTAACAACCGGGCCGGTATCGCGATCCGCATGGCGTTGGGCGCACGCTCCGGCACAATCTTCCGCATGATCACCGCTCGCGCCTTGCGCCTCGCTGGGCTGGGAGTCATGATCGGTCTCGCCGGATGTTTTGCGGTCCGCAATCTCCTTTCAGGATTCCTGTTCGGCATCGGCCCTGCCGATCCGGCGACTCTCTCGGTCGCTTCGGCCGTTTTGCTCCTCGCTGCCTTGGCGGCAAGCTGGCTCCCCGCGCGCCGGGCGATGCGTGTGGATCCCATGATCGTGCTGCACGAGGACTGAGGCTCGAGTTCTTATGTCTCCGAGATCGCGGGCGACAAGTTCGTCGAGCACTTCGAGGCTTGCTCCCGAGTGTGGTTGTTCAATCTTAATGCAGTGTTTCCCGATGAACACATCTTGCCGGGTGCACCACCGGTAATCCACACGCCCGTTCTGGCAGAGTATTCTGGCGAGCAGCTTGTCGTCTTTGGAGAGGGTGGGGCGTCATGGCTCGAATCCGTACTCGGTTTCCCGCTCTCCGCACTACCTCGTGACACCCGCGCCTGGGGTTCTCGGGGGCCCGAGATCCCGCAGGCTCGTACTGTCCGATATCACGTCCACCGAAGAGCTGGCGATGCCCGATGAATTCCTTCCGAATCGCGCGTCAACCGGACCTACTCGTTCAGCGGCCCGACTCCGGCGACTTGACAGGGCTTAAAGCAAGTCGCCGAGTTCGGGTGACTGCGGCACGCGCCAGGAACGACCTCGCTGGAAACAGAGACGTTCAGTTCGGCTCCGAGACGGCAGCAGCCGTTTCCAAATTGAGGACACCCAGCTGGCACCGGAGCAATAGCTCCGCAAAGAGTGCGGATGGAAGTAGGGCCAGTCGGTGATTTGAAAATTCGGGATGGCAGCATTGTGCGCCTCCCGCTGGTCGGCGATCGGCTGTCTCGATGGCCGAACAAAAAACCGTTATATGAAGGAAAGACTGAAGACTAGTCTTTGCCTCCCCTTGGTCGGCAGTGGGCTGTACGAATGGCACGGCCAAGAAAAACAGCTTGACACGGACCGGCCTTCTCATATGAACAATATGGCGACTTCTCGCTCGAGTGGGTTTGCTTCCAGAAAAAGCCGGCCAGGTTTGGACCAAAAACCGCAGGGCAGAACCTTCCTTAGTGGCCGAGAGTGAGGGCTTCCCTCGCCAGTCTCCCGATCTCCGCAAGCATTCCTGCGCGCTTACTCTCGGGGCCGATGCATTGGGTGATGTAGGCCGCGATGATGATGGGAGGCTTGTCGGGAGGCCAGAGTACAGCGATGTCGTTACTCGTATGTTCTCCGTTCGAGCCGGTTTTATCGGCGGCGCGCCAGATCTTCGGTAACTTCGCTCGCAAGCGGTCGAGGCCGGTGAGGCTTGCTTCCATCCACAGCGTCAGTTGGTCGCGGGAGGCCGGCGAAAGCACCCTTCCGAGCACCACGGATTTCAGGTCACTGACCATCGCGCCAGGGCAGGTGGTGTCACGTGGGTCGCCAGCGAGGGATTCATTCAGTGACAACTCCATCCGGTCGAGGCGCGTTACGCGATCGCCAATTGAGCGCGAAAACTTCGTGATGCTTGCCGGGCCACCAATCCGTTCTAGCAGGAGATTAGCCGCCGTGTTATCGCTTCGGGTCAGGGCGGCCTGGCAAAGGGCGGCCACGGTCATTGTGCCCCCGGCGTGTGGTTCGGTTAGCGGGGAGTTGGGCAGGAGCGGCTTCGGAGGAATTGGCGTGGCACGCTCGAGCGTCTCGTGATGACGGTCGACGCGCTGCAGCACTGCGGAGACGAGCAGGAATTTGAACGTGCTGCACATCGGGAAGCGCTCATCCGCTCGATATCCGGACCGCTCGCCGGTAGCAGTGTCTAGCAGCGCCACTCCGAGGCGGCCGCCGTTGGTCACTTCAAGCTGTCGAAAAGCTGTAGGCAAGCCGGTGAAACTCCTTGGCATAGCGCGGAGGAGGCAAGGCAGAGCGGGCGGGGCGATGCAGGCAAAGCGTCGGCGGCTGAGCATCATCTGCTTATTGAATCACGGTGCACCTGCCGTACAGTTGGATTCGGAGGGTGGCCTACCTGTCAAAAGCCCGGCTTCTGTGTTTGGCCCGCGGCTGCGATCTTTCTCCGAGTAGCGCGCGATCCGGACGGAGTGAGCCGCGATGGCCCTTGAGAGAATCTTCCTATTCTTGACGGAGCGCCACCACTGGCGAGATGCATGCCGCGCGGAACGCCGGGATGAGACAGGCGGCCAATGCAACGCCGGTCAGCAACAGAGTCGCCGCGACAAACGTCAGGGGATCGACGGGCGACACGCCATATAGCAGCCTGGCCATGAACCGCGTGAGCATCAAGCCGCCGCCAATTCCTGCCGCCGTGCCGCAAAGCGCCAGAACCATTCCTTCGCCAGTGATCAATTGTAGAATCTCGGTGGGACGGGCGCCCAAGGCCATGCGAATGCCGATCTCCCGGCGGCGTAGTGTAGCAGCGTAGCTCATCACGCCGGAGATCCCTACCGCCGAGAGCGCTGTAGCAACGGCTGCAAACACGGTCAGCAATGCCATGTTGAAGCGCGCGGCCGCATTGGCACGCTCGACCACCGCGTTCATTGTCTGCACTTCGGAAATCGTCACATTGCGGTCGATCTGCCAAATGGCGGTCTCGACGGCCCGGGTCAGGGCGCTCGGCTCCCGTTGCGTACGCACCACCAGCGTGATGTAGTGGCCCATCGTGTCTATGTGCTGCAGGTAAGGAAGAAAGAATTCCTCTTCCGGAGGCGCAGCCCAGTCGGAGCGCACGGCATTCTTCACGATACCAACGACCGTGAGCCACGCGGGCGGCCTGGACGATGATGGCTTGTCCAGCGTGATGCGCTTGCCGATGGCGTTTTCACCCGGCCAGTATCTCTGTGCCATGTACTCGTTGATCACCGCCACGCCGGGCGTGCCCGTCGTGTCGCCGGCATCGATGCCGCGACCGCGCAGGACCGGTATCTTCATGGTTTCCAGGTAACCCGGGAGTACCAGCCGAAAAGCTCCGTCGGGCTCTTCGCCCGGATGCGGAAGGGGACGGGCGTCGATCCAGAAAGGGAACCCCCAGATATCTCCGGCAATGGGCAGATGATTCGTCATGCCCGCGGAGATAACGCCGGGTACGGCGCGCACTTGTGCGAGCCCGCGTTGATAGAACTCCGGCGCCCGCCCCAACCCAGCGTCTCGCGATCCACCCACCGAGAGGACCATGGTGAGAAGATGGTCCGGCCGGAACCCCGGGTCGATGGCTTGGAGCGCCACAAAACTCCGTAGCATCAATCCCGCGCCGATCAGCAACATCAGGGACAGCGCAAACTCGGAAATCACCAGCAATCCGCGCACCCGCTGTCGCGCGGCTCCGCTGCCAGACCGGCTGCCTCCCTTCAACGATTCGGCCGAATTCGGCCCGGAACCTTGCAGCGCTGGCACCAGTCCGAAAAGGATTCCGGTGACGAGCGATACCGCAAGCGTCACGCCGGCCACGCGCCAATCGAGCGATAGCGTCTCCAGGCGAGGAATACCCGCCGGACCGAAGCGCACCATGGCGCGCACGCCGCCGTAGGCCAGCAGCAGTCCCACTCCGCCGCCGAGCATAGCCATCGTCAGGCTCTCAGTTAGGAATTGACGAAGGAGCCGACCGCGGCCGGCGCCCAGCGCGGCCCGAACCGCCACCTCGTGAGCGCGCGCGGCGGAACGCGCCAAAAGCATATGCGACACGTTCGCGCAGGCAATCAGCAACACAAATCCGACAGCGCAGAGTAGCGTCAGGAGCGCCGGGCGGATTTCCCCGACGACGCGCTCGTTCAGTGGAACGACCCGCTGGTCGCGGTTGGTGCCCGGATATTGCCGTTCCAGACGTGCCGTGATGGCAGAGAATTCCTCGCGAGCCTGCTCCAGCGTTACGCCGGGTTTCAGGCGCCCGAAAACGCGCAAGCTGTTCCCGCCGCGCTGTGATGCGCGCGGTCCCAGGGCGAGCGGTGCCCACAGTTCGGCGCGAGTCGCCCAGAAGGGCGCAAACTGGAATCCGGCCGGCATCACTCCAACTACGGTGTAGGTGTGGTTGTCGAGTTGTATTCGGCGGCCTAGCACGTTCTTGTCCTCGTCGAATTGCCGCCGCCAGAGGGTGTGGCCGATAACTACCTCGAACTCGCGTCCCAGTTGGTCCTCACCCGGCCCGAAGAAACGGCCCATTGCCGGTGGAATGCCCAGGAGTGGCAGAATGTCCGCGCTTACGCGCAGTGCCCAGAGCTTTTCCGGACGATCCGAGCCAGTGAGATCGGGCGTCCAGTACTCGGCCGCGCCCATGTTGTTGAAGGAGCGGCTTTGCGCTTTCCAATCGGCAAAATTCGCCGGCGCGACCGGTCCGCGTCCATGGTTCAGCATCACGACCAGACGTTCCGGGTCGCGATAACTCAGCGGGCGCAGCAGAATCCCATCGACAGCCGTGAAGATCGCCGAATTCGCGCCGATGCCGAGCGCCAGGGCGATGACCGCGACTGCGGTGAATCCCGGATTGCGGCACATCCCACGCAGCCCGTAGCGGACATCGCGCCAAAGTTGCTCCAGCCAGACCCAGGACCACATTTCGCGTGTGACCTCTTCTACGAGGCCTAGGTTGCCGAACTCGCGGCGAGCATTTGCCTCGGCCTCGGCAGCGGATTCCCCGCGCTCCATGCGGTCGCGGATGGCCATACGCAAATGGCTCTCGATTTCTTCCCTCAGACCGCGGTTACGATTGCTCATGGCCCAGAATTCCTCCAATGGCGACCACTAATTGCTCCCAGCGAGAGCGCTCCGAGAGTAACTGCTTTTTGCCGGCCGCGGTGAGCCGGTAGACCTTCACGCGCTGCTGGTTCTCGGACTTCTTCCATTCCGCGACGATCCATTTGGCGCGCTCCAGACGATGCAGCGCGGGATAGAGCGACCCGGTGTCCGCCCGCAAGACGTCGCTGGAGCCGGTGCGGATGGCTTGGCTGATTCCATAGCCATGCCGCGGCCCCCATTGCAGGGTCTGGAGGATGAGCAGGTCAAGCGTGCCTTGCAGCAATTCAATCCGATTGCGATATATGGGCGGCTTCTTAAGCATGTGGGCGTCCTACATCCTATCATGTAGACCCTCTACTGCTCTGCCAGTTAGCAAGAATTCAGACGACTACGATGGGGACGAGGACGCCAGGCAGACCGACTGGCGCAGCGTTGGCCGCTCGGGCGTAAGAAGTGTCGTCCTTCGGAAGCGCATTGGGCGTCTAGGATGGATGGTCGGCATTTCGTACAAAGGTCCTGGACGACATCGCCATGACCATTCTCCGTGCCCGTCATGCAGGACTTATGCGGTCGTCTGTCGATGCGATTAGACTTTGCCACACCACAAGTTTTGGCTCTACGAAATCGTAGCGTTCGTAGGTTCAAGCGGCGGACGACCCAACTGCCGGTGCGGAGTTGGGCCGCCGAATGCTTCTTTAAGAGAACGAGTAGAATTGAATCCAATGCGCATCGACGTTGGAATCACCATCTACTTGATTTGCTCACCTCTTTCAGCGCAGTGGCTGAACTACCCCACTGCGGGGATTCCTCGCCTGCCGGATGGCAAGCCCAACCTGACCGCGCCTACGCCCCGCACTGCCGATGGCAAACCGGATCTCTCCGGAATCTGGGGCTTGGCTTGCCCGGTCGCTAATGCGGTAAACGGCACCATTACCGGCCCAAATGTGTTTTGCGCTACCGAGGTCTCCGTCCTACCCGAGTTTTTCAACTTCGGCCAGTCCATTAAAGATGGTCTGCCCTATCAGCCGTGGGCAGCCGAGGTGGTAAAAAAGACTAGGGCCGCTGGCCGTCCCGACGACCCTTTGAGCCGCTGTTTTCCGCCGGGCATGGTGCGGTTGGAAGTGTTCCCTTTGTTCCGCAAGATGATCCAGATTCCGGGCCTTGTGGTGATCCTGAACGAACATAACGCCAGCTACCGCCAGATCTTTACCGATGGGCGGCCTCTACCCGTAGATCCGAACCCGTCCTGGAACGGCTACTCGTCTGGGAAATGGGAAAGCGACACGCTAGTTGTGCAGACCATCGGGTTCCGCAACGGGATTTGGCTCGATACCGGAGGCAGCCCACTCACAGATGCTGCGAAGGTCACAGAAAAATTTCGGCGTTTGAACTACGGGACACTGGAAATCGAGCTAGCGATCGACGATTCCAAGGCATATACCAAGCCGTGGAGCATCAAGGTTACGCAGATCATCGCGTCCGATACGGAACTTTTGGATTATATTTGCCTGGAAAACGAAAAGGATGTTCAGCACCTGTCCTCACGGATTAAGTAAGATGGATTTCATATCGAAAACGCTGGCATCGTTACGTCTGTGCCGCCATTTTGAGGCATCTGTTGCGGTGAGATTTCGGCTTCTCGGATGACATAGACCGGATGGGTGTAGCCGTTGACGATGTCAAGGCCGGATGGCTCCCGTACCGTTCGGCAACGTCGCAACTGCAGCCTTCGGTTTCGCCCGTTCGCTGTGGCTGGGTCTGGTGTTCCTTGCAGCCGCCGGCGCGGCGAGTTCCGCGAATTGCGCGGAAGGGTTCAGACTCAGTCGCGTCATACCCATGAATGATGCTCCGCAGTCGGTAATCGGGGCTGTCCCGACACGGACAAGACAATATAGACGACCGAAAGTCTGCCCTCGTCTGGAACCCGGTGCCGGCAGTTGCGCAGAATCTTCAGGCATTGTCCATCGCCCCAGTTGTGCAGCACACCTGAAATGAGATAGGCGTCAGCGCCGGCGGGAACCTCCACAAAGAAATCACCGCCGAGGAAATCGCATCTATCGGCAACGCCGCTTTCCCTAAACGTGTTGAGCGCGGCCTGCGACGCGCTGGGCAGATCCAAGCATGTGCAACGAATGCCCGGGTACTGTTTTGCGATGGCTGCGACCATGGACCCATGTGCGCCGCCCAGATCCACCAGCTTCATGATTCGCGAAAAGTCGTAGCCTGCAGAGGGCGGGCCAACATGTAGACATTCTATGGCAAGGCATGTAGAATTTCTACAGCTTGGAATGACGCAGAAGAAAATCGAACTGCTGCAAGGAACGCTCGACATGCTGGTTCTCAGAACTCTGCGATGGGGACCGCAGCATGGGTATGGAATCAGCCAGACCATCCGCTCACAATCTGACGAGGTGCTTCAGGTCGAGACAGGCTCGCTTTACCCGGCCCTGCACCGGCTTGAACGGCAAGGCTGGGTCACATCGGAATGGAAACGGACGCAAAGTAATCAGCGCGCAAAGTATTACCGCTTGACAGCCGCCGGCCGGAAGCAACTTGCCGCGGAACATGCGCGATGGGAGCAACTCGTTGCGGCGATCGCGAGTGTGATGCAGGAACGTCAGACTGAAGGGCAGCCGTGATGTTTGAGGACAAACGCCAGCGCGAACTCGATGAAGAGATTCAGGCCCACCTCCGGCTCGCCGAGCAGGATCGCATCCGGCAGGGCGAATCACCTCAGGAGGCCGCCGTCTCTGCACGCCGAGAACTCGGAAACGTGATTCTCGTCAAAGAACGTACACGGGATGCATGGGGCTGGATATTTCTCGACCGGCTCCTGCAGGACACGCGGTTCGCAATCAGGAATTTCGCACGCAATCCCCCTGCTACAGCTATCATCGTGTTTACTCTTGCAGCTGGAATTGGCGCGAATACCGCCGTATTCAGCATTTTCGATGCTGTGCTGCTCCGACAGCTGCCCTACCGTGATCCCGGTCATCTTGTTTCTATTCTTGACCTCCAAAAGAAGGCCGGGGGCAGGGCGGTATTTTTCGATCTTTACACCGACTACGAGAACTGGAAACGGAACAGCAAAATGTTCGATGGTTTTGCCGCCTACACGTGGGCCGGCAGCCTCGACAGAACTCTTTCGGGAGCCGGACCCGCAAGGAGGGTTCCCGTAATGCCCGTAACAGCGGATTACTTTTCCATATTCGGCGTACCCCCGCTCCTCGGTCGCACGTTCCAAGAGTCGGACGAAGACCGAGGATGCAGGATTGTTCTATCGGATGAATTCTGGCGCACTATCAATGGCGGTCAAGAGAGTCTAATCGGGAAAACGCTGCGGCTTGACGATCAGGACTGCGAGGTTATCGGTGTGATGCCTCATGGGTTTGCCGTTTATCCAAACCCCGCTTCTATGATCTGGGCGTTGATGCCCTCACCGAAGCGCCCAGACCAGTTCGCTGTTTTCGTGATTGGCCGAATGAAGCTCGAGGTGTCGATCGCACAGGCGCAGCGCGAATTAATGACGCTGCATTATCAGTTTCACCAGCACGACCGTTGGGGCGAACTGATGGAGCCGCGCGTTTACGCATTACAGTCTGAATTCACGTGGTTGACCGGTAAGAATATCAGCTTGAGCCTGATGGTTCTTTTGGGGGCCGTCAGCGTGGTGCTTGTGATTTGCTGCGCCAACGTTTTCAATCTTCTCCTTGGCCAAACACTTACGCGCCGTCGAGAAATCGCTATCCGCGCAGCGTTCGGCTCAGGCCGCACCCGCATTCTACGACAGCTCTTAACAGAGAGCCTGTTGCTTGCCGCCGCTGCGGCCGTAATCGGAGTGGTTTTGGCTGGCGGCGCAGTAAATTATTTCCGGATCTCCAACCCAATCGAGTTGCCTCCCACGACGGTCGTAGAAGTTGATTACCGAATCCTTGTGTTTACGATCCTTCTGAGCACGACGACCGCTCTTCTGTTCGGCCTTGTCCCTGCCTGGCGGGCGTCCAGAACCGATCTCAATGCGGCTTTGAAAGCCTCAGGGCACTCGACCTCCGAGGACGCCGGCAGCCACCGTATCGCAAGCTTTCTGATCATCGCGGAGGTCGCGCTTACGCTGGTGCTTTTGAGTGGTGCGGGGCTGCTAATTCGGAGCGTAAACCGATTTGGTTCTGCGCCTCTCGGGTTCGAGGCGGAAGGACTGCTGACGAGCCGCATCCAGTTGCCGCAGGCCGCTTACGCAAAACCGGAACAGCGGATTCGCTTCTATAGCAATCTGCTCGATCAATTGCGTAGCACGCGTGAAGTCGAGGAGGCTACACTCTCAACCGCCCTTCCCACAGGCGGCACGGGACCGGTTGCTGTCATGGCCGTGGAGGGGAAGCCGGACCCTGGACCAGATCGAACCGTTGACTCAGGGATGCAAACGGTAAGCTCTGAATATTTCCGGGTCATGAGACTTCCGCTGAAGGAAGGCCGTTTCTTTGACGACCGCGACCGCGCCGACAGCGAGCAGGTAGTAATCGTCAATGAGGCCCTCGTCGCCAGATACTTTCCGGGGGAAGATCCGATACGGAGGCACATCCGCCCGTTCGACGGGCCGGAAACGCAGGGCCCGTGGTTGCGCATTGTCGGCATCGTGGGGAATGAAAAACGCACAGCGGTTGCCAGCGAGATGAGCTGGACAGACACGCCGGTGTTGTACCGGCCATGGCCCCAGGACACACGACTCTCTTCCGTGCTCCTTTTCAGAGTGCGGCAAGCGGGCCTGCCATTGATCAGCCTCATCCAACGGGCGAGCGGTGACCCGAGTGTCTCCGTAGGTGAAATCGAGACGATGACGCATGCGGTTGAGAAAATCCTCGCCTATCCACGGTTCCGGGCCGCAGTACTTGCGGCGTTTGCGACGCTCGCGCTGGTACTCGCCGTTGTTGGACTATATGGAGTGCTCTCGCGTCTCGTCGCCCGGCGAACACACGAGATCGGCATCCGGATAGCGCTCGGCGCCACACGAGGACAGGTTGTGAGGATGGTCGCAAGACAGGGACTGCGGCTCACCGTCACCGGCATCATCTTTGGTCTGGCGTCGGTGTGGGGACTCACTCGGCTCTTGCGGGCGCTGCTTTATGGAGTGAGCGCCATGAACTCGGCGAATTTGATACTGACGACGCTGGTACTTCTTTGCTCGGCCGGGATTGCGACGCTGATGACAGCACGCCGGGCAACCAGGATTGATCCCACAGTCGCTCTGCGCGACGAATGAATTCGCTGTACACATCAAACGTGCGACTTGTGGTGCGCCAAGCGGGATAGAGTCATCGTCCGACTGCCCCATGGTGGTGCTGGAGGATTGTCGGCCACTCTCGGAGAAAGGTCGGTCAGGATTTCTCCCGAACGTCCGCCGCATCCGGGCAACTTGAATGGTAACGCGTATTTCACCAGCATTAACCGGCATCTGTCCACGGAGCTGGCATCGTTGCTCCGGCGGTCAAAACAGCAGTCGTACGCAGGGCTTGTCGGCCGACCTGCCGCTCCAAATCCGCGATCCGCGCTTCCGACCCAGCGCTGCTTTCCATAACCTGAGAACGTGTATATACTGAGTCACCATATGAACACGATCACTCGGATCTTGGCTCTCGTCAGTGTCCTGGTCGTGGGGGCACTCGCGCAATGGTTGAACTACCCAACCGCCGGCCTCCCAAGAACGCGCGAGGGGAAGCCCGACCTTGCGGCTCCCTTGCCGAAAACCGCCGACGGGAAACCGGACCTTTCGGGGATTTGGCTGCCCGCCGACAATACCCACTTCATGGACTTGGCGGCTGATCTCAAACCGGACGACGTGCCGTACCAACCTTGGGCGAAGGCTCTAGCTACCCAGCGGCAGGCAGCCGTGCATAAAGACGACCCGCTGGCGCAGTGCATGCCTCCCGGCGTGCCACGTGTAGAGACGCACGGGTCTCACCCCTTTAAGATTATTCAGATGCCGCACGAACTGGTCATACTCTACGAAACCTCGACCAACGACGTCTTTCGCGAAATCTTCACCGACGGCCGCGCCCTGCCTAAATCCCCGCAGCCGTCCTGGAAGGGCTACTCGGTGGGAAGATGGGAGGGCGACGTGATGGTGGTGGATACGATTGGATTCAATGATCGGGGCTGGATCGACACCGAAAAAGGGCGTCCCCAAACCGAGGCGCTGCACGTTACGGAGCGTTTCCAGCGGCGAAACGTCGGTGCGATTGAACTCGGCATCACCATTGACGACCCGAAGGCCTACACCCAGCAGTGGACGGCGAAGATTAACCTGAAACTGGTTCCGGACACGGAGCTGATCGAGACCGCTTGCGAGAATTCACGCGGTACCGAACATATGGTGGGCAAATAGCCGGCCTAGGCTTTTTACGCTACCCGCCTCCGCCCAGGTCGACGGCGAGCCGACTCCTGGACGAGCAAATCGCTCCGCTCTGCCGTGCAGGAGGGACCAGCGGCGACGACAAAAATCCCGAAAGTCAAAAGAACCCGCTCAGCGTGAAAAAGCACCTCCGGATTACACCCGAGCAGCTTTCAGCGCCGCGAGGACGCGATCGTCGCGAAACGGAACCCTGCGGATGCGAACGCCGGTGGCGTCGTGGATCGCGTTCGCGATCGCGGCGAGCATAGGCTTCAGTGCCGCTTCCCCGGCTCCGTAAGGAGGCAGGTCCGGACGATTCGGATTGGGATCGCCGTTCACTAACACAACGTCGATGCGTTCTGGAACGTCTGCGTGACGGAGAGTGGGATATGATAACCAGTCCACGTTTGTGATCTTCTCCGTGTCAAACCGGACTTCTTCGTGAATCGCGCGGCTCAGCCCGTGCAGCATGGCGCATTCCACCGTGTGACGCAGGCTCTGCGGATTGACGACCAATCCGCAGTCGTGGGCACACACCAGGCGCTTCGCCCAGACATGACCGGTCTGGCGATTCACTTCGACCTTAGCGATCTGCGCCACAATGGTCTGGCCGCGGAACGCATACGCCACGCCGCGCCCGGTTAGGATGTTTCCTTTAGAGGGCGGTCCGGGGGAAGGACGCTGTTCCCAGCCGTAGGCTTCAGCCGCCGACCTGAGAACCGCAATGGAGCGCGCACGCCGGAACCCAGTGTCATCGGTGGTGGCGGCGGTGAGCATTTTCATGCGGAACGACAGCGGATCGGCTCTTACCGCCGCGGCAAGTTCATCGATAAACGATTCCGAAGCGAACGTCGATTGCGGGCCGTTCGGATCCCGCAGATTGCCAGTGCGCAGGGGCGTCTCCCAGACTGCGGGCAAACTGACGACCTCGCCCACCATGTGGCGATTGGGAATCGCATACATTTCGGAGGGCGTTGCGGAACCGCCGGCAGCCGGCTTGGCCCGCCGGGAACCCATGAGCTGCGCGATCAGCACGGTGTCGGGCTCGTTGTACCCGACGTGATTGTAGTCGCACGACCGGGCCTTGTAGTCGTACGCGACGAGACGCCCCTCGGTATCCAAAGCGCCACGCACTTTTACCAGGAATGCCGGGCCCTTGGTGTCCCAGGCCGATTCCTCATCCCGCATCCACTGGATACGGACGGGGCGGCCGATCTCGCTCGCGATCCAGGCAGCCTCACAGCCAGCATCGTCGGCCGCGGTGCGTCCATAGCCCTGCGGGCCCTCCATCCAGACGACGCGGACCTTGTCCCGCGGCATGCCGAGAAACGCGGCGACTCCGTTACGCATGCCATAGGACTTCATGTCGTTCGAATAAATCGTCATCTGATCGTTCGACGGATCCGCCATAGCATGGGCGCCGGCGATCGCCGCATGTCCCTGGAACGGCACTTCGTATTCCGCCTCGACGATCTTTGCCGCGTCGGCAAATGCCGATTCGGGGTTCCCCTCCACGATCGGTCTGGAGGACGAGGTGGCAGTCGCCGTGCGCATGTATTGGAACAGATTCTCGGACGCGGGAAAGGGCGCGGTCGCGGGTTTTTCCCAGGTGGTCTTGAGCTGCCGGGCGGCGCGGATAGCCTGTTCTTCGCGCTCGCACACCACGGCCACATAGTTGCCCTTGCTCAGCACCTTGATGAAGCCCGGAAGATTGCGCACAGACGATTCATCAATGCCGGTGAGCCGGGCGCATGCGAACGGAGGTTTCACGTTGCGCGCATGCACCATTCCCGGCAGCTTGACGTCGACGGCCCACTTCAGAGAACCATCCACCTTGGCGGGGATATCGTAGCGTGCGGGGGACTGGCCGGTAGCCCTGAGCTCCTGCACAGGTTTCACTTTGGCCACTCCGGTAACCGCGTTGATATTGGCGCCTGTGAGCTTAACGTTGAACTTCTTTCCGCCGATCAGTTCTCCGTAGGTGGCGCGTTTGGACGGATCACCCTTTACGGTGATCACAGCGTTGCTCACCGCGAGTTGATCTAATGGTGCGCCCAGTCGGGCTGCGCCCATTTCGAGCAGCACGCGGCGGGCTTCTGCGGCGGCGCGCCGCATCGGCCAGGAGTCTCGCTCCATGGCGGTCGAGCCACCGGACCCGCCCTGATCGACGGTGTTATCGGTGCTGCCCATAATGCAAGTGGTCTGGTCGTAAGCGATGTCGAGTTCATCGGACATCAACTGGCGGAATGATGTTCCCGTGCCTTGGCCGCAGTCGGTCTTGCCGACATAAAACGTCGCGGTATTGTTCTCATGAATAACAATCCACGAATCGAGTTGGCGGAAATCGAGTTCGGAATAGGGACCGGCCACTTGGGCCGCAGCGCTGCTCTGGGCATCCGCCGAGGCGCCGGTTGCAAAGCTCACAACTAGCAAGCCAGCGCTCTTGAGAAAATCCCGGCGGTGGGTGGCGAGGGTCTTTTCGACCCGTTTGGGAATTCGAGTGTAGGGAGTCATGCCAGAACCTCCTTTGCCGAAGACGGCTGGGCGGCCGCAATCGCTTTGGCCGCGCGTTTGATGGCAGTCTGAACGCGGTAATAGCTCATGCAGCGGCACAACGTGGTGTTCATGGTCTCGCGGATCTGGGCATCGGTGGGATGCGGGTTTTTGTCCAGCATGGCCTTCGCCGTCATGATTTGCCCGTTCTGGCAGAATCCGCACTGCGGGACCTGCTCATCGATCCATGCCTGTTGCAGCGGGTGCAATTTGCCATTCGAAGAAAGGCCTTCGAGTGTAGTGATTTCACCTCTAACCGAGGACGCAGGCAGGACGCAGGAGCGAACCGCCGCGCCGTTGATGATTACTGTGCATGCGCCGCACTGGCCAAGTCCGCAGCCAAACCGCGAGCCCTGCAAACCGAGGTCATTCCGGAGGATATAGAGCAGCGGGGTGGTGGGTTCGACGTCCACCGTGTGCGTACTGCCGTTGACCTTAAAGATGATACGGCTCATTCTGAGTGCTCCTTCCCAATAAGCGCGGGTGCGCCCATGCCAGTTACCCATTCTATCGACTCTCGCCACCGAGTCAGCTGAGACCGACCGCTTCCGGATCGGACGAGGCGGGCGTCTTCCGATGGAAATAGGCCGGTCTCCCGGAACCTGCACCAAGAGCCCACATTGAGTCTGGCATCGGTTCCCGTCTGCAAAAATCTTCTCTTCAAACAGAGAGAAGGACCGAGGTAGCCAGTGGCAGGCGTTCAACC
>Ga0306921_10001160_pt1 | contig 25085 bp, 27 predicted proteins | sample sta12Cox44000080_FD_203760 | JGI IMG/M metagenome (GOLD analysis project Ga0306921, IMG submission 203760) | Lab enrichment of tropical soil microbial communities from Luquillo Experimental Forest, Puerto Rico - statoxic.12C.oxic.44.000.080 (v2)... | ecosystem: Environmental > Terrestrial >...
ACTCCGCCCGCGGCGACGGGTCCTTCGGCAGAAAGGCGCCGAACTTCTCAGCCAGGTAGATCAGGATCGCGCCCGACTCGAACACGCGCGTCGGCGGCGACGTGCCGCGGTCGAGCAGCGCCGGGATCTTCGAGTTCGGGTTGACCGCAACGAAGCCGCTCCCGAACTGGTCGCCGCCGCCGATGTTGATCAGCCAGGCGTCGTACTCGGCCTCCTTCTTGCCGAGCGCGAGCAGCTCCTCGAGCATCACGGTCACCTTGACGCCGTTCGGTGTCGCCAGCGAATACAGCTGCAGCGAGTGCTTGCCGACGGGCAGCTCCTTCTCGCTCGTCGGTCCCGCGATCGGGCGATTGATGTTGGCGAAGCGCCCGCCGCTCGGCGCCTCCCACTTCCACACCTTCGGCGGCACGTACTTCACCGGGTCCGTCATGCGTCCATTCCCTCCGCAGGTTCGCCCAGGATGCTACCAGAGGCGTCGAGGGGTCCGATGTCGTCGTCGCGATGGGCGTGTCGGGAGCGGGAAGGACCGCGCTCGGGGCGGGCACTCGCTGCTCGCGTCGCGAGTGGGTGCGGCCGGGCAGCTAGCCGGCGAACCGCGCGCGCCTACACCTCGCACGTCCGCGTTCACCTCGGGCCGTTCTTCGGCACGCGCGACCTGCGATCATTCGGCGTCGCAAACGTCTTTGGCGCTTCGACCACTGCCTCGACACAGGTCGGCCTCGGAGCGCTCGGACGATCGAACTCGTGATGCGGACGCTCGGAACGGTCCTCGCGCACGCGCGCCGGGCCGCAGCCCTCGCGAGTGGGCCCTCCCGGGATCGAACCGGGGACCGATGGATTAAAAGTCCACTGCTCTACCAGCTGAGCTAAGGGCCCTGCCGAACAGACTAGCCCGACCCGCCGGCGCGGTCCGCAGGGTCTGCAGGGCCGCACCGCCCGTAGTACTGGACGGCGTGCCCGACAGAGTCTGCCCCTACCGCACGAACCCCGGCCAGGAAGACGCCGGCGGGCTCGGCGCGGGCAGCGCCCCGGACGGAACTGGCGACGTGTGCCAGTGCGGCAACGTATCGGGCGACGGCCGCGTCGCGCCCGAGGACGTGACCGCGTACCGGCAGGCGTTGGCCAGCCCGACCGGCGCGGCGCTCTCGTCCGCGGCGCAGACCCGCTGCGTCGTGTACCGCACGGGCACCGCGTGCAATCTCCTGCCGGTCACGGTGATCCGCCGGGCGCTGCACGTGCCGGCTTTAGGCCCTATCACCAGCTCGGCGCTGGCGCAGAACTGCGCGGCCTCGAAACCGTAACAGGCAGCGCCGACGCGGCGACTACTTGATGTCGTCGTCCTTGCTGATCTTCGAGCCCTCGAGGGACAGGTCCCCGATCAGGCCCTTCTCGCTGTAGACGAAGCCGAGCACCGGCTTCCCGAGTTCCGCGCTGTCGTACTCACCGCCCGCTCCCTTCGACATCACGGCGACCGCCGCATCTCCGCCGACCGACCAGCCGTTGCTCTGAGTGAACTTGTCGAGCGCGTCGTGAGTCATGAACAGGAACATCTCGGTATGGGTCCCGACGCCGAGCGTGGCGCCGACCGAGCCGGACGTGATGCTGTAGTAGCCGGCGGGCTTGCCCTTGACGTGCAGGACGCCAGAGCCGTGCTCGCCGGCAATGCCGGCACCGGCCTTGGTCACTTCGGGGAAGATCAGGATTCCCGCCGCCTTGCCGGCCAGATCCTTGTTCTTCGGGGAGAGGTCGTAGAAGTGCGTCAAAGCCTTGCTCGCGCTCGCGTTCAGCTCCGCCTTGGTAGGGTCAGCGAAAGCTGGGGCGGCGACGAACAGACCCACGCTCACCAGGCCCGCTGCGGACAGAAGCTTCATCTTCACGATTGTTTCTCCAGGTTGGGGACCGAGCTCCAACGAATGCGTTGGACCCTGCACGATCCGTTCCTGGCCGCTCACGGTCACGAAGCTGCGCCAACGCGGCGAAACGTACAATCTTCCTCTAGCGAAGATCCGCCGCTGCGTGCCGCTCGGGAACGCGCTCCGCTTCGGGTCCCCAGACCTTGTTCACGCGCTGGCCGCGGCGCACCGCGGGGCGCTCCTGGAGCTCGGACGCCCAGCGGACGACGTTCGCATAGGATTTCGCCTCGAGGAATTCCTCCGCGTTGTAGAGGTTGTGGATCACTACGCCGCCGTACCACGGGAACACCGCCATGTCCGCGATCGTGTACTCGTCGCCGATCAGGTAGCGCCGCTCGGCGAGATTGCGGTCCAGCACGTCGAGCTGGCGCTTCACCTCCATGGTGTAGCGGTCGATCGGATACTGGTACTTCTCGGGCGCGTAGGCGTAGAAGTGGCCGAAGCCACCGCCCAGGTACGGCGCGCTGCCCATCTGCCAGAACAGCCACGACAGGCACTCCGCCCGCGGCGACGGGTCCTTCGGCAGAAAGGCGCCGAACTTCTCGGCCAGGTAGATCAGGATCGCGCCCGACTCGAACACGCGCGTCGGCGGCGACGTGCCGCGGTCGAGGAGCGCCGGGATCTTCGAGTTCGGGTTGACCGCAACGAAGCCGCTCCCGAACTGGTCGCCGCCGCCGATGTTGATCAGCCAGGCGTCGTACTCGGCCTCCTTCTTGCCGAGCGCGAGCAGCTCCTCGAGCATCACGGTGACCTTGACGCCGTTCGGTGTCGCCAGCGAGTACAACTGCAGCGAGTGCTTGCCGACGGGCAGCTCCTTCTCGCTCGTCGGCCCCGCGATCGGGCGATTGATGTTGGCGAAGCGCCCGCCGCTCGGAGCCTCCCACTTCCACACCTTGGGCGGCACGTACTTCACCGGGTCCGTCATGCGTCCATTCCCCCTGCGAGTTGGCCCAGGATGCTACCAGATGCGTGGGGTGGTCCGAGCGTCGGTGCGGCGTTCAGGACGCGTCGCGTCCTGAGCGCGCCGTTGGCGTCGAGACATGGAACTTCGGATCGTCGTAGTTCTTACGCTTGTCCGCGTAGTAGCGCTCGTACCAGTCGCCATCGCGCGCCGGAGCATAGGTGAGGAACATGGCGCGCCGGGACTCGAGCGTGCGATTGGACTCCGACCGGTGGGGCACGAACGAGTCGAACACCACCAGGTCCGCCGCGGTCGTCTCGACCCGCTTCCAGGCCAGTGCCGCGACGACGTCTTCGTGCACGTCGCCGTTCGTGGGACCGCCTGTGTGGTAGCGGAGAAGTGGGCGACCACCGACCCACTGCACGACCCTGTCCGGCTCGCGCGCGGCCTCCGCGAGGTTCGTCGCGAACGCGAGACAGCCATTGGCAGGCGTCTGCGGATCGATGCTGAGCATCGCGGTCAGGTTGTACCGGGGGCCGAACGCCTGATATGCAGCGAAGTCCTGGTGCGGGCCAAAGGCGCCCCCGCCAGGGTGCTTCTCGTTCTCCTTGTCCTTGAACGGCAGAAATGGCTCGCCCCCGATGGACGAGACCACGGGGGTGACCCTGGCGCGGATGAAATCCGCGAAGCGGTCCGCGTTGCCGAGGAGATACTCGAAGCGGCAGACCTGCGCCGGATCCGCGGCCTCGGCGACGACGATCAGCTCGTGGGGAAATCGCTGGGCGTGAGTGGCGAGGCTCATGCTCTGCTGCGCCGCGCTGCGCAAGATCTGCCTCGCCTTCGCTCCGAAGCGCGCCGACCACCCCTGGAGCTCTCGCTGCTCGCTCGCCGAGAAGAACCCTCGGAGCACCACGAACCCATCGCGCCCGAACGCACCGCGCTGCTCCGCACTCAGGGGATCGAGCTCCAGCGCGCCGAAGTAGTCCAAGAAGTGGTCGAGCGCAGGCGTGGAGCACTCGGCAAGTTTCGCCGTGTCGTCGAGACGGCGCAGACGGAGTGCGTCGGCGGCGAAAGGTTGCTGCACGAAGCGCGCGCTCTCGTCCACCGTCATCGGACCGCCCTGGAGCGCCAGGCTGCGCACAGAGTCGGGCGCCAGCTGGCGAGCGTACCCCGGGTCGACCGCACAGAGGTAGCGCTTCGCCTGCACGTGCAAGCGGACGGGCTCCGACACGGCTGCAGGGAGCCGCGCCGCGAGCCAATCCGCGCCCAGCCGCTCGTGCAAGCCATCGATGCCGTCCGCGGCGGGATTCTCCGCGAGTCCGTCGAGCATGTGCCCCACGTCGTGCAGCAGGGCCGCCACGATGAAGGCCGGTGATTCACCTTGCTTCTCTGCCAGTGACGCCGTCTGCAGTGCGTGCTCGAGCTGGCTGATCTCTTCCAGCCCATATCTCGCGCCCGCTCGCTCCCTGTAGATGCTGAGGATTTCGTGCTTTGCCGTCGAGAACATCGTCGGCATCATAGCCCCGCTAGACGAACGCAGTCAGGGCGTACGGTGGCCGGTCCGAGGGCGGATTGCGCGCGGCGCGCTGAATCGCGTCGAGCGAGATCGCCGAAGTGCGCTCGAACCCCGCCTCTTCGAACAATCCGACGATCGGAGCGATGTCGAAGTAGTTCCATCCAGGCAGAGCCCTGCGGACGTCGCGGCTGTAGAAGCGCTCGAAGGGCCCCTCGTCGGGCTGGTCGTCGCGCACGGGCTCGAAGAAGAAGCCGTCGATCACGACGACGCGCCCACCGGGACGAAGCAGCCGCTGCCAGGATGCGAGCGCCCTTCGCGGGTCGCGCAGTGTCCAGAACAGGTGCCGGTTGATGATCGCGTCGAAGCTCGCCGCGGGAAGATCCGGCGCGATCGCATCGCCGCGGCGGAAGTCGACCCGGAGCTCGCGCTCCGCCGCGTTCTTGCGCGCTTCGGCGAGCATGGTGTCGGCGAGATCGATGCCGGTCACGCGATGCCCGAGCTCCGCGGCGATCAGCGCCACGAAGCCGGTGCCGGTCGCGATGTCGAGCACGTCGGTGGGAGCCGCGGGCAGGAGCTCGCGAACGGCGCGGATCCATTCCTCGTGCTCTTCACTTCCACGCGCCGGAACGTTGCCCGGATGCGCCTCGTACTCTGCCGCGATGCTGCCCCAGAACCCCGTGATTGCATCCTGTACTTCGCGCGCCATGAACTGCTTTCCCCGCACGGGCGATCAGGTTCGCCGCAGCACCACCTCCCCGTACGGAAACGCGATCTCCACCCCCGCCTCCTCGAGCCGCCGCTTGATCTCCTCGTACAGCTTGAACTCTGCCCGCTCGGCCGCGCCCGCGTTCGGACAGCGCGCCCGGAGCGTGAGCACCACTGCCCCCGAGCCGAGCTGGGTGACCGGGCAGTCCAGCACCTGCGTGACGTCGGGGTGCGCGGCGGCGGCGAGCTCGAGCAGGATCCGGCGCACGAGCGCGAGGTCGGAGCCCCTGGCCACGCCGATGCGCAGCGCGAGCGGTGCTTCGGCGTCGCGGTTCTGCAGGTTGATCGTGACCTGGGTCGCCATGACGCTGTTCGGGACGACGATGCGGCGCTTGTCGTCGGTACGCAGGACGGTGTAGCCGAGCGTGAGCCGCTCGACGACGCCTGTCTCGAGCCCTCCGGGCACGGCGACCTGCACGCGGTCGTCGACTTCGAACGGGCGGTAGAGCACGAGCGAGATGCCGGAGATCAGGTTGCCGAGCGCGCTCTGCGCAGCGAGGCCGACGACCACCGAGGCGACGCCGAGGCTGGTGAGGAGCGCCGTGCCGAGCGCGCGGAGCGGCGGGATCAGGTGGGCGTAGAACGCGAACGCGAGCAGGTAGACGAGGATCCGGCCCAGCTGCGCGAGGTACTGGAGCGCCAGGCGGTCGACGGTGTCGGGGCCGGCGCGGGCCAGCGCCTCCTTGATCGCGAGGCGCAGCGCGCGGGCCGCGATCGAAGCCACGACGAGCGCGAGGAGGCCGTAGAAGACCGCGCCCGTGAGCGTCTTCGGGTTGAGCAGGTCGCGCTGGACGAGGCTCGTGAGCTCTTGCGTGCGCCTTAACCTAGCGCGAGCACGCGCGCCGCGCGCACACGCCGAGCGCGGCCGCGGCGACGAGCACCAAGGCACTCGGCTCCGGCGCGGGGTGCGCGTAGTCGAAGCCCGAATCCGAGATGATGATCGGGTTGTCGAGCACGTGGCCGGACAGGTCCTCGATGATGGTGGGCTTCATCGTGGCGGTGTGGAGGAAGTCGCCGGTGGCATGACCGACCTGCGCGCCGACGCCGAGCGTGTTGCCGGCGAACGCGGAGAGCTGGGCGGTCATGGAGAGATAGAGCGGCTCGCCGTAGTGGAAGGGGACCTCGGCGACGATGTCCTGGTCGATCGTGGTCGAGAAGTGGCTGAACTCCCACCTCTGGTCGAAGAGGTTCTGGTCCTTCCAGAAGGTACAGCTGGCGTCACAGCCGACGGGGAAGCTCACGAGCACCCAGGCGAACTGGACCCAGGATGTGCCGACGCCGCCGAAGTCGATGTCCACGCCGCCGTCCAGGTGGTAGTTGATGAGCATGTTGGCGGCCTCGCCCGCCACGTGACCCTGTTGCGCGGGAACCAGCACGGACTCGAGGAAGGACCCGGCTGCAATGCCTCCGCCGGCCTCGTTGCCCACGGTCGTGTTGGTGGCGCCGGTCGCGTAGAGACCGAACCCGTTGTGCTGCCAGTTGATCTGCGCCACGCCGGATCCGTTCGTCGAGTTGAACCCGCCCGCGCTCAGCTGCCCGAAGTCGGAGCGCGCGACACCGCCCAACGCCGAGGGAGTGCAGCTGCTCGAGGGCTCGCTCAGGTCGCAGGGGTTCGCGCTCTCGTTGACCGCGAAGTCGTTGGTGAGAGCTCCCGCGCGCGCGGGGTGAGCCGTCACTCCCCAGACACCGAGGAAGACACCAAACCCTACGACGACGACCACCACCCGGATCCGCATCGGGCCATCCTACGGGAGTCGGGGGATGCGGTCGAGTGATTTCTGATTCACTCGGTCAGCGGGCGAGTCAGGCCCAGGCCGAGGGCAGCCGCCGCGAGGAGCGACAGCAAGCCGGGCTCGGGCACCGGCTTCGAGCCGCCGAAGAAGCCGCTGTTGACGCCGGCCGGGCCGGTGAAGCCGGCGATGTGCGCGGCACGCGCTCAAGGAAGATGTGGCTTTTCGACGCCTTTTCGAGCCCTATGCGAACGCGCTCGCGCTCCGTTTCAGCGCAGCGAGCGGAAGCTGTCGCGGAGCTCTTCGACGAAGATCTGCGGCTGCTCCCACGCCGCGAAGTGCCCGCCCTTCGTCACCCGGTTGTAGTGGATGAGCTTCGGGTAGGCCTTGTCGGTCCAGCTCTTCGGGGCGGTGTAGATCTCGTCCGGGTAGGCGGTCACGGCGGTCGGAAGCGTGACGCCTTTCGGCGCAAAGAAGGCGAGCTTGCTTTCCCAGTAGAGCCGCGCCGACGAGACCGCGGTGTTGGTGAGCCAGTAGAGCGTGACGTTGTCGAGCACGTCGTCGCGAGTCAGCCCTTCCTCTTCGCCATCGAACACACGAGTGATCAGCGCCTCGCTGCGGCTGTCGTGGTCGCACATCCAGGCGGCGAGGCCGACGGGGGAATCCGCGAGCGCGTAGAGCGTCTGCGGCCGGTTCGCCATCTCCTGTGCGTAGCCGAGCCCGTGCTTGCGGAAGAAGGAGAGCTGCTCCCACGCGGACTTCTCGTCGGGCCCGAGGCCCGCCGGCGGTGAGGGGTCGGAGAGCGTCTTGTTGATCTCGTCCGGAACCGTCGCAGGCATGTTGGTGTGGATCCCGATCAGGCCCGGCGGCGTCTGCAGCGCCATCTGCTCGGTCACCGCGTTTCCCCAGTCGCCGCCCTGCGCGACGTAGCGCGTGTAGCCGAGGCGAGTCATCAGCACGGCCCAGGCGCGCGCGATGTGCTGCGGGTCCCAGCCGGTGCTGGTCGGCTTGCCGGAGAAGCCGTAGCCGGGAAGCGACGGGATGACGACGTCGAACGCGTCCTCGGCCTTGCCGCCGTGCGCGGTGGGGTTCGTGAGGGGATCGATGATCTTGAGCTGCTCCATCACCGACCCCGGCCAGCCGTGCGTGATGATCACGGGCAGGGCGTTCGGGTCCTTCGACTTCACGCGGATGAAGTGGATGTCGAGCCCGTCGATGTTCGTGACGAACTGCGGGTACGAGTCGAGCTGCTTCTCGGCCTTGCGCCAGTCGTAGTGCTTCGCCCAGTAGTCGGCGAGCTTCTTCATCGTCGCGAGGTTCACGCCCTGGCTCGCGTCCTCGACGGTCTCGCGCTCGGGCCACCGCGTCGCCGCGACCCGCCGCTTCAGGTCGGCGAGCGCCGCGTCGGACGCGTGGAACTTGAACGGGCGGATCGACGTGTCGTCGCCGCTCGGCTGAGCCGCGACGGTGGCGAGAAGCAGCGCGATGCAGGTGAGGACCCCTGCGCGCACGGCTACTTCATCCCCGACTTCTCCGCAGGAGCCGCCGCTTTCTCGTCGAGCACCGGGATGTCGCCGGCGAGCTCGTAGCGGACGATCGCGTCCATCTTGTTCTCGAGCTGGAACAGCCGCGCGACGCTGCGGCCCGGCAGGACCTTCGCGAACTCCGGCAGGTAGGTCTTGCGCAGCTGGACGCGGTCGTTCTCCAGGCCGAGGTAGTCCTGCGAGAGCTTCATCGCCTTGTCGTCCGACATGTCACTGAAGCTCTTGGTGTAGTCGTCGATCAGCGCGACGACCTTGTCCTGGTTCGTGGCGAGCTCGCCCTGGTACTTCTCGTAGACGGGCCAGAACGCCTTTGCCTGATCGTCGGTGAGGTTCATGTTCGCGGCGACCAGCGCCTTGCGGTTGGCGCGGATGGTGTCGAGCAGGATGTCGACCTGGCTCTGGGCTGCAGTCGTGGCTTCCGGCTTCATCGCCTTGGGCATCGCCGCCTCTTGCGCGATCGCATTGCCCGCGAGCAGCACGAGCGCGAGAGCCGTGCCGAAGATTCGCGTCTTCGTCATGGCGCTCTCCTCTACTTGTCGAGCTTGGTGATCTTGGAACCCTGCAGACCCGCGCCGGCCATCAGCCCCTTCTGGGAGAAGATGAACGCGTACACGTCGTGGGTCAGCGTAGTGCTGGTCGTCGACTTCCCCATCCCTTCGTCGACGACGACGATGCTCGGCCCGACGCCCACCTCGAGGCCGCCGCTCTGGTCCAGGTAGTCGAGCGCTTTCTGGTTCATGAAGAAGAGCGCATAGCCGAACTGCTGAACGCCGGCCTGGAAGCCGTACGAAGCGGCGACCGAGTTGTAGTAGCCGACGGGCTTCCCCTGCTTGAACAGCACGCCGTCGCCGATCTGCCCCCCGACCATGAAGCCAGCCTTGGTGATGCTGGGAAAGACCAGGATCGCGGTCGCCTTCTGCGAGAGCTCGCGTGCGGTCTTGTTCTGCTTGGTCAGCGTCTTCAAGACTTTGGCGCCATCGCGGTTGAGCTCGGCCTTGGTCGCAGCGTGGGCAGCGAGCGGCGCGAGCGCAAAGACCAGAGCGAGTGCGAGCAGCTTCGTGCGTGTCACGGGCGACCTCCTCCCTGAGCCACCCTATCACGATCACCGCGATCTGCGGCGCTCGGATATGATCCAGGCATGAGCTTGAGAAAAACCGCCGTTGCCGTGATTTCGACACCGATCTTGCTCCTTCCGCCGCTCCTTGCGAGCGCCCAGGCCACGCCACCGGACTTCAAAGGCACCATCAAGCTCGACGTGCGCGACTCGACGCCCGACTGGGGGCCGTACACGCCGAAGAAGGCGCCGGAGGGCGCGCCGAACTTCCTCTTCATCCTGTACGACGACACCGGGCTCGCGGCGTGGTCGACCTACGGTGGGCGGATCGCGATGCCGACACTCGACAAGCTCGCGGCGCGCGGCTTGACCTACACCCAGTGGCACACCACCGCGCTGTGCTCACCCACGCGCTCCACCATCCTGACGGGGCGCAACCACCACGTGAACGGCATGGCGGCGATCACCGAAGGGGCGACGGGCTTTCCCGGCGCAAACGGGCGCATCCCCGACGCGGCCGCGACGGTCGCGCAGATCCTCTCGGACGGCGGCTGGAGCACGTTCTGGATCGGCAAGAACCACAATGTGGCCGAGCAGGACGTGGCGTCGGGCGCGAGCCGCAAGCAGTGGCCGCTGCGGAAGGGCTTCGACCGCTTCTACGGCTTTCTCGGAGGCGAGACGAACCAGTGGTATCCGGACCTGGTCGAGGACAACCGCTTCGTCGATGCCCCCTACTCGCCCGAGAAGGGCTACCACCTGTCGAAGGACCTGGCCGACCACGCGATCCAGATGATCCGCGACCAGAAGGCGAGCAACCCGTCTCGGCCGTGGTTCATGTGGTTCAACCCGGGCGCGAACCACGCACCGCACCACGCGCCCAAGGACTACATCGCGAAGTACAAGGGAAAGTTCGACGACGGCTACGAGGCGTACCGCCGCTGGGTGCTCGAGCGCATGATCGCCAAGGGCATCCTGCCGAAGGACACGCAGATGACCCCGCTGAACCCGCTGCCGGCCGACGTCGCGAACCAGGCGGACTACGTGCGACCCTGGGACTCACTCTCTCCCGAGGAGAAGAAGCTGTTCTCGCGCCTGGCCGAGGTGTACGCGGCTTTCTCCGAATACACGGACGCGCAGGTCGGGCGGATCATCGACTACCTGGAACAGAGCGGGCAGCTCGACAACACGGTGGTGTTCTACGCCGCCGACAATGGCGCCTCCGGTGAGGGCACGCCGAACGGCTCGGTGAACGAGAACAAGTTCTTCAACGGCTATCCGGACACGATCGGGGAGAACATCAAGTACCTCGACGTGCTCGGCGGTCCCGACACCTACGAGCACTTCCCCACCGGTTGGGCTGCGGCGTTCTCGACGCCGTTCCAGATGTTCAAGCGCTACGCGGAGTACTCGGGAGGCACGGCGGATCCGCTGGTGATCATGTGGCCCAAGGGCATCCAGGCCAAGGGCGAGCTACGCCACCAGTACCACCATTCGACCGACATCGTGCCCACCATCCTCGACATCGCCGGGCTCGAGATGCCCAAGGTCTACCGCGGCGTCGATCAGTACCCGCTGCCGGGTGTGTCGATGCGCTACACGTTCACCGCGCCGCCTGACGGCCCGACGCAGAAGCACCGCCAGTACTACGCCATGCTCGGGACGCGCGGCATCTGGCAGGACGGCTGGCTCGCCGCCTCGGTGCACGCCCCGATCTCGGGCAAGGGCCACTTCGACCAGGACGCCTGGCAGCTCTACCACGTGGACGTCGACCGCTCGGAGTCGAAGGACCTGGCGAAGGAGGACCCCGACAAGCTGGAGGCGTTGAAGAAGGTGTGGTTCGAGGAGGCGGACAAGAACATGGTGCTGCCGCTCGACGACCGCTCCGCGGTCGAGATCCTCGCCACGCCGCGGCCGAGCGACGAGCCCCCGCGCGACCGCTACATCTACTACCCGCACACCGCGCCGGTCCCCGAGGGCGTGGCCGTGAACGTGCGCGGGCGCTCGTACAAGATCCTCGCCGACGTGGAGATCAGCGACGCGAACCCATCCGGCGTGATCTTCGCGCACGGCTCCCGCTTCGGCGGTCACTCGCTGTTCATCAAGGACCACAAGCTCCACTACGTCTACAACTTCCTGGGCATCAAGCCAGAGCAGGAGCTGGTGTCGAAGGCGCCGCTGGCGAAGGGCAAGTACACGCTCGGCGTCGAGTTCACCAAGGAGAAGAGCGGCGAGCACGGCGAGTCACTCGGCCACGCGAAGCTCTACGTGAACGACAAGGTCGTCGCGGAGGGGCCGTGGAAGACGCAGCCCGGCAAGTTCACGCTCTCGGGCGACGGGCTCTGTGTCGGCTTCGACGGCGGCGACGCGGTGAGCAAGGAGTACAAGACGCCGGCGGAGTTCAAGGGCGGGACGATCTACTTCGTCGGCGTCACCGTCGAGAAGGCCGACTACCGCGAGCTCGAGAAGGAGGCGCAGCGGCTGCTGATGTCGGAGTAGGCGTCGAGCCTTTCAGCTGCTGCCCCAGCTCCTGCGCGAACACCCCGTGCGGGCGGTCGCGCCGGCGCAGCACGAACAGCTCCATGGCTCCTCTTCGAAGTCGGGCACGCGCAGGACGACGAGCTTTCGTTTGGCGAGCGCTTCCACGGCGACATGCTCGGGCAGGCCGGCCCAGCCCATGCCGGCGAGAATGATCTCCTTCTTGGCGTCGACGTCGGTGACGGTCCAGCGCAGGCCACCTTCGAGCACGTTCGAGGATGGGGCGTCGGGACCCCGCGCGCTGTCGTGCAGGACGATCTGCTCAACCCCGAGGGCTTCCGGCACGCGCCGTTCTCGGAGCCCGGCCGCACGCTGTTCGTGAAGGGCGTGTGGCTGTGCTTCCCGGTGGGCGCGACGCACCATCCGCGCGCGGGCGCGGCGGGCTGCACGCTGTACGTGAAGACGGGCTAGTGCCCGCCGGCTCCGCCGTTCCCCGCGGCCCTCCGCAGCAACAGGAACGTCGGCACGAAGATCACCGCGACCAGCGCCAGCAGGCGGTAGATGTCGTTGTACGACATCAGCGCGGCCTGCTGCTGGATCATCTGGTAGACCATGCCGAAGCCCTGGAGCTCGTGCTTGGTCAGGCCCTCGACCAGGTTCCAGTGCGGCGCGCCGGGCAGCTGCGTCGCGGGGTGCGACATCTTCCAGGCTTCGAACTCGGTGAAGTGCTGGCCGAGCTGTGCCTGGTGGATCTGCGAGCGGCTCACCAAGAGGTTGCTCACCATCGAGATGCCGATCGCCGAGCCGGTGTTGCGCATCATGTTGTAGAGGCTCGCGGCGTAGCCCATGCGTTCGCGCTCGACGCAGGCGAGCGTGCTCGCCGAGAGCGTCGGGAAGATCAGCCCGCCGGCGAAGCCCGAGACGAAGATCGGGATCATCACCTCGCGCGGGGAGACGCCGAGCGTCCACTGGCTCATCGCCCACAGCGCGCCGGCGAACAGGCCGAAGCCGACGCCGACGAGCCAGCGCGTGTCGAACTTCTTGCGCGCGAGCTGGCCGATGATGAGCATCGCGACGAGCGTGCCGAAGCCGCGCGGCACCAGCGCCAGGCCCGCGCGCCAGGCCGAGTAGCCGAGCAGGTCCTGGAAGAACAGCGGGTTCAAGAGGTTCGCGCCGTAGACCACGCACACCATCACGCTGATGATCAGCACCGAGATGTTGAAGGTGGGGATCTTCAGGATGGAGAGGTCGAGGATCGGGTCGGGGAAGCGCAGCTCGTGCACGAACAGGAATACGAGCGCGGCCGCCGCGACCGCGGTGAACACGCACACCCAGGTCGCGGCGAACCACTCGGCGCGCTGGCCGCGGTCGAGCACGATCTGCAACAGACCCAGCCCGAGCACGAGACACGCGATGCCCACCACGTCGACGCGGCGAGTCACTGCGCGCGCCTTCTTCATGTAGTCGGGGTCCTCGACGAACAGCCACACCATCACCGCGGCGATCGCCCCGGTGGGCAGGTTGATGTAGAAGTTCCAGCGCCAGCTCCAGTTGTCGGTGATCCAGCCGCCGAGCGTGGGGCCGAGCATCGGTGCGACCATCAGCCCGACGCCCCACATCGCCATGGCCATGCCCTGCTCTTCCGGCGGGAAGGTCTCCATCAGGATCGCCTGCGAGGACGGGATCATCGCGGCGCCGGCGACCCCCTGCAGCACGCGGAACGAGACGATCTGCGCGAGCGACTGCGCGGCGCCGCACAGCGCCGAGGCCAGCACGAACACCACGACCGAGGTCATGAAATAGCGCTTGCGGCCGAAGCGCGACGAGATCCAGCCGGTGAGCGGGATCATGATGCCGTTGGCCACGATGTAGCTGGTGAGCACCCAGGTGATCTCGTCGGTGCTCGCCGAGAAGCTGCCCTGCATGTGCGGCAGGGCCACGTTCACGATCGAGGTGTCGAGGATCTCGAGCGTGGCCCCGAGCATGACCGCGATCGAGATCAGCCACCTCCGGCTGACGCCGAGATCGGCTCGCGGGGCCATGGTGGGGGCTGCCTGCATCGGCCTTGAAAATAACTGACGCGTCAGTTATATACCACCCATGCCCAGGGTCGCAGCCGACAAACGCGAGGAATATGCCGAGGCCCGCCGGGAGCAGATCCTGGAGGCGGCGCTGAAGGTCTTCTCGAACGGGGGCTTCGCCGAGACCACCATGGACGCCGTGGCGCTCGCTGTGGGGGTCTCGAAAGCCAGTCTTTACAACTACTTCCCCACGAAAGATGCGCTCCTCCAGGCCCTGGTCCAGCGCTTCAGCCTGCTGCCGGAGCTGTCGGAGCTGATCGAGGGGATCCGCAGCCTGCCGGCCGAGCGGGCGATCCCTACCCTGGTTGGCCAGATCTGGCCGCGGCTGCGCGAGCGCCGGGAGCTGGCGCGGATCCTCGTCCGCGAGGTGCAGAGCTTCCCCGACCGCGCCCGGGCCTACACCGAGCGGGTGCGCATCCCGGCCTTCCGCGCCTTCGCCGACTACCTGCAGGCGCGCATGGACCGGGGCGAGCTCGCCGCGCGCGATCCGATCGCCAGCGCGCAGTGCCTGTTCGGGATGATCTGGTCGTTCTTGCTGTCGCAGGAGCTGATGGGAGAGCGGGAGCTCCACCCGTTCTCCGATGAGGAAGTCGTGACGGTGATCTCGCAGCTGTTCCTGCGCGGTGCGCTCGCGGAGGCGGAGAGGTAGTCATGGACCGGATCAAGCAGTGGGTGCGCGGCTGGTCGCGGCGGACGTTCGCGCTGGTGGTGGCCGGCGTGCTGGTCCTGCCGGCAGCGCTCGCGTTCGGCTGGCAGCACCTGCGCTTCGCCGAGACGCACGAGTCGACCGACGACGCCTACGTCGACGGCGGCACCACCACGGTGACCTCGCGCGTCGCGGGCACGGTGATCGCCGTCTCGGTCGGCACGAACTGGTCGATCGATGCGGGGCAGCTGATGGTGCAGCTCGACCCGCAGGACTTCCAGGTGAAGCTCGACGAGGCGCAGGCGCGGCTCGAGCGCGCGCGCCAGACGGTGGACCAGCTGCACGCGGAGTACGAGGCCGCGGTGTCTGCGCTCGCGCTGTCGGGCGAGCAGCTGCACCAGGCGGAGATCGATTTCGGGCGCGCGCACAAGCTCACCGAGGCGGGCGTGAACTCGCGCGAGAGCTACGAGCGCGCCGAGACGGGCCTGCGCATCGCGCGCGCGAACCGCGACCTGGCCGATCACCGCGTGCAGCAGGCGCGCGCCGCGCTGGGCAGCGCACCCGACGCGCCCGACCGCTACGACACGCCGATGGTGCACGAGGCCGAGGCCGCAGTCGCCGCCGCGAAGCTCGCGCTCGGCTACACGCAGATCCACGCGCCGCTCGGCGGCACGGTGGTGAACAAGCACGTCGAGGTCGGCGACCGCGTGCAGGAGGGCCAGCCGCTGATGAACCTGGTGCCGCCCTCGTCGAGCCTGTACGTGACGGCGAACTTCAAGGAGACCCAGCTCGAGGACCTGCGCGTGGGCCAGCCCGCCGAGATCCGCGCCGACATCTATCCCGGCACGGTGTTCCGCGCGCACGTCGATTCGATGAGCATGGGCACCGGCGCCGCCTTCGCGCTGCTCCCGCCCGAGAACGCCACCGGCAACTGGGTGAAGGTGGTGCAGCGCGTGCCCGTGAAGCTGGTGCTCGACGACCCGCGTCCCGCCGAGAAGCCGCTGCGCATGGGTCTCTCGGTCGAGGCGACGATCGACGTGCGCGACACCGCGGGCCCGCTGCTCGCCTCGCGCACGCAGGAGCAGAAGCAGGCGGAACGGCCCGTCGCGCCGCAGTAGACTGGCGCGCATGGAAGAAGCCACGCCGCAGCCGCTGCCCGGACCGCTCGGGCAGATTGCCGGAACCAACCCGTACCCGTTCTACAACGCGATGCGTGGCAGCCCGCGCAAGCTCGCGTTCGGGCCGTTCTCGATCTTCATGCTCACCCGCTACGACGACGTGCTCGCGGGCTTCAAGCGGCCGGAGATCTTCTCCTCGATCGCGTTCCGCGAGAGCCGGCCCGAGATGCTGGCGATGCGCGGCGCGACGCCGGTGCAGATCGAGGCGCTGACCGCGGTGACGCTTTCCAGTGTGCCGACGATCATCAACTCGGATCCGCCCGAGCACTCGCGCTACCGCGGCATCCTGAACCGCGGCTTCACGCCGCGCGAGATCGGCGCCTTCGAGCCGCGCATCCGCGAGATCACCGCGCGGCTGGTCGACGACATGCTCGCGAAGGGCGGCACGGCGGAGCTGGTCTCCGAGCTCACGGTGCCGCTGCCGGTGACCGTGATCGCGGAGCTGCTCGGCGTCGACCCGGAGCGTCACGCCGACTTCAAGCGCTGGTCGGACGCGTTCGTGAACCAGATGGCCGGTGCGGGCGAGATCGACGCGCGGATCGCCACCATGCGCGAGTTCAACGACTACTTCGCCGCGGTGATCGAGCGCCGCCGCGCCGCGCCGCCAGCGGACGACTTCATCAGCCGGCTGGCGCACGCCGAGACGTCGGAAGGCCGGCTCTCGCCGGCGGAGCTGCTCGCGTTCTGTCGGCTGCTGCTCGTTGCCGGGAACGAGACCACGACGAACCTGATCGGGAACGCGGTGATCGCGCTGCTGCAGAACCCCGCCGAGCTCGAGCGCCTGCGCGCCGAGCCGGAGCTGATTCCGAACGCGGTCGAGGAGACGCTGCGCTTCGATCCGCCGGTGCAGGGCCTGCCGCGAATGGCGGTGCAGGACGTGGAGCTCGGCGGCGAGAAGATTCCGTCGGGATCGCGCGTGATGGTGATGATCGGCTCCGCGAACCGCGACCCCGAGCGCTGGCCCGAGCCCGACCGCTTCGACGTCGCGCGCGACACCACGGGGCACCTGGGCTTCGGCTTCGGGATCCACTTCTGCCTCGGCTCGCACCTGGCGCGGCTCGAGAGCCGCTGCGCGCTCGAGGCCATCGTGGGGCGGCTGCACGGCTTGCGCTTCGCCGGCGAGGTGGTGCGCAACGTGAACCCCATCCTGCGCGGGCCGGCCCGGCTTCCCGTGGCGTTCGAGCGGGCGTAGGATCCGGAACGCGATGCACGCGGCAGAGTCGCTCGTCCACCGGGAACGCTATCCGCTCTTCGCGCTCGATTCCGCGCGCGGTCGCGAGGTGGTGCGCGCCGGGCGTGAAGAGCGCGCGCAACGCGGCATGGCGGTGCTACCGGGGTTCCTGCGCGCGGACGCGATCGAGGGGCTGCGCGCGGAGTGCGAGATGCTGGCCAAGCTCGGGCACTTCTCGGAGGTGCGCGGCACGCCGTACATCGAGGTGCCCCCCGCGGACCTGCCCGACGACCACCCGCGCCGCACGCTGCAGCGCACGGCGCTCACCGCGGTGGCGTACGACCTGTTCCCCGCCGACAGCGCCCTGCGCGCGCTGTACGAGTCCGACGTGCTGATGGAGTTCGTGCGCGTGCTGCTCGAGCGCGAGCGGCTCTACCGCTACGCGGACCCGTTCGGCGCGCTGAACCTGGCATCGATGAGTGACGGCGACGAGCTGCACTGGCACTACGACCAGACCGACTTCGTGGTCTCGATCGCGATCCAGTCGAGCCTCGCGGGCGGCGACTTCGAGTGCGTGCCGCTGCTGCGCAAGGACGGCGACGAGAGCTACGAGCTGGTACGCGAGGTGCTGCGCGGGAACGGCGGCGACGCGGTCGCCACGATTCCGATGACTCCGGGCACGCTGATGGTGTTCGAGGGACGGCGCTCCCTCCACCGCGTGTCGCCGATCCGCGGCCCGCGTCCGCGCTGGGTGGCCTTGCTCGCGTACGACACGAAGCCGGGCACCGACAGCTCGCCACTGCTCAAGCGCGTGCGCTACGGGCGTCTGCCCGGCGAGTGACTCACCCCATGGAGATTGGGGAGAGCTTCGTCGGCAAGGGCGCCGATGCTGCGCACGTGAACACGGTGCTCGGCCCGCGCTCGGGGCCTGTCGGCACGGCGTGGGCGACCGCGCTAGCCATGCCTTCCGCCGCTCACGTGCCGTTCATCGCGGTGGTGAGGCCGGGGCTGCCGGCGAAGCCGATGACCTTGTTCGTGAACAAGGCCGCGATCGCCGGCGACCGCCACGCGACCCTGACCTGGGGCGCCGCGCAGGCGGGCGTGGCGAGCGGCGTCGCCGACGCCGTGGCGGACGGGGTGATCTCGCGCGACGAGGTCGACCAGCTCGCGCTGATCGCCGCGGTCTGGGTCGATCCCGCGGCGAGCGATGCCGAGGCGGTGTATCAGAACAACCGCACCGCCACGCGCCAGGCGCTCGCCGCCGGGCGCGCGAATCAGCCCAAGGTCGACGAGGTGCTGGCCGCGCGGCTCGCGCCGCGGAACCCCTTCTTCACGCCGCGGAGCTGAGTCGCGGCCAGGGCGAGCGCGACCAGCGCTGCGGCTCCCGGCTCCGGCACGAGCCCGACCACGTGTGCGAACGGAATCGGCGCGTCGAAGCCGCCGGTCTCGATCGCGTTGAACAGGAACGGATCGCCGCTCGCGCGCAGCGCGGCCAGGTCGGCGGTGGACAGCACACCGTTCGCGTCGCCCACGCCGAGTGACTGCAAGGTCGAGAGCTGGCCATGGATCAGCATGCCGATCGTCTCGGTGCTGAGCGCCGTCATGTTCACGGTGCCGGCCGCATTGCCCTGCGCGCCGTAGCTGAACACGACCGAGCCGGGCGCGATCGCAAAGCCCGTGTTGGTGGTGAAGCCCGAGCCACTGATGAACAGCACCTGGAAGGTGTTGCTCACCGTCGGATCGTCCGCGTTCACCGCGTTCACCCCTACACCGAGACCGGGAGCGCGGAGAAGCTCGAAGTGGGCCGGCCGAAGCGGATCGGCACGCAGTCCTCGGGGAGCTCGTGGACCACCTCGATGCCGCGGGCGTCGAGCGCATCCAGGAACGCGGGCAGGCGCGCCATCGCGCCCGTCGGCAGGTCGTGCAGCACCACCACCGACCACGGCCGCGCGGTCAGGTCGGCGAGGCAGACGTCGGGCCAGCCCTCCGGGTCCTCCCAGTCGCGCGGGACGGAGCTCCACAGCACGCAGGTGTACCCGCCGCGCATCAGGTGCTCGAGCGCGTGCCGGCCCAGCAGGTTGCGGTCGATCACCCCGCCGCCGCCGAACGGCCGGAAGAAGCGCTCGCCGGTCACCAGCTCGCCGAGCAGCGCCTGCATCCCTTCGATCTCCTGCTCGGCCTCGACCGGGTCGTCGTTGACACCGAGCGGTGTCGCGTGGTTCAGGCTGTGGTTGCCGATCCGGTGGCCCTCGCGCGCCGCCCGTTCCGCCAGCACGCGCATCCCCCGCTGGCGCAGCCGCTCGCCGACCAGGAAGAAGCTCGCCGAGAGCCCGCGCGCGGCGAGCACGTCGAGCACCTGCGCGGTCACCCGCGTCGGGCCGTTGTCGAAGGTGAGGGTCACTCGCGTTCGCATGCTTTGCGAGAGTAGCACCGCCCTTCCGCGTTACCCCGAGCCACGCGGCGGGTGCTGCTCGGAGCGCGGCGGTCGCCCGCCGCGCTTCTCGTTTCGGGCGACCGGCCCGCGCCGAGCGCGCCGGGCACCGCCGGGACGTGCGGCGCCATTCCGTGAGCGACCGGAGCCGCGTCTAGCGTACTCTTCGGGGTGTGACGCAGCGTGCGCTCGTGATCGGCGGCACCGGTCCGACGGGCCCGTTCATCGTGAACGGGCTGCGCGCACGCGGCTTCGCGGTAGCGATGCTGCACTCGGGGAAGCACGAGCGCGACGAGATCCCCCGCGACGTCGAGCACGTCCACACCAACCCGTTCGACGAGCTTGCGCTCGCGGCCGCCCTCGAGGGACGCAGGTTCGAGGTGTGCATCGCGACCTACGGGCGGCTGCGCGCCACCGCGAAGGTGATGGCCGGGCGCTGCGGGAAGTTCGTGTCGGTGGGCGGGGGGCCGGCGTACCTGGGCTACATGAACGCGGAGACCTGGCGGCCCACGGGAATGCCGGTGCCCACGCGCGAGGACGCGGCGCTGGTCGCGCGCGAGGCGGACGACGCCAAGGGCTTCCGCATCGCGCGCACCGAGGAGCGCGTGCTGGGGCTGCATCCCGGCGCGAGTCACTTCCGCTACCCGTACGTGTACGGGCCGCACCAGCTCGTGCCGCGCGAGTGGTGCATCGTGCGGCGCATCCGCGACGGACGGCCGTTCATCGTGCTGCCCGACGGCGGGCTCACGCTCTGCTCGTACGGCTACACCGAGAACCTGGCGCACGCGGTGCTGCTGTCGGTCGACCGGCCCGAGGTGTCGGCGGGGCAGATCTACAACTGCGCCGACGAGGAGACGCTGACGCTCGCGCAAGTGGTGGAGGTCGTGCGGGACGCGCTGGGCGCGAAGCTCGACATCCTGTCGCTGCCGCACGAGCTCGCGACGCCGTCGCGGCCGCTGTTGATGCAGCCCTGGCCGACGCACCGCGTGTTCGACCTGGCGAAGCTGCGGACCGAGCTCGGCTACCGCGACGTCGTCCCCGCGCGCGAGGCGCTGGCGCGCACGGCGCGCTGGCTCGACGCGCATCCGCTCGAGCGCGGCGGCACCGAGGAGAAGATCCTGCAGGATCCGTTCGACTACGCCGCCGAGGACGCGCTCGCCGCGGCGTGGCGCAGCGCGCTCGACGCGCTGCGCGCGAAACCGATCGAGTGGGCCCGCGCGCCGGGCTACACCGCGTCGTACAGCGGGCCCGGCGGGACGCCGCGCTCGGGCGAGTTCGAGTAAGCGGGGATGATGCTCGAGGAGTCCACCGCGCGCTGGATCGACTTGCTCGCGGCCCAGCGGGCCGGGCACCTGGCCCGGATGCACGCGTTCGGCCGCAACACCGCGTTCGCGGCGCTCGGGGTGTCGGCGGTGCTGCTGGCCGCGGTCGTGCTCGGGCTCGAGGAGCTCTGGCAGGTCACGTTCGAGGGCCTGGAACTCGCGGGCACGCTCGCGACCACCGCGGGCCTGCTGTCTGCCGCCGCCTCCGTGCTCGCCGCCCTCGCAGTCCACCAGCAGCGCCGCGACCGCAGCGCCGCAGTCGCGGCGCTCGACCGGGCGATCCCGCAGCTCCTCTCGGGCGCAGAGCCTCGGGCGGTGCTCGCCGAGCTGTCCGAGCAGATGCGCCGGATCGCGCCGCCGCAGGACGGCCGGGGGCTCGATCCCTATCTGCCCTCGCTCGTGGGCCGGCGCTCTCACGGGACGGCGTTTCTGGCCTGCGCGGCGTTCGTGCTCGCCGCAGTCTGCCTGGCCAGCGCGCTCGTGCTCGCCGTGCCGCCCGACTCGGACGACGAGGGCGACGACTCCACTCCCACGCCCGCGGCCCTCGACCGCCGCCCTGTCGATTCGCCGTTGGCTCGTTCGACATCCAGCCAGGAGGACCCACCATGCAGTACCTGCTCATGATCTGTGACGACGAGAAGAACCTGGCGAAGATGAGCGACGCACGCCGAGGCGAGCTCATGAAGGAGTACGGACAGTTCATCGAGGACATCGTGAAGAGCGGCCAGTTCCGCGCCGGCGCGCAGCTCCAGCCCACCTCGAGCGCCACCACGGTGCGGCTGAAGAACGGCAAGCGCATCACCACCGATGGGCCGTTCGCGGAGACCAAGGAGCAGATCGGCGGCTACTTCCTGGTCGAGTGCGAGAGCCTCGACGCGGCGCTCGCGATCGCGGCCCGGATTCCATCGGCCCGCACCGGAGGCTCGATCGAGGTTCGCCCGCTGGTGCCGACCTCGGTCGCCGCGCGCACGCCCCCGGCGACTTGAACATCGGTGAGATCCACCGGCGCGACCGCGGGCGACTGCTCGCGACGCTGATCCGCACGATCGGGGACTTCGATCTCGCGGAGGATGCGCTGCAAGAGGCCTTCGCCGCCGCGGTTGCGCAGTGGCCCGTACGGGGCGAGCCGCGCGACCCGAGCTCCTGGCTGCTCTCGACTGCGCGCCACAAGGCGATCGACCAGCTGCGCCGCCGCGCATTGCTCGCCCGAAAGGCGGGTGAGATCGCCGCGGAGACCGCCCCGGACGACTCGATGCCCGAGCCGCTCGACCCGCTGCGCCTGATCTTCACCTGCTGCCATCCGGCCCTCGCGCCGGATGCGCGGGTGGCGCTCACGCTGCGCACCGTCTGCGGGCTCACCACTGAGGAGATCGCGCGCGCCTTCCTGGTGTCCGTGCCGACGCTCGCGCAGCGGCTGGTGCGGGCCAAGGCAAAGATCCGCGACGCGCGGATCGCCTACACCGTGCCCGATCCAGCCGATCTTCCGGACCGGCTGGATGCGGTGCTGGAGGTGGTCTACCTCGTGTTCAACGAGGGCTACTCCGCCAGCTTCGGAGCCGCGCTCGTGCGCTCGGAGCTCTGCGCCGAGGCGATCTGGCTCGGCCGTGCCCTGCTGGAGCTCCTGCCCGAGCAGAGCGAGCCGAGCGGGCTGTTGGCGCTGATGCTCTTCCACGACGCGAGGCGTGCGACCCGCACGAGCGACGACGGCGAGCTGGTGCTGCTCGAGCATCAGGACCGCTCGCGCTGGGACCGGGGCCGCATCGCAGAAGCCGGGCAGCTGGTCGAGCGGGCACTTCGCGCGCGCCCGCCGGGCCGCTACGCGATCCAGGCTGCGATCGCCGGGCTGCACGCGCAGGCGCCCTCCGCTGCTGAGACCGACTGGGCGCAGATTGCCGCGCTCTACGGACTGCTCGCCGTCCTCGATCCCTCGCCCGTGGTCGAACTGAACCGCGCGGTCGCCATCGCGATGGCCGACGGGCTGGAGCGCGGGCTCGCGTTGCTCGAGACGATCCAGCTGCCCGGCTATCACCTGCTCCCCGCGGCGCGCGCCGACCTGCTGCGGCGCATGGGCCGGCGCGCCGAGGCCGCGGAGTCGTATCGCGCGGCGCTGGCGCTGGTGACCAACGACACAGAGCGGCGCTTCCTGGAGCGGCGGCTGCGCGAGGTCGATCCGGGGGGCTCTCGTTCGACTCCACGGTGAGCTCCGCAATGCCGCGGATCTCGCCAGAGATGGAGATCGAGATGGAGAACCCGAGAATCGTCTCGCGCGCCGAGTGGCTCGAGGCCCGCAAGCAGCTCCTCGCCGAAGAGAAGAAGCTCAGCCGCGAGCGGGACCGGCTCAACGCCGCGCGCCGCCGCCTGCCGGTGGTGAAGCTCGAGAAGGAGTACCTGCTCGAAGGACCCAGCGGAAAGACGACGCTGCGCGATTTGTTCGGACGGCACCCGCAGCTGGTCGTCTACCACTTCATGTTCGATCCCGGCTGGGACGAAGGATGCAAGAACTGCTCACACCTCCTCGACAACGCCGCAGGCGCGGCCGCACATCTCGCCGCGCGCAACACCGCGTTTGCGGTGGTCTCTCGCGCGCCATTCGGGAAGATCGAGGGCTTCAGGGCGCGGATGGGCTGGGACCTGCCTTGGGTCTCGTCCTTCGGGACCGACTTCAACTACGACTTCCACGTCACGCTCGACCGGGCGCGCGGAAGCATCGAGTACAACTTCGCCCCGGCCGCGGAGCTGGTGAAGGCGCGCAAGCTGTGGACGGAGTCGGGGGACCTGCCCGGGCTGAGCGTCTTCTTGCGCGACGGCGACGCGCTCTACCACACCTACTCGACCTATCAGCGCGGCCTCGACCTGCTGCTCAACACGTACAACCTGCTCGACCTGACGCCGCTCGGCCGTCAAGAGGAAGGCGGGCGGGCGCAGGGCTGGGTGCGCCATCACGACCGCTACTAGCCTGCGTGCTTGACAGCAGTCTATGGTAAGTTGTAGCTTACCGTTCGTGAGAGCTAACCTAGGCTTGCAGCTCGACGCATTGGGCGATCCCACCCGGCGCGAGATCTTGGAGCGGCTCGCGGCGGGTCCGCTCGCCGTCGGCGAGATCGCGCGGCTGGTCCCCGTGAGCCGCCCCGCAGTCTCGCAGCACCTGCGGGTGCTGAAGGACTCCGGGCTGGTGACCGACCGCGCCGAGGGCACCCGCCGGCTCTACCAGGTCGACCCGGAGGGCCTGGCCGCGGTGCGCGACTACTTCGAGCAGCACTGGACGAAGGCGCTGCAGGGGCTGCAGCGCGTGATCGAGCACAGCAGGACGAGGAGCGAGCGAGGGGAACGCCGCGCCCCGCGCTCCCGTCGCAAGGAGAGATCCCGATGAACAGCTTCGAGACCGAGGTCCGCAAGTCCATCGTCGTCGAGGTGCCCGTGGCCCGCGCGTTCGACCTGTTCACGGCACGCTTCGACGCATGGTGGCCGCACAGCCACCACATCGGCAAAATCGAACCGTTCACCGCGATCCTCGAGCCGCGCGAAGGTGGCCGATGGTACGAGCGGGGAGCCGACGGCTCGGAGTGCGATTGGGGACGGGTGCTCGTCTATTCGCCGCCGAAGCACGTGGCGCTGTCGTGGCACCTGAACCCCGGCTTCGGCTACGACCCGGATCCGGCGCGAGCGAGCCGAGTCGACGTGACCTTCCACGACGAGGGCAGGCACACGCGCGTCGAGCTGGTGCACTCGCAGCTCGACCGCCACGGCCCGGATTGGAAGAAGCTGCGCGACAGCGTGAGTTCGTCCGGCGGATGGCCTGGCATTCTCGCCGAGCTCGCCGCGTTCGCGGTCCGAGACTCATGACTCGGACGCTGCTGTTCAGCGACGTGGTCGGCTTCACGCGTCTCACTACGCGCTTGGGTGACCGGGAAGCGCATCGTCTGCTGAGCCGCCACCGCAGCGCGGTCGCGGCGCTGGCGCGGCGCCACGGGGGCGCCATCGCCGAGCTGCGCGGCGACGGTGCGCTGCTCGTGTTCGACGCTGCGCGCGACTGCGTTCGCTTCGGACTGGCGCTGCAGCGCGAGCTTGCGCTCAGGCAAGAAGGCGCCGACCGGGTGATCCGGGTGCGCATGGGCGCGCACAGCGGGCCGGTGATCCTCGACGATCTGGGGCCGTTCGGCAGCGCGGTGATCGTGGCCGCCCGCATCGCCGAGCGAGCGCAGCCGGGCCAGATCCTCGTCTCCGAACGGGTTCGCGAACAGCTCGGTGCCGAGCCTGGAGTGCGCTTCGGTCCCCCGGATCGCGTGCAGCTGAAGGGCTTCGACGAGGTGCACCGGGTCTACTGCGTCGACCCGGTCGACGAAGAGCGATCCGACGCC
>Ga0306921_10001161_pt1 | contig 25084 bp, 25 predicted proteins | sample sta12Cox44000080_FD_203760 | JGI IMG/M metagenome (GOLD analysis project Ga0306921, IMG submission 203760) | Lab enrichment of tropical soil microbial communities from Luquillo Experimental Forest, Puerto Rico - statoxic.12C.oxic.44.000.080 (v2)... | ecosystem: Environmental > Terrestrial >...
GAACTGACCTGGGCTACGTGCTCCACATCAACGGCGACAGCATCGGGAATATCAAAAAGGGATTCGCGGCTGCATGCACACGGGCGGGCCTGGACGATGTAACGCCGCATGTCCTGCGGCACACCGCAGCGACTTGGCTCATGCAGGCTGGCGTGCCGCTGTGGGAGGCGGCCGGTTACTTGGCGATGAGGCAAGAGACATTGCAGCGCGTCTACGGTCACCATCATCCCGACTACCAGCGCGAGGCCGCCGACGCGATCGGCAGGCGTCCGCAGAATGTCCGCGTAATGGCGTGATGTTTCCGTTGCGTTCCGGGCATTTGCGCACCGAAAATCCGCATAATATCGGGCCTGGATGCATCAAGCGCGAAATTGCCAAGGTTGGGGTCGAGGGTTCGAATCCCTTCGCCCGCTCCAAAATTTCCATGTCATCGAAACCGTTTCGCGATGTGACGACGTCGCACGCGGGCGTGTCGCGGGACGCGTGGCATTCGCGACGATTTCCACTCGAAGCGCAAATCTCTCGACATTCTCCCGGCCAGGATGCAAAATCGCGCTCAATCGAAACGCCAACGCAAGACGTTCGACTTTAATCCGATCCAACCTAATTGGGACCCGTTTGAGTGTCCCACGCAGTTCGTTCCGGCTTCGGCCTGACGAACAGCACTTGCGTGGGAGAATGCCATGATCAATGCGATCGAATATCGCGCGATGGCGCTGCAGCACCATCGCTGGGCCGGCATGTGCCGCTCGCCCGAATCGCGCGAAGAGCACCTTCGCCTGGAACAAGAATTCCTCGTGCTTGCGGATAGCGAGGAACGATTGCGCGGGGTGCGCGCCCTGGAGAACGAGGGCAATCCGCAGCAAGCAAAATAGCCGCCCGGTCTCAGCGTTATTGTTATTGGCAGGTCAACCGATGACGCATATCAAATATCAAATCGTCCGGCACGACGACGGCTGGGCGTACACGGTCAACGGCGCGTTCTCGGAGCCATTTCCGACTCACGCCGAGGCGCTGGCGGCAGCCCGCGCTGCTGCGGCCGAGCAGCGCGTACCCGGTCACACCGAGGTCATCGAATACGAGGACGAGAAGGGCCATTGGCACACCGAGACGGCCTCCGGCCACGATCGTCCGGATACCGAAGTGCAAGATACAAATTGAGCGGCGGCCGGGCGTTGCAACCGGCAGCGCGCGCCTGGTGGCGGCCCATGCGGCCGCTACGGATGCAGGCTCGCGCGTGAAGGATAAGCGGCGCATGAAGGAGCTTATGCGAACGGCTGTTGCAGCGTTGATCGTCGCAGCTGCCGGATCATGGGCGATCGAGCGCGCCAGCAGCCAAACGCCAATCGCGGTTGTTCCGCTTCCCGCGCAGGGGGCGGCCACCGAAGGTTGGGCGCAACTTGCCGACACCAAGCTGTTCTACCGGGACACCGGCGGCGACGGGCCGCCGATCGTGTTGCTGCATCCCGCGACCGGCAGCGCGCTGATCTGGGGCTATCAGCAGCCGGTGTTCGCCAAAGCCGGCTACCGCGTCATCGCCTATTCGCGGCGCGGCTACTACAACTCGGCGCCGCTCGAGCGCGACAAGCCGAGCTTCGGCTCGGAAGATCTGCGCCAGCTCGTCGATGTGCTCGGCATCCGGCGCTTTCACGTGGTGGCATCGGCGGCGGGCGGCAGCATCGCCGCGGATTTCGCGCTGTCCTATCCGGACCGGCTGCTCAGCCTGACCAATTCCAGCAACTCGTTTGGCTTACGTGCCGGCCCGATCGCAGAGGCGGCGGCGTCGATCCGGCCAAAGATGTGGAACGACATCCCGCCCGATGTGCGCGAGCTTGGGCCGTCCTACCGGGCGTTGAACCCGGATGGCGTCAAGCAATGGATCGGGCTCGAGCACAAGGCGCTCGTCGCGGGCGAGGCGCGGCAGATGCTCAAGAACGAAATGACCGAGGCGAAGCTCGCAGAATTAAAAATGCCGACCTTGCTGATCGCCGGCGCCGCCGACCTGATCACGCCGCCATCGATCTCGCGCATGATCGCGGCAAAAATTCCCGGCAGCCAGCTCGTGGTCGCGTCGGAGGCGGGCCACTCCGTCTATTGGGAGGAGCCCGACCTCTTCAACCGCGCGGTGCTTGATTTCATCGGCAAGCACGCGAAATAGAGGCGCTTGCTGTGCTCGATTCAAATAGAGCCGCACCTCGGTGCGCTCCCCTCCCCCTTGTGGGGAGGGGTTGGGGGTGGGGGTCGGAGTTTGTTTGCTACCGCTCGCCAAACAACAACCACCCCCCCTCCCCAACCCTCCCCCACAAGGGGGGAGGGAGCACACCGAGTTTGTGGCTCGCGCTGATTCCAACAACAGCCGCTGCAGCGGTCAGCCGCAGATCTCCCCGTACTGCGGAATCTCGGTGGTCTGATAGCCGCGGATCACGCGCTCCGAGCCGTAGCCCCAGTAATTGCGCAGTGTCTCGGGGCCGTGCAGCTTGGGATAGAGCGGAAATTCCTGATGCCATGGCCGCGGATCGAAGTAGCCGAGGTCCTCGTCCTTCATCTGGTCCATCTCGGTGAAAATCTCGACCCGCACCAGGTCGGAATTGCGGTGGTAGGTCGCGATGTTGTGGCCGATCACATGGCGGCCGGGGCCCCAGACCAGATGCACGTTGTGGTGGGCGAGATGATCGACGGCTTTATGGATCTCGGACCAGTCGTTCACCTCGAAGGCGATGTGATGCAGCTGCGGCGTCTCGTCGATGATGAAGTTGATGCTGTGGTGATCGGTGTTGCAGCGCAGGAACACGAAGAAATCACCGCGCCAGTCGGACACGCGGAAGCCGAGCACGTCGCTGTAGAATTTGGTGATCTTCTGCACGTCGCGCACGCGGTAGGCGACGTGGCCGAGCTTGATGATGTTGAACTTCGCGGGCTCTTCGTCGAGCTTGGCGAACTTGTATTCGGCGTAGAGATCGATCGGCGTGCCTTTGGGATCTTCGAAGCTCACCGCATGCGTCACGCCCGGTGAGATCCCCTGGCGCAACTCGCATTTGACGCCGTCCTTCTGCAGGGTTTTCGCGGCGTCCTTGAGATCGCTGCCGGGCGCGATCTGGAACGACAGGCGCTTGAGCTGGTTCGGCTCACCGCGGATAAGCTCGATCGCCTCGAATCCCTGCTTGCTGCCGAGGAACACCCGATCCTTGCCGCGCTCGATGACGCTGAGCCCGAGAATGCGGCTGTAGTAGTCGGTCTGCGCGTCCATGTCCGGCGTGGACAGCGTCGCGTGCCCAAGCCGCTTCACCTTGATCATTTCATTCACTCCGTCGCAGCGACGTTATGCTGGATGTGGCAAGCGATTCCATTCACATCGAGGGGACGCTATGCGCGGTCCAGCGCCGCCTTCACCCGCTCCGCAGTGAACGGCACGCGGCGCAGGCGCACGCCCGTTGCGTCGAACACCGCGTTGCCGATCGCGGCGGGCACCAGCCCCAGCGCCATTTCGCCGGCGCCCGACGGCGCCGCCTCCGGGCGCTCGATCAGCACGATCTCAATCGATTCCGGAATCGCGTTCATATGCAGCACCGGATAGCTCTGCCAGTCGGTGCTGGTGACCATGTTCGCGTCGAACGCGACTTCTTCGAACATCGCGCGGCTCAAGCCATAGACGAGCTGCCGGTCGATCACGTGCTTGAGCGTCTCCGGATTGACGATCATGCCGACGTCATGGCCGCAGACGAGGCGCGCGATCTCGATCTTGCCAGTCGTGCGGTGCACGCGTACCTCGGCGACCAGCGCGATGAAGGTCGAGAAGTGGCGGCGGAACGCGATGCCGCGGCCGACCGCGATGTCCTTGTCCTTCTGGTCGTTGCGCGGGGATGGCCGTTTCTCCCAGCCGTACGCCTGCGCCGCGATACGCACGGCGTCGCGGTCGCGCGGGTTCTGCAGATAGCGCAGCCGGAAATCGACCGGATCGGTTTGCGTGGCGGCCGCCAGCTCATCGATGAACGACTCGGAGCCGAACAAAATCGGCGGCCCGTAGGGATCGCGCAAATGCGTGGTGCGCAGCGGCGAAGCGCGGTCCATCAGCGGCGCGATGATTTCCCAGCCGAGCCGGCCGTGATCGAAGGTGTACGACGCAACCGGAATTTCGAAGCTCAAACCGGGCTGCAGCGGAAAGCCGAGGAGGTGCCCGGCCAAAACATCGGCGGCGCGGCTCTCGCGCGTGTTGGTGTCGGTGCGCGAGAAGCCCTTGCTGATGTTCTCATAGGCGATCACCTTGCCCGACGCATCGAGCCCGGCCTTGCTGCGGTTGACCGAGGGCGTGCCCTTGGGATCCCAGGCGAGCCCCTCGTCGCGCATGTACTGCACGCGCACCGGCCGGCCGAGGTGTTTCGATAACACCGCCGCGTCGGCGGTCGCGTCGCCCTGGTCGTTGCGGCCGTATGAGCCGGTGCCGAACATCCAGATCGCGCGCACCTTATCCGGCGGCAGGCCGAGAAGTTCGGCCACGCAGGTCGCGGAGTCATACGGCTTCTGCGTCGAGGTCCAGATCGTCGCCTCGCCTTCGCGCACGTCGGCGACGGCGCAGGCCGGCCCCATGCTGGCATGCGATTGGACGGGATATTCGTATTCGCCCTCGATGATGCGCGCTGCCTGCCGGAATCCCTCCTCGACCGAGCCGTTCTCACGCTGGATCGTGCGCTGGATCACCGGCGCGTTGCGGATGTAATCGTGCAGCTTGCCGTGGCCGGGGAAATTCGGCTTCGACTCCGACCAGGTCACCTTGAGCGCGCGCGCGGCCTTGACCGCGTTCCACTCTTTCTCGGCGACGACGGCGAGCAGGTCTTTGATCCAGACCACGCGCGCGCCCGGAATTTGCTTGATCGAATTCTCGTCGACCTTGACCGGCACCGCGCCGGCGACCGGCGGGCGGATCATGCGCGCGTGCAGCATGCCCGGGAGCCGCTTGTCGTTGACCATTTCCAGCGAGCCGAACACCTTGCCCGGCAGGTCGCGGCGGCGGAACGACTTGCCGATGACTTTGAACTCTGACGGCTGCTTGAGCGGCGTCTTCACCTCGACGCCGAGCGCGTTCGAGGTCTTGCCGTTCCAGTTGACCTTCGCGTCGAAATAGCGCCCGCCGATCAGCTCGGCATACGACACGCGCTTGCTCGGATCTGTCTTCGCCTGCACGAAGCCGTCGGCCGTGGCGAGTTGATCTGCTGGCACTCCGAGCGACGTTGCCGCGAGCTCAATGAGCAACCGCCGCGCCTCGGCGGCAGTGCGGCGCAGCACCATGCCGCCATGGGAGACGCCGATCGCGGCGCTCGCACCGCCCATGTCGAGGGTGAGCGCGCTGTCGCCCATCACGACGCGCACGCGCTCGAAGGGAACGTCGATCTCCTCCGCGACCATCTGCGCGATCGCGGTGCCGAGCCCCTGCCCGCCGTCGATCTTGCCGTAGTACGCGACGACCGTGCCGTCGGTTTCGATACTGATATAGGAAGAAAGCTGATCGCCGGTGAGCGGCGGCCGCGCGGCCGCGCAGTTTGCACTCGCGGCCCCCGCTGGAGCATCCGCAAGTGTGACGACCAGCGCGCCGCTTCCCGCGAGAAACGCGCGCCGGCTGAGCGATGATGTTTGCTGGCTGATCATGGCGCGCCTCATGCCGCTTGCGCCGCGCGCTTGACAGCGCGCAACGCGGCATTGTGGGTCCCGCAGCGGCAGACGAGATCGCCGAGCGCCTCCTTGATTTGGGCGTCCGTGGGATGCGGGTTGCGCGCGAGCAGCGCGGCGGCGGTCATGATCCAGCCATTGACGCAATAGGCGCACTGGCTCACCTGCTCCTCGATCCAGGCACGCTGGATGGGATGCGGCTGCTCCGGCGTGCCGAGCCCGGCGAGCGTGGTGATCCTGCGCGCGCCTACGGCCGACACCGGCGTCATGCACGAGCGCACCGCGACGCCGTCGATATGCACGGTGCAGGCGCCGCACTGGCCAAGCCCGCAGCCGAAACGCGGATTATTGAGCTTGAGCTCGTCGCGCAACGCGTAGAGCAGCGGCATATCGGGATCGTCGACCTCGACCACGCGGGCTGTGCCGTCGACCATTAAGGTGAGCGCCGCCATGGGTCCTCCGGATATTCTCGTTGGCTGCCTGAATTTAGCACGCGTCAGCAGCGGAGTGCGCATAAAATCTGCGCAACTGGCTTGATCTTGTGCTCCGCAACACGAGCGTTGCCAGGCTTCCTATTTTGCGTTCATAACTTCATTGAGATCCGTCACTACAAGCACGGGGAGAGAAACATGGCTGTGAAGAAATACGAGACGATCCTGGTAGAGAAGCAGAACGGCATCACGTGGGTGACGTTCAATCGTCCGGACAAGCGCAACGCCATGAGTCCGCAGATGCATCTTGATATGGATGACGTGCTCGACGAGCTTGCCAGCGATGAGGAGACGCAGGTGCTGGTGATCACCGGCGCCGGCGAATCGTTCTCCTCGGGCCAGGACATCCGTCTCTATTTCCGCGGCACCGAAACCGATCCCGTGATGCGGGCGAAGGCGCGCCGCGCGTCAAATCAGTGGCGCTGGCAAAAGCTCTCGACCTTCCCGAAGCCGACCATCGCCATGGTCAACGGCTTCTGCTTCGGCGGCGCCTTCACCCAGGTGTGCGCCTGCGATTTCGCCATTGCCGCGGACGAGGCGATGTTCGGGCTGTCCGAGGTGAACTGGGGCATCCTGCCGGGCGGCATCGTGTCGTGGAACGTGGCGCAGGTCATGAACTATCGCGACGCGTTGTATTACGCGATGACCGGCGACACGTTCGACGGCAAGAAGGCGAGGGAGATCGGCTTCGTCAACATGCACGTGCCGCGGACGAAGCTGAAGGAGGAGACGATCAAGTTCGCGAAGAAGCTCATGGAAAAGAGCCCAGCGGCGCTGCGCTACACCAAGGAGGCGATCCGGGCCGTGCGCTTCATGAACGAGCCGCAGGCGCAGGATTATCTCAACGCCAAGAGCGACGCGCTCAAGTTCAACGACAAGGAAGGCAGCCGCCAGGAAGGCATGCGCCAGTTCCTCGACGAGAAGAGCTATCGCCCCGGCTTCGAGCACTTCAAGCGCAAGAAGGTCGCGGCGAAGTAGCGCAAGCTGATCTGCCGTACGGGCAACGAAGCCCGCGGCGTAGCCGCGGCCGTGACTTGCAGGTCAAGGGCGCCTAGGATGCAGCAACAGGCGGGGAAACGTCATGCCGCGGAAATTGGCCGGCTTCCTCGTGAGTGGCGCGTTCGTCCTCGCAAGCGGCGCGGCGCTGGGTCACCACTCCTTCGCAATGTTCGACCAGCAAAATCTGATCGAGCTTGAGGGCGCGGTGAAGGAATTCCGTTATTCCGCTCCCCACGCCTTTATCATTCTCGATGTCAGGCAGGAGGACGGCACTACCGAAGCTTGGATCCTCGAAGGTGTCAGTCCGAGCGCGCTCACGCGCGAGGGATGGTCGCGCGAGACCATCAGCCCCGGCGATCAGGTAAAAATCAAGGTGGCTCCGTTGCGCAGCGGCGCGCCGGGTGGCTGGTGGACGATCGACAAGGTCAACTTTCGCGATGGAAGGCCGGTGCCGGGAAATCCATAAATCAAAGTGCCTGGCGACGGCCACGGGAGGAGAGTCATGCTTTACCGATGCTCGGCCGCTGCAGTCGCATTGGCAGCGGTGATCTTGGCTGCCGCGGTCGCCCAGGCGCACGACGAGACCAAATACCCGGACTTGCGCGGGCAATGGAGCCGCGGCAAGGGCGGCGCGCAATGGGACCAGAGCAAGCCGGGAGGGCTGCGCCAGGAGGTCCCACTCACGCCCGAGTATCGGGCCATCTACGAGGCCAACATCAAGGCCGAGTTCGCAGGCGGCGAAGCCTACAATCCGCAGGCGATCTGCATGCCGTCGGGAATGCCGCGCATGATGATTGCCTATGAGCCGTTGGAAATCATCGTAACCGCCGAGGTCACCTACGTCCGCGTCGATCACATGAGCGAGTTTCGCCGCATCTACACCGACGGCCGCGGTTGGCCCGACAAGATCGAGCCGACCTTCGCCGGCTATTCCATCGGCAAATGGATCGACGCGAACGGCGACGGCCGCTACGACGTGCTCGAGGTCGAGACCCGCGCGGTGCGCGGTCCGCACGCCTACGACCACAACGGCATTCCGTTCCACAAGGACAATCAGGTCGTCTTCAAGGAGCGCATCTACATCGACAAGGCCGATCCCGACATCCTGCGCGACGAGATCACGTCGATCGACAATGCGTTGACCCGCCCGTGGACGGTGACCCGGACCTACTACCGCGATCGCAACGCGTCCTGGTACGAGCACATCTGCGTCGAGGACAACCATCACGTCATCATCGGCAAGGAAAGCTACTTCCTGAGCCCCGATGGCCTCCTAATGCCCACCCGCAAGGATCAGCCGCCGCCAGATCTGAAGTTCTTCAATCAAGCGCGAAAGTAACAGAACCCATTCTACGCGATGCCGTCCTGACCTGGCTCAAATGCAATTCCATCAACTCAAGCGACGTGAGTTCATCGCACTTCTTTCCGGAGTGGCAGTGGCATCGTGCGGTCGGCCGCTCGCAGCCTTCGCCCAAACGCCGGCCAAGCGCCCGCGCATCGCCTTCCTGGGGGGAAGCGGCTCTAGGCCTAGCGCCAAGAGTGTCGCCGCCTTCATCGAAGCAATGCGCGCGCTCGGCTATAGCGAGGGCCGCGAGTTCGAAATGGAATATCGTTGGGCCGAAGGCTACCTGGAGCGCCTGCCGGCGCTCGCCGAAGAAGCGGTACGGCGCGGAAGCGACGTGATCGTGGCGGCCAACATTCAGGCGGTCGTTGCAGCGAGAGACGTCACGAAAACAATCCCGATCGTGGGCCTGCTGCTCGATGACCCGGTTGGGCTGGGCTTGATAAAAAGCGATGACCGGCCAGGTGGCAACGTGACTGGGTTGTTGGCATCGGTGCCGGGGCTTCCCGCCAAGCAACTCGAATTGGCGCGCGACCTCATTCCTGGCGCCGCCAAAATCGGACTGCTAGTGAATCCAAGCAACGTCAGCGACGTGAACCAGCGCCAAGAAATGGAGACTGCAGGCGCAGCGATGGCCGTCACGCTCATACCCGTCGAAACCCGCACGCCCGAAGAGATCGATCCGGTCTTCCCTGCTCTGGCGAGGGAGCGGGTAGACGTCGTCATCGTGCTGCGAGACCCGCTGTTCTTTGCGCAACGCCGAACAATTGGCGCGGCGGCGTTGGCGGCAAGATTGCCCACGATCTTCGGGTTTCGCGAGAACGTCGATGACGGCGGTCTGATCAGCTACGGGATCAACCTTTCGCAAAATTTTGGCCGTGCAGCCGATTACGTGGTCAAGATTCTGAAGGGTGCGAAGCCCGGCGATCTGCCGGTGGAGTTCCCGACCAAACTCGAACTTGTGATCAATCTTCCAACCGCCAAGGCGATCGGCCTCGCCATTCCGCCGACCTTGCTCGCCCGCGCCGACGAGGTGATCGAGTGACGCGATGACGTCGGCCGGCAAAATCGCGGCGTGCCTGCTCGCCGCGGTCGCAACATCCGCGCCGGCCCACGCGCAAACGCCGCAGCCTTCTTCCGCTTGGCTTCTCCCGGAATTGCTGGCGGCGGCGAAAGCGGAAAGCAGCGCACTCGTCGTCTATGCCTCGATGAACGAGGAGGAGGCGCTGCCCTACTGGGCGGTGTTCGAGAGCGCGACCGGGATCAAAGTCGATTACGTGCGCCTCTCGGATTCTGCGATCCAGGCGCGCGTCGCCATCGAGCACCGCGCTCGCCAGCGCAGCTGGGACCTGGCGGTGACCACGACCGTCTATCGGATGCGCAGCGAGATTTTGGCTCCATTCGATCCGCCGCAGGCGCAGGAGATCATGACCCAGGCGCGCGATCCCAACCGCCGCTGGTATGGCGTGACCGGCAACTACAATGCGCCCGCCTACAACACCAACCTGGTCAAGCCGGCGGAGCTGCCGAACAGCTACGCGGAATTTGCCGAACGCAAGCAGTGGGCCGGCAAGGTCGCAATCGATGCGACCGATACCGAATGGCTCAGCGGCATGTTCGTCCATTACGGCGAGGCGCGCGGCAGAACGCTGTTGCGCGACATCGTCGCAGCACTCAAGCCGGTCGTAATCGACGGGCATCTCAATCTCGCGCGCCAGGTCGGCGCCGGCGAATATTGGGTTGCCCTGAACAATTACGTGCCGATGACGGTCAACCTGAAGCTCGCCAACGCGCCGACGGACTTTTGGGCGCTCGATCCCGTCACGCTGGTGTTCGGTGCCGTCGGCATGAACGCCCAGGCCCCGCATCCAAAGACGGCGTTGCTCGCGGCGAATTTCATGCTCAGCCGCGAGGCGCAATCCTTCCTGACCCGCAAGGGTCGCCTGCCCACGCGACCCGACGTCGCAAGTAATCCACCGGACGTCATGGATGCGCTGCGGCAAAAGACGATCGTCGTCGGCACTGCCTCGAGCGACGAGCAACGCAAGATGCAACAGGTGTTCAACGAGCTCTTCCGGCCTCGGTGATTTTCACTTGCGGGGATAGGCCTTTTTTACGGGTGGACAGCCAGATTTTCAGGGACAAACCGAGGCATACGTCCTGCTGTAATAATTTCCGTGTAAAAATTGACTCAACAAGGGCGCGGCAATTGGTTAAAAGGAGGTGAGCCATGGCGGTCGCGCTTTCGACCCCCACTGGCCCCCGCAGTCTTGGCCCCAGGGAGGACAATCATGAAAAGCTTCAAGTCACTGCCGACCGTCGCGCTCGCTGCGATGGTGGGAATAGCGGCTGCCGCGCTTGCTGCCTCACCCGCTGACGCCCAGAAAGCGAAGGCCAAGGCAAAATCGGCCTCGCCCGAGTCACGCGTGAAGATGTGCATGGACATGTACAAGGGGCAGTACCGGAATCAAGGCGAGGGATGGCTGTTCCAGCATGGCTATTGTCTCTCCAACGTTGCCGGCTGGGGTGGTGCTGCTCCGCAACCTTCTGCTAAGCCCGGCCGTGGCACCTACTACTACGGTGCTCCCAGCGCCCAATACGGTGGCACCGGTAGCTACGGCGCTTACTTCGGCCAGCCGGTCGGCGGCGGCGGCGGCCAAGCTTATGCCGGCGGCGGCTACTACGGCCCGCCTGGCTACTACAGGCGGTAGTAACTGAGTTTGAGCTGACGCCAGGAAAAACAAGTCTGACGACGGGTAACCTGTATCCCCGTCTGTTAGCATGACGGCTGGACCTGCTACGGGCCAGCCAGTCGGGTGAACGGGCTCGCCCCGCGATGCCGCGGCCGAGCCCGTCGCCCGCTTCCCTGCCAATGTGACTCGACTTTCGCCGGGCGCATGTTCCATTGGAATGGAACATGCGGTGGCGTCTGCGTTCCTTCCGATTTCGTCGAGCTCCTCCAATTGCCGATTTGCTCGCTTTGATCTGCCCCGCATGAACGCTACGCTTGCGCCCACGAAGCCGCGGCGGGAGAGGTCATGCCGACGCGACCCGACGGGGCGAGCAATCCACCGGGGGTCATGGAGGCGCTGCGGCAAAAGGCGATCGTCGTCGGCACTGCCTCGGGCGACCGGCGGCGCAAGATGCAACAGGCGTTCAACGAAATTTTTCGGCCGCGGTGAGAACTCTGCGGGTCAGTATTTGGTCACGACCGGCGCCGCGTAGCCGCCGAAACGGAGATTAAGGCCGGCACGCACGACGCTCTTGGTTTCTCTGATGTCGGCGAACGCCGGACCCAACCCCGCGACTTGCGGCGTGAACGCGATCGTGCGGGTGCCGAAGTCGTAATAGCTGTATTCGACGAAGCCGGACAGCAAATTGGTGAAGGCATATTCGCCGCCGACACCGATGGTCCATCCCGACCGCATCTCACGCGACGTATAGGCAGTCCCCAGGACGATCGTCGTGGCCCAGTAATCGTCGCGCTCCCAGGCGCCGCCGCTGAGGTAGCCGAGGAAGCGATTCCAGGCGTAGCCGATCCGGCCCGTGACCGACGCCAGCGACTTGACCTTGCTGTGATAGGCAACGCCGATTTCGCGCGCGCTGTCATGGCTGCCCTCGGCATTGGCCCAGGCATAGTCGCCCTGGATGCCGATCACGAAGCCGCCGGCGAAGTGATAGTCGCAACCGGCCTGCGCGCCGCCGAGCCAGCCATCCGCCGAATGTTCGCCGAGCGACTGGCCGTAAAACGCGCCGCCGGGCGTGCGGACGATCCAATCCTTCGCCTTGGCCCACAGGCCGCCCGCGTGGCCACCCACGGAGCAGCCGGTCCAGCTCCAGACCGGGACGACGGGCGCTGCCTTGCGGATCGGAGTCTGCATGTCCGCCGACATCACCGGATTCGCCAGCGCAATCAACGCGGCCGTTCCGAGCAGGAATTTGCGCATGAGTCCGCCCTCGCGTTGCGGCGAAGTATGCAACGAGTCCGCGCGGAACCCTGTAGCTGATCAGCCACACCTGCGTGAATTTGCGAGAGCTTCTGTTTGCCTTGATCCGCCCGGCGTGAACGCTACGCTGGCGCTAACGGAGCCGAAATGAGAAATGCCATGACGCGATCACTTGCACATCTAGTTCTCGCCAGCGTAATCCTCGTTGCATGCGCGGGCCGGGCGACAAACGCGCAGCAGAAGATTTTTCAGCTATCGTCGACCACCTTCAAGGACGGCCAGATGCTGCCCGTTAAGGCTGCAAACAGTCGGGCGAACGATCCGCAAAATCCCAACTGCGTGGGTGAAAATATTTCTCCGCAATTGTCCTGGATCAATCCGCCGGCCGGGACAAAGAGCTTCGCGTTCCTGATGATCGATCCGGAAGGGCGCGGCGGCGCCGGCGTCAATCATTGGGTCGCCTACGGCATCCCGTCCGATATCACCGGCTTTGCCGAAGGCGAAGTCAGCAAGGAATCGGCGAAATACGTGGGCGGCAAGAGCCGGCAGGGCGTGGGCCGTTACTCCGGGCCGTGCACGCCGCGCAACGTGCAGCCGCGACACTACGTGTTCGTGCTGATCGCCACCGATCTCGAACCGAATGCGTTGCCGCCCAGCCTCACCAAGGATGACCTCACCGCCAAGATCGTGCCGAGCGGTTCGGAACCGCGCCATGACAAGGGTTCGGCGGGACTCGTCGGCCTGTTCGCACATCCGGGGAATTGAACTGTGCAGCTTCCACAAGAGCGAGGGGAGCGCACCGAGTATGCCGCTCTAGAATCCATAACCGGGAGGACAGTCGTGCTTCAGCGAACCTTATCCGGTGCCGTCGCGCTCGCGGCGACGCTGTGCCTGACGATTGCCGTGGCGCAGGCGTGGGATGACACGAAGTATCCCGACATCAATGGCCAATGGGTGCGCGCACATCCGCGCTCGCAGTGGGACCCGAGCAAGCCGCGCGGGCTCGGCCAGCAGGCGCCGCTGAGTCCAGAATATCAGGCAATCTTCGAGGCCAATCTGGCGGCGCTGCACTCCGGCAGCCTCGAGGTCGATCCGCAGGTGCAATGCCTCCCCTCGGGCATGCCGCGCATGATGATCGCCTACGAGCCGATCGAGATCATCGTCACGGGCAAGGCCACATACATCCGCACCGATCACCTCAGCGAGTTTCGCCGCATCTACACCGACGGCCGCGACTGGCCGGCGGAACTGCTACCCTCCTTCTGGGGCTATTCGATCGGCAAATGGATCGAGGCGGGCGGCGGCGGTCGCTACGATGCGCTCGAAGTCGAAACCCGCGGCTTTCGCGGGCCGCGCCTGTTCGATGCCGACGGGCTGCCGCTGCACAAGAACAATCGCACCATCGTCAAAGAGCGCATCTCTCTCGACAAGGCCGACCGCGACCTCCTGCACGACGAGATCACCACGATCGACGATGCGCTCACCCGCCCGTGGACGGTGACGCGCAGCTACAAGCGCGAGCGCAATCCGGTCTGGCCCGAATATCTCTGCACCGAGGACAACCACCACGTCCGCATCGGCAAGGAATTTTATTTCCAGAACGCGGACGGTTACTTGATGCCCACGCGCAAGGACCAGCCGCCGCCCGATCTGCGCTATTTCACGCCATCGCGGAAGTGATGGAGACGATTCGGCGTTGCGGCGACGGCCTTACTCGATCACTTCGTCGGCCAGCGCGATGAGCTTGCGCGGAATTTCCAGCCCGAGCGCCTTCGCCCTCTCGCGATTGATCACGAGCTCGAACCGGGACGCTTGATCGACCGGCAGGTCGCCGGGTGTAGCGCCCTTGAGGATCTTTGCGGCAAAGACGCCGACTTGACGATAGATATCGGACAGGATGGCGCCGTAGCTCATCAATCCGCCGTCGGCCACCCACTCGCGCAGCGTATACATCGCCGCAATCGCGTGCCGTGACGTGAGCCCGAGAATCTGATCGCGCCGGTTCCAGGTGAAATAAGCGCTGGCGGTCACCAGCAACGCGCGAACCTGCCGCTGGGCCAAGGTGGCGAAGGCCGCATCGATCTCCCGTTCGGAGTTGGCCGGGAGCATAACGAGCTTGATCCCGAGCGAGCGCGCCGCCTCCTGCACGTCCCTGCGTTCGCTTGCATAGGCAAGCGCCTTGGGATCGAGCAGCACGCCGATAGCTTGCGCGTTGGGCACCATGTCGCCCAGCAGCGCCAGCCGCTTCTCGTCAAGCGAGCTGCCGGAGCCGAAGAAGGCGACGCCGGTCACGTTGCTGTCCCGCCGGTTGAGGCTGGACACGAGCCCGAGCGGTACTGGCCCGCCGCGTGTGGCGAAAACGATGGGGATTGTCGCCGAGGCCTTGCGGGCTGCTACCGCGGCCATGCTATCGAGCGCCACCATCAGCACCACCTGACGGCGCACCAGCTCCGCCGCGAACGCCGGCAGTTGGTCGTATTGGCCGTCGGCCCAACGGAAATCGAACGCGACATTCTGGCCATCGACATATCCGGACGCATTGAGACCGCCGCGGAACGCCGCGACGATGTGCGCGGAGGTGTCGGCTGATAGGCCGCTCAGGACCCCGATCACCGGCCGCGCCGGCTGCTGTGCCTGCGCCAGCGTCGGCCAAAGAAATGAAGCGCCTGCGGCTGCGCCGGCGAACGTGATGAACTCGCGCCGCTTCATGTCGAACTGGCGATATCCCTCAGCCACCTGACCAACTTAGCCTATCATTGAGTGGCTAGTCATATGACTTACGGCAATCCGGCCTTGGCCAGCCCTTCGGTGACACGGCGAAAATCAGCGGGATCCTTGTACGGCAGAACGCGCTCGCGCTGGGCCATCGAGAATCCTGGATTGACCTTGATCAGCTCGGCCCATGCCATGCGCGCGTCGTCGAGCTGGCCGAGATGGCCGTAGCATGCCGCCAGCATCATGCGGCTTGAATCGGTTCCGGGGGTGCGGGCAATGCGCTCGCGCAGATGCTGCGCGGCCGCCTCGTATTTTCCCAGGCTGAATTCCGCCTGCGCGAGGAAGTGCAGCACGATGCTGGGAAACTTCGGATCGAGCCGCATCGCGCGCGCGAACGAGTCGAGCGCCTCGACCGCTTTGCCCGCATACATCAGCCCCAGTCCCATCGCCGCATGGCCTTGGGCAAAGTTCGGATCGAGCTCGATCATGCGGCGCGCCTCGGCGAGCGCGCCTGCGTGGTCGCGCCGCCACAAGAGCACGTTGCCGAGCGCCATGTGGCTCAACGGCTCCTGCTCGTTCAATTCGAGCGCGCGCCGTGCCCATCGTTCCGCTTCGTCCAGCGCCGCCGCGGGATCGGGCGCCCAGTCGCTGATGTATTCCGAGATCGTGGCGAGCGACAATCCGGCATGCGGCGCGGCGAAGTTGCGATCGATCTGGATCGCGCGGCGGTGCAGCGCCTTGGCTTGCACCATTCCCTCGCGCGTGCTGCGACTGAGAAATTCGCGCGCGCGCAGATATGCCTCGTATGCCTCGATGTGCGTAGTGCCGCGCTGGCCCAGCCGTTGCTCCTCGCCGCGCGTCAGTTTGACCGCGAGCGCACGCACGATCTTCTCCACCACCTCATCCTGGGTCGCGAAGATGTCGGTAAGATCGCGATCGAACCGATCGGCCCAGAGATGCCCGCCGCTGCCGGCATCGATGAGCTGCGCCGTGATCCGCACCCGGTTGCCGGCCTTGCGGATGCCGCCCTCGAGCACGAAGCGCACGCCGAGGTCGCGCCCGATATCCTGCACTTTGACCGACTTGCCCTTGTAGGCGAACGAGGAATTGCGAGCGATGACGAACAGGCCGGAGACCTTGGAGAGATCGGTGATCAGGTCTTCGGACAACCCGTCGCTGAAATACTCCTGCTCGGCGTCGCCGCTCATGTTGGTGAACGGCAGCACCGCGATCGACGGCTTGTCCGGCACCAGCGGCGGCGCCGCTGTCTGAAGCACGCCCGCCGCGCCAAGCGGCGCGCCGATGCGGAAGACCTGCACCGGCTTGACGATGTTCTTGAGTGGCTGCTCGCCGAGATCCTCGAGCACGAGTTCGGGCTGGTCGCGGACGAAATCGCGCACCGCGCGCGAGATGTAGACCGCGCCCGGCTCCCCGATGCTCTCCAGACGCGCCGCCACGTTCACCCCGTCGCCGTAGATGTCGCCGTCCTCGACGACCACGTCGCCGAGGTTGATGCCGATGCGAAATTCGATCCGCTGCTCCTGCGGCACGTCGGCGTTGCGATCCGCCATCCCGTGTTGCACCTCGACGGCGCAGCGCACCGCTTTGACCGGGCTCGCGAACTCGGCCAGCACGCCGTCGCCCGTCGTCTTCACGATGCGTCCCTGATGCTCGGCGATCTTGGAATCGATCAATTCGCGCCGATGCGCGCGCAGCCGCTCGAGGGTGCCCTCTTCGTCGGCGCCCATCAGACGCGAGTAACCCGCGACATCCGCGGCAAAAATGGCGGCGAGCCGACGCTCCATGGCCAGCTTTGCTCCCCAGGAAAAAGACCTGTCAGCAGCCAGGCAAATCCCAGCCGCGTGAATATAGGGTTTCTCCCGGGAATCAGCAGTGGCCCAGCTTGCCGATGACGCATCCTTGATGGGCATGGCGCGCGTTGTCATGACCTCTGTCCTCCTGCCTTCAAGACGTTTGGAGGATGCGGCAGCGGACAGTTTTTCACTCGGCCGACGGGCCGACGCCGGCAAGCGCCGGCGGGCAGTGGAAATAGCAGCCCCGGGCGGCTTTACAGCGGCCGGAACGCGGGCTGCGATAACGGACCGTTGATGACCGGTGGCTGCGCGGGTGGCGGCAGCGGGGCCGGAATTCGGCTTTGGGAACGTCGGCGCCGGTGCGTTGTCGAGTACGCCCGGATTTCACCGTGGGCAAAGGCGGGGATGAGCGCCAGGGCAACGCCCGTGGGGACCAGAAGAATGGACGGCGGGAACTTCAGCCGTGCCGCGACCGGCCCCACGGCAGCGACCACGAGCGGCAGCGAAACCAGGATCTGAATTGTCGAAGTCGTGAGTGAGCGCGCGCCTAGCGTTTCTGCGGCAGCATCCGATCTTCGGCCTTGAAGTAGCGTCTGGCGTGGGCGACGAGTTGCCCATCGCTTGGATGATCGACGGTCTCCACACCGACGATGATCTTCATCAACCGGGGATCATGCTGGCTGATGTGCTTGACCAGCTCGGTCTTGGCATTGGCCGGTCCGGTAACGAGAACCGCGCCCGCGTCCGCGATCGATTGCGTGACCGCCTGAAGAAAGGCGTGGTCCTCCGAGGCGTGTCCGCTGCCGATGGAGTTTGCCTTGTGGTGGATGTGCTTGGTGGGACGATCCGGGTGCAACACGAGCCGTTCCACGTCGGTCGCGCTGAAATGGAACATGCGTGCCTCATGGTGATCGATCCACACGACCGCGTGAAAGTGATGGCTATTCATGGAATTGGTCCTTTCGCTGACCGGCCTCCGTTTCGACGCCCCCGCCATGTTAGTACCATTGACGGCGCCCGGTAATTTGCTTTGCCTGAGAGCCGCAGCCCAATGAAAGCAGCCGCGCGGCCGGCGCAAATTGCGGTTCGAGCGAGGTCGATCGATTCTGACGGCGATTCAACCCTGGTCCGGAAATGAGCGCGAGCGTCTCGTCTTCTGCTTCGGCCAAGGTGGGCTCGCCCTGGAGTCCGTTTCGGCACCCGGCCTTCGCGGTAGTTTGGACGGCGACGGTCGTCGCGAACGTCGGCAGCTGGATGTACAGCGCGGCGTCCGGGTGGCTGATGACGAGTCTCGACCCCGACCCGTTCATCGTGTCGCTGGTGCAGGTAGCAACGACGCTGCCGATGTTTCTGGTCGCCATTCCGGCAGGCGCGCTCGCCGACATCTTCGACGTTCGCAAGTTTCTCATTGTCAGCGAATCCGCGTACACCCTTATATCTGCCATCTTCGCTGCAATCGTTTGGTTGGGCCTGGCAACACCAGTCAATCTGTTGCTGTTCACTTTTCTCACTGGTGTCGCCGGCGCACTGACGGCCCCCGCTTGGCAGTCGGTCGTCCCCCGGCTCGTTCCCAAGCAGGATTTGAGTCAGGCGGTGGCTGCGAACGGCGTCGGCATCAATGTCAGTCGCGCCCTGGGGCCGGCCTTGAGCGGCGTGATGGCCGCCAAGATGGGAATCGCCGCCCCGTTCTGGTTCAACGCGATCAGCAATCTCGCCGTGATCGGCGCCCTGCTGTGGTGGCATCCGCAGCAGAGAGGAACGAAGCACCTGCCGGTCGAGCGGTTCTACGGCGCCATTCGCGCCGGTTTCCGCCACGCCCGGAACAACCGGCATTTGCGCGCAACACTGCTGCGTGCGGTGTCGTTCTTTGTGTTCGCGAGCGCCTATTGGGCATTGCTTCCGCTGGTCACGCGCAGCCAGATCGCCGCGGGGGCGGAGCTCTACGGTTATTTGCTCGGAGCGATCGGTGCCGCCGCAGTTGTCGCCGCGCTGGGCTTGCCGTGGCTGAAAGCGAAGCTTGGGCCCGACGGTCAAGTCGCGGCGGGAACACCGGGCACCGCATTGGCGATGGTGTTGTTCGGGCTTGCGCGCGAGCCGGCAACGGCATTCGCGGCGAGCATCATCGCCGGGGCGTCGTGGATCGCCGTCCTGGCGAGCATCAACGTTTCCGCTCAGGTCGCGCTTCCCGACTGGGTGCGCGGCCGCGGATTGGCGATCTACGTCACAGCGATGTTCGGATCGTTGACGTTGGGCAGCGCGATCTGGGGACAAGTTGCCGCGATGCTCGGGCTGCCCGCCGCCCACTTTCTCGCAGCAGCCGGCGCGGCCATCGCGATTCCCCTGACCTGGCGCTTCAAGCTGCAAACCGGCGCGGCAATCGACCTGACGCCGTCGATGCATTGGCCGACGCCGGTGCTGACCCACGACGTCGAGAGCGATCGCGGCCCGGTGCTTGTTACCGTCGAATACCGCATCGATCCGCATGACCGCGAGCCGTTTCTCGCGGCAATCGAAAAGCTCGGCCAGGAGCGCTGCCGTGACGGTGCCTATGCGTGGGGAGTTTTTGAGGACACTGCCGAGGAAGGACGCATCTTGGAAACGTTCCTCGTGGAATCCTGGCTCGAGCACCTGCGCCAGCACGAGCGGGTCACCAAGGCCGACAGGTCGATCCAGGAGGCGGTCCAGCGATTTCACATGGCGGGGACCCCGAAGGTGACCCACCTGATCGCGCGCACATAGCGCCCACCGCGAACACCGTGGTCTCCGCCGTGCGCCATCAAAGTAACTCTCGGTGTAAATCGCGGATAAACATCACGACGGCATCGATTATCGACCAGGTGAATCGACGTCGTGATCACGAAAGAGACCCGACCCTTGCGACCACGGCTTCACACGCGTTCATCGCATGCGTGGGCGAGGACGCTCTGGATTTTCTCAAGTAGTCCCTCTGGCGGCGTATGGCTTATATGCAACAGACACAGCGCTCCATTCAGCGTCGTCGCGCCAATTGTCTGTTGACCCTCGAAGCCGGTCACTACCGCCGGCCCAAATATGGCTTTGAGCGTCACTGGTCCGAACTGTAGGTCGAATGAAAGACTCCCCAAGTTTGTCAATAGAACTTCACATGCGAAGACTTTGGCAACGAATTCCGCCACCTCCGCCAGATCCGCTCCGTTGCCGACAACCCGGTGGAATGCAGAGAGCTGCGCCGCGATGTTTTCACTGGTTTGATTGGCGGCCACACCGTTTCTCGCGTCACGAGCAATATCCCAAAAATCGATCGCTTGTCTGTCAAACACGCTTGTGGTGGCGCCAAGGAAGACTCCACAACTTTCGCCGGCATCCAATAGCGGTCTGGCATTGATCGGCGACAAGATCCGAAGAGGGATCTCCCGCCATGCAGCGGACACCTCCCGGGACGCGAGCACGAGCGCTGCGCAAAGCGCGCCATGAACCGTGGTTCGTTCCTGCCGCGCGCGATCCCTAACGCGTGAGGTCAGAGCCGGCGGGAGTCGAAGCGATTTGACCTTCGGGCGAGCATTGTCATGCGGCCGATAGACAGCGGGCATCGGAGCGCTTGCCTGCTCACGCCCGTCCACAGAGCTGTCCGACACGTTCATCATCTCGTCTTGCGAAGGTAGCCAAGGGAGCGGCCGTAGCGAACGGCCGGCGAGCGCAGCAAGCGTGTCCCGTACTGCATAAGCAAGCGAAAGGCCGTCCGCGATCGAGTGGTGAGCGACCAGCATGAAGGCGGCGTCTCGGGCGCCTTGAATCAAAACAGCGCGAATGAGCGGTGCTCGAATTGGGTTGAAAGGCGTCGCCAATTCCTTTCCAACTTCGGCTTCCCAGCGCAGCTCAGGCTCTTCCTCCACAATTCGCAGTGGTATCGGTGCGGCAGCCGCCTGTCGAAACGAGGGAACCGAATCCGGCTCTCCATCGATGCAAACAGTCATTATTGGGTGCCGTTTTTGCAGGCGATCGAGTGCTCGCCGCCAATCGCGGGCACGCGTCTCACCGGAAATCAGCGCCGTCACCGCAAAATGAAGACGGTGATGTTGATCAGTTAGCCAAAACAGGTGCTCAAGCGATCCCAGTGAACGGACTGGGCGTAGTGCGGATCCGGTGACTGCGGAGCTATCCCGGTGATGCCTCGCGATCTCTTGCATTGACCAATAGCCTCTTCAAACCTGTTGCTGATTGACGATTCAACGTATCAAGCGCGCGGCGGCGTGCAGGTGCGCCATCCCCGACGAGGAGTCTGAAACCAGCCGAGCGGGTGAAGCGCTTACTGCCCGCCGTATCGTGACAATCCCTGGAACGCGGGTTGCGACAACGGCCCGTTGATCACCGGCGGCTGCGAGGGCGCGGGGAGCGGGGCCGGAATTCGGCTTTGGAACGTCGGCGCGGGCGCCGGTGCTTTGTCGAGCACACCCGGATTGCGCATACCCCCGCCAAAGCCTCGGCCCATCCCGCCACGCGCAAAGCTGGCGGTGGATGCGAAGACGCAGGTCAGCGCCAATAGCGCTGCAAACAGACGTTGCATGGTTCTATTCCTTGCTCTGTTCGCCTCCCGCACATCTGCAAGCTAATCATTCAGGAGCAGCCGACTTCATCGGAATTGCTCTCATTTGGCTCTTCTTGCGTCGTCTCGCCGATCGATGGGTGCCGGTCCAGCGAGGTCGCACCACTTTTGGAGTGGAGTGCTTCGCGCAATTTGAACGGATCGTCGCGGGTTCGATGTTGATCAGACGGACGCCGGTCCAAATCCAAAGGAGTATTCAATGTTACGGAAAATCATGATCGTTTTGGCGACCGCCACTGCCCTCACCGGAGGACTGACCGCCGACGCGCTTGCGCGCGGCGGCGGAGGCGGCGGGCACGGTGGGGGTTTCGGTGGCGGCGCGCATATGGGCGGCGGGTTCGGCGGCGCGCATATGGGCGGCGGGTTCGGCGGCGCGCATATCGGCAGCGGTCACATAGGCGGCTTCTCAGGTGCTCACACGGGCGGCAGCGTCAGCGGCGGCCATCTCGGCGGGGCCGGCGCGGCTTTCGCGCACGGCTCCGTGGGTTCGCATTTTGGCCACGGTGAGCGTTTGCGTCATCGCCGGGGCTACGGCGACGGCCTGAATGACTGGTGCCGCTACCCCCTACTACACGGACCAATGCGACTACTTGCCTGAGTGATCACGGCGTCCGCATTTCATCGCGTCGTCTCGCATGACATGCAGGCCCGCATCGCACCGCGGGCCTGCCGGACGTTCAGTCGGTCTCGTCTTGCGGACGCTTGTTCCGCATTCCAACGGGAATGATGTACGTTCGGTCGCGAAGGCCAGCGCCTGATCGCGGACGCATGGGCCGATCGGGAGGCGTCCATGCGGCGCGCGTGCCTTTCGCTGCTCATCACTGCGATCGCGGTCCTGGCGCCGCGCGTCGACGCCTGCGCGCAAAACTACCCCGACCGCTCCGTCCGCATCATCATTGCGTTTGCCGCCGGCGGCACCATCGACACGCTCGGTCGCATCGTCGCGCAGAAACTGAGCGACGTGTGGGGCCAGTCGGTGTTCGTGGAGAACCGGCCCGGCGCCAGCGGCAATATCGGCGCGCAGGCCGCCGCGCAGGCGACGCCTGATGGGTACACGCTCCATCTCGGCGGCCAGGTGCTGGCGGTCAACGTCACGCTCGCGCCGGTCAGAGGCTTCGATCCGGTCCGGAATTTCGCGCCGATCATCTGGATCGCGACCGCCCGCGACGTGCTGATGGTGCCGCCGAGTTCGTCGTTTCGCTCGGTGCGCGAGCTCATCGATTACGCCAAGGCGCATCCGGGCGCGCTCAATTACGCCTCGCTCGGTCTGGGCTCGAGCGGGCACCTCGCCACCACGCTGTTCGGCGATCTTGCCGGGGTAAAACTTCAGCACGTGCCGTATTCGTCCTACAGCCAGGCGGTGACCGACATCATGTCGGGCCGCATCGCGCTGTGGATCAGCACGCTCGGCGGCGCGATCGGCAATATCCAGTCGGGCAAGGTGCACGCTTTGGCAGTGTCCGGCCGCGAGCGCGCCGCACAGCTCCCCGACGTGCCCACCTTTGCGGAGCTCGGGATCGGTTTCGTCGACGAGACCAGCTGGTATGCGCTGTTTGCGCCCAAGGGCACGCCGAAGGAGATCATCTCCAAGATCAACGCGGATACGAACCGCATTCTCGCGCTTCCCGACATTCGCGAGCGCGAGCTCACCCTCGGCTATCGCTTCATCGGCGGTCCGCCCGACCGGCTCGCCGCGATGCTGAAGTCGGAGATCGTCAAATGGGCCGAGGTTGCCAAGAGCGCGTCGTTCATGGCGCAATAGCGCGCTGGTGCACACATGCTGATCTCGGGTCGCTGCCACTGCGGCAACATCGCCTTCGCGCTGAACTGGGAGCCGGAGCCGGCGGAAATTCCGGCACGCGCCTGCACCTGCTCGTTCTGCACGAAGCATGGCGGTGTTTGGACCTCCTGCCCGACCGGCTCGCTCAAAGTTACCATCAAGGATCGTGCGCGCGTGTCGAGGTATTCGTTCGGGACCGAGACTGCCGACTTCCACGTCTGCACCGCGTGCGGCGTCGTGCCGGTCGTGACAAGCCTAATCGATGACCGGCTCTACGCAGTCGTTAGTGTCAACGCGTTCGAGAATGTAGAACCGTCGCTGCTCCGGCGTGCATCCGCCAAGTTTGACGCTGAGAATGAGGAGACGCGCCTGAGCCGGCGCCAACGCAACTGGATTGCCAATGTCGAGTTTGTTGAAGCGTGCGCCTGACCGCCGGATTCAAATCAGCAACAAAGCGATGCGGCGCAGGTGTGCCGCGTTGTTCGCAGCGGCGCTCGCATTACCGGCGTGGGGCGCGGATACGCTGGCGCAAAACTATCCCGATCGTCCCGTGCGCATCGTCATTGCGTTCCCCGCCGGCGGCACCATCGACACGCTCGGGCGCATCCTCGCGCAGAAGCTCAGCGAGGCGTGGGGCCAGACCGTGGTGATCGAGAACCGGCCGGGCGGCGGCGGCAATATCGGCGCCGCGGCCGCGGCAAAGGCGGCGCCCGACGGCTACACGCTCCACTTCGGTGCGCAGACGCTCGCCGTGAACGTGACCTTGCAGCCGAGCAAGGACTTCGACCCGGTCAGGGACTTCGACCCGATCATGCTGGTGGCGACCGCGCAGGACGTGCTGCTGGTGCCGCCCAATTCACCGTTCCGCTCGGTCAAGGAGCTGATCGCCTACGCCAAGGCGCATCCGGGCGAGCTCAACTATGCGTCGCTCGGCACCGGCACCAGCGGCCATCTCGCCACCGTCATGTTCGCCGATCTCGCCGGCATCACCTTGCAGCATGTGCCCTATACATCGGTCTCGCAGGCCGCGACCGACGTGATGTCGGGGCGCATCGCCGTGTTCCTGCCGACGCTGGGCGGCCATATCGGCAACGTGACCGCAGGCCGCATGCGCGCGCTCGCGGTGTCGGGAGAAAAGCGCGCGGCGCAGCTACCGGATGTGCCGACCTTCAGCGAGCTCGGCGTGAAGTTCGTGGATGAGACCAGCTGGTACGCGCTGTTTGCGCCGAAAGGCACGCCCAAGGAGATCATCGGCAAGGTCAACGCCGACGTCGAGCGCATCCTGGCGCTGTCCGACGTGAAGGAGAAAGCGGTCACGCTCGGCTATCGTTACGTGGGTGGGCCGCCGGAAAAGCTTGACGCCTTCCTCAAGCACGAAATCGCGAAGTGGGCGCAGCTCGCGCACAGCGCGTCGCTGAAATAACTGAGGCGCGATCTCGATTCGTAGCCAGGATGGAGCGCGGCGGACGAAACACCATTCGCCCACATATTGTGTCACGTACTATTTCGATGCGAAGTGAACCAATTATTTTGACTACGGACCGAGACTGATATAGACACGCGCCGTCCTCGCTCATCGAAGGGGCGTCTCCGGAGGCGATCCTGAAGGCGGAGCGGGGATGGCGCCCTCGGCAAGCGGCTCGGCCGCCCCGCAGGAGGCCGGTGTCCGACGCCCGGAGGTTACGACCGGGTGCGCAAGGAGCGCTAGGTTTTGTCCCGTAGCAGTAGCGGGGGACAAATAGGAAGTGCGGAG
>Ga0306921_10001163_pt1 | contig 25069 bp, 30 predicted proteins | sample sta12Cox44000080_FD_203760 | JGI IMG/M metagenome (GOLD analysis project Ga0306921, IMG submission 203760) | Lab enrichment of tropical soil microbial communities from Luquillo Experimental Forest, Puerto Rico - statoxic.12C.oxic.44.000.080 (v2)... | ecosystem: Environmental > Terrestrial >...
GAACAGTAGCTCTCATGATGCCGCTCTTGTCCGAAGTGGACGTGCGAGCGCTACTGCCGACAGTCCGCGTGCCAACCCTCGTCCTCCACCACATCGACGACCCGGTGATCCCACCCGAGTGGGGCAAGTACATCGCTGACCACATACCGGGCGCGAAATACGTTCAGCTCCCGGGGCGCAACGTCAACCACTACGTGGAACCATGGCACTCGTCCTTTCAGGAAATCGCCCAGTTCCTCACCGGCCACCAGGCCGACGTGGCGGATGATCGGGTTCTCGCCACGGTGCTGTTCACCGACATCGTGGACTCGACGCGCCGGGCCGCGGAGATGGGCGACCGTGACTGGCGCGCGTTGCTTGATGCGCACGACGCCGTCGTGCGCTCGCAACTCGCTCGCTTTAGAGGCCGTGAGGTGAACACCTCAGGGGACGGCTTCCTCGCGATGTTCGACGGCCCGCAGCGAGCAATCCGCTGCGCGATGGCGATCCGCGACGCGGTGCAAGCGTTGGGCATTCAGGTGCGCGCCGGGTTGCACACCGGAGAGTGCGAGGTCCGCGGCGATGACATCGGCGGGATCGGCGTCCACATCGGGGCGCGGGTGAGCGCACTGGCAGGGCCGAACGGCGTGCTCGTGTCCAGCACGTTGCGCGACCTCGTGATCGGATCAGGACTCGAATTCGAGGATCGCGGCTCTTACGAGCTCAAGGGCGTGCCCGGTGAATGGCGGCTCTTCGCCGTCACATCCTCGTAGCGGTGGGTTTCGGCGAAACTCACTTCGCCCGCCGTAACGGTTTGTGTACCGCGGTATGTGCGATTGTCGGAAAACATTTCAGAGTGTGGGGAGGCGAACCCCTGAAGGCCCCCTTCGATCAGTCCCGCTGAGCGCGGCTCGGGGATGGACATGTCTGGCATCGGCCCGGCCGACCGTTTTCTGTCGGCGTCGACGTTTCACGAGTCACCACACATACGGCACCAAGCGGTGATGGACCTTGCTGGCGTATTCGCGGTATCCCGCCAGCTCCTGGTTGAGCAGCTTCTCCTCATCCGCGATGCGAACGACAACCGCGATCACCACGGGGACGACAACGGCCAGCCCCCAGCAGGAGTCGAGTGCAAGCGGGATGCCCGCAAACATGATCAATCCCCCCATATACATCGGATGTCGCACGGTTCCGTACAGACCGGTCGAGGTCACCGTCTGGGTCTCCTCCACGACGATGTTGGCTGCCGCATAGCTGTTCTGGTTAACCGTGAACATCGCAGTGCCAAGGCCAATCGCCACCAGCGCGTCGCCGATCAGCGATACGGCGGGCGGCACCGGTGACCAGCCGAAGCGATGGTCGAGGGCACTGAACACCAGCACCCCAATAAACACAATGGAAATGGCGGAAGTGACCACCTTCTGCACCGGTCTGGGTTCCGCCATCGGTCCGGCGCGCATGCGCCGCTCAACAACCGCCGGGTTCTTCCTGAACAGGTAGACAGCTGAGTAAAGCGACCCGATCGTGAACACTGCCAAGAAAACCCATGCCTGCCAGTAGTGCAGCGTTCCCGCCGGTACGAACAGCAGCACGCCGAACGCCAGCAAAGCGATGACAGATTGCACGGTCGCGCGAACACCGATGCTCATGTGATCCTCCTAAATCGCGTCCCGGTCATGGCCCGGCGCACCCGGCCCAGCACCGCGAAAGCGTTGCCGTCGGTGCCGACGAGCCGCACCCGGACATCGGGGTATCGCACGTCCACAGTTGCCCCTCTCGGCCCGCGTCCCTGCCGGTTGCCGGGACCGCTAAACGCCACGCTAACGCTCGGCCCATGCGGCGCGCTCGCGCTCGATGTCGGCGCGGACCCGGTCGGCGGCGTCGTGGAGGTGATCGCCAGGCGGACACCGTGGATCATGCGCGGGATGGCCCGCCTCGCCCCGGCCACCGAACGCAGATGAACAGCCGGAGTCAGCGCGCTTAGAGCTGTCTCTCCTCGGTGCAGTTCAGGCGGCTTACACTTCCGCAATGTTCTCGGAGACGCGCTATGCGCTGAACGGGGACTTGCGCGTCGCCTATCGCGCGTCGCGTGAAGGCCCGCGCGACATCGTGTTCGTCCCGAACTGGTTCACGTGCTGCGAGCTTCTTCCGGAGCTGCCCTCCCTACAGGGCTGGGTCGAGGCGATGACATCACTCGGTCGACTCATCTTCTTCGACCAACCAGGCACGGGAGCGTCCGATCCCATCACGGGCGGTGCGTTGCCGACGTTGGAGCAATGGGCCGACAGCATCACCGCTGTGCTCGACGATCTCGAGAGTCGCGAAGGGGTCCTGCTCGTGAGCGCCGGGGCGTTCGCGACGGGGGCGCTGTTCGCGGCGACACATCCGTCTCGCACCACCGCGCTTGTCGTTCTCGAATGTGACCCGAATCCGCTTGCTGAACGCACTGATGGGCGCGATCCCGAGGAAGTCATCGCGGCCCTGGTCGCCATGTGGGGCACGGGGGAAGTCCAGCATGTCTTGAATCCGGACATGCCGTGGAACGAGGAGATCCGGGCGACGTGGGCGCCCGGTGCGCTCACACGGCGCGCTACGCGATGGCCGACCGCGATCCGCGCTTCACCGACGCCGAGGAGCCGTTCGATACCGTAGCGCATGAGGCACGGCTTGCCGAGGCCCGCAAGGTGGCGGAAGCGACAGCGGCACAAGTCATCTCGCGGGGTAAGCCGATAATCGCGACGTTGCTGCCGCCTCGGCACCGGCTGGGTGTGTGGTGGGACCGTGACAGCGGGATAAGGATTCCCGGCCTGGGCTTCGAGGCTGATGCGCTGTACAACATCTGGCCGGATGACATGGTGACGTTGAATGTGGTTGCGACACAGCAGCATCGACAGCGCCGCGCCGCCGAGGAAGCGCAGCGGGAACCGGCTGCGGCGCAGCCCGATCCGAAACTGGCAACCGCAGTTGCTAGTTCGACCAGCGCCGTCGAGCACAACGGCCACGACGTTGCGGTCCTCCCGTGAGCGACCGGCCACCGTATGCGCCGACGTTCACTGTCGAGCACGTCGAGGCGCAGCACCAATTGCTAGATGAGACAGAGCATTTGCGGCCTTCGCCAAAACCACACCCGCAGCCGTCATCGCCGCACTCCGGGCGCTTGTGAGTGCTCCGAAGTCCAACTTGCAATCGCGGTTGCAAGTGGAAGCCTCCGGCGAATTCACCCGAGGTTTCAGCATCGCCATTAGACCGGCCTGAGCGCCAAGCTGAGCCACGAACGGCCCCTTGGTGGTTCCTGGCACCGGCCCAGGGGGTTCAGCCGCTCTGAGGGGCCGACGGCGGAGCATTCTGCTGCTGCTTCTGCTGCTCCCGCTGCTGCTTCCGCTGCTCCCGCCGCAGATTGTCCTTCCTCTTCTTCTCCGCCCGCCGCTTCGCCAACTCCTCCATCGCGTCCTCAAAGCTTAAGCCGTCCAACCGCGCACGTTCTGGAGGGATGAATCTCATCTTGGTCTTCGCGTCGTCCCACAGCCGGAAAGCCTTGTTAAGCATCTCAACTGAGACTGATCGGTCAACAATGTGCTTGATCTTGTGGCATCCGCATTCCTGGTCGTCACACTTCACGTTGGCCGTATCGGGATGCATGCACCGCCGAATCAGGTCATAGTCCGCCTCGGTGATGACACCGCTCCGTTGGGCGTAGCCGAAATTCTCGATCCTCTGAGCCCTTTCCCGAATCCACCTGTATGCCGCATCTTCTCGCCTTTCGACCTCGGCCTGCACGAGAGACTCGAACTCTGCCTTCACCTCTCGGATGTACCGTCGCACCTCTGCGTTGATCTTCTTCTGTGAGGTCACGGGGATCGACGCCCAATCTATGGGCGGCACTTCATCGTTCGCCTCGACACGGGCCTGGCCCTTGGGCTTCTTCTTCGCGGTGTCGTCGTGTTTGGGCGTGGGTGGCGGTCCTGAGTCGGGCGACGTTGTCTGCGGCTTCGGTTGCGGCACATCGGGTGTGGGCTCGGCGTCGGGCTCGGCGTAGAGGTTTTCCGCCATCTCGTGCCACGAAGAGCAACTTTGCAGCGCGTTGCAAAGTTCAACCTCAGTCGGGTACACGTCAGCGCACCGCAGCCGGTTGCTCAGTTCCCGCTGACTTTTGCCGGTGACCTTGACCAGTTCGGCCAGGTAGCCGTTCGCCAGCCGCTTCTTGCCAGCGCGAGCGGCCAGCATCACCCGACCGAATTCCCAACAGTCGCGGACGTTCTCGTCCTCGCGGGTGTCGATGCGCTTGTCGATGGTCAGCAGTGTTTCGAAGTCCCAAGGGTCGGGCTTCGGTGCGGGTCCGGTGGTCATCGCGTCCACAGGCATTGCGCCACCTCGCTGAGATCCAGGCCGTAACCCTGTTCGTGATCCGCCGCCCACACAACGTCGTTGGTGCTGGCGTCGACCAATTGGTATGTGCCGTAAAGCAAGTGGTACGGGTCGCGGGCGCGATGCTTCTGCAGCATCAGCCCCTGCCGTGCGGCGGCGCGGCGCAGCTTGATCTCGTAGCCCTTCAACTGGGCCGGTGTCATGGCTTTCAGTTGTGCCGCTGTGCGGATGTCGCCCGTGTGCTTGGCGGGCGGTAGTGGTGTATTCATTCGGTGTGTTCTGTTCTGGGTGTCGGTCCCGCCTGGCCGGTCGACCAGGCGGCTGTCCACGACGTAACCCGATGCGCTACGTCGACTGCTACCAGAAAGGTTACCAGGCGAAAGGATCACGCAGACAACAGATCTCAGCGGCTGCGGTAGGCGATAAAACCAGTTTCTAACGCCTACCGTGGGAGATCTGCGTCTAGGGAGTCTTCCGGGTTTTCAAATTGAGGAAAGAGTCGCGCACTAGACCCATGTCGCGCCACCACTCCTTAGCGAGCGCCACACTGTTCTTCCAGGCCCATTCGGCGCATTCCGCCGACAGTGCCTGATGCGGGAACCACGGATTCAGTTCGGCCACGCGCTTATTCACGGGCAGCCTTCTCTTCAACTCTGCGAACAGTTGGGTGTCGTCGCCTTGCCACTCGGGTTTGTAATGGGTGAGCGCATCGCGCAGGTCAATAAGAATCTTCACGCTCTGAGCGGGGTCGCGACCGAGTTCCATTGTCTTTCCGGCACATTCCAACGCGATCCTGTACTTCTCAAGGATTCCCTCTCGCTCCACTGACGGGGTTGCGTTCCAGCGGTCGCGCATTGCCGCTATCGCGTCCTCGGTCATGCCCTTGAGTCGATCAGCCAGCGCCGGATCGACGGTGTCCAGGTAGACCTCGTTCACGAGGGCTTCAAGGAATGCCACCGACGACATGACCGCGACCATCGCGGTTCCGTTCAGTTCGATCTCAGGGAGGCGATAGTTCAGGCTGGTGAGGTCGGCTTCGCGTTCGCGGCACTGGCGGGCCGCGTGTCGTGCGTTCCAGAGGTGGTGCAGCGCGAGGGTGTGTCGGGACTTGACCGACGCCGACAGGCCGACGTTCACGTTCAAAGTCGCCCCCGTTGGTTGGATCAGTGCGTCGTTCATCGGCTCCCCCTGTCGAGGATCTCTTCAACCTCATCAAGCGACCGACCGTATCCGGAGCGAAGATCGCTGGCGACAACCCGCCCGCTGTCGGCGTCCACCAGCCGGTACGTGCCGAAGGCCAGCCCACGCGGGTCGCGCATCCGCGACCGCTCCAAGCGGAGGTACTGCCGCGCCGCCGCCCGACGCAGCCGTACCTCGTGTGTCCGGTCCCGGCTGGCGTCCATGCTCGTGATCCTGCCGGATCAGCGCGCACCCAGGTCCGCTCGGGTGCACCGGAGCCAACCGACCGACAGGTAGCCACGATGCGGCGGTGGGCGCTTGTCGGCGGTGTACGGCGGGGCGTTGAATTGTGGCGTAATTCACCGCACAAGGGAGGAACATGGCCACCTACATCGCCCTGGAAAGCTGGACCCAGCAAGGAATCCAGGCCTCCGGGAACACGGTTGACCGAGCCGAGGCCAGCGGCCAACTGGCAACCAAGCTGGGCGCGACGCTGAAGCAGACCTACTGGACCCTAGGCCAATATGACGTCGTGCAGATTCTGGAAGCCCCGGACGACGAGACCGCGACTGCATTCGCGCTAGCCCTTTCTTCGTTGGGAAACGTGCGAACGACGACCCTGCGAACGTTCGACGCCGCAGAGATGCGCGGAATCGCCGCCAAAGCGGCGGGCTAACGCCGCCTGCTCTCGGCTGACACACCGGCCACTCGCCAGGCGTGGCTGCAGGCGTGCCTGGAAGCGTCGCCCGGTCGTGGATGCCGTCGGCTTGGATGCCGTCGGCTGACCTTGGGGATCGATGTAGTCATTAGGTAGCCACAGACCTCGGGCGATCTCGAAAAATGGCCGTTGAACTGCAAGAACACTTGTGCCCCCGGCAGGATTCGAACCTGCGACACCGGCTTTTGCAGCCGGACGTTTTCGATGGTTCTCGTTTGTTATCGCTAGCCGTTGGGGTGCAACGGTTTTGGGTGTCCCGACGATACCAACGGGTGTCATTGATTCTCGTCGATTCTCGGTCATAAACGATGAATAAACGATGGCTGTACCCGAGTGTTCAACTGGTTCAACCCCAGTATCGCGCACCAGAGTTCATGTAGTTCAGAGGCAGTATCTAGCCCTACAGATCAAGTTTCATGCCCAAGACGTGCCCAACTGGTGTGAAGGCCCCGTTTCGCGATCTGCGGAACCGGCGCGCGCGCCCGTCCGCGTCTGAATAGTTGATCGTGCCGCCTGACGCCTTGGTCTATCTAGCTATAGCTACGCTAGCTGCCGCGGCGGCGTGACTGGATGATCTCGAGGCGTTCCTTGAGCAGTTCCTCGAGTTGCTCGATCGAACGGCGGTCGCGCAGCATGTCCCAGGGCGTGCGCGGCACCTTGACCTTCTTGGGTTCGGCCAGCTCACCACCCTCGATCAGCCTGCCCTGCATGCCGTTGCGGCACTCCCAGGTGCCGGGGATCTCGGCGTCGTCGGCCAAGGGTATGTCGAACTCCTCGCCGTTCTCGGTGCGGTACCGCGCGATTTGACGCGCCGCCAGGTCGCGGTTGCGGTCGGTCTCGTAGCTCACGGCTCCGAGGCGACTGCCGATGCGACTGCCCCTCATGTGGCGATCAGCCATCAACACTCCTTATTGCACGCATCAACCGCATCTCTGTGCAGGTTACGCCCTGGCTATGCTAGCCATAGCTAACGCCTTCGCGAATGCCACCGCGGTTCTGTTCGGCCACCATTTGTAGATGGTCGCCTTGCTAACCCCTTTGCGTTCGGAGATCCGGTCGACCGACGCCCTGCGCAGGTCGTGCTCCTGCATCAGTTCTATTGCGGCTGCCAGGAACGCGCCGACGTGTAGGCTGCAACCGGATGTTTCTACATCCGCCCTACGAGGAAGTTAAGAAATATGGCACAAGGAACCGTCAAATGGTTCAACAGCGATAAGGGCTTTGGCTTTATCACTCCCGATGGCGGTGGAAAAGACCTGTTCGTCCACCACTCCGAAATCCGTGGGAGCGGACATCGTTCGCTCCAAGATAATCAGCGCGTCCAATTCGAGGTCGAACAGGGACCCAAAGGTCCTCAGGCGGTGGGAGTTACCGCGATCTAGCGACCTTCGTCGTCATCGTTGGCGATGGCTCATTTCCTCTCAGGGTGTGAACCTCGGCGCGGGCCGGACTCGGGGCCGTGAATCGTGAAAAACCCACCCCTCGCCACAGCCCGCGCCGAGGTTAACGCCGGCCATCTCGGATCTGGTAAACGCGCCGCACGGACAGCCCGGCCGCCTCGGCGAGCTTCTCGCCCGAAATGACCGATTCGACATGGAACAAAAGCGGTACAGTGAGTACACCGGTCAAGGTAGCGATAGCGACTTGGGTCCGCGTTCTGTGCTGCCGCCGAAAACCAAGTGGTCGGAATAACCATTGCGCCCTCATCGCACCCGGGTGCCAGATCCCGAGGGTGCAGCAATGCTCGACCACACATCCAAAATCACTCCCGCAGAACTCGCAGACTTCATGCCCACCGTTGAAGCGCAGCTCCTCCGCCAGGAGCTGCGCAACTACGCCGTCGAGCTACGGCAGCTTGCCTACACCCTGCCCCACGGGGTGGGCGAGCACGATTTTCTTCAATTGTCGGGTCGGATGCGTGCTGCTGCCGACCAAATGGTCGCCAAGGGAACCTAGCCAACCTCCGATGATTTATCCGGTCACAAGCCGGCGCCGGGCCGATCCTGTACGGCTGTGCGTGGCCCGCCCGCTAGGCCACGATATCGATGGCGCTTGGTGGCCACGCTCAGACCGCATCGCCAACGAATTACCCCGCCTTGTCGCGGTCCTGACCCCCTTGCTCGGACACATCACGTCGATCAACGTCAACTGGCCATCGCTACAAGGGCCACCCGAATTGAACTGGGTGGGCTGGCAACACAAACCCCAGCACGTGATGACCGTCAAGGGCGACGACGCAAGCGCCAACCTCTTGATTATCCCGTACGCGACCCATACCGCGCTTGCCCTAATGGTGCTGCGCCGCGCCGCCAACCTGCCCATCGACCCCGCCGACCGCGAAAAACCCGCGTTCCTGACCGCTGGCTCGATTCTGCTTGCCGCCCAACAACAATGCGTCGCGACCAAGGCCGACAACCCCACCCGGAAATAGCCGCCAGTTGCTGTGCTGTTGATCTGGTGCCCCTGCTCTCCTCGGGGGCGCACGGCGCCCACGCAACGCAGCCAGCGTTCGAGAGAAGGCGCCCGAGATCGTGACGCGGCCCGATTCACCCGAACCCAACACTGTGGTCGCTCCAGCGCATACCATCGGGGACATGCAGCTCATCCGGCGACGGGTGCCAACGGGCACGTACTGTGGCGGCAACCATCCCGAGCAAATCGAATACCGCTACACGCTGGTAAATGGCGAGGAAATCCCCCACGACCAAAGCGGTCCGCGCTGCTTCCGAGCCGGCTGCCCCGATAATGATTCGGCTTTGGCCAGAGAGCAGCGCGGTGGGCGCCCCATGCCATAGTCCGGGCGCCGGAACCAAATCGCCCTGTTCCGCGTCTGTCTGTGGAGCCTGAGTTCCTGGCTGGCCGGTTCGATTCCCCTACCTTCGCCGCCGCGCGGAGTCACACCCGGAGCCACAATGCACACATACGAGATCGAGGTCTACCGCAAGGGCCGCTGGTGGATGATCCGCATCCCCGAGCTCGACGGCCTCACCCAAGCGCTCCACCCCGGCCAAATCGAGGACATGGCGCGCTCATACATCGCGGTCAGCACCGGCCAACCCGTCGACACCATCGCGGTTCGCATCGCGTCGCGGGAGTGAAACATGCTTGCAGCACAGGGAAATTGCGTCAAAATACCGTCAAAATACGGTTCAAAAACCATTCAAAAACGGTTCAAAAACCATTCAAAACGACTCCGAGCGTCGCCCATTCGGCGTACTCTAATGGCATGGGCGCCAACGGATTACGCGGATTCACCGAAGGTGCCGCGCAGGTCGCCCTGCATCATCCACGTATGTTGTTGGTCAGCGCAGGCAACGATCCTGGCCAACCGGCGCCGCTCAGCCTCGACGCGCCCGGCGTGGCGATCGGCCGCATGTTGGGCTGTCTTAACCTCACGAGTGATCACGATCGTGCAACTCGTACCACAACAGTCCACCCGGCTCACCGCAACCGCCGCCATTACCTACCAGCCACAAACCGTAATCGGATTCGTACCACTGAACCGACCCGTGCGGGACGTCAACCTTTGGGAATCGGTTGCCAATCCTACCGACACCCCGATGCGCGGCGGCCGTCCCAAGCAGCAGAAGGCACAGTCATCATGGTCGTCGATGTTCTCTAAGGCTGGTGTTGTGATCCGCACCTGTCGGTCGTCGGGTAAGTCTCGTGACGACGGGCTTAAGCCCACAACTCGACTTTGTGACCCCACAAGGTCAAGACCGCTACCGAGTGACGGGCCGGGTGGCGATGCTCAAGGCCATGAACATGACTCGCCCCGGCCCCCTGCGATGGATCTGGTACACGTTCGGCGGCAGGCTCGGCCCGCGCTACCGAGGATGGGTGCTGCACGACGTTACCTGCCACACCCGATGGTTGCGCCAGACAGTGCGTGCCGTGGTGCAGGTTGCACCGGCCGCGACGGTGGTGGCAGCGGTGTTGTCGGGACTGGGGTTTGGCTTGGTTGTCTTTGGCGGGGTTGCCTGCGGCGTACTCCTGGGGCTGTGGTACTCGCTGGCCTACATCGACCAGACCGGGGACCGGCGTCTCGTGACGCATGGATACGAACCGGGAACGCTGAAGCGGATGCTTGGGGATCGCTACGAGCGCGAGCACGCGGATCAGATCGCACGCTACAAGCAGACCTACCGCCAGGCCCTCTAGAGTTGCAAGTCGGCGCGGTCGCACAGGCGTTCGGCCAAAAAAGCGAGAGCGCCGCTCGCAGTTGGTGAGCTGCTAAGGCGTCTCGCTCGGCGGCGGGCCTTTTGGGGGGATGGTGGTGGGGGCATGGCCGGGGGGAGGCTGTCCTAAAGCATGCCGGGATGCGCCTCGACATCGCGGTATCGCTTCGTGTGGAACTCTCGGATGCCTGCCGTGCGCTCCTGCTGCGTCTTGACGCGGTGGCAGTCGGTGCACAGCCATTGCACGTTGTCGAGGGTGTCCGTCCCGCCGGCCGCCAGGTTAACGGTGTGGTCGAGCTCGAGCCGGTCGGCGCTGCCGCACCATGCGCAGCGGCGCGGGATGGCGCGTTGCGCTTGCCGGCGCAGCTTCGCGCTACGTTGGCTGCCCCAGTTACGTCGAGGCATCGGTGTCCTCTCGTTGTTGATTGCCGCCCTGGGCGCTGCGACAGGTGCAGGAATCACCCGGCGCGCCCAGGGCGGCGGTCACCGCGGGGGCAGGGAACTCCCGGCGGTGAGCTTCATTTATTGGCCGGCCGCAGCGGTGATGCGTGCATGCTCGCCGGCATTGCGGATCTTGGTGTGGGCCTCGTCTTCCAGCTCGGCGGCGTGCTGGGACCGGGCGCGTTTTGTGCGTTCGGCCACAACCCAATTCAGCCACTCGCTCCATGTGAGTCGTTCAGCGGAATCGGATCTTCGTCGGCCCAGCCGCCATCGTCGTCGGGCATCGGCGGAACGTCGTTGGGGTTGATCATCAGGACATTTCCTTGCTGGTGATAGCTCGTGCGGCGGCTTTCATGTCGCCGCGGTGGTTGAGCAGCGCGTGTGCCCGGAACCGCGTGTAGCCCTTGGGGTTTCCCGGCTCAGACGGTTCGAACACGGTCGAGGTCGACCACACGAACAGGCAGTTGGTCCGCACCGTCGCCGAACACGCCGAGGTGTGCGTGGGATGCAACCAGCGGGCGCCGTCGGCGTCAGGGTCGGCATCGATGCAGCGCCACCCGTGGGGCGACAAGATCTCCGACCATGATGTCGATGCGCTGAACCTGTCAGCGATCGAGGTTCCCGGCCTCGCGGTCCAGAAGGATCGGCGCTGCGTCGGATGGACTGTCACGTGACGTTCAGGCAGTAGCAGTTCGATCAGCCACGCCGGTGGCGCAGCGACGGGGGCGTCGATACGGGTGTAGGGCTTACCGCTGTCGGGGTGGCGCGACGGCGCCAACACCGTGTAACCAGTGGACGTTTTGATGTCGATTCCGGGGCCCAAGCGCTTGCTGCTGAGCTTGCCGGGTGGCCGGCGGTAGAACAGGTGCCGACCGCCGTCGCCGCGGCCCGAAACAGTCGTCAGGGTCTCCGGCAGCGTTCCGTGCTTGTCTTCCAGTGCGGCAAGCGATTCCAGGCCGCTGTTACGGGGGTCGATGTCGAGGACGAACATCGATTCGGGCACCCGGCCGCCGATGTTGCAACCGGCGTAGCGTCCACCCCACCACCCGGCGATCTTCGCGGTGTTGGTGGTCGCATCGAGCACACCGCGACCGCCGGCGATCGCGGGTACCTTCCCGTTGAGGGGGAAGATCCCCCAGTTGTTCACGCCGTACTCGATGGCGAAGGCACCGATGTCGTTAGCGTCGACGACGGATGCTGACAGCAGACTTAACGCCAGGGCTTCGGCGGCCAGCAATTCGGCGCTCATAAGGTAACCAACAGCCGGTGGCATACTGGCCCAGTTCCGCGCGACACGCTAAGCACGGCGTACAGGGGGCGGCCACATCGGCGGCAGACCTGATCATGTCGATGTGGACTAGAATCAGCGATGTTGGTTGGTGGTGTGATAACCGCTTCGACGTTGGCCGGGCCTATTAGCGGGGCTCGGCCTTCGTCATTCCCGGGCGGCCCCTCGAAGTCGACAACCACTTGGGCTAATGCGTTGCTCATGCGGCACCGCCGGTGAATTGCTGGTCTTCCCATGCGATTACGTCACTGAGGCGATAGCGCGCGTATCTGCCAATCGAGGCATAACGCGGGCCTTTGCCTTTGCTGGCCCACTGGGCCAACGTCTTGACAGGAACCTTGAGGCGCTCCCCTAATTCCGGCCGAGTCAGCCAGAAGTCCTCACTGGTTGGCATATTCCTCCTCCTTACGATTAGCGCATATTCGAGTTGCGCTAATCGCATCTTAGCAGGAGATCGCGAGAACGAAAGAAGCATATTCATAATCCGCAAGTTGTGTGGAACACTGTTGGGCATGGACCCGGATTCAGCGGTCGGCCAGCGCGTCGCCGAGTTGCGCAGACAGAAGGGGCTGCGGCAAGAGGATTTCCTCGAGCTGCTCGAAGCTCGAGGTGTGGGGTGGACCCAGGCCACACTGTCGCGCGTCGAAGGCGGCAAGCGCGCATTGAAGGCGACCGAGGCATTCGCCGTTGCAGATGCACTAGGTGCCGACGTTGCCCAGTTGAACCCCGCTGGGGGCGGACTCTTGAACCAGATACAGAGCCACCGGCTCAAGTACCGGGAGGCGCAATCCGCTACTCGGACTGCTGCTGCACGCGAGAACAACCTCCGGGACAGACTGATCGCGCTAACCCTCGCCGACGAGATACAGAGTGGCCGGTCAGAGTTCACCGTCCACGGCAGCCCAAGACGGTTCGTCCAACTCGTCGGTCATGCACTGTACGAAGAACGTGCCTGGGCGTTCTACCCCTACGGCGATAGTGAACCTTCGATCGGCATCGGCAACGCCGAGGTTCAAAGCGAGTGTAATTGGCTCACCACGATTGGCATCGACAGCGCCGAGGTCCAAACCGAGTACAACTCGCTCGCCGTCACCGAGTTCGGTCACGCTGAGCCAGCAGGCGACGACCACTTTCGGTTACTCGACGAGGTGTACCGGAAGGTGTTCGCCCGGCATCTGCCGTCACTGAAGTTTGTGGATGAGACAACCACAGCCCCCTTCACCGTTGACGGCATCGAGATGCGCGACGATGGCGGGTAGGCCGCCGCTGCGGATCGGGCAGCGCCTCGACACCAAGATCGTGGCCCTGGTCGATCAGCACATCGACCGGCTTGCCGAGGATGGCCGCGCTATCCGCACGATCGACACCTACCGTTACTGCGCGAAGTTATTGGCCAAGGTCATTGGCGGGGTGCGGGTGGGGGAGTCGACACCGGCCAGGATTGACGCGGCGATCCGCTCCATGCGTCGGGCGCACGGCGACGTGATGGCTGTGCAATCCAAGACGCTGTTGAAGGGCGCTCTGCATCTCGCGGTGATGGCGAATGTCATCGGAGCTAACCCGGTTCGCGATGTTTCGCCGATCAGGTCGAAGTGGGGGCCGAAAGGCGCCACCGCGCTGACGGCTGACGAGTTGCGTGGCCTGTTCGTCCAGCTGCGGGCGTCGGAGGTGTGCCAGCGGAACGATCTCATTGACCCGATCACGTTATCCATCGCCACCGGGCTCCGGATCTCCGAGTTGCTCGGCCTCGAGTGGACAAACTTCGACGAATCGGCGGCCACCCTGACGATCACCGGCAAGGTGATCAGGGCCGCCGGCAAGGGTCTGGTTCGGGTCGATGAGACCAAGACAGCCGCAGGACGGCGCACCCTGCCTCTGCCCAACTTCGCGGCAACCGTGCTATCCGCTCGCCGCAGCCTTCCCTACCTCGGTCAGCAGACGATGGTGTTCCCATCGACCGCGGGCACGTGGCGCGACCCCGACAACTTCCGTGCCCGCTGGCGCGAGGTTCGCGCGGACCTCGGGGTGCCCGACGTGACCTCGCACAGCTTCCGTAAGACCGTGGCGACGTTGATCGACGACGAGGGACTGTCGGCGCGGATCGGAGCCGACCACCTGGGCCACGCTCGGATATCCGAGACGATGGACACCGATATGGCCAGGGGCAGGTCGCACACTGCGGTTGCCGACCTGTTGGACAGGACCATAAGCGATGAATAAACGATGGATTTGCGCGAGCCGCGGAGAAAAATGGCCTCTGACGTGCCCTGACGTGCCCCCGGCAGGATTCGAACCTGCGACACCGGCTTTAGGAGAGCCGTGCTCTATCCCCTGAGCTACGAGGGCGGACGGCCTGAGCTTACCGGGATGGCTGGCAGTGACCGGGTCACTGCAGTTCTGCGATGACCTTCGCGAAGGCGTCGAGGTTGTTGTCCTGCACGGTGAAGCCGGTTAGTCCGTACTTCTCGCGGAGTCCGGACAGCGTCTCGGCCATCTCGCGCGGTGACCCGCTGAGCACCGACGGCATGGACAGCAACTGCTCGTCGGACAGGTCCGGCGCGTACTGGCGGGTCATTCTCAAGTCGGGCGCGGTCTCGCCTTCGGGCGGCATCGCCGTGATCACCATGTTCAGCTCCAGCGGGCCGAACCGACCGCCCGCGGCCTTGCGGACGAACTGGATGCGTTCGGCCAGCGGGTCTTCGACGTCCCGGACCCTGGCGCCCGTCAGCCCGATGATGTCGGCATGGCAGGCGGCCAACGTCAGCACCCGATCGCCGTTGCCGGCGATAAGGATCGGCGTCGTCGGGTGATGCTCCTTCAGGTAGGTCGTCATGTGTTCGAGGTAGTCGACCCGGGCGCCGGCGCTGGGGTACGGCAGCTCGGCGGCCTTGAATTCCTCGCGGACATAACCGGTGCCGAGCCCGATCTCGAGGCGGCCGTCGCTGAGCAGGTCGAGGGCCTGGAGATCCCTGCTGAGCAGGGCTGGCTTGTAGAACCCCGCGTTGAGCACATACATGCTCAGGCGGATTTTAGTCGTGACCATCGCGACCGCGGTCAGCGTCGGAGACGGTGCCGCCGCGCCGAGATGGTCGGGCACGCAAAGGATGTCGTATCCAACATCTTCCGCTCGCTTCACCTTGTCGACCAGCGCCGCGCGAGACTTGAAGAAGCGCACGCTTAGCCCGAAGCGAAATTCCTTGTCCACCAACAACCTCCGTTCAACGGATAAGACATTTACCAGGAGCGCGCCGCGGCCGCCAAGCCCTGCACCAGGCTTGTGGTGACCGGCGACAAGCCGTCGGCGCCCGGCAGGGGGCTGCGCGGACTGAGACCCCGGACGCGGACGGAAAGTTCAAGCTGTGTCCCCCCGTTGCGTACCCGGTTGACCGGGTTGTTCGGGTGTAGCCCCCGCAGTTCGGGTGGGATGTCGTCGATGTTGGTGACGACCTGATAACCGGTCAGCTGGATGTGCCGGGCCAGATGGGCGGCCAGTTCGCGGTTGCAGCCCCCGGCCAGCAGCTGCGTGGCGCGCCCGATGCGGCCGTAGCCATGCAACGAGACGGCGACGTCGACATGATCGAGAAACTCTGCCAGCCTTGGCGACTCGTCGGGGTCGTAAAGGGCCGACGGCAGATGGTGCGGGTAGCGGTCGGGATGGCGCAGCAGATACGCCGAGGCGTCGGCGTTCTCGGCAGCGCGTTCGGCGATGACGTCGGTCATCTCTTCGAGACCGCCGCCGTGGATGGCAAGGAAACCGAAACGCGATCGCAGCCGGCTTTCCTCGATCACGCCGGGTTCGTTCAACAGTTGTGAAAGTGATTGTGGCCCTGGGGTGGTCGTGAAGACCGGGCGAGGCCAGCGTGCCGGGTCCCAGCGGCGCAAGAAGTCGATCCATCGTTGCGGTAACCGGTGGTATACGGCGCCGTCGATGATCTTCGGCAGATAGCCCGGTCGGGGTGGACCCTGAGTGACCCGGTGGTCGATGTACACCCAGGCCGGCGCCGGCCCGTCGTGGGTCTGGACCGTCAGTCGGTCGCGTCGGTAGCGCACCGGCACCCCTTCGGCGCTGTCCAAGGTTGCCAGGTCGTCGCTGGAGATCTGCCAGAGCACGCCGTGCACCTGGTTACCGACCAATGGCTCGACGGTGGCGACGCCGCGCTGGTTGATCAGCCAGTCGTGGTCGGCCAGCACCGCCGGCCGCGGGTCAGCGGCGTCGGGACAGCGCAGCGCCATCTGCCTTACGCACAGATTCGACCCGTATGCGAAATAGAGGTGCCGGCGGGCCGGCACTAGTCAGTCACCGTCATAGCGCTGTGGTGCGGAAGATACCGAAGCAAGCCAACTCCCAGCGAGCCTTTCGCGGACGACGACGCTTCCCATCCTGCCGTACTGCGTGACCTGCGCGCTACGCACCAGGTCATTGGATGACGGGGGGCTTTGGCGGCGGCGGTGGCGGCGGTGGCGGTGGGCTGGGGTGGGCGGGTGGCGGGGGTTGGGCGGGCGGCGGGGGCTGATGAGTTGGACCCGAAGGCGGGGGAACCGGACCCCTCCGTGGGGGTGATGTGGGCGGGGCCGATGGTGGTGTCGGGTGGACCCATGGGGGTGTTGGAAAGACCGGTGGCGTAACCCGGATCGGCGGCGGCACCACGACGATCGGCGGCGGCAGGACCACCGGCGGGGGCGGCAGAACCGGCGGTGGCGGCGCCACCGGCGGCGGGACGAACGGCGGTGGCGCGACCGGAGGCGCAACCGGCGCGGGAGCTGCCGGCGGCTGAAGGGGCGCAGGCGAATTGACGGGAGGCGCGGGGACGACGGGATTCGCGGGCGGAGGCGCAGGGATTAGGTTCGCAAACGGCGGTGGCCCCTGTTTCAGAGGCGCGGGAACGGTCCTTCTTAACTCTGTTGGCGTGATGGCCGTCTGGTGGTGGTACAGCAAGGTGTACATCAGCCCCATCGAGAGGAAGAAGGCGGCGGCGAACAGCGCGACCCACGGGATCACCCGGCGACCGGGTCGTGGTTGGGCGCCGTCGAGGTGCCCCGCGTCGCCCGGGCCTGCGGCGGTTGATGACGAAGCCAGGGTCGGCGGGTGGTCGGTGTCGCTGGACTGGCCGTGGCTGTCTTCGCTGCCGCTCGTGTCGAGGTTGCTATCGGCGGAGGTCAGCTGGATTTGACCCAGTGTGTGGTCCCGGAGCCAGGCGGGAGCGGGGATGAACACCGGCGCCGCACCCAACAGCGCAACCGGGTTGACCAGGCGGCGCCGCTCTTCCTCGCAGGTGGAACAGGACTCGATGTGGCGGCTGATGCGTTTGCGCATGAGCACGCTGAAGCGTCCGTCCCAGTCCGCCAAGATCGCGCCCAGCTCGGCGCATTTGTCGGCGGTGTGTTGCGCGCGACGGGCCACAAGCAGCGCGCCCAAGGAAGATTCGATGGTGTTGCGCAGGCGCGACACCATCTTGTTGGCTGTGCCGGGGCTGACCTCCAGCGCGTTGGCCAGCTCCGGTCCGTCCAAGCCGTGGCGGTAGGCCAGCTCGAGCACCGTGCGGTCCCGGTCGACGAGCCCGCCGGCGGCCTCGGCGATCAGATCGGCCAGCTCGTTGCGCGCGGCCAGGGTGTCCGGGCCCGCGTCGTGCGACGCTTCCTCGGGCAGTTCGTCGGAGACCTGTTCGCGGCGGCGGTCCCGGATGCAGCGCAGCGCTTCGTTGCGGGCGATGGCATACAGCCACGGGCGCAGCCTGTCGGGCTCTCGCAGCTTGGGCAGTTGAGTAGCTGCGGTGCAGAACACGTCTTGCACGCAGTCGGCGGCGGCGTCACGATCCCGCAGCATGCCCACGCAGAAGTCGTGCAGCCGGTCGGCGTAACGGTCGTAGATCGTGGCAAAGGCGCGTCGATCACCCGCCGCTGCCGCGCGGGCCAACTCCGCGTCGCTGACGATGTCAAAGTTGGATAGTGCTGTCGTCACGTCGCTTCCTCAGCGGATAACGCGCCGGTGTCCGTCACTCGAGAACCGACGCTGCGAATAAGTGTGCGCCAACGCGCTTGAAATGGCACGAGAAAATTCCAGCTCTGCGGCGCGGGAAGGGGCGCGACCGGTATGTCGACCCAGCCTCGCCCGTACACCACGAAGTCACTTGCAGCCACCCTGCGCCAGATGATGCGGAGGCAAGCACAGCCCCGGCGGTGCGGGTGGCGACGGCAGCTTCGGCGGCGCCGGCAGCTTCGGTGGCGGCGGCAGCTTCGGGGGCGAAGGCAGCGGCGGCAGCGAAGGCGGCGGCGGTAGCTGCGGTGGTGGAAGCGGCATCCAGACGGGCCGCGGCGGCGGGACGTACACCCCGACGACCGGACCCGAAGGCCAGGCAGCGGGCGGGGTGCCCGGATCTGCCGGAGGCGGCGGGATGACGGGCGCGGGAGCGACCACCGGGGCGGGGGCCGGCGCGTTGTCGGGCAGGGCGACCACCGGGGCGGGGGCCGGGCTGTTGTCGGGCAGGTTCACCACCGGGGCGGGGGCCGGGCCGTTGTCGGTCGGGCTGACCACCGGGGAAGGGGCAGCGGCGGCTACCGTGGCCGGTGCGTCGCTGGAGGCGCGCACCGCGGTCGAGCGCTGCGATTGGGGCGAGCCGCTCAAGAGTGCGATGCCCAGGGCGGTGCCCGCCCCGATGAGGCCGATCAGGCCCGCGCCCACGATCAGCTTGTCGATGGGCTTCCGTGTGGCCGCCGGCGTAATGAGCTCGGTCGGAAGGTCGTAACCGTACGGAAGGTCTCCGGCCTGATCCGACAGATCGCCGGCGTGATCCGACGGCTCGCCGAGCGGGCTCGACGCCCAGGCCCACGCCGAAGTGGCGTCGTCCCCGCGGGGTGCAAAGGTGGTGCGGTCGAATTCGTCGGCGCGCACTGCTGCGGCGGTTTGGTCAAACTCGTCGGCGCGCACCGCTGCGGCCGTTGGGTCAAGGTCGCGCATGGTGGTCATGAGGTGCTCCTTTGGTGTGCGTCGCGGCCCGGGTGGGTCGCCGTCATAGGTAGGAGGACGCACTGAGCGCGGGTCGGACATTTTTTTGAAAAGTTTTTTTCGGGGTGACGGAGCTTCGCTGCTTGAGCGTCGACTTGTTGGGGGAAATCGCGCCATGTTGGCTCGACATCTCGACTTTCGGCGCCCATAGGACAGTAGGCTGGCGCACGCCGCTTGCCAGTTCCTCGCGGAGTTCTTGCGAATTTCTTGCGTCGCGTCAGATTGGCATAAACGCTATGCGGCGCAATGGCTTTCGCTCGTGCCGCAGGCTTAGGCTGTCACCGTTAGGCAGATCAGCACCACGTTGAGCAGACTGATCATTACGCCGACCGCCCAGCCGATGACCGTCGTGACGAGATGGTTGGCGTCGCCACCCATCAGACCGCGGTTGCTGGTCAGTCTGACCAGCGGAAGCACCGCGAACGGGATACCGAAAGACAGTACGACCTGCGATAACACCAGTGCGCGCGTCGGATCGAACCCCAGCGCCAGGATCGCCACCGCGGGGCACAGCGTGACCAGCCGGCGCACCAACATGGGAACCGACCGATGGAGAAGTCCCTGCATGATCATGGCGCCGGCGTAGGCGCCCACTGACGACGACGCCAAGCCCGAGGCGAGCAATCCGATCGCGAATAGCACCGCGATGGCCGGCCCCAGCGTGGCGTGGATTGCGGCGTAGGCGCCGTCGATGGACGCGGTTTCCTCGTGGCCCTGCAGGTTGATCGCGGCGACCAGCAGCATCGCCGCGTTCACCGTTCCGGCGACGGCCATCGCCAGCACGACGTCCAGGCGGGTGACCAGCAGGAGCCGGCGCCGGCCCGGCCCCGGTACGGGATGTCCGTGCCGATCCAGGACGAGACCCGAGTGCATATACACCGCGTGCGGCATGACGGTGGCGCCCAGTATGGCGGCGGCCAGTAACAAACTTTCCGTCCCCTGGAATCGCGGCAGCAATCCGCCAATCACGGCGTCGGGCGGTGGCGTGGCGACGAAGAAACTGGCCGCGAATCCGACGGCGATGACGAGCAGCAGACCGGTGATGACGCGCTCGAAAAGAATCTGCCCCCGGCGGTCTTTGATCATCAGCAGCAGCAATGAGATCACCCCGGTGATGATCCCGCCGATCGGCAGCGGCAGGTCGAACAGGATCCGCAAGGCGATCGCCCCGCCGATCACCTCGGCCACGTCGGTTGCCATCGCCACGATTTCGGCCTGCGCCCAGAAGGTCAGTCGCAGCGGACGGCTTATCCCCTTGCCGATCGCCGCGGGCAGCGATCGCCCGGTCACCAACCCGAGTTTCGCGGACAGGTACTGTACGAGCCCCGCCGCCACGTTGGCGGCGACAATGACCCACAGCAGTAGGTAGCCGAACTGGCTCCCGGCGCTGACGTTGGCCGCGACGTTTCCGGGGTCGACGTAGGCGATCGCGGCGACGAACGCCGGCCCGAGCAGATACCAACCCGTCTTGAGGGAGGCCTGGGTGTCTTGCGCCAACCTAATCGACCCTCGATCCATGTTCCCGAATAAGAAAGTTAGGTTAGTCGAAAAATCTCCCGCAGCGAACCACGGGCTGGCGGCGAAGGCATGCTCTACGTCGTGCCGATGCTCCCTCCCCCTTCATGCCGCGCCAAAGATCATCCGGGGACGTAGAGCCCCCGACCCGTGACCAGCGGCAGGTCGAGGGTCGTCACGATACCCGGCTGGGCTGCCACCACCGCAGGGATGGCGTTGACAATCCGCATCGCGGTGGCGACGAGGCCGGCGTGATTGTGATCGCCCAGGCGGCTGCTCAGGCAGATGTCCATGGCGTACGACGGCTCGCCGGTGATTTCGATGCGGTAGGAACCGCCGGGCTGGGCCGGCTGCGGCCAATCGGGGCACAGGTCCTCGCGTAACCGGGTGACATGTTCCAGGACGACCACGGGGTCGCCGTTGACCATTCCGAACACCTCGAACCGGAGCGCCGCGGCGGTGCCCTTCGGAATGTGCCCCGACGCGATGTCGAAGTCCTCGGGCGCCGGCTCGCGGACGTATACCTCGGCGACCTCGTCGAGTGAAACGCCCAGTCCAGCAGCCAATTGCCGCACCACCGATCCCCACGCCAAGCTCAGCACGCCGGTCTGCAGCAGCATGGGGATCTCGTCGAGCGGCTTACCGAATCCCATCACGTCGAACATGACTACCGCGCTGTCGTAGGTGGCGTAGTCGACGATCTCCATGCACCGGATCTGTTGGATGTTTTGACAGGTGCCGGCCAGTGCCAGCGGCAGCAGGTCGTTGGCGAAGCCCGGATCGATACCGTTGACGTACAGGCTCGAATTGCCTTCGCGCGCAGCATCTTCCAGCGGTGCGATGAGCTCTTCGGGGATCACCTGCCAGGGGTATTGGAGGAAAACGGGGCCACTTCCGACGATGTTGACTCCGGCGGACAGGACACGCCGGTAGTCCTCTAGCGCCTCGGGCAGGCGGTTGTCGGCCATCGCGTTGTAGACGGCGCATTGTGGCCCGGTGGCGAGCACGGCGTCCAGGTCGGTGCTGGCCAGCACACCGGTCGAATCCGTAAGGCCCGCAAGCTCCGCTGCGTCCTTGCCGGCCTTGGCGTCGGACGACACCCACACCCCGGTGAGCTCGAACTCCGGGTTGGTGATAAGCGCTTTGAGAGCGTGGACGCCGACATTGCCGGTGCCCAGTTGAACGACGCGTATGGCCATGGCGGGCTCCTTAGCGGTAGGGGTTATGGGCGGGTCATCGGTTCACAGGTCCGGGACGGGGATGTCGAGATTGGGGTAGGTGAGGCCACCGTCGACCTCCAGTGTTTTACCGGTCAGAAAGCTGCCGGCGGGGGACGCCAAATAGACTGCCGCAGCGGCGATGTCGATGGGATCACCAAGGCGGCGCATGGGAGTCACCTTCTCCATCGGTGCGCGCAGCTCGTCGTTGGAGGCCACCACCTCCAGGGCGGAGGTCAGGATCGACCCCGGTGCGATGGCGTTGACACGGATGCGTGGGCACAGGTCCAGCGCGGCGAGCCGGGTGTAGTGGGACAGCGCGGCTTTGGCGGTGCCGTAGGCGGCGAAACCGCGTCCGGCCAGCCTGCCCATGGTGGAGGTGATGTTGATAATGCTGCCGCCACCGGAGTGCTCCAGCATCAACGGCACCGCCGCTGTGGTCAGCGCGTGGGCGGTGGCGACATTGAAGGTGAAGGCGTCCTTGAGGTCCTTGGTGGAGGTGGTCAGCAGCGTGTTGGGCATGGTCCCACCGACGTTGTTGACGACGATGTCTAGTTTCCCGAAGGCCTCGACGGCCAGACCGGCCAGCTCCGCGGTTACTTCGGGATGGGCGAGGTCGGCGGCAACGGTGTGCGCCCGGCGGCCGGTGGCGTGGACCTGCGCGGCAACGGCATCTAGTTGGGATTGCGTGCGCGACGCGATCAGGACATCGGCACCCGCCTCGGCGAAGGCCAGCGCGATGGCGGAACCAAGGCCGCGGCCGCCACCAGTGATGACGGCGACCTTGTCGTCGAGTCGGAACCTGTCAAGGATCATTGCGGCCTCCCCATTAGGGTTGTCGGCGAAACGGTAGATCGCGGCATTTCTGAAACAGGTTCTAGTTTGTCATACGGGCGTCGCGATGCGGTGCATGGTTGGCTAGCCATGATCGCCGGACAGAATTCGCCGAACGTTAACCTTGTTGCTGTTAGCTTCATGGCGCGAGGAAAACGGCTGGTTGGCGGGCCGCGGCCTCTGGCAGCGGCGATGTCCTTACTGTTAGGAACCGAATTGAAGCTCAACAGATTTGGCGCCGCGCTGAGTGTCCTGGCGAGCGCCACGCTGGTGGTGTCCGGATGCGGCAGTGACAAAAACACGGCGACCGGTGGAGGTACGGGAAGCGCCACAAGTGGGGCAAGTGCGGGCAGCGCCACAGGTGGGGCGACGTCGGGCGCATCATCCGGGACGGTGAGTTGCGGCGGGAAGCAGACGCTGAAGGCCAGCGGGTCGACGGCCCAGGCCAACGCGATGACCCGCTTCGTCAAAGCGTTCGAGCAGGCCTGCTCGGGTCAGACCCTGAACTACACGGCCAACGGCTCGGGCGCCGGAATTAGCGAATTCAACGGCAACCAAACCGATTTCGGCGGGTCGGACTCGCCATTGGCCCCGAACGAGTACACCGCGGCCCAGCAGCGCTGCGGCTCGCCGGCGTGGAACCTGCCGGTGGTGTTCGGCCCGATAGCGATCACCTACAACGTCAAGGGCTTGAGTTCGCTGAGTCTCGATGGACCCACTGCGGCGAAGATCTTCAACGGAGCAATCACCACCTGGAACGATCCCGCAATCGCGGCCATCAACTCGGGTGTCACCCTGCCCTCCGAGCCCATTCACGTGGTATTCCGTAACGACCAATCCGGGACCACGGACAACTTCCAGCACTACCTTGATGCCGCGTCCAACGGCGCGTGGGGCAAGGGCGCCGGAAAGTCGTTCAACGGCGGTGTCGGTGAGGGCGCCAAGGGTAACGACGGCACGTCGGCCGCCATCAAGGCCACCGAGGGATCGATCACCTACAACGAATGGTCGTTCGCCAAGGCCCAGAATCTGAACATGGCCAAGGTCATCACCTCGGCCGGTCCCGATGCCGTCGCGATCAGCGCCGACTCCGTCGGCAAGACGATCTCCGGTGCCATCGTCAAGGGGGAGGGCAACGATCTGGTGCTCGACACGGCGTCGTTCTACAAGCCGACGCAGCCCGGCTCCTACCCGATCGTGCTGGCGACCTACGAGATCGTCTGCTCGAAGTACCCCGACGCTCAGGTCGGTACGGCCGTCAAGGCGTTCCTGCAGAGCACCATCGGCGCCGGACAGAACGGTTTGGCGGATAACGGATACATCCCCATTCCGGACTCGTTCAAGTCGAAGTTGTCGACTGCGGTGAACGCCATCGCGTGATCTGGAGTGTCATGACGCGCGGAACGCTCGCCGGCGCGTCGACCGAGAAAAAGCCGGCGCGGAAGGCGACTAATCCGCACAAGGTGCGGCCGGGCGACCAACTATTCAAGTTGGTCGCCGCCGCCTCCGGTTCGACGATCGTGATTGCGATCGCGCTGATCGCGATATTCCTGTTGGTTCGTGCCGTCCCGTCACTGCTCGCGAACCACGCGAATTTCTTCACCAGCTCCGAGTTCAATACCACCAGGGCAGACCACCTCGAGTTCGGCATCGCCGACTTGTTCATGGTCACGGTGCTGAGCTCGATAACCGCGCTGCTGGTGGCCGTGCCGGTCGCGGTCGGGATCGCGATTTTTCTCACCCAATACGCGCCGAAACGGCTGGCGCGTCCGTTCGCTGCGATGGTCGATCTGCTGGCCGCGGTGCCGTCGATCATTTTCGGGTTGTGGGGAATCTTCGTGCTGGCACCCAAACTCGAGCCGCTTGCGGAGTTTCTCAATCGCAACCTGGGGTCGGTGTTCTTGTTCAAGGAGGGCAACGTTTCCCTGGCCGGCGGCGGCACCATTTTCACCGCCGGCATCGTGCTTTCGGCGATGATCCTGCCGATCATCACCTCGGTATCGCGAGAAGTGTTCCGCCAGACCCCGCGCATTCAGATGGAAGCGGCGCAGGCACTGGGAGCCACGAAGTGGGAGGTGGTGCGGATGACCGTGCTGCCGTTCGGTCGTAGCGGTGTCATCGCGGCGTCAATGCTGGGGTTGGGCCGCGCGCTGGGAGAAACCGTCGCTGTGCTGATCATCCTGCGCTCGGCCGCCCGAGCGGGCCATTGGTCGCTGTTCGACGGTGGCTACACGTTCGCTTCCAAGATCGCCTCCGCAGCCGCCGAATTCAGCGAACCGCTGCCCACCGGGGCCTACATCGCCGCGGGATTTGCGCTGTTCGTGCTGACATTCATCGTCAACGCACTGG
>Ga0306921_10001164_pt1 | contig 25065 bp, 25 predicted proteins | sample sta12Cox44000080_FD_203760 | JGI IMG/M metagenome (GOLD analysis project Ga0306921, IMG submission 203760) | Lab enrichment of tropical soil microbial communities from Luquillo Experimental Forest, Puerto Rico - statoxic.12C.oxic.44.000.080 (v2)... | ecosystem: Environmental > Terrestrial >...
GCGTCGAGCTTCGCGTCGACGCGCGCCTGTACGCGATCGATCTCGCCCGAGCAAGGGCCGGCATAGCTCATTGACATCGATGCGAGACACGCTGCCGCACCCAACGTCGCCAATCGCAGAGTGATCATGAGGGGGTCTCCGAGCGCCGCAGGCAAATGCAAAAGGATGGTTCAAAGTAAAGCTGTGACGCTCATGTGGCAATGATTGCCCGCAGGATGCGACGTGAATGATTTCGAAAGTTTAATTCCGCCGCCACCGCCCCGTAATGCGGCGCGCTGCATCTAGCCGGCCAACGACGGCACCGCCGGTGCCGGCTATTTCCAGACAGAGGTAATCATCGTGACCAACGTCCCCACCGTCTACAAGCCGCGGCGCGTTCTTTCCGCGCGCCGCCTCGTCATGCTCGCGACCGTGTCCGGTCTCGTGGCAGGCGTCGCTCTCGCCGGCTCCGGCGTTCAAGTCCCGCTCCCGCATTTCTCGTCCGCTCTCGCTGCCGAGAGCGCGCAGCGCATGCCCGGATTTGCCGACCTCGTGGAGAAGGTGAAGGGGGCCGTCATCTCGGTGCGCGTCAAGGTCGACGGCGCAAAGATGATGAGCTTCGACGGCGACACGCCGCTCGCTCCGAACTCGCCGATGGAGCGCTTCTTGCGCCGCTTCGGCATGCCCTTCGGGGACGACACGCCCGACATGAAGCAAGTGCCGCACAATCGTCCGGTGACCGGACAGGGCTCCGGCTTCTTCATCACCGCCGACGGCTATGCCGTGACCAACAATCACGTCGTGGACAAGGCGCAGACCGTCGAGATCACGGCCGATGACGGCAAGACCTACAGCGCCAAGGTGATCGGCACGGACGCGCGCACCGATCTCGCGCTGATCAAGGTCGACGGCCGCAGCGACTTCCCGTTCGTCAAGCTTGCGGACAAGGCGCCGCGCATCGGCGACTGGGTGGTGGCGGTCGGCAACCCGTTCGGCCTCGGCGGCACCGTGACCGCCGGCATCGTCTCCGCGCGCGGCCGCGACATCGGCGCCGGCCCCTACGACGACTTTGTTCAGATCGACGCGCCCGTCAACAAGGGCAATTCCGGCGGCCCGACCTTCGACATGGACGGTAACGTCATCGGGGTCAACACCGCCATCTTCTCGCCCTCCGGCGGCTCGGTGGGCATTGCCTTCGACATTCCCTCCGACACGGTGAAGTCCGTGGTCGCGCAGCTCAAGGACAAGGGCGTCGTGAGCCGCGGCTGGATCGGCGTGCACATCCAGCCGGTCACGACCGAGATTGCCGAGAGCCTCGGCATGAAGGGCAGCGAAGGCGCGCTGGTCGCCGAGCCGCAAGCCGACAGCCCGGCTGCCAAGGCCGGCATCGAGGCGGGCGACGTGATCACCGCGGTCAACGGCCATGCGGTCAAGGACGCGCGCGACCTGGCCCGTCAGATCGGCACCATGGCGCCCGGCTCGTCCGCGAAGCTTTCGGTCTGGCGCAAGGGCGAGGAGAAGAGCTTCTCGCTTACGCTTGGCGAATTGCCCAAAGAGCACCAGGCCGCGCTCGCCGCACCGCAGTCCCGCTCGCAGGATGCCGACATCCCCACGCTGGGGCTGACGCTCGCTCCCGCCGGTCAGGTCGCCGGCAGCGGCTCCGACGGCGTGGTGGTCACCGAAGTCGACCCCAACGGCCTTGCCTCCGAGCATGGCTTTCGGACCGGCGACGTCATCCTCGACGTCGGCGGCAAGAAGGTCGCGAGCGCAACCGACGTGCGCAATGCACTGGTCGAGGCCAAGAAGGACGGCAAGCACTCCGTGCTGATGCGCCTGAAGTCGGAGGACGCAACAAAGTTCGTTGCCGTTCCGATTGCGCACGCCTGACGTCGCGTAGCGTGGCGTAGCGTTACCGTAGTATAGCGTGCGCAGGGGCGGGGCTATGCCTCGCCCCTGCCGATTCCCACAACCGCGCCTACGCCGCCTTGCGCGAGAGCAGAAACTCACCCATGCGGTCGAGCGCCTTGCGGATGTTCTCGGTCGAGTTGGCGTAGGAAAGCCGCAAATAGCCTTCGGCGAGAATGCCGAAGTCGGGTCCTCCGATGACGGCTACGCCAGCATCCTCAAGGAGCGACGACGCGAGCGCCTTCGCCTTCCAGCCCGTGCGCCTGATGTTGGGAAACGCATAGAACGCACCCTTGGGCGTCGCGCAGCCCACGCCGGGGAGCCGGTTCAATCCGTCGACCACGACTTTGCGGCGCTGGTCGAACTCGGCCACCATGGTTGCGACCGCATCCTGCGGGCCCTTGAGCGCGGCAAGCCCGGCATATTGGGTGGCGGCATTGACGCAGGAATGCAGGTTGACCGCGAGCTTGCGTGCATAATCGTAGAGCTTGCCCGGCCACACGGCGTAGCCGAGCCGCCAGCCCGTCATGGCGTAGGTCTTCGACCAGCCGTTGAGCAGGATCAGGCGCTCGCGGATCGACGGATAGGAGAGCAGGCACACATGCTGCTCGCCGTCATAGACCATGTGGTCGTAGATCTCGTCCGACATCACGGCGACGTCGGGAAACCGCTCTAGCCCGGCGACGAGCGCGTCGACCTCGCCCTTGCCGGTGACGCCTCCCGTCGGATTGGCCGGCGAGTTGAGGATCAGAAGCCGGGTCTGCGGCGTGATCAGGCCGAGCGTCTCCGCGGCCGAGAACGCAAAGCCGTTCTCCTCGCGGATCGGCACCGGCACCGGCCGCGCGCCGGTAAACTCGATCATGGACCGGTAGATGGGAAAACCGGGATCGGGATAGAGAATGTCCGCGCCGGGCTCCCCGAACATCAGGATCGACATGAACATGGTGGGCTTGCCGCCCGGCATGATCATGACCTCATCCGGCGAGACGGTGACCTTGAATCGCTGGTGCAGGTCGGCGGCGACGGCTTCGCGCAGCGCAAGGATGCCGACCGCCGGCGTATAGCCGTGATGCCCATCGCGCAAAGCCTTGACCGCCGCCTCCACAATGAAATCGGGGGTGCGGAAGTCCGGCTGGCCGATGCCGAGATTGATGATGTCGCGGCCTGCCGCGGCAAGCTGCGTCGCGCGGGCGAGCACCGCAAAGGCATTTTCCTCCCCGATGCGCTCGAAGGCGGCAACCGTCTTCAACATTCAGACCACCTTTTGTTAGCAGCAAAATCATATAATTGGTCATTCCGGGGCGAGGCCCAAAGGGCCGAGCGCCCGGAATCCAGTAACCCCTGAGGCTCGCATTGAGCCACTGGGGTTACTGGATTCCGGGCTCCCTCGCTACGCTCGGGCCCCGGAATGACAGTGGCCTGTTTGCGCTTCCATAACACGCGACACTACGCGCGGCGCACCATGGCTGGCACCAGCTGCTTCACGGAAGGCGCGCCCATCTGCTGCATCATGTCGTGGGTCTCAAGGCGCAGGAGCTCGAGCGCGCGCTCGACGCCGGGCTGACCGAAGGCGCCGAGCCCCCAGATATAGGGACGGCCGACGCACACGGCGGTGGCGCCGATGCAGAGCGCCTTGACCACGTCGGAGCCGCGCCGGAAACCGGAATCCACCAGGATCGGGATCCGCCCGTGCACCGCTTCAACGATCTCCGGCAGCGCGTCGATGGTAGCGCGGCCGGCATCCTCGCTGCGCGCGCCGTGATTGGAGACGATGATGCCGTCGAGGCCGGCGTCGGCGGCAAGCACTGCGTCCTCCCAGGCCAGAATCCCCTTTGCCAGGATCTTCATCTTCGTGATCTCGCGCAGCCGCTTGAAGAACTCCCAGGTCATGGCCGACGATTGGGTGTTGGTGAGGCCGGAGAGATCGATGCCCTGATACATGGCGCGAGTGCGCATGCTCGCCTGCAGGCTGCTGCGGTCGTGGCAGGAGTTGCAATCGCGGTTGTCGGCGCGCCGCAGACGGAAGAAAGTCTCCTGGTTGCGGCCGCTGGAGCGGTCGACCGTCACCGCCACCGCAAGCGCGCCCGCCTTCTCGGCGCGCGTCACCATGGCTTTCGCCACCTCCCATTTGTTGGTGGCATAGAGCTGGTACCAGATCGGGGCACCGCGCGCGGCGGTCACCTCCTCGATGCCAATGCTGGTCGCGGTCGAAAGGATCTGCAGGTGGTTGCCGCTCTTGGCGGCGCGCGCGGAGGCAACCTCGCCCTCGTCATGGAACGATCTTTGGCCCCCGACCGGCGCCAGCACGATGGGAGAAGCGTACCGCACGCCCAGGATGTCGACGCTGGTGTCGGCCTTGCTCACGTCGACGAGGCGGCGCGGGCGGAGCTGGAATTTCAGGAAGCCTTCGCGGTTGGCGCGCAGCGTCGCCTCATCGTCGATGCCGGAGGCCATGTAGCCGAAATGCGCGGGGGGCACGTTCTTGCGGCATACCGGCTCCAGATCGAAGACGTTGATCGCATCCTTGGGCGACGCGATCAGCTCGTCGGTGCGCATCGGCGCCCAGGCGAGCGGATCCGGGAGCTTCGTCCCGGGGCTCACGCCCTCGCCGGCAAAGGCGCGAGACGCCGCGCCCGCCAGCAGCGGGCTGCCCGCGAGAAACTGCAGGAACTTGCGGCGGCTCGCCGCCGCCCGCGCAGACGATCCCATGGCGTAATCCTCCCACGATGCTTGCGCCCGCTCTGGCGCAAGCCCAACAGAGGATGCATCCTACACACCGCCGCCGTCGCGAGACAATCCAACGCAATTCGAGTGATGCGCCGTCATGCCGACCACCGCCGACAAGCGTAAGACCTTCCGCAAGCTGCACGAGGCCGGATGCTTCGTGATCCCCAATCCCTGGAACGTCGGCACCGCCCGCTATTTCCAGCATCTCGGCTTCAAGGCGCTCGCCACGACCAGCTCGGGCTTCGCCCATGCGCAGGGCTTTGCCGACGGCGCCGTGCCGCGCGATGCCATGCTCGCGCACCTGCGCGAGATCGCAGCCGCCGCCGACGTGCCGGTCAATGCCGATTTCGAGGGCGGCTATGCGGACGCGCCCGAGGCCGTCGCCGAGAGCGTGCGGCTGTGCATCGAGACCGGCGTCGCCGGGCTTTCCATCGAGGATTCGACGCCCGACGACAAGAACCCGCTTTATGATTTCGACCTTGCGCTGGCGCGCGTGCGCGCCGCGCGCGCGGCGATCGACAGGGCCGGCGGCGACGTGGTCTTCACCGCGCGCACCGAAGGCTTCGTGCGCGGACGACCCGACCTTGCGGAGACTATCCGCCGCCTCAAGGCCTTCGCCGAGGCGGGCGCCGACTGCCTCTATTCGCCGGGCATCAAGACGCGGGAAGAGATCGTGGCGACGGTCAACGCGGTCGCGCCCAAGCCGGTGAATTTGCTGATGTCGAGCTCAACCGGTTTTTCAGTGAGCGATATCGCCGAGATGGGGGTACGCCGCATCAGCGTCGGCGGCACGCTTGCGCGCGTGGCATGGAACGCGGTGCTGCGCTCGGCGCGCGAGCTCGCCGAGCGCGGCCGGTTCGACAGCTTCGGCGGCGTGATCGGCAATGCCGAGCTCAATGCCTTCTTCGCCGACGATGCGAAGAAGCGCTGATTTAGCGAAACGTAATCGCTAACGGCTGGTTACGCGGCTTTTGCTTGCGCGGTCAACGGTCCGCAAAAAACGAGATTGTGTGATCCGCAGCACATCATTGTGCGAGCCATCCGGCTATTCTTTACCGCAGAAAATCCCCGGCTTCGGTCCGTAACCTTTTCTTAAAATGTTCGCGATCGAATGCTTCCAAACAAGGATAAGCGGGAGGCGATGATGCAATGGCCCTTCAAGACCACGGTCAAATTTGAAGGCCGCGACGGCCACGTGGTGCGGCTTCAGTACGCTGTTTGCGCCATGAGCGAGTCCGAGGCGAAGCAGGAGCTGCAGCGGCGGCTGCTCGGGCAGGAAGTATTCGGCTACACGGTCGAGGACATCGTGGCGGCGACCGGGAAAGAAGCCGCGCAGCTCAACTTGCCGGACGGCTGCGTGCAGCTGCTGGGCTGAACGCCCGCTTTCGAAACCGATCTCAGGCTTATCAAGCGCGTGTTGCGCACCGCTGTCCATGTTGCTCCGTCTCATCTGAATCGAGCCGGCGGCCTGCATTGAGCATCAGCGAAATGCCGGGCCCCGGATTGCGCAGCGCGCAATCCGGGCTACGGAAGTTGCCAACTTGATGATCGCGAAACGATGAGCAATTGTGCCTCCCGCATCAGGGCGGAGGAGCGAACGTGCACATTCTCATCACCGGCGCCGCCGGCATGATCGGCCGCAAGCTCACGCAGCGGCTCGTCGGCGCGGGCGCTCTCAACGGCGAGCCGATCGACAAGCTCACCCTTCTCGACGTGGTCGCTCCGACCGCGCCGGCAGGCGGCGCGTGCGCGATAGAGACCGTCGCCGCCGATCTCTCCGCTCCCGTCACGGCGACGCCGGCGATCGCGCCGCGGCCGCAGGTCATCTTTCATCTCGCGGGCGTCGTCTCCGGCGAAGCAGAGCTCGATTTCGAGAAAGGCTATCGCGTCAACCTCGACGGGATGCGCGCGCTCCTGGAAGCGATCCGCGCCATCGGCGATGGCTACCGGCCCAGGCTAGTCTATACGTCCTCGATTGCGGTATTCGGCGCGCCGTTCCCCCACTCCATTCCCGACGACTTTCACCTGACGCCGCGCACCTCCTACGGCGCGGCGAAGGCAATCGGCGAGCTGCTGCTCGCCGACTACACCCGGCGCGGCTTCTGCACGGGCGTCGGCATACGGCTGCCCAGCATCGTGGTGCGGCCGGGCAAGCCGAACCAGGCGGCATCCGGCTTCTTCTCCGGCATCATCCGCGAGCCGCTGGCGGGGATGGACGCATCGCTCCCCGTCCCCGACAGCGTGGTGCACACGCATGCCAGCCCGCGCGCGGCGGTCGGCTTCCTCATTCATGCGGCGGGACTTTCGCGCGAGGCGCTCGGCGCGCGCATCAACCTTTCCATGCCGGGCGTGTGCTGCACCGTCGCGGAGCAGATCGCAGCGCTGCGACGGATCGCGGGCGAGCGGGTGGCGGCGCGCGTCCGGCCCGCTCATGACCCCCTCATCGCGCGTATTGTCGAGGGCTGGCCGCAGCGCATCGAGGCACGCCGCGCCCGCGAGCTCGGTTTCAAGGCCGAGAGCTCGTTCCACGAGATCATCCGTATCCATATCGACGAGGACCGCGGCGGCAGCTTCGTCGCGTGAGCCATTTCCCCGCCGGCACCGGAATGCGCTTTTCCGCCCCCCTCATGCCCGCCACGCTGGTGAGACGCTACAAGCGTTTTCTCGCCGACGTGGTGCTGCCCTCGGGCGAGACCATCACGGTGCACTGCGCCAATCCGGGCGCAATGACCGGCCTCAACGTGCCGGGCGCGCGCGTCTGGCTGTCGAAGTCCGCCAATGCCGCCCGCAAGCTTCCCCACAGCTGGGAGCTGATCGAGGTGGATCTGGGCGCGGGCGTCGAGCTCGTGGGCATCAATACCGGCCATCCCAATGCGCTCGCGGGCGAGGCGATCGCCGCGGGTCTGATCCCCGAGCTTGCCGGCTATGCCACTGCGCGCCGCGAGGTGAGATATGGCGAGAGCTCCCGCGTCGATTTCCTGCTCGAGGGGCCGCCGCGACCGGCCTGCTATGTCGAGATCAAGAATGTCCACCTGATGCGCGAGCGCGGCCTGGCGGAATTCCCCGACGCCGTCACCCGGCGCGGCGCCAGGCATCTCGCCGAGCTCGCCGCCATGGTCGCGGCCGGCCATCGCGCCGTGATGCTGTTCCTCATCCAGATCGGCTCGGCGCAATGCTTCAAGCTCGCCCGTGACATCGATCCGGCCTATGGGCAGGCCTATGATGCCGCGCGCCGCGCAGGCGTCGAAGTCATTGCCTACCGCTGCGTCATTTCTCGCGACGGCATCGAGGTGGCGCAACCGGTCGCCATTGCGGAGCGGACTTGAAAGGCCCCCTGCATCCCCGCGGTCCACGCATGTCGATGCACGGCTTGCTTCGCCTCGGCGCCGGCTTACATTTGCGTGGTTGCGGCACGCTGACGCCGCGGGAGGCGGCCCTGCCGCGACAATCGACTTGATGAGCTACGTCGACGCGGCGGTCGCGCCGCAACGCAAGAACGGGCAGATCAAGCTGCACGGCCCGGCCGCATTCGAAGGCATGCGCCAGGCCGGCCGGCTGGTGGCGGAATGCCTCGACATGCTTACCGACGAGGTCCGCCCGGGCGTGCCCACGGAGCGGATCGACCGACTGGTCTTCGATTTTGCGCTCGCCCACCAGGCGACGCCCGCAACCTTGATGTATCGCGGCTACCGCAAGGCGACCTGCACCTCCGTCAACCACGTGGTGTGCCATGGCATTCCCGGCGAGAAGCCGCTCAAGGAGGGCGACATCGTCAATGTCGACGTCACGCTGATCCTCGACGGCTGGCACGGCGATTCGAGCCGCATGTACGCGGTGGGCGCGATCCCGCGTCGCGCCGAGCGGCTGATCGAGGTGACCTACGAGGCGATGATGCGCGGGATTGCGGTGATCCGGCCCGGCGCCACCACCGGCGATATCGGCGCCGCCATCCAGGCTTATGTCGAAGGCCAGCACATGAGCGTGGTGCGCGATTTCTGCGGCCATGGCGTCGGCCGCCTGTTCCACGACGAGCCCAACATCGTGCATGTGGGCCGTCCCGGCGAGGGCATCGCGCTGCGTCCCGGCATGTTCTTCACGGTCGAGCCCATGATCAATCTTGGCCGCCCGCACGTGAAGGTGCTCTCGGACGGCTGGACGGCGGTCACCCGCGACCGCTCGCTCTCCGCCCAGTTCGAGCACACGGTGGCGGTCACCGAAGCCGGGGTGGAGATCTTCACGCTTTCGCCCAAGGGGCTCGACAAGCCGCGCAGCGCTACCTGATCTCACGCCCTGCTCGCTTACCTGTTGGCGGGTGCGGCAGGCCCATTGACTAATGTTCCCGTTTCGTTCCTAATGGCGCAGCCATGCTGCGCGCAAGGGAACGAGCGCAATTTCCGCTGTCCGCCATCGCCGGCGAGGAGAGCGCCTGCGCCGCCGCGACGGGCGACGAGGCGCCGCATTATGCCGGGCATCGCATGCGGCTGCGCGAGCGGTTTCTCGACGCGGGCGCGGGCGCGCTCGCGGACTACGAGCTGATCGAGCTCGTTCTGTTTCGCGCCATCCCGCGCCGCGATTGCAAGCCGCTGGCGAAAAGCCTGCTCGCCAAGTTCGGCTCCTTCGCCGAGGTCATCTCCGCCGCGCGCGAGCGGCTGCGGGAAGTCGGCGGGCTGAGCGACGCGGCGATTGCCGAGCTCAAGATCGTGCAGGCCGCGGCGGGAAGGCTGGCGCGCGGCGAGCTCAAGGCGCGCCACGTGCTCTCGTCGTGGTCGAGCGTGCTCGACTACTGCCGCACGGTGATGGCCTACGGCGAGCGCGAGGAGTTCCGCGTGCTCTTTCTCGACAAGCGCAACCACCTGATCGCCGACGAGCGCCAGCAGGTCGGCACCGTCGATCACACCCCGGTTTATCCGCGCGAGGTGGTCAAGCGCGCGCTCGAGCTTTCCGCCACCGCCGTCATCCTGGTGCACAACCATCCATCCGGCGATCCCACCCCTTCGCGCGCCGACATCCAGATGACGCAGGCGATCGTCGAGGTGGCGCGCCCGCTCGGCATCGCCGTGCACGACCATCTCATTGTTGGCAAGGACGGGCACGCGAGCCTCAAGGCGCTCAAGCTGATGTGAGAGGACCAGCGTCGCCGTCTGCTTACATCCCCATTGCCCCCACGCACCTGCAATACTAAATTTTTGCCCATGCGGCAGATTCTGAATAATATCCAGCCAGGCAAGGTGAGCGACGAGCTCCGGCGGCGCGGCATACCGTGGGGTCAGCGCTTGCGGGTCGTGGTTGAGAGCATGGACATGGAAGAGCCCTCCATTACGGGCATCAATGCTGCGGGTGGCGCGTTCGACTGGCTGGCCGAAGAGCCTGATCTGTACAGCGATGACGACTTGGTCGAGCGTTTCCGCTCGTGACCGCAATTCCATTTGGGGCGATCGTTCTAACCGATTTCCCCTTTTACCGACTTGACCGCGGCCAAGCGTCGCCCCGCCCTGGTCATTTCCAGGGATAACGACCGCCGGACAGACGTGGCGGTCGCTTATATCACCTCGATTGCTCGTGAGTATCGCGATGCCATCCCGATAGCGCCGACTGCCGGGACTGGACTCAAGGTGGCCTCACTGGTGCGTTTCGATAAAATCGCTACGATCAACAAGGACATTATCGTGGGTCGCATCGGCGATGCGGATCCGAACTGGTTGATTGATGCGCGAAAGATTTTTTTTGGCGTGTTCGGGTTTGGAAGCCCGGGCCACGGCGCGGTAGCGTAAAGGCGATAACATGACGGAGCCAATTGTGATGACCCGACACGCCGCCTGCAGCTGTGGCCAGCTTCGCCTTACGGTCGAGGGCGAGCCATCGCGCGTCTCCATGTGTCATTGCCTGGAGTGCCAGCGCCGCACCGGCGCCGTGATTAGCAACCAGGCGCGCTTTCGCCGCGAGCAGGTGACCTTTGCCGGCAGGACCGCGGCGTGGAAGCGGACGGCTGAGAGCGGCAACGCGCTGACCTTTCATTTCTGTCCGACATGCGGCTCCACCGTCTACTGGGAGAGCGAAGGTTTTCCCGGACACGTCGCTGTTGCCATCGGCAGCTTCGCCGACCCGAAGTTTCCCGCGCCGACCATCGCGGTGTGGGAGGAGGCACGCCATCCCTGGATCGCCTTGCCGCCCGACACGCCGCCCAAGCGCATGCCCAAGCAGGGCTGAAGCCCCATCCGCCGAACCGCCTGCCGTCGCGTACTGCCGGCACCCGAAATACATGACGTAAAAACCCGCGCATCAATCACTCATCACCCACGCGACCGAGCCTGAAGTTTTGCAGAACGCGGCACCGGGATTACCGTAGAGCAGCATGCACCCGCAGAATCGCAAGAAGCTTGCCGATCGTGTCGCCAAAGCCGCCGAGGCCGCGCTCGCGGCGCGGCACTATGTGAGCGCAATCGACGTGATGGTCGGGATCGGATGGCTCGATCCGGGAGCCGTGAAGCGCTGGCAGCAGGGGCAGGTCGACTACCTCGAGCGCGTCGTGCAGACGAACCTGTCGCGAATTTCCGAGGCCATGAAGCTGTTCCGGTCATGGGCGGCCGCAAAGGGCTTGATTGCGAGCGAGACGGCCTATGTCGCGCGGACACCGGCACGTCAAACACTGCGCTTCTGCAAAAGTGGAAGTCCGCGCATCGAGCAGCTCTACCGCACACACTGGGTTTCATCTGAACTCTCGGAGAAGAAGCGCCAGCGCGTTGCGCAGAAGGCGAGCCGCGCACCGGAGCTGGTAGTGATCCAGCCGCTGCACGCGGAGTGGAAATGCCACCGCTGCGGCGGCAGCGGGGACTTCCTCCTCATGGAGAATCCCGGCCCTGCCTGCCTGCGATGCAGCGGTCTTGCCGATCTGGAGTTCCTTTCGGCCGGAGACGCTTTGCTCACGCGCCGCGTCAAGGCGAAAAGCAAAAGATATGCTGTGGTCGTGCGTTTCAGCAGAAGCCGTGACCGTTACGAGCGACAAGGCTTGCTCGTCGAGCCGCAGGCGTTGGAACAGGTGCAACACGGGCTCGGCGACCAAGAGTAAGGCGTCAACGTCGCTGCTGGGCTTGAACAGCATCCCGCACGAGCAACCGGATTGGCTTGCCTCGAAATGTTCCGTTGCAACCGGAGCGAGCCCATTCGCGTTGAGAACCTATGAATGCTTCAACTGATTGGCCGGCTCGCGCAGCGTGCGGAAGAGCGGAAAACGGGTTCGTCATAAGTCGAATACGAGCTTCCTCACCGACGAGGGGTGCCTGCGCGCGCTGCATCGATCCGAGCCGCCGGATGCTCCGCCCGTGATCAGGACGGCAGGATCACGCCCTTGCCGGTGGTCTGGGTGTCAAACAGGCGATAGGCTTCCTCGGCCTGGTGCAGCCGCCAACGATGGGTGAAGAGCTTATCAACGGCAACGTTGTGATCCGCGACGAACTCGGCGCAGTCGGCCTGCCCCTGCGTCGAGAAGGTCCAGGAGCCGACCAGCGTGATCTGCCGGCGCAACAGGTCCGGGCTCACATCGAGCGTGACCTGACCGCGCTCTCCGACGTAGCAGGCCGTTCCCCAGGTTCGCGCCGCCCGCACCGCGGCGGCCCGCGCCTCGCCTGCGCCCGAAGTGTCGAGCGTCTTGTGCGCACCTTCGCCGTGAGTCAGCTGGCGGATCGCCTCGACCGGATTGTTGGAGCGCGCATCGATCACTTTGTTCGCGCCGAACTCGCGGGCGAGCTTGCGCCGCTCGGGTGAGATGTCGAGCGCGATGACGCGTGCGCCCATGGCGACGGCAAGCTGCGTCGCGGAGAGCCCCACCGGCCCCTGACCGAAGATGGCGATGATCTCGCCGCCCTGCAGGTTGAGCCGCTTCAACGCACCGTAGGCCGTGCCGGTACCGCAGGAGATGGCTGCGCCCGTTTCGAACGAAAGCGCATCGGGCAGGGGCACGAGCGTGTGAACCGGCACTTTCATGTACCTGGCGTGGGCGCCGTTGCCGTTGGCGCCAAAGACGATGGAGCTTTCGAGGCACATCTGCGCCCAGCCCGAGCGGCAATGCTTGCAGCTGCCGCAACCGGTGTAGTGGTGATTCATCACTCGCTGGCCGTTGCGAGCCTCCTTGGGCGTCACCCCGGCGCCGACTGCGACCACGACGCCGCAGGGCTCGTGGCCGGCGATCACCGGCTCGGCGCCGCGCTTGAATCCCGAGCTGGCATCCCCGGGCTTGAAGGTGGCGCGGTAGACGTGCAGATCGCTGCCGCACATACCCGACGCCTTTATCTCGAGCACCACATCGCGGGGGCCCGGCGTGGGGTCGGGGAAGTCGCGCAGCTCGAGCTTCCGGTCACCGACAAACACGACGCCTTTCATGCAATCCTCCCACGAGCGCTCCGCTCGGCGCGCGCTGGCCAAGCGTACGCCAGGCTCCAGCCTACCACGGAACGCCGGTGACTCGTCGGCCGCTGCAATGCGCGAGTTTAGCCAGCCTGCAATGTGAGCTGCTCGACAAAGCACTGGTTCGTGGCGCCCGCCGGACCGCGGCTCGTAACCCGTTGCGTTGATGCACAACGCGGCGAATTTCGCCGCGACGCCTCCAGCGCGGGCTACCTGAAGTAGCGCAGGTCCGGCGCCGGCTGCCCCTTTCTCATCGGCATCAGCAGGCCGTCAGCGCTGAGGAAATAGGTTTCCTTGCCAATCGTGACATAGGCATTGTTCTCCGCACAGATGAACTCTTCCCACTTCGGCCGGGGATCTGGATTGCGGCGGAGATCCCTGATCACGGTCCATGGTCGGGTCAGGGCATGGTCATGCACCGTGATCTCGTCATGCAGGAGGTTCTTGTTGGCCGTATCGAGATAGAACTGCTCCTTGAAGATCGATTGGTTGTCGTGATGCAGCGGCAGGCCGGAAGCGTCATAGTGCCGAGGCCCCTTGAAACCACGGGTCTCCACTTCGAGCACGTCATAGCGGCCGTCGCCATCCTGATCGATCCATCGGCCGATGGAATAGCCGGTGAGCGTCGGCTCGATCTCCTCGGGCCAATCTCGCCCATCGGTGAAGATGCGGCGGGTATGCTCGACCCAGTTGACCAGCACGTAGGTGGTTTCAGGCGTGACAATGAATTCCTGCGCCTGGAATCCATAAGCGATCATCGGCATTCCGAAACCGAGGCAATCGGCACCTCGCCAGTCGCCGACGCCGCCCTCCGCCTGCGCCTTGAGGTTGGCCTCCAGGATCGCCTCATATTCGGTCGTCAACGGAGCCTGCTGACCCTTCCCCCAGGGCTTGCTCGCGTCGAACGAGGGCTGGCCCGGGAGTCCCGGCACGCTCCGGAGGACCCCGGTCCACTGACCGCGCAGGTCGGGATACAGGTCGGGATGCTTGTCGGGATACTTGGCTTGTTCGGCCGCCGCTGCGACGGCGATCGCAGTGGCAAGCGCCGTGACTAGCGCTGCCGATTTCAATGTGATGTCGCCAATCGACCTTCCATTGAGCATGACCTCCTCCGCTGGTGTAAGGGGCGTGTGAATGCGACCGGCCCTGACCGTTCTACATCACAGCCGCGCAGCTTGCTATGAATCGCAAGGTTGAAGATGGCCGAATCGCGGGTTTGTCCCTCCAACTGCAGCCTGGTGCCGGTGCGATGCACAGGCGCCCACGTCGTCCGATGATGTGCTAGGTTGCGGGCCTCGTCCGAGGCCGGTTATGCGACGACGCGACCTCATCACGCTCCTGGCCGCTCGGGCAGCATGGCCACTCGCGGCGCGCGGGCGGCAGCGGGCGATGCCGATGGCAGGGTTTTTTGGCGCGCCATCGCCTGCGCCGGCGACTGATTTGGTCAGTCGGCACTCTATGTGGCAGTCAAGCGAGTGCCCGGCATGCATCTGATTCCGCAGTCCTGGGCGCATTGGCACATTCTCTTAAGCGTTTTCCCGTCGGTCGGGCTCATATTTGCGCTCGGCTTCTACCTCACGGGACTGATCGCAGCGAACGACCTCATGGAGCGGACCTGCCTCGTCATCTTTGCGGTCCTCTGCGTGCTCGGCGTGCCCACTTATCTGAGCGGCGACCGCATCATGGCGGCTTTGTCCAATGACGCCAGGATTTCCACGGACCTGATGGCCGGTCATTTCGTGTGGGGCATAGTCGCGCTCGCCGCGCTGACAATCACCGGTGTTGCGGCGGTCGTTGCGCTCTGGCGCGCGCGCGGCCTCGGCCGTTTGTCGCAGCCGGCGCTACGTCTGGTCCTGGCGCTTGCGTTGGTCACACTGGCCCTGATGATGGCGGCCGGCGAGATGGGTTGGCAGGTCAATCACCACGAGTTGCGCCTGGACGCGGCGGCGCAGCGGACCTCGCAGGCCTGGTCGCATGCACACATGATCCTCAACCATTTCCCCACGGTCGGATTCGTGCTCGCGCTGGTCTTCTACATTGCCGGGCTGGTCAGAAATGATGTCGTCACGCAGCGGACGTGCCTCGTCGTTTTTGTCCTGTGCTCGATATTGGGAGTGCCAACCTATGTGACCGGCGCCGCGTCGATGTGGGCGTTGAGCGATCCTGGGCTGGCGGGAATTTCCAGGCCGGTGATCGAGGCTCACCGGGACATGGCCTTGCTGACGCTGTTCGGGCTCGCCTTCACCGGGGTTGCCGCATGGATCGAGCTGTGGCGGTTTCGCCATCTCGGGCGCTTTTCTCGGCCCTCCCTCTACCTGATCCTCGCCTTTGCGCTGATCACGCTTGCCGTGATGGCGGAAACCGGCCATCGGGGCGGGCAAATCAATCACCCGGAGATCCGGATCGCCACCGACGTATTGCCCACCGACCCGAAGGCCGGGGTGACCCGCGCCATCGCGCTGCTGATCAACCACGTGATCTGGTTCGTGCCGTGGCAGACCGTGCACTTCTTCGGGTTTTCACTGATATTCGGCACCGTTCTGGTGGTTTCGCTGCGTGTGCTCGGATTCTGGAAGTCGGTATCCTTTGCCGCCGTGCACCGTCTGCTGCCGCTCGGTGTCTTCGGCGTTGTCATCAACGTATTCAGCGGCATGCTCATCCTGCTCGCCGACTCTTCGCGCTATCTTAACGCGCCCACTTTCGCGCCGAAGATGGGACTGATCGTCGTCGGCGCGGCGGCGGTATTGTATTTCTCGCTTTCCGAACGGCTTTGGAAAGTCCGCGCCGGTGAGAACGCGCCGGCAGGCGCCAAGTGGGTGGCCGCCTTGGTGCTCATCGCGTGGAGCGGCGTTATCATGGGCGGCCGGTTGATATCCTATATATGAGGGAGGGAAACCGGCCCCATGGAATACAGCAACGTCGCCATCATCTTCATGGTTGTATCCGTCGTGCTCGCTGTTCTCGCGCTCGCTTTTGCCGGCCTCTATGGGCTCAACAAGACGGTAGACAAGCGCGCGCCATAGCGGGTGACGGTCAAGGAGGGTGAACGTGCTCGAGTGGCTGGCGCACACACCCTACGCGGAGTGGGTCAATCAATCCTGGGGTTGGCCGCTGGCGCTGACTGTCCACGCATTCGGCACGGCGACCGTCGTCGGCGTCATGTTCATCATCGGCCTTCGTCTCGTTGGACTGTTCGGCCCGATTCCTTATGCTGCTTTGAACAAGCTCATGCCCTTCGTGTGGGTTGCCGTCGCATGTCAGGTCGCAAGCGGCATTACGCTGTGGATGACCAAGCCGGCACAGTATCTCGCGGACGGCATGTTCGAGGTGAAGTTCATTCTCCTTCTTATCGCGATTGTCGTGACCTGGCAGTTTCATCGGTGCATGGTCCGGGAGGCCGCCGCCTGGCAGGCGAAGGGCAGGGCCTCCCCGCGCGGCCGCAACCTCGCGATCGCTGCCTGTCTGCTGTGGGCCGCCGTCACCATAGGGGGGCGCCTGACCGCTTACCTCGGATCGCTCTATCCGGCCTGAGTGAGCCTCGCTGATCACGCCCGATCTCGAGATCGGCCGCATGGCGGAAGGCAGGTATCGCAGGTCAGCAGATCCGCGCGGGACGGGGCCGCCTCATGCTGATTTGCGCGCAGGCGGCGCTTGGCAGGAAGGCAAATTGGAGTATCCTGCCGCCAATTGCAGAACGCTCAATGGCCCAAGGAGCGACGGTCGAGGAAAGTCGGATCATTCCGCCGCTGCAATTCCTCTTCCGCCGAGGTGCTCCCCAATTGGGCTCGCAGCGTCTGGCCGCGGCTCGCAGCCGTGGCCTTTGCATGGGAGAGAGGCCTCATGAAACGACGACTATTCGCTGTATTGACAAGCGGTGCGGTGATCGCAATGGCCGGCGCGGCAATGGCGCACCACTCCTTCGCGATGTTCGACCAGGAGAATCCGATCGAGCTCGATGGCATCGTGCAGGAGTTCAAGTATACGAGCCCGCACACCTTCATCCTGCTCCAGGTCAAGGGGCCGGACGGCGGCGTCACCGTGTGGAATCTCGAGGGCGCAACCCCGAGCGCGTTGGCGCGCGACGGCTGGTCCGCGAAAAGCATCAAAGCCGGTGACGAGCTCAAGATGAAAGTTGCGCCGTTGCGCAGCGGCGCGCCCGGCGGCCAGTGGACTCCGGGGGGCACCAAGTACCGCGACGGCAAGGCAGTCCTGGTCACCCCTTAAAGCCCAATGGCTTCGGCCCAGCGGCGCTCGCCCTGCAGGAGGAGTACCAAAAACAACCAGGCCTCGCCGGATTTGCGATATTTCAATCAGTCGAAAAAGTAGCGTCTCATGACTGTGCGAGGTTGCCGAGGCTCGATCTGTGCTGTTCTGCTGACGGCCGTGCTCGCTGCGGCGCCGACCGCCGCGCAGGTGGCTGATCCTGGGAAATATCCCGACCTCAAGGGCCAATGGCTTCGCCCGCCGGGCAGCCCGAACAACTGGCTGCAGCTTGCCGGTCCGCCGCCGCTCACGCCCGAATATCGGAAGCTCTGGGAGGAGAGTAAGGCCGACGTGAAAGCGGGCGGTCCCGGCAATTGGCCGTCGACCTTCTGCATTCCGGCGGGCATGCCCGCGATGATGAGCTTCTACGATCCTGGAGAGATCATCGTGACGCCGGAGACCACCTACATCCTGATCAGTCACAACGACGATTCCTATCGGCGCATCTATACCGACGGCCGCGATTGGCCGGCAGAAGTGGCGCCTACCTTCGCCGGCTACTCAATCGGCAAGTGGATCGATCAGGACGGCGACGGCAAGTACGACGTGCTCGAGGTGGAGACGCGCTTCCTCAAGCTGCCGCGCAGCTACGATATCACGGGGGTGCCGTTCCACAGCGACGGTGGCGCCGTCATCAAGGAGCGCATCTATCTCGACAAGGCCGATCCCAACACGCTCTATGACGAGATCACGGTGATCGACCATGCGCTGACGCAGCCCTGGGTGAAGAAGCAGAAGGCCACCCGTAATCCCGATCCGCGTCCGGTCTGGCGCTCGGACGTTTGCTCGGAAAACAATCCGCACGTGCGCATCGGCGGCGAGCCTTACTATCTCAGCGCCGACGGCAGGCTGATGCCTTCAAAGAAGGGCCAGCCGCCGCCCGATTTGAGTTATTTCAACCGAACAAAAAAATAGCATTTCATAACAGTCGCGAGCTCGATTCCAGCCACTGCCACTGCCGAGGTGCTCACCGTCATCAGCCGCTCGACCTTCGGCCCGCAGTCGGTGCTGGACAGGGTGTATCAAACGCAAGGAGGGATCATTGACGGCAGCAGCATACGGTGGGTTCATCCATCGCGACATCATGGCGTTCAACCGCCTTGCGCTTGCGGCGGCGGTCTTGGCGGCCCTGGTTTGGCTTGCGGGTGCGCAAATCGGCGATGACGTTTCCTTGCCGCTCGAGCCGCTTTGCGCGGCTGCCGTCATGCCGCCGGACGCCGCTCGGCCGATCGGGAGCGCCGTGCCGATCTCGTCCAAGGCTTTGCCGGACGTGCCCGGCAAGCGGGTAAACATCGTTCGAGTGACCTACGCGCCCGGCGGATACACGCCGGCGCACCGCCATGCCGGCTCGGTCACCGCCTACGTCACTGCCGGGACGATCCGCTCGCAGCTCGCCGGTGGCCCGGTCGACACCTTCAAGGCGGGCGAAAGCTTTTTCGAGCCTCCCGGTGCGATCCATCTCGTTTCCGAGAACGCCAGCTCGACTGAGCCGGCCGAGCTCGTCGCCGTCTTCGTGGCCGACGAGGGCGCCATTCTCACGACCTATATTGAATGAATCGCGGTCGGCTACACCGCTCATGCGGCGGCACATCCGCAGCTTGCGAAGGCCGAGATAACCAGCGCAGGAACGAGCATCCAGATGATGCATGATCAACAACCACGCTCGACATCAACCTTCGATTACGTGGTCGTCGGGACCGGTGCTGCGGGCGCCATCGTCGCCGCTCGCCTGTCGGAAGACCCCGGCATCACGGTCTGCGCGCTGGAGTCCGGTCCACCCGACCGCCACCCCTACATTCACATTCCAGCGGGCTTCATCAAGATCATGTTCAACGAAGCCTACACCTGGCAGTTCAAGACCGAGCCCTCGCCGAACCTCAACGGACGCTGCGTCATCATGCCGGTCGGCCGCACCGTCGGCGGATCGAGCTCGATCAACGGCATGATCATCAACCGCGGTCAGGCTGACGATTTCAACAGCTGGGCGCAGCGCGGAAACGCGGGTTGGGGCTATGCCGACCTGCTGCCCTATTTCAAGCGGTTTGAGCGGCGGATCGGCGAAGGTGACAGCCTTTATCGGGGCCGCGACGGCAACATTCCGGTGACCGACCTCGATTGGCAGCACGAGATCTGCGAGGCGTTCATCGCCGGCGCCGCGGGGCTCGGCATTCCCCGCAACCCCGACTACAACGGCGCGTCGCAGCCCGGCGTCGGCTATCTCCAGCGCTGCATCCACAAGGGGCTGCGCCGCAGCGCAGGCCGTATGTATCTCCTGCCGGCGCAGAAGAAGTCCCGGCGGATTGATGTTCGCACCCATGCACGCGCCTTCAGGATCGTGTTCGAGGGCAAGAAAGCGGTGGCGGTCCGCTATGTCGACGAGCGCAGCCGCACCCTCCACGAGGTGAAGGCCCGCAAAGAGGTGATCGTCAGCGGCGGCACCGTCAATTCGCCGCGCCTCCTGCAACTCTCCGGCATCGGCAGCGGCAGCCTGCTCAAAAGCCTCGGCGTCGATGTCGTTCACGATCTGCCGGCGGTCGGCGAGAACTTCCGCGACCATTGCTCGGTCCGCCTCGTGGCGCGTGCCAAGAACTCGAAGACCATCAACGAGATCACCCGCGGCCCCCTGTTTATCGGCCAGGTGGTGCGCTGGCTTGCCGGCAGACCCAGCGTGATCGGCGTGAGCCCTTCCCTTTGCTATTGCTTCTGGAAGTCCGATCCGAACATCAGTGGCGCCGACCTGCAAATCGTGTTTGCGCCGGCGAGCTATAAAAACGGCTTCGTCGGCATGCTCGACGACTTTCCGGGCATGAGCTGCGGGGTCTGGCAGCATCGGCCCGAGAGCACTGGATACGTGCGGGCGAAATCGACCGACATCTTCGTCGATCCGGCGATCCAGCCAAACTACCTGACGCACGAGGCCGATCAGCGGGCGCTGGTCGGCGGCATCGCGCTTGCCCGGCGGCTGTTGCGGACGCCGCAGCTGTCGCGGTTCGTGGACCGCGAGGCGTTTCCCGGCGACGGCGTGCGCACGGACGACGAGATTCTGCACTGGGCTCGTGAGTACGGCGGCACGGTCTGGCACCTGATCGGCACCTGCCGGATGGGACCTGCCACCGACAAGTCAAGCGTGGTCAGCGACGCGCTCAAGGTCCACGGCGTGGAGAACCTGCGGGTGATTGACGCCTCGGTGATGCCGAGCATGCCGTCGGCCAACACCTATTCAGCCACCATGGTGATTGCCGAGAAGGGCTCCGACCTGATCCGGGGCAAAGCCGCGCCGGCGCCGGCAGCGCTGCCGGGCTAACAGCGGCTCACCCGAGTGGACGAGGTGATCACTCAGTATAGCTCATTCGGAATGCGCTGAGCGTATGCGGCGTCATAGGCAGCACCATCCGTTTCCGGGAAACACGCCGCCGCAAAATCCCCCAGCGTGGGCACGCCCTGAGGCCGGCCGCGGCTGCCCGCCTGCCACAGGTCGGAGCGCACCAGAGCCTTTGGGCAATGCTGAAAAGCCTGCTTGACCTCCACAACCATCACGGTCGTCGGCTCCTTGCCGTTAACGGTGAAGCGTCGTCTGAGGTCCATATCCGCGCTTATCCGTGCGCGCCCATTCACGCGATAGGTCTCGTTTGCGCCGGGCACGAAGAAAATCAGCCCGATGCGCGCGTCCTCAACAAGGTTCTTGAGACTCTCGATCTTGTTGTTGCCGCGCCGATCGGGAATGAGCAGCGTGCGTCCATCGTCCGAAACCTCAACGAAGCCGGGTCGATCACCCTTGGGCGAACAGTCAAGACCATGCTGGCTTCCGGTAGCGAGAACCAGAAATGGCGAGGCACCGATGAATGCGCGGCCAGCCGCATTGACATGGTCAAGCTCGCTTTTGACGATGCGCTCGGCCGGCGGCGCGTAAAGCGACGTCAGACTCTCGACTTTTGTCACGACACCGCCTTCCAGTTCAGCCATGGCAAATCTCCTTGCGCTTGGGGCACCGGATCTGATTCGGGCTGCCAAGGTCGGAATCACCGGACCTAATGCCCGCGAACCTAACCACCTTGCCCGCTTCTCCATATCGTTTCAATAAAGTTGCCGGCCGAGGCACGACGGAGATCACTGGTGCGGACGGGGCGCCGCCTTTGCCGAGCAGGGCCGAAGGCGAGTAGAGTGGTACTGTTTGTGACGTGTTTCGGAGGGAGAGTGCCCATGGCCAAGTATATTCCGAGCCCGCGAGACTGGGTGCGTGAGCAAGTAGAGCTCTACGAAAGCAGCGGCGGCACCAAGGGCACGACCCTGCGGGACACCGGGTTGCCTGTAATCATCGTGACCCATTCCGGCAACAAGACAGGTGCGGTTCGAAAGACCCCTCTGATGCGCGTCAGGGACGGAAATAACTACATTCTCATCGGGTCGCAGGGAGGAGCGCCGAAAAATCCGGCCTGGGTACACAATCTGCGCGTCAATCCGCATATCGAGCTTCGCGATGAGACCATCGTACGCCCGATGCGCGTGCGTGAGGTTAGCGACGCGGTGGAAAGAGCGCGTCTGTGGACGTTGGCCGTCGCGGCATACCCGCCGTATGCGGATTATCAGACGCGCACGGAACGGCAAATTCCAGTCTTTCTCGCCGAGCCGTAATCCACCGCAAACAAGGAATCCATCGTAGGTTGGGTCGAGTTCTTCACGAGACCCAACGAATTCGGCAAGCGCTTTGAGTCGTTGGGTCTCGCAAGATGCTCGACCCAACCTACGAGAAATGAAAGCTGTCGCCGCGCTTGACGAGGTGAGAGCGCATCAATCTAATCAAAATGATCTAATCGCCGCCGAGACCGGCAGGCGTCGATCCTTTTCCGGACCAGACCTGCCCGAGACGCACGGCTTGCAGTGTCGCCGAGTGAGCGTCCGGTCTGACGAGCTCGTATTTGAGAACGCTGGCGTCGGTACCTGCGGCCCCGACACCGCTGACCAGCAGATTGGCGCCCGTCGTTGTGCTGGTCGTGGCAACCCGCGTGCCGGCAGAGCCGCCGAACGGCTGGAAGGAGGCGATCTCGCGGAAGCGGGCGCTGTGGTCATGCTGCAGGGGGCTCTGCAGATATATTGACGGGCCGCCGTCCAGCGCGGAGCCGCTCGAAAAGACCTTTACCGAACCCTTATCCGCGAGCTGGCTGACGATGATGCGCCGGGCGCCACCAAGCGAGCCGGCGAGCCACCCCGTCGCGAGCGAAACGCCGCCGCGATAATCCTTGCCGAACGGAATGAACGAAGCGCTGTTCACGGCTCGCCTGGTCCTGGCCGCTTGCGTGCTGCCCGAAGCTGCCTTGCCGAAGCGCTGAAGCAGCGGGAACGCGAACACCTTGACCTCGGCCGGGCTGCCCGGGCCCGGAGCGGTGACGATGCTCTCACGGCCCGTCGAAAAATCCACGAAACCGGTGGCGATGCTCACCCCGGACGTGTCGTCACCGTACGGTTTGAAGCTCGAGAACAGCGCCGGTACGGCGCCGCGCGAAGACGACAGCTGGGATTCATAGACCTTCACTTCACTCGGGACGCCGGCACCCGACCCCACGATGATGTTGTCGGACGTCATCCCATCGATCTGCGCAACAGCTACGCTGACCCCTCCGCGCGCCACGGTCTCGAATGGCTGGAAGCGCGCCAGTTCCGTGCCGAAGGCGCCTTTGCCACGTATGGCCGCGCCGGCGTAGGCCACAACTTCGGGTGCATGGTCCTTCCCCGAGCCGACGATCAGGTCGAGAATGCCATCGCCATCAATATCGCCCATCGCGACATTGACGCTGCCTTCAAAACCGGGGAACGGGATGACGGTGGCGACGAACCGATCGCCGTTGCCGTCGTACAGACGCACCTCGGCCGGCTTGCCGGGGGCGCCTGGAACCGCCACTGCATAAATGGAGACGGCCGGTATCACGTTAACGAGCGCCATCAGCCCGTTGTCCTCGTGGTTGAGGCGATGGCAGTGCATGACGTAAAGCCCGGTGTATTCGTCGAACCGGGTGCGAACCGCAAGAATGCCGGCCTGGATCACGCTCTCGTCACTATGCATGGTCGGTGCCGGCGCATTGGCATTGTCGATGGAAAATTTGTCGGGGCCGGTGCGCAGACCCGTCGTGGGATCAAAATATTCGATGACCTGGAAATCGTTGACGTGGATGTGGATCGGGTGCTCGTCGTTGTTGTGGTTGACGAACCTCCACTCCTCGACCGAGTTGAGACGAGGCTGGATCAGCGGCACGTTTGGGAATGCGCCGCCGTCGAACGCATACACGAACGCTTTCGGGTCTTCGCTGCTCGCCATATTGTTGAGAAATCCCCCGGATATCAGGATCTGCCGCTTGACATCCGGCATGGTGCTCGCGAGGTCGATAAAGGACGTGTAGGCGCCGAGCGGCTGGCCCTCGATGAAGGGGGTCGTTACGCCGGCCCCTGCCGAGGGCGTGGCTCGCGCCAGCACCTGGGTTGGAAAAACAAAGAATCCGTCGGCATAGCTGACGGCCGAAGGCGGGACGCTCAGGCTCCCCAGCACAGCTGGGGGATTATCAGTTCCATTGCTGGTGTAGAGCACGCCGGGCTCGGTGATCGTCTTTAGCACCGCCTGCGCGCCCGGGCATCTCGAGGACCAGCTCGCCTTCGGCCGGCATCGTCACCGCAATCGCGAACCGGCTCGCAGGTGAAATGAGAAGCCGGGTGCCGTTGTCGGTCGGCGGATACTGGACGGTGGTATAGGGATTTCCATCCTGGCCGACGATGGCGATCGGCGGATGCCGTCCGGTCGCGGTTTCCGTGAGCTGAACGTTCATGTAGGCAAAGTCGCTCACATTCGCGAGCACCCAGATCTCGGTCTGGCCCGCCTTGCTCCTGATGACCGGCTGGAACTGGCCGTTGACTGTGAATTGCACGTCCCGCTGATAATCGGGCAGAGAGGGATTCGCCGGCACATCGCTCTCGGCTTTGCCGCCCGCCGCGACGAAGTGCTGCAGATTGCCGGGGATGAACTGGAGGCTCCCGCGACGATTGTGGATTGAAAGCGGCCCCGCATACCAGACCGTAACGTACTTCGTTCCCGGCTTCGATTGGTTGAAATTAACGGGTGCAAGTGATGGCTGATAGGTGCCGTTTGCCAGCTCGCCCGCTTTCGGCGGCGTTATCGAGCTGACCCACTGGGGCCAGGTCAGATTGTTGAGCTGCGCCAGACCGCCGGCCCGGTCAAAGACGAAGTTGTACTGAAGCGCCATGTTCCGGATCGGGATGTTCTTCTCCGTGACGAGCGGCAGGTTGCCGTCCGTTCGTCCAATGGCAAGCAGACCGACGAGACCCGCATAGACCTGCGCCGCAGTGAGCCCATGAAGATGACTGTGATACCAGTACAGGCCTTGCGGCATATTCCTGGGAATGTCGTAGGTGTAGGTGTTGGACATTCCCGGAGGGATGTGCAGCAGCACGTTGTCGGCATTTCCCTTCGGACTGATATGAGCCCCGTGCGTGTGGAGATTTATGGGTGACGAGGTCATCTGCTCCGGGTAGATCGGGATGGGTTGACCCTTGGGCGTGTACTGCGGGCTGAAGTAATCCCGGATGGTCAGGCCGGCGAGGTCGTTCTCGAGATGCACGATCAGCGTCTCGCCGGGAAAGACTTGCAGAGTCGGCGCCGGATAAAGATTGCCGCCCGACCTTTGCCCGTCCGACGCCGTGCCGCGGATCACCTCGTAGTCGAAAAGGAGAAAGTTCTGGACCGGCGCTGCTACCGTATCGAGCGTGGCCCGACCCTGCCGCGCGGTG
>Ga0306921_10001165_pt1 | contig 25051 bp, 21 predicted proteins | sample sta12Cox44000080_FD_203760 | JGI IMG/M metagenome (GOLD analysis project Ga0306921, IMG submission 203760) | Lab enrichment of tropical soil microbial communities from Luquillo Experimental Forest, Puerto Rico - statoxic.12C.oxic.44.000.080 (v2)... | ecosystem: Environmental > Terrestrial >...
GCAAACACTACCTGTCCCTGTTTAAGTTGGTTTGAGTCCGCCATCTCGAGCGCGGGCAGATCAGGCATGTCGATCTTCAGCACCGCGAGATCGCTCTGCCGGTCGAAGCCGATCAGCTTTGCCTCAATTGGCCCGTGTGGCGCCCTCTGCTCGGAGCCAGGCTTGTCCAGACCTTGCAGGCGGACACGAATCTTTCGTGCTCCGCTCACCACGTGCGCGTTGGTGAGGATGTATCCATCGGACGACAGGATTACTCCCGAGCCGATGCCACGTTCAGGCGCCAAATAGGCGGTGTCCGTCTTTTGGTTTTCGGAACTCAGACCAAACCCGGTGGTGAGCACCTGCACTACGGACCTCGTCACCGTCTTGGACAACTCCTGCACCGAGGCACTGAACACGTGCAGCGGGTCGCTTTTGAGCACGTTTATCGTCTGCGCCGACTGAACGGAGTTTTCCGTTTGCGCAATTCCCAACGGAGCGAGCCCGGTCAGAAGAAAAAACCCGGTGACGATAAAAGTTCGGGCGGGCATGTACATGATTGTAAGAGAATTTTCTCTCACGGTCGGTTTCGAACAATTGCGCTAAGAAGTGTTGCGCAATCGCCCGAGGTGTTCATAAAGCTCTGATCAGTTTCAAACTCTCTGCATCGCCGGTTCCACTTTCTACTGCGGGCTTTGCCAGCGCAGGCCCACTCGAACCATGACCGGCTGCCCCAGGGTTACGACCGGAGTGCGCGAGATCTCATAGCTCTCGTTGGTCAGGTTATCGCCGCCGACGAAGACTGTGAATCCCTTGGGAAGCGGATGCGAAATTGTTGCACTTAACACGAAGTACCCTCCCAGAGGCAGATGATTTTGATCGTCATCATATTCGTTGCCAGTGGTTCGCCCCTGCACGGCCACGAACATTCTCTTCGGCGCCGCCCATGTCCCCTGAAATATGAATTGGTGCCGCGGCACCAGAGGAGTCAAGTTCCCCACCAGCGATGGGTTTGCGGGAAAACTCACCACCGTTGAGGCGAGAAATTGATAGGCTGCCGACAATGTGACGCTCCTTGTCAATCTCCCGTCGGCACCTGCCTGAACGCCCCAGGCCCGGATGCGTCCAAGATTCTCCCGCTCTCTGAGAATGAGCTGTGAGGTAGAGCTCAAAGTCACGTTCTCCACCGGATCGGTGAGGTATCCCCAGAAGAGACTGCCACGAACGGTCAACCGATCCCGCCAGGTGCTCCCGCGGGCTCCGCCTTCGACGCCAGCAAAATGCTCTGCGCGAAGGTAGGGGTTCGCCAGCGTCTGCACATTTCCAACCCGGAAGCTGCGATAGAGCTCGTTCAGGGTTGGCGCGCGGAAAGACCGATAGGCCGAGGCGTACAAAGAGATGTGATCGCCGACGCGATACGAGGTGGTGAGACGGGGATCGAACGAGTTCTGGCCGCGTGGTGGAAAATAGGTTGCGGCTGGCGGCCCGCCACTTGGAATGCGGATCGCGTGGGCATCGAAATTGCTCCACAAGTCCTCGCGCCCGGAAAATGTTACCGACCACCGATTGGTAATCTGCGCCAGCACTTCCCCAAAAGCGCCCAGCGATTGTTGCCGGCCGCCATTCGACAAATCGGCAGTCAGTTTGTTATGGAAATACGTAGTCTCCAGGCTCGTACCCTCGACATCGCTGCCATCCACCCCCGCCAGCAGCGTGATGCGACTCGCGATCTGTTTGGACCACTGCGCAATCATCCCCATATTCTGTACTGGTACGTTCTGGACGTCGGTGAGCGACTCGCTGTCTCGATTGGCAGCCACCGATGAGAAAGTCTGATAGTAATTTTCCGTGCCACCATACAAGCGCACGGTAAATAAGCCAGCCGCTGGATTGTTGTAATCCCAACCAAAATCGAGCTGCCGAATGGCGACCTTGTTGGTCTGGAGCGGCGTGCCATTCAATCGGTTTTCCCCATAGATGGAGCCCCCAAGAAAGACTCTCCCACGGTCGCCGAACAGGTGTTCCACGCGAAGATCGCCCGTGTGATGAGTGGAAGCATAAGGCGTGTCCACCGAGCCGCGAATGTCCTGGGGCACTGCAATGTATCCATTCGTGCGGAAGCCTTCTGCGCTTCCGACTACGGCCCAGGATCCGAATCGAACCACCGCCAAGCCTGAACCAAACGGCGTATTCGAGCTGCCAAACGAGCCCTCGGCCGCGAAGGAGGTTAGGACGGCGGGATAGGTGACCAGATTGACGACACCACCCAGCGCATCATTCCCGTACAGCGCGGAGACACCTCCGGGAACAATCTGCACTTGATCCAACGACGCCAGGGGTATGCGGCCCCAGAAGACCCATCCTCCAAACGGATCGTTGAGCGGAATGCCATTTGCCAGCACCAGAGCGCGGCTGGCTCCGCTGGCGCCGAGCCCGCGCAGCGAGACCCCCTGGGTAGTGGGATTAGCGGTCATACTTCCCGAGCGGCGCAGCAGCGAGAATCCGGGCACTTGCCGCAGTTTGTCGTCAACCGTCAGGGATCCCCACTGCTGGAGCAGCGAAGTGGGAAGAACAGCGGCATCGGGTTGGGCTTCGATGTCATCGACTCCGGTGGGCAGGATCGCCGTTCGGGTAGCGGTCACGTCGAGGCTCTGTTGTACTGGAGCCGGGTCCAGAGTAATTGCAACCTCGTTTTCGCCATGCCACGGGGTCGACCTTGTGGCAAAACCCTGTGCTGCCACGACGAGGTTTCCGCTGGTGATATTGAGTCCCTCGAAGATAAAACTCCCGTCGGGCTGAGTCCAACGGTTGAATTGCAGTCCGTCGGCGTAAAGCGTCACCTGGGCTCGTGCAATCACGGCTCCACTGCGATCTTTCACGGTGCCGGTGAGCATCTGCGATGGCACGCTCCATCCAAATGCGATGAAAACCAGCGGCATACATAGGACGGTGAAAGCGCGAATGGTGCCGCAATGCAGGAAAGCGGCTTGCCGGCAATGGGCTTTTCTGCTCGCGAAAAGCATGCCGATGGTGGGCTCAGCACAGGCCACCACACGTTCTAGATTCGACTCGTGCATTCTGCTGGATTTGGCTGGCAGCTCAAGATTCTCTCCCACTATTGTCCGGCACTGGGCAAGCCTTCCAGTCGGTGCCAAGGCAAAGTAACGGACCAGGAGAGCGTCAGCATCTCACAAAAAAGCGCAATGACTCCCTGCAATTTTCACGGTGGTGTGGGAAATCTGCTGCCATTGCAACATGGCATCAGGTTTTTTGGACCACACAACTCACGAAAGGTGATCGACTGTCACGGTCGGGGGGAGAGCTTCGCCGACCACCGCATTCTTCGAGGCCAGCACGGTACCCATGCAAGGCGCCATTCTGCCGCCATGCTCCAAGCGATAGCGGTCTCCTCGCCATAGAATCGTCCGGCCCAGAAAACTCGCGCACCAGAAGCCAAAACCCATCAGATCGCGAAGCGGGTAAAGCCAACCGAAGAGCAAGGAGCGCCGATCGCGTACAACCGCCCAACCGGCGGTCAGCGCCAGCATCATGCGATTGAGGCAAGCCGCCGACAAAAATGCGATGCCAAGCGAGGGGCGATGTTGCTGTATAGCCGCGAAGAAGCCCAAGACTCCAAAAGGGACGGAAAACGTGAGTACACTGCCCAAATGTCCCCATACCCGTGAAAAGCGAGTGCTCTTCATCCATCGCGCCTGGTGTTGCAAGGACCCGCGGAACGAGCGGTTAATAACAACGTGCTCGACGACATGATCGGAGAGCATCACGTTCTTGCCGGCTCCATAGACTGCGGCGCCCAGGACATAATCATCCGAGCAATAGTCTGCCAGAATGCCGAAGCCACCCACCCGATCGAGCACATCCCGACGCGTCGCCATCGTTGGCCCAAGGGCAAACTTCATACCTTCGAGCAGATCGGCGACGAGCACACCAGATGTCATTTCCACGCTCATCCCGAGCGCTTCCAGCCGGGACCAGAATCCACCGGTAGGCACGCCGCGGTAGAGACATGTCACCAGGCCAATTGCAGGCTGCAAGAGTGGCCGCACAACTTCTCGCACGCAAGTTGGCGCAACCCGAACGTCACTGTCACTGATGACCAGGTAGTTGTAGGAAGCACCGGCATACATCTTCATTAGCGAGCAGACCTTGGCATTGGCATGCCTCGGTTCGCCGGTGGTAACAACTTTCACCGGGACCTGGGGAAATCTCTCGCGCAGCGAGCGAACCACACCGAGAGCTGGATCATTCTCGGTACGGGCAGCAAAGATGAGCTCGAAGATCGGGTAGTCTTGCTGGAAAAAACTGGCGAGGTTGGATTCGAGATTCGCTTCCATGCCGCAAAGCGGTTTCAGCAAGCTTACGGGCGGACAAACATCAGGAAGTGTGTGAGCTTTCCGGGTCCTGCTCCGAAATCGCAGGCTTGCCAGCAGCACCAGGCAAAGAAAGAGCGTGCTCGTCACCACTCCTGCTGCCGCTACCCACAGCAGGAGTCTCGCCACCGCCATTCCGATCTCCTTCCCCCGCTGATACTTGCCTGCAAGTCTGGCACTTCGCGTCGAAACAGAATCGCTCCAGCGGAAGGAAATGTCAGCGTTCCCTTATTGTAAAACGCACGACACGAGCTTGATCAACCTCAGGCGCGAGCCCTCCATTTCTGGAAATCCATGCCGTGAGCATACTTATTCAACCCTCCCCAATCGCCCTATACGCGGACCCTGCAGCGGACTTGGGTCGTGTATCACAGCCCCATCGTGAGGCCTCTGTTTATACTAAACACGCACAATCCACAGGAGTGGCAGATGGTTCGCTCAGATTTGACGAATAGTGTCGTCACAGAAGAAAGATCCGTACATCCCCCAAAGAGGCTACTGTTCGGTCCCGGACCGTCCCAGGTACATCCGCGAGTTTACGAGGCTCTTTCCCAGCCAATCGTTGGGCACCTGGATGCCTACTTCTTCGAGATCAGCAGCGACATCCAGCGGCAGTTGCGGACCGTGTTTGGCACGAAGAACGAGTTGACCTTCGTCATCTCCGCCACAGGTAGCGGCGGGATGGAGACGGCTATAACCAATTTTGTCGAGCCAGGAATAAAAGTGGTGACGTTGGCCAATGGTTTCTTCTGCGATCGCATGTCTGAAATGGCGCGCCGCCAGGGCGCCGAGGTCGTCCGCTTCGAGAAGCCTTGGGGAGAGTCGTTCGCCGACGATGAAGCGGCGGAGCTCATTCGGCTCCAGAAGCCTAAGGTCGTCATGTATGTGACGGCTGAAACCTCGACCGGTGTGTTTCAGCAGGGGACGGCGATTTGTCGTGCGGCTCACGAGGTGGGGGCCCTTGTCATCGCCGACTGTGTTACTTCGCTAGGCGCCATGCCGGTCGAGATCGACAAGACCGGCATTGACGTTGCCTATAGCTGCACACAGAAGGGCCTGAGCTGCCCTCCCGGACTATCTCCAATTACAGTGTCTCCGCGCGCGGTTGAATGGTTAGAGGCTCGAAAAACGTCCAATCGCTCCTGGTACTTCGATCTGAAGCTGTTGATGGACTACTACGTCGAGTCTCACCGCTATCATCACACCGCCCCCATCTCCATGTTTTACGCGCTGCATGAAGGCCTCAGACTTATCGAAGAAGAAGGTCTGGAGCAGCGCTGGGAGCGCCATCACAAGGCCAACCTCGAGTTCGTGAAGCGCACCGAAGCTATGGGTCTCAGCATGCTGGTCCCGGCCGAACATCGCATCTGGAACCTCGTCACGCCGCGGGTACCGCAGGGTGTGGATGACACCAAAGTGCGCGCGGCTCTGCTGAAAGAGCACGGCATCGAGATCGCAGGCGGCTTCGGACCGCTGGCGGGCAAGATCTTCCGCATTGGCCTCATGGGTCCGCTAGCCACAACGGAACATGTCCACAAGCTTCTCGAGTGCTTTGAAGCAGCGCTGCATTCGGCTGGTTACGGGCGATGACAAAGCCGGCTCGGCGGTCGCCCTGTGAGTTAGTGAAAACGGCGAGAACCCCGATACAATGCTCTTCTCGCCGTTTTCGCGTGCTGGGTGACCAAGGCAACCAGAGGGAATCGTTTCACAATGAGAGTCTTAGTTACCGGCGGAGCCGGATACATCGGTAGTGTCGTTGCCGATCGCCTCTTGCGCAGTGGGCGCAGCGTCGTCGTACTCGATAATCTATGCATGGGATGGCGCGCCGCCGTGCCGCCCGACGCTGAGTTCGTTCAGGCAGACGCAGGCGATCCGGTTGCGCTCCGATCACTGTTCGAGAAGACACATTTCGATGCGGTGATGCATTTCGCCGGCTTGATCGAGGCCGCCGAGTCAGTCAAAAGCCCGGAGGCCTACTTCGAGAACAACTCCGCGGGCACGCTCAGTCTGCTTCAGACAATGCTGCGCTACGGTGTGCAACGGTTCGTTTTTTCATCGACCGCCGCGGTTTACGGAGAACCTCAGCAGCTTCCTATTCCAGAGGACCACCCGCTTTCTCCGACGAATGCTTACGGCGAGTCGAAACTTATCGTGGAGCGCATGCTCACCTGGCTACATCACGCGCACGGTTTGCGTTATGCCAGCCTAAGGTACTTCAACGCGGCCGGTGCTACGGGCGATCGTGGCGAGGAGCACCGCTCCGAGAGTCACCTGATTCCACTAATCCTGCGTGTGCCGCTAGGCTTACGTGATGCCATCTCGATCTATGGCACGGACTATCCCACGAAGGACGGCACATGTGTCCGCGATTTTATTCACCTCGACGACCTGGCGACGGCCCATTTGCTCGCTCTAGACGGCCTCGAACGGCATCCGCAGCTAGTCTGCAATCTCGGCAGCGGCCATGGGTTCAGTGTGCGGGAAATTATCAACATCGCACGAAAAGTCACCGGCCGTGACATTCCTGTCGTGGAATGTGCGCGACGTCCGGGAGATCCCGCCGTCCTTATTGCCAGCTCTGACAAGATTCGCAAGGTCCTCGGCTGGAATCCGCAGTACAGTGACATCGAAAGCATCGTCCGGTCAGCCTGGGAATGGCACAAGTCGCACATCCGTGGTTATGAAACCGCAGAGGCGCCAACTGCTTAGTCGCGGGGATAACCCTGGCGGCGTCTGCAACCCCCTTCATGAGTCTTGATGCACGGAAAAGCTTCGTTTTGCTGAAGGAGTTCTCTGGGCAACCTTACTCGTCGTTCCCTTCTGACGCGGAGTAGCGCTTCTCCTTTACGCTCTGGCCACGCGGCTTGCCGGTCCACGGTCCGACACGGTCGGCTTCCATCGTCTCTTCAAGCTATGATGTGATGGTGCGCCGCGGCACTTAGTTTGGTTTGCGCGTTACCAGACACTCTGCCGTCGTTCAAGACCTGTCACATGATCGAAGCACTCATCTGCGACGCTGTACGCACGCCCTTTGGTCGCTACGGCGGATCACTCGCTCCCGTTCGCACCGATGACCTGGCGGCGATCCCCATCAAGGCCCTCCTTGAGCGAAACCCTGACGTGGATTGGAGCACGGTTGACGACGTGGTCTTCGGGTGTGCCAATCAATCCGGCGAAGACAACCGCAATGTGGCCCGCATGGCACTCTTGCTGGCGGGACTCCCGCACACCGTTCCGGGAACAACTGTCAACCGGTTATGCGGCTCCAGCATGGATGCCGTCGCCATTGCAGCCCGGGCCATCAGGACAGGCGAAACTTCTCTCGTCATCGCCGGCGGTGTGGAGAGCATGTCGCGCGCGCCCTTCGTCGTGGGCAAGGTTGATGCGGCATTTGCTCGCACAATGAAGCTGGAGGACACGACCATCGGCTGGCGCTTTGTGAACCCGCTGATGAAGGCGCAATATGGGGCCGAATCCATGCCAGAAACCGGCGAGAACGTGGCCGCAGAATTCAAAATATCGCGCGAGGATCAGGACGCCTTTGCCTTCCGGAGTCAGCAGCGGACCGCAGAAGCTCTGTGCAACGGTGCGCTGGCCGAACAACTCACCCCGGTTACCATCACGCAGCGCACGGGCCCACCGACTATTGTCGATAAAGATGAGCATCCACGATCCGATACGACACTACAAGGACTGGCCGCGCTCAAACCAATCGTCAGAGCTAACGGGACGATCACAGCCGGCAACGCATCAGGCGTCAACGACGGCGCGTGCGCTCTTCTGCTGGCCTCCGAAGAAGCGGCCAGGCGCTTTGGCTTGACGGCGAGGGCTCGCATCGTCGCCTCGGCCGTCGCCGGTGTGCCGCCTCGCATCATGGGCATGGGGCCGGTTCCTGCAACTCGCAAGGTGCTGGACTCGGCGAAGCTGAAGATCGGCGACATGGACGTGATCGAGTTGAACGAAGCGTTCGCCTCGCAGGCGCTGGCCGTGCTTCGCGAGCTGAAGATCCCCGATGACGCTTCCCACGTCAATCCTAATGGCGGAGCCATCGCACTCGGGCACCCGCTCGGGGCGAGCGGCGCTCGCCTGATCACTGCGGCGGTTCTGCAACTTCAGCGTGCCAGGGGACGCTACGCCTTATGCACGATGTGTATCGGCGTCGGCCAGGGAATTGCAATGATTCTAGAGCGTGTGTAGGCGAGCCCAGAAACTTACAGGAAGCCTTTGCCTCAGGGGAGAGCGGATCCGGGCTGTTCGTCACGCTTTCCACATGTACGTTATGTGATGGGGTCGTATGCGTAAATCGGCAGGCATGTGGCGCACGTTATGCTCGTACGTGACTTCGATCTTCAGCGCCCACAGGACCGCCACCATTGCCAGAGCAGCCATCGTCCACAGAATTCGTCTCTTCAGCATCGCAAGGAACTCGCTGACTATTTTAGGTACTTTGCCAGAAAATCAACGGTGTAGGTCCATGCCTGGGCCGCGTCTTCGGCACGGTAGGCTTGCTTGTTGTTGGGATTCTCAAAGGCATGGCCTGCGTCGGGGAAGATATGAATATCGACCGTCCTTCCCATTGCCTTTAGCTGGGCCTCGAATTGCTTCACGCTGTCAACCAGAATACCCTTGTCTTGCCCGCCAAAGATGCCCAGGACGTCAGCGTTGATCTTCTTCAGAGTGGCTTCGTCCGCCGCCAGATGTCCGTAGTTGATCACCGCTACCTTTAACTGGGGATCGTTCACAGCAAGATCAAGCGAGTACCCGCCACCCATGCACCACCCAATCGACCCGACCCGCTTTGGATCGACGTTCTTCAATGATCGCAGGTAGGCTGTCGCGGCCAGCAAATCGCGATTCGCCCGGTCTTCCGGCACACCACGCATGATCTGATGCGCTTCGTCAGGCGTCTTCGCTACCTGGCCACGATAGAGATCGATCGCCAGCGCGGCATAACCCTGATCGGCGAACTTCGACGCCTCTTCCTTCACCCAGTCGTTCAGACCCCAATACTCATGGATCACCACCAGCGCAGGGAACGAGCCCTTACCCTGTGGTATGTACAGAAGGGCGTTCACGGTTTCAGCGCCGCTCTTGTACGAGACCGGCTTCCCGTCGGCAGCGTAGGCCGAAACTGCGATCACAAAGATCAGGCTGAACAGCGGGAACAGTTTCATCATGTACTCCGTTCGTGAGCAACCCGCAATGATTAGTCAGCCGTTAGTTCTCAACGCTTGGCAGAATCCGGCGACGTCGTTTCGAACAGCGACCACCAATCACTGGTTGCTAGATGCTAATTGCGCTCACTTCTTCCCTAACCGATGCAATCCTTCCAGCAGCTCCCGCCCCAGCTTTTGCAACTCGCCGAATTGTTTCTGGTACTCAATAAACATCCGGTTGAATTCCAGGGAATGGTCCGGGTCGAGATGCGCACGCAGAAGCATATCGCGCACATGCACCGGATTGGGCAACGCTGCGTCCTCGTTCAATTCTTCCAGCGCCGTCGTCGGATTGTAGTGGTACATAGGAGTTTTCCTCAACTTGGTCTTTCCAGCCTGCAGATGCCTGACGGTCTGTTCGCGTCGCAGCGAATCAAACGCGACCGACGACGCGATGAGTCGACAGTCGTGCCAACGTAGGCCCGAGTCGCATCCGTTACAATAACTGATTCCCTCATCCTGGGCAGAAATTACCAGAGAAAGCCATTATGCACCGCTGGTCCCAAAGGTTTATACCGACGCTGCGCGAAGCTCCAGCCGACGCCGAGGTCGCCAGCCATAAGCTCCTCGTCCGTGCCGGATACATCCGCCAGCTTGCCGCTGGTCTGTATTCGTTTCTTTTCCTCGGCAACCGATCGATGGTCAAGATCACTCGCATCGTCCGGGAAGAAATGGACCGCATCGGTCAGGAATTCTACCTGCCGGCCCTCCACCCGCGCGAGCTCTGGGAGGCCAGTGGCCGCTGGCAGATCATGGGAGACAGCATGTTCCGCCTGAAAGACCGCGGGGCGCGCGACCTCTGTCTAGGCATGACGCACGAAGAGGTTATGACTGAAATCGCCCGCAAGGAGCTACGCAGCTACAAGCAGCTGCCGCAGATCTGGTACCAGATCCAGTCGAAATTCCGCGATGAGCCGCGGCCGAAGTCGGGCCTGTTGCGAGTACGCCAGTTCATGATGAAGGACTCTTACTCCTTCGACCTGGATGCCGCCGGGCTGGACATCAGCTACCAGAAGCACTACGACGCGTACTGCCGCATCTTTGACCGTTGCGGATTGAAATATCTCGTCGTCGAAGCGCACTCGGGCGCGATGGGAGGATCGCAGTCACACGAGTTCATGATTTACACCGACGCAGGCGAGGACCTGGTTGCAAGCTGCGCCAATTGTGGTTATGCGGCGAACCTCGAAAAAGCCACCTCGCGCCTCGAGCCAGTCGAAGATCTCGCGCCCTCCGGCGATGGCAAACCGGAGCTCGTTCATACCCCGGGGCAAAAGACAATCGAAGAGGTGGCGCGGTTCCTGGGTGTCTCCCCGAAGAACAAGATCAAGACTCTGGCCTACATGATCAACGACGGAATCGATGCCAAAACCTGCCAGGTCCGCACGCGTGCCCTCGTAGTGCTTATGCGTGGGGATCACATGCTCAATGAAGCAAAGCTCTCAGCCGCGATCAGCGGCAAAGAGTTTCGTCCAATGCAGGAGGCAGAGATCGTCACCCTCTTCAACTCGCCGGCCGGCTACCTGGGGCCGCTGAAGATCGACTGGGCGAATGAAGAATCGGATTTGTCCAAGCCGCAGCTACTCGTCGAGGAGGCCCTGCGCGGACGGAAGAACCTGATCGGTGGCGCCAATGTTGAGGGATACCATGTCAAGAACCTGACGCCGGGCGATACCTTCCATCCGACTGCTTATGCTGACTTACGCAACGCCGTCGAAGGCGAGGGCTGTCCCAGGTGCGGACACTCGCTCAAGATTGGCAAGGCGGTCGAGATCGGGCACATCTTCAAGCTGGGTTACAAATATTCCGAGTCGATGGGGGCGCGGGTGCTCGATCCAAACGGCAAGGAAGTCACGCCCATCATGGGCAGCTACGGCATCGGGCTGGAGCGCATCCTGACCGCCTCGATCGAACAGGGCAGCGACGAAAATGGCTTCTGGCTGCCGATCAGCATCGCTCCGTTTGAGGTAGTTGTGACGCCAACCAATACCAGTGACACCAAGATTAACAGCGGCGGCGAGAAGATCGCTCAAGACCTGGAGAGTGCCGGCTTCGACGTCCTACTCGATGACCGCGACGAACGTCCTGGTGTGAAGTTCAAAGACGCAGACCTGATCGGAGTTCCTTACCGCGTCAATGTCGGGAAAAAACTCTCGGAGGGACAGATTGAAGTGTTCACACGCTGCACCAGCACCAAGGAAGACGTCCCGCTCGACGCGGTTGTCAAGCATATGAAGAAGCTCGCACGAACATAAGACGGTTTCCAGGAGGAGAATCGTCGCCGACGACTCCACCTGGGAGGAGCAAATTAAGAAGGCCCTCTGCGAAGCCGAAGCAAATCTTGGCAGCGAGGAGGAATTCCGGCAGTTGCTGGCAAGCGGGAGCCACGCCATCGAGAAGGCGACACGGTGTCGTTATTTGATCTGCGGCAAGGCGCCGATCGCCTTCCAGTCCACCTTCTTCAGATCAAGCTGTTCTTGCAGCCACGCGATACGATCGTGCCGGGCGGCTGCATTCAGTTCGTGACCGGCATCGTAGTACTTCACTTCTTTGGGGGGACTCACGATGCGAGCATACTCCTCGCAATCCTCTTTCGTCATGTAAGCATCGTGCATACCAAACTGCAGCAGCAATGGTGGATGCTTGCTGTGCAGATAGTGCTTGGGGTTGACGGAGTCATTTGCTGCCAGGTACTGCTTGAGCTCATCCGCAGAATACTTCTGCCTGGCCTCCACAGCCATCTTCGACTGGCTGGCAAGAAACTGGTCCATATCCAGACCACCCGCCATAAGAACGAGCGTGGTCAAGCGCGGCTCTATGCCCGCGAGGATTGCGCCGTTGCCGGCATGGAAGCTGTGCCCGACATAAGCCACCCGCTTTAGGTCCACATCTTTGCGAGTAAGCAGTAAATCGAGTCCGCGGCGCAGGTCGATCACATCTTGCTGACTATCCTTCAGGTCACCCTGCGGCTTGTAGCCCGGCCGCACCATCGGCGAATCGATCAGCAGCGACACTACCCCGCCAGGCGCCAGTGCGACTGCTTCGTCGAGGAACTCTGTTCGGTTCATCGAAGCAGAGCCGGGCATCATCCAGTGTCCCCACAGCACGGCCGCGAAGGGTCCTTTGCCTGCCGGGATCACCAGGTAGGCCGGAACCCGTCCTCCGGCTGCACCGCTGTACGTAATGTCCTCAACCGTTATTTTTCCGCGCTGCTCGGTGCTGACCTGCTCCACGCGGACGGGTGCATTGTGGTCATAGTCAAACTGCTTCGCCAGGTTATCTGCGTCTTCAGCGGCATAGAGGGCCACCACGCCCAGTCCAAGGCCGAATAGTGCGAACATAATCTTCATGCGTCTCCTTCACGCAGACTCAGCCACATCCTTTCCCGCCAGTCCTAACTCCTGTGCCACGCTTTTCATCGCTTCGATGCAGAACGTGATGTGCTCATCCAAATCGACTCCGAGCCCGGTGGCTCCGTCGATGATGTCCTCACGTTTGACCGATCGAGCGAAGGCTTTGTCCTTCATCCGCTTTCGAACTGACCGCGCATCGACCTCGAAGAGTGACCGGTTAGGCTTGACCAGTGCGGTCGCCGTGATGAAGCCTGCCAGTTCGTCGCAGGCGAACAGAGCCTTCTCGAGGTGCGAGTCACGCGTCACGCCAGTGTAGTCGGCGTGCGACAGGATGGCTCGCCGGATCTCCTCTGGCACGCCGCGCTCTTTCAATATTTCACTTCCCTTGTAGGGATGGTCATCAAGGCTGGGGTATTTTTCGTAGTCAAAGTCGTGGATAAGCCCGACGATGCCCCATCGTTCTTCATCTTCCCCGAACTTCCGCGCGTAAGAACGCATGCACGCTTCCACGGCTAGGGCGTGTTTGCGCAAACTTTCTGATTGGGTGAACTCAGTTAGTAAACCCCATGCCTCCGAACGGGTCATTGCGTGTTTCTCCTGTGATTCTGCGGCTTTTTCCTGTTTCGCTGGGACACGATCCGGAAATTTGCACAGCTTTTTCGGTTTTCGTCCGTCTGTCCTCTTGACTCTATCAAACGCATGCCGCAAAGTACCCGTTAGCGGGAATGTCTCTTAAGCGTTATTAGCCGGAGAAGTTCTCCATAATAGTGCCCCGCTCTGGCACTCCCAAAATCTGGAATGGCCACGACTCTCGCGCCTGTAGATTCCCGGGAAGTGGTGAGATGCGACCACTGCCGTCTCGTCCAGTTCAAAACTGTCAACAATCTTTGCCGTAAGTGTCGCACCTCGTTGGACGAAGACGAGCCTCAACCTATCCTCACGCCAGCTGTGCCCGTTGAACAACCTGACGCCGGCAGCCGTTCGGAGGTCCAGGTCGCGCACGCGATTCGGAGCTTGCGGCTGCGCAACAGCCTGAGCCAGCGTCAACTCGCGCTGCGCATGGGCGTGCCCCGCACTTACGTCTCGAAGATCGAGAATGAGAAGGCCACACCGACGCTGTCATCGCTATCTCGATTGGCGCAGGCGCTCGAGGTGAGCGTGCCGGAACTGCTGCGTGCCTGTGGTCCCTCGCGCGAGGACGATATCAAAGATCTGCTCTCGGATCCGTTCATCGCCGAATTGGCGGAGTTCACCTCAAAGCTGAATGCAATGCAGCTGTCGAGCGTGATTGCTCAGGTGCGTGATATGGTGCTGCACCCGCGCCGTGGAGCGTAGGCGCTCAAGGTAGCAACTTCCGACTTTCCATCCGCCCGGTGGACGCTCACTGGGAGGGAGCCACTCTTGGCGCATCCGTGATCAGCTTGCTGCTAGGGCCTAGCCTCCGGAAAGCGCCGAGGCGTTTTGCCTCGGCGCTTCCTCCTGGCAGCGGCGCTCCGGTGCACCACGGGTCTCGACCCATAAAGACCATCGTTGTCGCCACACTGAGAATCTGGGTGTCACCACTGGAGAGAGACTCGGGATCTCCGTATACCTTGGCACAGCTTCATTCGGAAGAGGCCACATGCCTACACCTGACGCCCCAATTGCCGAGGAAGATTTTTTTGTAACGCATTTCCTGACGGTGGCGAGCCAACCCAGGTCCAGGGACTTCTACGTACGCGTCCCGGAGGAAGGGTGGTAAAGGAGGAGAATCCCTGTACAACAAACTCGCCAACTCCTGGATCATCCTTAACTCGGGTGGCGGTCCAACTCCCGATAAGCCTCAAGTGGTGCTTGAGACACCTGGCAATCTAAATAGTGAACGGTTTCCTGAACCTCCGGGTAGCCGACATTTTTGGGCTTGCCACTGGCAATGGAAGGCGAAAGGCGCCCACTTCCTGACTGAGCCGCTCGATAATCACGGCCACGAGATGCGATGCTACATGCGAGACCCGGACGCCTAACTCATCGAAGTTGGGCAGGTTCAGCCAGGAAGCCATCAAGGATTTCAAGAAATACAACGGTTGAGCCTGACGCGTGGCAGCAGACGTGCTATGCGTGCTATGCCGCTTTCGTTGCAAGCGCCTCCGCCATATGCTACTTTCAAGTGTTCGGTAGAGGTACGCTTTGCGCGCACAAGTGCCCGCCGGGCTTAACCGCAAAGAGGCTGAGATCTACTCCCGCCTTGATCCGGAGCGGTTGCCCCACCACATTGCCATCATCATGGACGGAAATGGCCGCTGGGCCAAACGCCGCCATTTGCCTCGCATCGCGGGGCATCGGGCAGGCGTTGCCGCGGTGCGCTCCACCATCGAAACCGCCGCGCGCATTCGAATGCCGGCGCTGACGCTCTATTCGTTCTCGGCGGAAAACTGGAAGCGCCCCAGGACCGAAGTCAGCTACCTGATGAACCTGTTGCACCGATACCTGAAGCTGGAGCTACCCACCCTGATGGAGAACAACATCAAGCTGCAGTACATCGGCCGCCAGCAGGAGCTGCCTCAGGAAGTGCAGGAGCGTATGGCGTGGGCACGCGAGACTACGGAAAATAACAGTGGCATGGTGCTAACTCTGGCGCTCAACTACAGCTCGAGGACGGAGCTGGTTGACTCGTTCACGTCGTTATTGCGTGAGGCTTCTCGCAACGGCGGGCTCGAGCACGTGCGAATCGATGAGAAGGCCGTCGCGCGCCACCTCTATACGCGCAGCCTTCCAGAGCTCGACCTGCTCATTCGCACCAGCGGGGAGATGCGCCTCAGTAATTTTCTGCTGTGGCAAGCGGCTTACGCTGAGATCTACGTCACTGACACGCTGTGGCCGGATTTCCGCGGCACACATCTGCTGGAGGCGATCGAAGCCTTTCAGAATCGCGAACGCCGCTTCGGTGGATTGGGTCCCGATAACGGACACCTCTCGTGACGCGCGTCCTCACGGCGATTGTCCTCATTCCTCTTGTCATCCTCGCATTGTTTCGCGCGCCGTTATGGCTCTTCACGCTGCTGGTGCTCGGGACAGCAATCGTGGCAAGCCGCGAATATCTCGACCTCGCCCGCGCGAACGGCTTGATTCCTTTTCGCTGGCTAACCCAGTTGTTCGTGATCTGCGTCTTCGTCGTCGCCTTTGCCGTAGGTGAAATGAGCGCCAGCAATTACGACCTGGCGCTCTCCCTCACGGTCGCTTCGTTTGGAGCAGGAGCGTTACTGCTGGTCATTGCCTCGCCGTTCATTCTGCTGGTCGCAGGGATGAGGCGGGAACCCTTATCGCGGTCGTTACCGGACGCCGCAGCTTCGTTCCTGCTGATACCTTATGTGGCCCTGTCGCTGGCCTCGATGGTGGTGGTGCGCTCCTATGCCAACGGAGCGCTGTTCCTGCTGTTCACAATGCTGCTGGTCTGGACGGGAGACACGGCCGCCTACTACGTCGGGCGCGCCTTCGGGAAGACGAAACTGGCCCCGCGTGTCAGCCCTGGCAAAACATGGGAAGGCACTATTGCGTCGACGATCGGCGCGGTCGTGGTGGCGCTGTTGCTATTCCACTACCTGCATCCCATTTACCTAATTTTTCAGCATATCCACCTGCTGTCACCCCCGAATATGCTGTATTCCCTAGGGCCAAGTGGACGGCCTCCCGCGTTGAGTGTTATAGCTTTCGCGGTTTGCGTGAATATTGCGGCACAGCTTGGCGATCTTGTTGAATCCATGTTCAAGCGAGGAGGCGGGGTGAAAGATTCAGGAACTCTGCTTCCGGGCCACGGCGGCGTGCTCGATCGCATCGATGCATTGTTGTTTGCCTTGCCGGTAGGCTGGTTCTTTTATTTTGCCGTGCTGGGCAGGTATTTCCGCGGCACAATGATGGTTGGGTAGTCCGAAACATTTGGCATGAAACGCATCGCCATCCTCGGCTCGACCGGCTCCATCGGCAGGAACACGCTCAACATCGTCCAGGCCTTCCCCGATCGCTTCTCCATCGTAACGATGGCAGCAGGCAACAACGTACCCCTCGCTTTCGAGCAAGCTCGCCGTTGGCGACCGCATATTCTCTCCATGGCCAGTGCCGAATCCGCAAATCGTATTGCAGGCCTATTGACCAAGGCCGGGCTGAGCAGTGCCATCGAGGTCGTCCACGGATCGGCGGGCGCGGTCAAGGTCGCCACCCATCCCGAAGCTGACTTCGTCGTCAGCGCCATCGTCGGAGTCGCTGGACTGGAAGCAACTTACGAGGCTGTAAAGGCTGGCAAGACCGTTGGGCTGGCGAACAAGGAGTGTCTCGTCGCTGCCGGCGATCTCATCACAGCCGAGGCTAGCAAGCAGGGCAAGCCTCTCCTGCCCATCGATAGCGAGCACAATGCGGTTCACCAGTGTATGCGAGGCGGTCGCCGCAACGAAGTGCTTCGCGTTTGGCTCACAGCCTCGGGTGGACCGTTCCTGAATAAGCCGGCGGCAGAATTCGCCAATGTCACGGTAGAGCAGGCACTCGCCCATCCCACCTGGAAGATGGGCCAGCGCATTACGATTGATTCCGCGACCCTTATGAACAAGGGCTTCGAAGTCATCGAGGCTTGCCGCCTGTTCGATCTGCCCCCCGGCCAGGTGAGCGTGTTGGTGCATCCGCAGAGCACGATTCACTCGATGGTCGAGTTCGTGGACGGCAGCTTGCTCGCGCAACTCTCGGTCACCGATATGCGCCTACCGATCCTCTACGCGTTAACATATCCGGACCGAATCGAGTCCGATCTGCGCTTTCCCGTGCTCAATCTGCAGCGGCTCGACTTCAGTCCACCCGACCTTAACAAATTTCCTTGCTTACGTTTAGCTTACGAAGCAGTCGAAGCCGGGGGAGCCAAAACAATAGCCCTGAACGCCGCGGATGAGGTGGCTGTTGCAGCGTTCCTGGAAAGCAGTATTGGATTTGAGGATATTCCGGCTACAATAGAGTGGGTTTTGGATGAAACGCCGGCTCGCGTTCCGGAATCTATAGATCAGGTCTTGGAAGTCGATGCCGAGGCGCGCCGCAAAGCCCGCAGCCGCATCCAGAAGATGGGTCCAAGAGTCGGCGTCGCCCATGCGCCCTCGGCAAACCCGCACAAGTAGCTCCCCAGTTCAAAGAGGTATATGGAATCCTTCTTAATCGCGGTGGTTTCGATGGCCGTGGTGCTTGGCATCATGATTCTGGTGCACGAGCTGGGTCACTTTGCTGCCGCTAAGTATTTTGGCGTTCGAGTTGAAGTCTTTTCCATCGGGTTCGGCAAACGTCTTGCGGGCTTCCGCCGCGGCGACACCGACTACCGCATCAGCGCGCTGCCCCTCGGCGGCTATGTCAAGATGGCCGGCGAAAATCCGCTGGAGTCACGCAGTGGCGCACCAGACGAATTTATGTCGCATCCGCGCTGGCAGCGCTTCGTGATCGCGTTTGCCGGCCCGGCGATGAACATCATCCTGGCGGTTGCCCTGCTTACCGGTGTCTTCATGGTGCGTTACGAGCACCCGATCTATCTCGATCAGCCCGCTGTCATCGGATGGGTGCTGGAAAACTCGCCCGCCGCTAAATCTGGCGTCGAACAGGGCGACCGCATTGTCCGCATCGATGGCATTCAGAACCCCACATGGGAAGACGTCATTCTTAAGGTGGTAACTAGTCCGCGTCAGCCGGTTGATGTTGCTATCCAGCGCGGCAACCAGATCTTCGAGAAGCAGATCCAGCCTGACGTCGAAGGTACAGAACAGTATGGCAACGTCGGATGGCTTCCCGACCAGCCGATCACCGTCACCGAGCTCGAGCCCAACATGCCCGCTGCCAAAGCCGGCATACAAGTCGGCGACGACCTGGTTGCCGTGAACGACGTGCCCATGCGTTCGCTCTTCTCGGTGATTCACTATCTGCAGCAGAACAAAGACAAGCCGGTCGCAGTCACGATTGTCCGCAATGGACAGCAGATGAAGTATACGATTGCGCCCGCCCTCATCGACGAGAACGGCCAGAGAAATTACCGGTTAGGCTTCCACTCCGAGCCGGTACACATCGACAAACTGCCCTTTCCCCAGGCCCTGCGCCGCTCCATTCAGGAAAACAAGCGCTACTCGGTGCTGATCGTGGACCTGGTGGAGAAGATGGTACAGCGCAAGGTCTCGATGAAGCAGATCGAGGGACCAATCGGCATCGCCCGCGCTTCAGGCGATGCCGCACGCCAGCCCGGATGGACCCCGCTGCTGAGCCTGATGGCGATGATCAGTCTGAACCTTGGCGTCTTTAACCTGCTCCCGATCCCGATTCTCGATGGTGGCATCATCCTTCTGCTCATCATCGAGTCGGTGATACGCCGCGACATCAGCGTTCGCATTAAAGAGCGTATCTATCAAACGGCCTTTGTTTTCCTGGTGTTGTTTGCCGTCATGGTCATTTACAACGACCTGATGAAAGCCTTGCCGGGATTGGCGCAGCGGATACCATAGGATCAGCAACTTTTGAGAAAAGTACAGAGGCGCGGCAAGCGCCTCGTTTTGTCTCGGTCGGTGTGAGCGCTGCCAATCTCTTTGAGCCGACGACGGCTTCCGATCCTACGGATCGGGCTGGTATCGGCGCCGGCATTGCCCCGAAGAACTGACCCTGAGCGGTTGGAGCCGCTTCGGCCTGGCAGCATGGTTCGGGGCACCTCTTTGGTAGCCGGTGGGTGGTGTGGAGGTGGTAGCTTCGGCCTGACATAGCCGGGCTTCTTCGAACAAGCGGACCTTGGCGCAGCCAGGCTCTCCGGCTTGCCATCAATTTCAAGAGGGACGCAAACATTACATTGGGAAGCAGAGCCAAAAACGGACTGCTGCAGCTCCAAACCGCAAGGAGTCACGGCGGGCTAATGTTCCTCTGACTGGGCTCGAAAAGCCTGTTCGGTCTCTTCCAACTGTGCCTTGCTCAGCTCTGCCCGGCATTTCTCCAGCAGGAGTCTGGCCTCGGCATCGCCGCCAGCAACGGCCTGCAAGAGCATCCGGTATGCCCTCGGATAATCATGCCGGGTTTTGATCCCGTACATATAGACCAGCGCCTTATTGGTGTATCCCTTGGCCTTGCCGGTCGCGACTGCCTTATCGAACCAGCGCATCGCCTCCATCTCATCAAATGCGACGCCTCGTCCGTGCAGGTACATCACGCCAAGGTTGTTCATTCCGAAGCCGTCGCCCTGTTCGGCCGACTTACGATACCAGTATGCTGCCTGCTTGTAGTCCTGCACCACACCCCGGCCGTTGTCGTACATGTACCCGATGTTGTCCTCCGCCTGGGCATCACCTTGCTGCGCTGCCACTTGATACCACTTGGCGGCTTCTTCGTCGTCAGGCGGCACGCCCTTCCCCGACAGATAGATGTTGCCCAAGTTCACCTGCGAGGGGACGTAACCCATCGCGGCTGCCTTGCGATACCAGACGACGGCCTGGGTGTAGCTCTGCGGTACGCCACGGCCCTGCTCGCAAAACCTCGCCAGCATGTGCTGCCCCTGGTAGTCCCCCATGAGAGCCAGCTTGCGATACCACGCGGCCGCCTGCAGATCATCGCGCTGTACCTGGATACCTTCGTCGTACGCCAGTGCCATCATAGCCATCGAGTTCCGGTCGCCGCGACCAGCCTTTTCCCGTACCTGCCGGAATTCCTGGTCCGTGAGACCAACGAGGCGCTCCCTGAGCGTGGCGGCGCTGAGTCCCGAGCTGGTGATGAGGACGAGCAGCACGATTCCTAGAGTGGCACGTAAGCCCCATTCCCCACAGCGCAAAACACCCATAACGCCCCCTTTTGGGCAACCCTGCCCTTCAGCACCTCCGAGAATTTCGGCTGGAGTCTAATTTCGTCCCGGGACGAAAACAAGAAAAAACTTGCTGGATGGGAACAATAATTTTAGTCGTAAGGCTTGGGCCGGAGGGCGTACCCAGAACCAAGGGCTTGAAATGGGCAAGAAATAAGGCTCCCGAATCCAGGGAGCCTCTTGGCCTTAGGATAAGTTCTCTTTATTGGTAGGTGGATCCGTCGTTGCGCTTCAGCGTGGGACGGTCGTCGTCATTCGTCTTACCCGTGCCATTGTCGGTCGGGTTGTCAGCAGTTGCACGCCGCAGTGTTGGACGATCCTTGTTGTCCTTGTCGTTCTGCACTTTGTGCCGGTTCTCGATCGAGGACAGCCGCGTTTTCACCTGGTCGAAGTCTGAGGTGTTGAGCACATACTCGTCCCGCGGCGGAAGCACGTTCTTCATCTCGTGCTGCGCATGCTCGACCCGATCGGGCGTCATCGGGTGGGAAGAGAACGCCTTCGAGATCACGCCTGGTTTCTTCTTCTCCTGTGCCTCGATTTTCTCGAAGAACGAGATGAACGACTGCGGATCGTATCCCGCTTTGTACATGTATTCCATGCCCAGAAAGTCGGCTTCGCTTTCGAAGTTACGCGAGAACTTCATGAAAGTCAGCGGCACACCGATGCTCAAGCCTGCCTGCGTTGCTTCATATACCGCCCATCCGCCCGGCACAAAGATCAGCGGAATGCTCGCCAAGTTCACGATGTTGCCGCGCGTTTGTTCGCGAGCCACATGGCAGGCCGCCACGTGCGCGATCTCGTGCGCCATCACGCCCGCCAGTTCAGCCTCGTTGTCGGCCGCCAGGATCAGTCCCGAGTTCACATAGAAGAACCCGCCGGGCAACGCGAACGCATTGATCTCATCTGTATCGATTACCTTGATGGTAAAAGGAACCTTCGCGTCCGAATTGCGCACCAGGTTCTGGCCAATGCGATTAACGTACTCCGTCACCACCGGGTCGGTTACCAGCTTCGCGCCATGCTCGACCTGCTGGGAATACTGCTGGCCCATCTGGACCTGCTTCTCCAGCGAGTACCAGTTCCCCACTCCCTTATTGCAGCCGACATTCCGATTACCGATCGCGTTGATGTCAGCGAGCGTGCTCGGAGACGGCGCATTCTTGTCAGGCTTGTCTGACGCGTTGGTATCCTCACCAAAGCTGACGGGAACCAAGCTCAACGCCAGGACGGCTAGCGTGAGATACCGGACTACCGATCGCATGATAACCACCTTCACTCGGCCGACTTCTGACCTCGGACCGCTACCATAGTGTACGCCTTCAGAGACGTGATCCCCGAATTCGCCGGACCCGTGTCTCTTCTGTGGGTTGCGCAGGGACGCACTTCGGGCTCAATGTTCCCAACCCTAATAGATTCGATTTGTTGCCAAAAGATAGCCTAATTTCGGACCACCGATGCTCTTTATTCTCCGCCCATTTGTCGCCAAAGTCCAATGTGAAGATGAAGCCTCATGGCATAGCCGCCCCGACCGCAGTCGCGGGGTCTGAGCCGCCACTCGAAATCCCGAGCTCATTGCAACGGATCTCTGCTGCGGCGCGGGCCGCGTGCAGAGATCCCTCTCTCTTCCTTCCCTACTGTAGATTCGCCTCTGACTCGCGCCGAGGTTCCAGTTTCCAGAAGCGATATGGCGCCGCCCGCAAATGCTGAATCGCAGTGATATTCGCGTAAGTGCCGGATGGACAGAGTTATGCGGCGTGCGGAGTCGATGCTACGGATTTACATGGCAAACAAGCGGGGCGAAGTTGTGGAGGTGCGGTCGCCCCGCTTGTTCACCGTGGCGTTACCTGCCTGGGTGCAGGTCCATCGCCACAGGGCAATTCGCTATTGGAGCGTCACGCTCCAGAGGTTGAAGAGTGACGCTTTCCGCTGCCTGTCGGTGCAAACGAAGGTGGCCTGCGTGATCTCCCCCATTCAGCCGGGATGCGAATGGGCGTCAGGAACGGCGACAACGGGTAGCTCTTCGCGCCCACGTACGATCCATGGCTGTAGGGCGTGCAGGGTCAGGGTGGTGTTGGCTAGGCCGACCACCGCCATGCCGAGCACGTGAAACGGCTGGTTAAGGTCTGCCGCGGACATGGTCTCAGCGGTGGAGGTAAACGAGGAACAGCCACGTTCCGTGTGCCATCGTTGGGTTCTTCGGTGATGTAGTGGAGGTTGCCCCAATTCATGCCTCCGTATCCATTGGGAATGGGTAACAGGACGCCCGTCTTCGGCAGTCCGCTGAAGTCGATAACCTTTTGGGCAGCGGCTGCGAGCGAGAAACACAGCGTGAGGCCCAGAAGGACGGTTGCGATCTTGCGATTGAGTTTCATCAAAGTGTCTCCTCTTCTCAGGATTTGTGTGCGGGACCGGCCGGCGAATGGCGCGAGTGTGTCGCCCATGTGACCGGCAGTCGACGCAGCCGCTGTGATTTCGCGGTGAATCCCGAGTGATCCCGCTAATCACAAGAAGATAAGTGGCTTGCTGTTGCCGCACCCTTTTACCCCTGTTTGGGGATAGGGTGGGTAGACCTGTGGCAGGTGAGAACGGGCTGAAGAATTTGCTACCCGCAAGGCGGGAGTCGTAGCTTTTGCCGCAGTCGGCTCTGTTAGACCAGGCTTGGTGCCTCCTTCGCTGGGATTGGTAGGTGACCGCCGGCTGGCGCTGGCAACAACTCCGACGCTTACTTGAAGACGTGGAAGTGCTGGAGCTTCGTGAGCAGCGCTTGCGCACCGCTGGCTCAGCCTGGAGTAGACGACAGAGGGCCACCGGATGGGGTTGATGAAATTCCTGCTCCGCACTCTGGAAGGTGCAACCTTGAAGCGGAGGAGACACTGGCGAAACGGCGATGAGGGGCAACACCAGTGACGAGCGAACCGCGAGTGCTGCCTTATTCTGCGTCCGCTGGCACGTCGAAGGTAACCAGCTCGGCGCGGAAGCCGCGAGTCTTCCATGCTCCATAGGCCACGCCGAGGAACATCCAGATGGAGCCGACGATCAGCGCTGGGCGTGAAAGGTTCAACCACAGAGCCATGCAAATCAGGAAGCCGAGGACCGGCACAACGAAATTGGTGAAGCTGCGGCGTTCTCCCCGAATGAAGTAGTGGGTCAGCGAGGCCAGGTTGACGCCCATGAAAGCGATGAGCGCGCCGTAGTTCAGCAGTTCGGCAGCACGATCGTAGTCGCGGATGAAGTACGCTCCGACCAGCGCGATGGCACCGACGATCAACACGTTGTTGCGCGGGATACGCGTGCGGGGATCGACGGCCCCAAAAATCGGTTTCGGAATTGCATTGCTGCGACCCATGCCGTAGAGCAGGCGCGCCGCGCCCAATTGTGCGCCCATGCCCGAACCGAATGTGGCCACGAACAACGTCAGAGTGATTGCGAGCGCCATCGCCGATCCGCCGGCAATCGCCGCGACGTGGGCGAAGGCGCGCTCGGCTTCCATTTCGGAGAAACCGTAAGCAGGATGCAGAAGCTGCGCGGAATAAACCTCGGCCGAGGCCAGCACGCCGGTGACGATGCACACCAGCACGGTCGCCAGCAGGATGTTGCGCCGAGGATTGTGCACCTCCTCAGAGAGCGTGGAGATGCCGTCGAAGCCGATGTAGGTCAGCACCGCCAGCGACGTCCCGTGCAGGATCACCTTGCCCTTGAACGCCTCCGGGTTGTAGAACGGGCGGAAGAAGGATGCCGAGTCGTACGGTGCGTGGTGAAACAGGTAGCGCCACGTCACCGCGAAGAATACCACGATGACGACGCCCATCACCGCGCAGAGCGTTTTGTTGATGCGCGCAGAGGTCTCGACGCCGCGCAGATTCAGCACGGTGAAGAGCGCAGCGAAGATGACGAACCAGAATCGCGGCGAAACGTCAGGCAGGAAATCGAGCATCGCCTTGCCGCACCAGATGGTGCAGATCAGCGGGTTGATCATGTAGTCCATCGTCATGCTCCAGCCGGTGACGAAGCCGAGCGCGGGATGGATTTCACGGCCGACGTACGTGTAGGCCGATCCTGCGCTTGGATAGACACGTGCCATGCGGCCGTAACTGATGGCGGTGAACACCATGGCAACCATCCCGACCAGAATGCAAGTGACCACTTGCCCCTTACTTGCATTGGCGTATACACCGAAACCTGGCATGGGCGCGGTCGGCTGGATGACGATGATGCCGTAAAGGACCAGGTCCCAGAGGCTGAGCGCCCGCTTCAGGGTTGGGGCTGCGAGTCGGTTCTCTGCCGGAGTAG
>Ga0306921_10001169_pt1 | contig 25032 bp, 19 predicted proteins | sample sta12Cox44000080_FD_203760 | JGI IMG/M metagenome (GOLD analysis project Ga0306921, IMG submission 203760) | Lab enrichment of tropical soil microbial communities from Luquillo Experimental Forest, Puerto Rico - statoxic.12C.oxic.44.000.080 (v2)... | ecosystem: Environmental > Terrestrial >...
GCTGCCCAGCGCGCACGTGCTCGAGACGCTAATTCCAGCGGCCGGCCACCTGCTGCACATGCCATCGCATATTTACGTGCGGCTTGGAAAGTATGCGGAAGCCCTCAAAGCTAACGAGGAGGCCGCCCGCGCCGACCGGGACTATCTCCGCGCCGCGCAGATGCAGGACAGCGTGTACGGCCGCATGTACTACAGCCACAACCTACAATTCCTGTGGATCCTCGCCGGTACGATGGGGAAATTCTCCGAGGCCAGACAAGCTGCCGGCGAGCTATGGGCCAACGTCAGCCCCGCCGTGAAGCGCATGCCGATGCTCGAGCCCCTACTGGCAGGCCCAGCTTTGGTAATGGTGAGGTTTCAGCGTTGGGACGATATCTTAAATCTTCCCGCCCCGGACGTTTCGCTCGCCGCCTCCAACGCATTTTGGCGGTATTCCCGAGGAGTGGCATTCTCTGCCAAGGGAGCCGTTGCAAAAGCGCAGGCGGAGCGCCAGGAGCTTGCGGCCCTTGTCGAGCAGCAACCCGGCGCCGGGCATAATCTCTCCCTCGACATGCCCGCTCTTGCGCTGGAGGTGCTCGACGCCCGTATCGCGGGTGCCCGGGGCGATCGCCACGCCGCCCTCGCGCATTGGCGGCGCGCCGTGGAGATGCAGGATGCCCTGCCCTATAGTGAGCCGCCGGATTGGTACTATCCCGTGCGTGAGTCGCTCGGCGGAGAGCTTGCTCGTGACGCACAATATGCGGAAGCCGAAAAGGTGTTTCGAGCCGATCTTGAGCACAATCCGGGCAACCCCAGGTCCCTTTTCGGCTTGTTCCAGGCGCTGGCCGCGCAAGACAAAGCGGACGCCGCCCGTCCCGTCCAAAAGCAGTTTGAAGAGGCCTGGAAATATGGCGAAGGAAAACTGCGCCTGAAGGATCTCTGATGCGGAACGCCTGCAGCCGGCGCAAGTTCCTCGCATACGGCGCCGGCATCTCTCTTTCCACGCTGGCGCTTGCCGCCGACGAGGAGGTCGTTCCTTTTCGCGACTATGGCCCGGAGTTTCAGATGGACGCTCAGGCCGACAACCCCCATGTCAAATGTTTCGATTTGCGCCGGCTGGCTTCCGCAATTACACCCACGCGCGAGTTCTTCGAGTTCCATCAGACTCAGACCGTTCGGGCGGACTCGGCTACCTGGCGCCTGAGGATCGGCGGGCATGTGAAGCGGCCAGCCGAATTCTCGCTGCGCGACCTGCTGAACCGCGCCGGCCAGCGTGAGTTAGAGGCTACCATCGAGTGCTCCGGCAACACCGGTGATCCGCGCATCATGAACGGCCTGGTAAGCAATGCAGTCTGGAGGGGTGCCAGCCTGAGCGCCATCCTGGAGGAGTGCGGCATCGAGCCCAGTGCCCGCGAGGTGGTCTTCCTGGGAATGGATACAGAGCCGGACCGGAAGTGGGAAGCCGGAAATGCGGAATACTCGTCGCCACATGGCTGGAGCATTTTTCTGCAGGATGCGCAAGCAGCCTCCAATCTGCTGGCCTTTGCCATGAACGGCGAGCCGCTGACGCCAGAGCATGGGTTCCCGCTGCGCCTGATTCTGCCGGGCTGGTACGGCATGGCGCAGATTAAATGGCTCTCCCGCATCGAGCTCACGGACCGCCACTATGAGGGCCGACACATGGCCCGCAACTATCAAAGTCTGCGTGCGGTGAAGTCCGGCGAGGAGACGCTTTGGCTGGACACCTCGATTTCTCGCAACAACCTGAAATCGGTCATCGCCAGAGTGACCCGGCGGCGCGGCGGCGCCAATTTCCAGTACCGCGTGACGGGCGCCGCGTGGGGCGGCCCCGCGGCGATCCGCGGAGTCGAGTTGCGTGCGGATAACGGGCCGTGGCGGCCGGCCATTATCGACCGGCCCGGCAACTCCGCCGCGTGGTCACTCTGGTCATTCGACTGGAAGGATGCCACGCCCGGGTTGCATAGCTTGATGTCGCGGGCCTACAACGCCCGTGGGGAGTTGCAACCCACGCGCGAGGAATTACGCGCCGCGCTGGTTAGCAACCGCGAAGACAACGCGCAGTGGCCGCGATCTGTCCTCGTACAAGCCTAGCAACTCTCAGTGGCACAGCCTTTCTTGCCTGGCATTCTTGCCTGTGACCTGACTACGGATCAGGTTTGGCGGTACTCCCTAAGCCATGAGTAAAAAGGCCCGCCAGTCCATGATCCTCGGCAAGACAGTTTCACCGGCATGTCGCCGCAAAATTCCCGAGCATGAACAATCAAGCCGGACGATGGGGAAGAGCTCCGATAGTTCGGCTGATACCGCCAACTGGCAGTTCCCCCAAATCGATTAGGCACCCGTTACTGAAGAGGATCCGCTTAGCGTATATGACGGCGCGATAGAATTGCGAGGATGATTTGCCCAAAGTGCCGTTTTCCTACCGAGTTCTTTCGATGGCATGCTTCGTAATCAGAAGCTCAGCCGAAATCTTGCCAAAGGTTCGGCAGCCACAAGCCGTACATTGGGCTTCGTATGAATCGTTCGGCCTGTGCTCCACAACCTCCATCGTGGGCTCGTTGCAGTCTGGGCAAAAAGTGGGAAGGATTAGCATCGCACCTCCGAGCGACAGCCAGTATATGACCCTTTTTTGAATTTGGCGGACACCACATAAAGCGGAACGTGTTGCGCGGCACTCTTCAATAGTCGTGGCCAGAACTAACAGTACCGGGACCTTAGAGCGTCCCTCAGACTATCTTTCCGTCACCATTGGAAGCCGGCAAAGGACATTCGTAAGCACAACAATAGCTATTTCGAGCCGCTATGTGAAAAATAACCCACGCTACGGGCACTAATCTGGATAGGCTCTCCGATGAGCGACGAAGACGACCAGGAAACTCCGTTCCAGGAGATGGACGGTCACCAATTGGCTGAAAAAACAGCTTGGGTGAGACTGTTCCTTAGTGAGGCCAGGAAGCGAGGCTACACGATTGAAAATATCGTTGCTCTGCTCGATGAACCTGGATTGACCGTGGAAGAAGCAGTCGAGCGGATTTTATCTACCAGACTGCCAAAGCCAAATTAGGTACATGAAAATCACGCGAAATTCTGAACGTGTCGGGAATTTGCCCTCAATACGAGCAGCACTTAAGATTACTCAGCGGGCACTGTTTACGGAAGTACTCTATACACATGCTGTGTGTCCACTTTCCTGCGCTCATAGCGTCTCCAAACCAATTGTACGGCGCTACCAACAGCCGGCACCGTTGGCCCAGTCAAGTAGCGTGCAGGAGTAAAGGCTCCGTCACGTTGTTAAACTGGAATCGTAGTGCGTCCTGAAAGACGCGTTCTTCTATCAAGTGCAAGTCTTGCCGGGGTAAGCGCCGAAGCGCCCGGTAACAGGCCCCAGCCGAAGGCGGAGATGCCGCCGGTCAGAGCGGGCGCGTCAAAAGCCGTTGCAAAGAGACGGGAGCAAGGAAGCGGGCCGCAACGATAAGTGAACGCCACAAGGTGAAGTGGACTTCGGGACCGGAAGCCCGCACCAACGGTCCGGCATTTTGCCGCAGGTGATTTCCTTCCGTTCGTCCGGTCCACGTCTGCATCGAAGCCGAAGACTCAAACATAGTGGTCAGGCAGAACCGCCTGCAATTAACTGAATTGGAGAAAGTTAAGTGGTCGGGGCGAGTGGATTCGAACCACCGACCTCCTGGTCCCGAACCAGGCGCTCTAGCCAGGCTGAGCCACGCCCCGAATTCGATCGCTGGAAACCCTGGTGCCGGCGGCTCTGAGGCCCCACAGCGCGCCAGTGCACCCCGCCATCAACTGCGAGTTCAGTATAACACTCGGCTCGGCTTGCCGTATTGGGCGCGGGGCTCCACAAGGGTCTTCCGGGAATATGGGTCGATCCCATCGTCGGCTGCTAGAAAAACGGCACCCGGTACTATCGGTGGGGTCGCTGGGACGAAGGCTCGGTGTTTGCTCAATGGGAGAAAACAGCGAGGGTGTCATGGTGCGTTACGCAACGCTCGAGTTGGACTGCGAATGCGGCCAACACACACCGCCCGTTCGCGAGCCGCTTTCCGACTGGCGGGATCGGCTCGACTGGGCCGAGCCGTGGATCCCTCGGCAGGTTTGATTCGGGATTTTGATGTCCGCTTCCTGCGATCGTCGCGCTTCCGGATGCCGTAGAGCCCGGACAGCCCAAGCCTCCGGACTTGTTGCAAGGATGTCGGTCGTCTGCGGGACAATCTCTTGTCCGACCGAGCGAGGCCTTCGGAAACGAAGGCGTAAGCCATTTGGTTTCTGTCCGCAGTGACGGTGGCGGCGCCGTTGTCTTCTTAGAACGCCCGAAATTCTTCCGCGGCCAGTTTGTTCACCGCTTCAGCCGCCACATCGCAGCAGGTCTCCCCACGGGACGTCTTCCGCGGCGTTTGCGGCCTGCTGAGCCGCACTGGCCGCCTGGTCGGCCTTGGCTCCGGCGTTGTTCAGACCCGGTGCGATCGATCGTCGAATGTCACTATTTTTCCCAGTCCGTTTCCAGTGCTGCGTAAGTGCTTGCGCGACAGCTAGTTCAACGCGTAACATCGAAATCGTGACGGAGACTGACCCGCTGCGTGCCCTCCCGGCGGTACACGAGGTATTGGAGCGACTCGCCCCAGAGCTAGCCCGGTTTCCCCGCCCGGTGCGATTGGGCGAAATCCGCCGTGCTCTCGAGCAGGCGCGGCGGGAACTCCGGGAGGGAGGCCACAACCCGCTGGCCATCGAAACGCGCGTCGCCGACAGACTGTCCGCGTTGGAGCGGGACTCACTCCGGCGAGTGATCAACGCAACCGGTGTCGTTCTTCATACCAATCTCGGGCGCGCGCCGCTCGGGCCGCTGGCGATCCTCCCTGGCTATTCCAACCTGGAATTCGACCTGAGCCGTGGACAGAGGGGACGGCGCGACCATCACGCCGGATATCTACTCGAGCGCCTCCTCGCTGCTCCCGCAATTGCGGTCAACAACAACGCGGCGGCTCTGTTCCTGGCTCTCCATGAGTTGGCCTGTGGCGGCGAAGTAGTGGTTTCGCGCGGTGAACTCATCGAAATCGGCGACGGCTTCCGAATCCCGGACATCATGGCCCGCTCGGGCGCCGTGGTGCGCGAAGTGGGCACCACTAACCGCACTCGCATCGAGGATTACCGCGACGCCCTGAGCGAACGTACGCGCCTGTTGTTGCGCGTGCACCCCAGCAATTTCCGCATGCAAGGCTTCACCGCCCGGCCGGAGCTGCGCGATTTGGTGATGCTGGGGCGGGAGCGAGAGATCGCGGTGTACGAGGACCTTGGAAGCGGGTGCCTGGTGGATTTGCGGCCGTTCGGCATCGACGAGCCATCGGTGGCTGACAGCTTGCGCGTTGGAGTCGACTTGGTTTCTTTCAGCGGCGACAAGCTGCTGGGCGGCCCGCAGGCCGGCATCCTCGCCGGCAAACCGGACTTGGTGGCCCGTCTCCGGAGGAACCCGCTGTTCCGCGCACTGCGGCTCGACAAGATGGTTTACCAGGCTCTCGAAACTACTCTGCGCAATCTGTTACTCGAGCGCTGGGACGCTGTACCCGCGCTCGCCATGATTCGGCAGTCCGCGGGCGAAATCCGTGCGCGGGCCGAGCGACTGCTTAAACTTTGGAACCTTCAAGCAGATCTCGTACCCGGTACATCCGTGATCGGCGGTGGGGCCACGCCGGAGCAGTTCATCCCGACCTGGTTGATCGCTTTGGCCTCTCCAAACGTAGTGGACGCCGAGCGCCAACTCCGCGCGGGTGACCCCCCTGTGGTGGCGCGGATCGAGAATGAACGGCTTGTTCTCGACTTGCGGACCGTTTTCCCTAGCGAGGAAGAGGAACTCGTTGCGGCTTTGCGCAAGCTCCCGCCAGCCGGCTCTCTCAGGTAATGCAACAATCACGTACTAGGGAGTCTGCCCCCGTTTGAGACGGCTACGCGCGTTCCTGGTAGGTGCCTTCGGAGGTATTGACCCGAATCTTCTCGCCCTCGGTAATGAAGGGTGGCACTTGCACCACCAAACCGGTTTCCAGTTTGGCGGGTTTGGTAACGTTGGAAACGGACGCCCCCTTGAGCCCCGGCTCGGTTTCGACGACCGTCAAGTCCACCGTGGCCGGCAACTCCACGCTCATCGGCTTCCCTTCGTAGAACTCCACAACGACCTTCAACTGGGGGATCAGGTATTGGGTCGCATCTCCCAGCAGATCTTTCATCAGATGCATCTGCTCGAAGGTCTCGGTATTCATGAAATAGAAATACTCGCCATCATCGTACAAGTACTCCATCTCCTGCTCGTCGAGAACCGCCTTCTCGACTCGGTCCTCCGAGGAGAAACGGTGTTCGATCATCGAGCCGCTGCGCAGATTGCGCATCCGGACCTGCACAAATCCGCGCAGATTTCCGGGAGTACGATGCGTCATACTGAAGATCGAGTACAGCTCGTTATTGAACTTGATGACCATCCCCGGACGTAGTTGGGTCGCTGAAATCATGAAGCTTTAGTATAACAACCCAACCTCCGCCAACGCGCAGCCCGCGGGTTATCGTGCATCGCCTTCTATTGAAGCAGCTGGATGCCCACGTAAAGCCCGCCGAAAATCACAACTGAGACAACCGCGACGATACACCACCGAACCAACCGTTCGTTATTGCTGACCTCCAGGTGCTCATCACGCCTCATTTGATCTGCCAGACTGTCGAACATAGGGCCTCCTCTGCCAAAGTTGGAGTATTTCAGTCCCTTAACTCCTTAAATAAGGACGAGCGGGCCGCCACGAAGGTTACAGGGTCAGTAGGCGAGCAAGCGCTCCATCTCCTTCGTCAGTGTTTCGGTCTGAGGGAGGATGGCAGCTTCCAGGCGCGGGTGGTAGCCGACCCAGGTGTCCAGCGCACCGATCCGGCGCACCGGCGCGTCCAGCTTGCCGAAGAGCTCGTCGCCGATGCGGGCAGCGATCTCGGCGCCATAGCCGAACGACAGCGTGTCTTCGTGGGCTACCAGCGCGCGGCTGGTCTTTTCGACCGAACCACGAATCGCTCCCCAGTCGTAGGGCGCCAGCGAGCGCAGGTCGAGGATCTCGACGCTCACGCGCGCATTTCGGCGTTCGATCTGAGTGGCCGCGAGCAGCGCCTTCTGCACCAGCGCGCCGTACGTGATGACGGTCAGGCTTTGGCCGGGCTTGACGACCTTCGCGCAGCCGAACGGAACGGTGAAGTCTTCGCCGGGGTGCGGAGAGCGGTTGTAAGGCTCCCGGTAGAGGCGCTTGTGCTCCAAAAACAACACCGGATCGTCCGAGCGCAGCGCGGTGCGGAGCAAACCGCAGGCGTCGAGAGCGTTCGAAGGCATAACCACCCGCAGACCGGGTATGTGAGTGAACGTCACTTCGCCGCACTGGCTGTGGTAAATGGCGCCGCCGTTCAGATAGCCGCCAATGGCCACCCTTATCACGGCTGGACACGAGAAGCCGCCGTTAGAACGCCAGCGCAGCGTGGCCAGCTCGTCGCGGATTTGCATCATCGCCGGCCAGATGTAGTCGAAAAACTGAATCTCGGCCACCGGCTTCAACCCGTTCGTGGCCATCCCGATAGCGCGGCCCACAATGGCTGCCTCGGCCAGCGGCGTGTTGAAGCTGCGCTGCGGGCCGAATTCAGTCTGCAGGCCGGCGGTCACCTTGAAAACGCCGCCTTTGCCCTTCACCTCCTGCAAGCTGTTCTCACGACTGCAATCGGCCACGTCTTCACCAAAGACCAGAATCTTCCGATTGCGGCGCATCTCTTCGCGCAGGGTGGCGTTGAGCAGGTCGACCATCGTCTTCGGATCGCCGCGAAATCGTGGCTCGACAGCAAACTCCCTCGAAGCCGGATCGACAGCGTCCGAATAGAGATGAACCAACGCCGAGCGAGCTTCCGGCGCCGGCTCGTGCAGAGCCTGCTGCGTCGCTTCCTGCACTTCCTCGTCGACTTCATGAACCAAAAGCTGAAGCCGGTGGCGGTCGAGGATGCCCTGGTCCACCAGGAATTTCGGAAAACGCAGGACCGGATCGCGCTCGGCTTCGGCCTGCCGCTCAGCGGCCGTCTTGTAAAGGCGTTCGTCGTCGGAGAGGGAATGAGAATACGGCCGCGTCACGTGCGCATGCACCATAGCGGGGCCCCCGCCAGAGCGACAGTAGGCCGCCGCCTCCACCATGGCTTGGTAGGACGCGAGAAAATCCGTTCCGTCCACCTCCTGCTGGAACAGTGTGGGGAATCCGGCAGCCAGCCGCGTAATGCTCCCACCCGCGGTTTGGCATTCGATGGGAACCGAAATCGCGTAGCCGTTATCTTCGATCAGAAAAAGCAATGGTAGCTTTTCGAGGCACGCCGCATTGAGTGCTTCCCAAAACTCGCCTTCACTGGTTGAACCCTCTCCGCCCGAGACCAACGTGAGCTCGGCCGCAGCCGGGTCTTGATAGCGTGAGGCTTCGGCACAGCCCACGGCCTGGACGAACTGGGTCCCGGTGGGCGAAGACGAGCTGACGATACGATAGCGGGGATAGCCCCAGTGCGACGGCATTTGACGGCCGCCCGAGGCCGGATCGGCCGCTGCACCGACCGCCGCCAGAAGCATTTCGTAGGGAGTCACCCCCAAGCTAAGGCACAAGGCACGATCGCGGTAGTAGGGGTAGACCCAGTCCTGACCAGCGCGCAGTACGAGGCCCGCGGCTACTTGTATGGCTTCGTGCCCCGCACCACTGATCTGAAAAAATATCCGGTTCTGGCGTTTAAGCGCCATCTCGCGATCGTCCAACCGCCGCGCGGTGTGCATGAGGCGGAAAGCTCGAATCAAGCTCTCCGGATCCAGCCCCGCAAAGCGGCCAGCGGTTGCAGCTTCCGACGAGGTAGGCGTTGTCAAGCGATACTTTGAACTCCTATTCTTCAGTGTAGAACGAGCGCAGAAACGGCCGCGCGCCGGAAGCGCCATGCGTAGGTTTGCGCTTATCCTTTTGGGTCAGTCATTCATATACTTCGGTCCGGGCCTACCGGAAGAATGTTTTAAACGCTTTGGTCGGATTCCCAGAGTCTCCTCAGTGGGCCCCAGCCCCCTACCAGCTCGACAGGGTAAGCCGGTTGGCGGTCTGCCTTGGCTGCGCACGGCAATCCAGGTCTATAGTCGAATGCGCGAGCCCTCTGCTGAGCTGCAGCAGAGTCCGCGGACAGTTCCGGAGAAACCGGAGTTCATGGCCGGCCGCCTTTGCTGCGAGTGGCACGACGATCTCTTGCCCCCCTTGAAGAATCGCTTGGGAGCTCTGCCCATCTCGGCACGCCGTAGCCACCCTCCGCCGCGCGTCAGTTTCTCCTGAGATCGAGAGCCGGCCCGGCTCAAGGATTTCAAACGACGGCGGCAGCAGGATTCCGATGCCTTTTTCACCAGTACTGGATCGGGGCTGGTCTGATTGCCGGTTGCGTGCCCCCGTTAGGTTCCCAATACCTCCGCTTACGGCAGTAAGTTCCCTCGCCGACGACCGATGCTTCATTTCGAACAAAATCTCCCACGCTGGGCAAGGACCCTCCAGACCGTCTCTGCACCCTCGAGGTTTACGACAAACCGCTGCTCAAATACTTTCCGGACGTAGCTTCCGGTGATGGAAAAGGCGTTGTCGTAGGTTTCCGGTCGGCTCGGTGCGGCTCGCACAAGTCGGATCGGCGACTAGAAGATTCTTATCTACCTCGTGGCCGACTCGGTCTGCATCCCGAACGACGATTGCGGAGACTTGGCCCTTTGATCCGCGGGCCAAAGGAAATCTAAGGGGGTGCTTACCTACCGGATGATAGGCGTTTCAGTTGACCTGCTGGCGGCAAAACGGGCGACACCCTCTATCAGCAGACGGTCGCAGATACCGTCCATCAAGCCGATTTGGAGCAGAGCTATGTTGTCTGTGAGGATGCGGCCGCGGCAGTTGGAGTCAATCCGGTGGATTGACCGCCGCCCATTTGGCCGCACTAATGGCCTGGCCGACATGGCGCTGCGTGTGCTCGGCAATGTGGGTGAGCAATCCGCCCACGGTAGTTGACAGACGCTGGCGGCCCACGACGCGCGGTTCGGTCAGCATCGCTGGATCAAGCGCGCGCACGACCGCTTCGGCGTTCCGGAACACTTGGTCTAAATGCGTCAGCAACGCCTCCCGGCCCCCGCTGCTAGGCTCGTGCTCCGCTCTGAGGAACGTTATCTGTTCGGAACTGAGCGAACCATTCCGCAGGTAGGTCATCAGGCGGTCGGTGCTGCCGGCGATGTGGCGGACGTGAAACCCAACCGAGCCGAAGCCGTGCGGGGTGGCCCAGATCTGCGCGCGACTCAAGCCTTCGGTGTACCGGGCGAGGTCCTCACGGGCTTGTTGGAAGGTATAGAGGAGCGGCGCAAGTAGGGGATGCACACCCTCGAGGGGCCCTCGCAGCCAGGGTTCCGGAACAGATTCGGCGGGCAACGACATAAGCCCAATATAGGTCGGAGGCGAGCGATTTTCGACCGGGATGGGTTCATGAATCGCGCTTTGGGGGATGGAGGGCCGCAATCCGAGTCCGTAATGTCCACATTTTCAAACAGTTGAGAAGCTGGCCTTTGCAGGGTGCCACACAAAAGACTGGAAATCCAATTGACACGCGCCGGATTAGTGACGTCGCATCGCTGCCACACCGGCTGGCGAGTTTTCGCCCCGCACCGCGCCGCCACCGCATTCGAAATCGTGGAGGCCGCAAAAGGCCCGATCCGGGTCAACATCTGTCTTGGCAGCGATGAGGAGTGCAACCGGAGCCCTAGCGTGCGACGATCACCTCTGGCCGGAAGCTCGAGACGCGCTCGCGAGCGTGCCGCGCAGCGGCGCCAAACACAAGCGATTGAGGAGGCCGCGATGCAAGCCGCCGAACCGACCATCATCCGGCGCGGGTACGGAGGATTTGAGAGCCTTCTCTACGTCTGACCACAGCGATTGTCAGATTGCGTCCTGTTGCGTCCCGGGGTGGTGGCAGTTTTCTCCGGGCCATCGGCCGAGGAAGTCGACTACGCCGGTGCGCCCGCCACCGTAGTGCCTGCTTTCCAGCGTTGTCCTTTGGTGGGGCGCCAGCGGAGGCGCAGCTCCGCCAGCGCCACCATGAGCACAATCACACCCACCGTAGCCAGCCCGGCCTGAAAGACCGTCAGGGCGTAGCGTAACGGCTTGGTCCAGTCTCCGTAAACCAGCATGACGTGCACCCAATAGACCAGCAGCGAGGTTTTCCCAAAGTTCTCGATCCAGCTCCAGCCGCGAGGCACACAGTATTCGGTCCAAAGATAGGCACCGGCCAGCAGGACCAGAGCAATCCCCACCCGGATCAGGATCAGACCGGGGCTGTTCCTCCAGAAATCGGCGTTCGAATAAACCGAGTAGGGGAGGCTGGTGAAATATTCGGCACCCAACACCAGCGCAAAGCCGAGCAGCACGACCCATTGCATCAACCGGTCCATGCGTTCCGCGGTCGTGCGCTTGATGACCGCCCCGGCCGCCAGGCCGAATCCGATATAAGAGGCGCACGGGAAAAAAGGGAACCGCCCGCGCAGCGGGCTGGGCACGAGGTAGTCGCGCAGCCACGGCCATACGCCGCTCCAGTCAAACCCGCTCATCACGGGGGCAGCCGATGCAACCACCAGCCCGCCCAGCAGCGCGTAACGCACGCGGTCATTCGAGTTGAACAGGGCCACCAGAGCAAACGCGGCCATGGCTAGCCCCATGCAGTTCAAGATGTCAACCTTGAGGAGTTCCTCCACTTTCGCGTTGGGAAGACTGCCCAGCCAGTTCGTCAGCCGGAACAGATAGGCGATGGTGAGAATGTACCCGGCGCGCCGCAACGACACGAACCAGCGGCGGAGGCGACTCGGCTCGCGGAGTCCGAGGCTCTCCATTTGAAAGCCGAAGGTCATCCCCGCCATGAACAGGAACAAGGGAGCCGCCATGCCGCCTACAAATTGCGACAGCACATATCCGCTCGATTCCCGCAGATCCACGCGCGTGAAGGAGTTAAAGGCGTGACACTGGATCATGATGATGACCGCCAGGCCGCGCATCCAGTCAAGAAAAGGAAATCGTTTCACGGGGAGGAAAAGGCGGGACGACACCCCTATTCCATGATCCCTATCATAACGTGCCGCACGCCGGTTGGAAATGCCCAAAACGGCTCATCGCAGCCATCGTTTCCAAGCGGGTTCGCTTCTCCGGGGGATGCCCAGCACGTCGTAAAATGGGCGGGCCCCGGCTTCGGACAGGGGCGTCAAGCGGCGTAGCAGTTCGACCACTTCGGCCAGGCGGCAGAAGTGGTCGATGCAATGCCAGCAAGTGGAGACGTGGCGCTCCATTTCCTCGCGTCCCCTCCAGGTGGCCCGGCCGTCCAACACATCCAGGAACGCCTTGTCCGCGAGGCATGGCTCGGTATGAGCGCGGGCGGCAGCGCGCCCGAGCGGCCGGCCATTGTCGGCTAGCAACGTCCGGCGCCAGACGTTTAGGCAAGAGCGGATCCGCTCCCGAGCTTTGTCACGGATTTTCTCGACGGTGTGCGGATCCATGCGCAGGAGCACTCCGGCCTCTTCGGCGGTGTACCGCATCGTCTCGAGCCAGGCGGCCTGCTTTTCGACCATGGTGAAGGGCTCGAGCGCACTTCCCAGGATTTCCAGGTCAATTTCCGGCTCTGGCACAGGTTGCCCCTGAAAATCTTCGACGGCGGCCAGGACCCGCTGGCGGAGTTCTGCGACGAACCAGCGCTCCGGCGCAGGATCCAGGGATTGAAACAGGCTCGATTCCGGCCTGTCGAGCGCCACCAGCAGGCGACCGATCAGAGTGCCATCGGCCGCGCACTCTGGAAAATAGCGGGCGACCAGCTTTTGAATGACGGGTACGTACTGCGAAACGAAATAAGACCGGCCCTCGGGTCGCCCGGCCCGACAATCCCGCACCATGTCGTAACAGGTGTAGATCACTTCCGCTCGTATCGGCCCATGTACTGGGTCTCGGCCAGAACGTGGGTTTTCAGAGTGTGTTCAAGATTCTCCCGGGATGCCCCTGCCGGTAGACCCAGGGTTTCCATGTCCAAGGCGTACAACCGGAAAAAGTACCGGTGTGGGCCGTGCCCTTTCGGCGGGCAGGGTCCGCCATAGCCCAATTTGCCCCAGGAGTTCTTGCCGCTGAGATCCCCCCGACCCGCATTGTGGCCTTGCGCCAGACTGTGAGTGGTGGACCCGATGTCGTAGAGCAACCAATGATTCCAGGTTCCCACAGGGGCGTCCGGGTCGTCCAGGATCAACGCAAAGCTCCGGGTCTCCGGCGGTGCCTCAGTCCATTCCAGGGATGGCGATAGGTCGGCACCCTGACAGGTGTGCAGGTCGGGGATCCACCCGCCGTTAGGAAAAGCAGGGGAGAAGATTTGAAAGGCCATACAGGAGATCTACTCCAGCCGGCATGGTAGCGCACTTCACGCCGGTACGGCGGCTTCAGAGGGGCCGTGGCGTGAAAGCGAAAGGGCTTGCCACTCCGAGCAGCCAAGGAGTAAGCTCCGAAGGAGAGGCGAATCCCAATGAAGCGTCTTCTTCCGGTTTCTCTCTGCTGTTGTCTCCTGGCCGGCAGCACGATGATGGCACAACGGGGTGGTGGCAGTGTGCGCGGCGGCGCAGTCGTGGGTGGGGGGATACGAGGGGGATTCGGGGGTGGATTTCGCGGCGGGTTCGGATTCCGCGGGGGGTTCCCGAATGGATTCGGCTTCAATCGGGGCTTCCGGGGCTTTGGTTTCGGTTTTTATGGCGGCTATTGGCCGTATTATTACTACCCTTATCTCGGATGGGGCTATGCGGCCTACTGGCCTGATTATGGTTACCCCTCCTACTACAGCGATTACGGCGCTTACGACTACGGATATGGGGGTTATGCGGGTTACCGAACCGCACCCAACGTCACCGTGATCTATCCACCCCAAACGGCCACCCAGCCGCTTCCGGCCCCAGGTCCCCTTATCGTGCGGGAGTACGATCAATATGGGCAGCCGGCTCAACCGCCCCTTTACTTGGTAGCCTTCAAGGACCACACCATTCGGGCGGCGAGTTCGTATCGAGTGGATGGCATGACACTTCACTACGTGACCCCTCAGGGTGAGGAGCAGTCGGTGCCGCTCGACACCGTAGACCGAGACCTGAGCCTGCGATTGAATCGCGAGCGCCGAGTTCCCTTCCAACTCCCGCCGCAGTAGGCGGCTGGCTTCCGGCGCCGTTGGGGGCATCCACGGGTGTCGCGAGTGTGTTGCCCTTCTCATGAGCAAGTGACCTCTGGCTCCTTTGGGGCTCTTCCGTTGGGCCCGACGCAGGAGTTATAATTCTTGGCTACGGATGAGATTGCCATGAAACTCTTTGCTCTGAGTGTTGTCCTGTGTCTGATCGCGGGATCCGCGGTGGCCGATGATATGGATGATGCTCTGGCGGCTTTGAAGCAAGCCGAGCCGTCCAAGGATGCAGCCAAGATCAAACAACTCGCGGCTGCGCTCCACGCTGCGGCCTTGAAGCTCGAGGCTACACCGCCGGCCGACGTCGCCGACAAGGACGCGTACGACGCGCGAGCCAAGTATGCCAAGGAAGTCGACGGCTACAGCGAATATGCTTTGTTTGCTCTGGCGGTTCAGTCGCCTGGTCCCACGGCGCTCGACCTGATTGCGACCCTCGAAAAGCAAAATCCCAAAAGCCAATATCTGGAAGACCCCGGGATTTTGATGATTCAGGCCGACAATGCGTTGACCAGGAACCAATTGGATCGGGCTCTCGCATTCGCCAATCGCATGATCGCCAGTGCCAATCGGAAAGCGCCGCCGGAAGGTGTTTCGGCGGCCGATTGGGAAACGCGCCGGACTGCGGCTTTAGGCCGCGGCTATTGGATTGCTGGAGTCGTTCAAGGAGAGAAGAATTTATTCAAGGACGCGGATCGCAATCTCCGCGCGGCTCTTCCCCTGATTAAAGGGAACAACGCGATGATGGGTCCTGCCTTGTTCTACCTCGGTGTCGCCAACTACAACATCGGCAAGGCAACCTTGAACAAGGCAAAGATGCTCGAAGCTGCCAAGTTCAGTCAAGACTCGGCCGCGATTCAAGGGCCTTATCAGGATCGGGCCTACCGCAACGCCCTCAGCATCAAAACCGAAGCCGCTCAGATGCGTTAATCTTCGCACGCGGCAATGGCGGCGGGTGCCCCTAGTACGGACTACCGGGTATTTAACATTTCTCAGTGTTGAAATCCACTTTGCGTGTGGCATAGAATCGCCAAAACCACGCGTGAACATGGTACAGTGATTCACCGGTAGCGGGAGCACCGCCATGAAGGCCGTAGCCGTCAGCGCAGTATTGTTTGCTCGTATTCTTTCCGGGTACCAGAACCCAGAACAGATTCGCCAGATGGAAGCCTCGGGCGAGACCGAGGAGGCCCGCGCGGCGTTGCTCCGCGAGGTCCAGAGCCGCCCGGGCGACGTCGAGGCTTTGACCGCGTATGCGGAATTCCTGGACCGTTACGCAGACCCCTCCAGCCGCCAGGCCTACGCCACCGTGCTAGCCCGGCTCGAGCAGAGCGCGGACCTGGCTCGCGGCACCGTGGTCGCGCGGCGGATAGCGGCGCTCGATTTGCTCGCCGGAGATCGGGCTGCGGTGACGCGCGACCTGGAAACCTACCGCAATCTTTCGGGCAGGACGCTCGAGCTGGCTTCGGGTTCGGCTGCAGAGAACTGGCCCACGGCCCCGATTCCGGGGCCCTTGCGGTCGTTTGCCCGAATGGCGGCTATACCCGGGGACACGACGCCTGCAGAAATCCTGCCCGCCCTGACGCGTAACGTGGTCACCAACGGCTACCAGGCGTCTCGCGGCGGCGAAGAACTGGAGCAAACCGAATATCTCAAACTAGTGCACCGGTATTTATCGCAGGCGAGAGAGCTTGAACAACTGGCGGGTGAGAAGAAGACGATTGAAATCTCCTCCTGCGAGGCGTCGAACGCGGCGGATTTGCTGCGCATCCTCGGTTTCCGCATGCGGGGCGGCTGCGGCTCCGATGTGGTGCTTGAAACCGTCAACGAGCGGAGGGCGTTTGTGGCCACCGATTCGGGCTTCCCGATCAACGAGCTCGAACAGGCACTGCGCACCAACCGGCCGTTCACCTATGATTACCGCCCGACGGCTGTGCCGGTGCTTTTCGGTCCGGCTTATTGGTTGGGAACAAAAGAAAAGGAGAAGAATCTAGACATCGCGGGTTTTGTGGAATCTTTGATTTCCGATCCGTCCACCTGCCGGCTGTACCTTGGTTTTTCCAAGCTCGACCGGGAAACCGCCGACAGCCTGCGCAAGACCGGGTCGTTCACGCGTCTGCGTGCGTATGCGCACGTCCTGGACTTTTTCGGAGGGATGTTCGAAGTGCGGGGAGGCAAGGCCGTGGTGCCGGGCGGCCAGCGGTCGGCGGGCGCCTGGGCCGACTTGGTGGGAGCTTCGCCCGACCAAGGCGGGGCGTTCTTCGACAGACTCCTGGCCAAGGACGACGGCTGGCTGGCCAGTCTTTATGATGCTCTCGCGCGGATTCGCGGCCCGGTGCGGGATTACCTGGTAGAACCGGCGCATATGAAACGGTTCTACTCGGCGATCCGCGGTCGCGTCACCAGCCCCGGGCCGGCGCGGCCCGTCTTCCGCTCCAATGCCGATATGATGCTGCTGACCACGCGGCTGCGGCTGGATGCGGACGGCAAACCGCACGTCCCCGGCAGCCTGGATGTGTGGAAGAACCTTTTCGCCAACCATCCGCAGGGCAAATACGACGTGAAGCTGAGCAAGGCGGCCAACTCCTGGAAGGACCCAGACGACGTGCTCGAAGCCCTCTTCGCGCTCTGCCGCAAGACGGTCGAGAATGAGCCGCTCAAAATCTTCATGGCGCTGACCGACCTCGACCGGAATCGGCCCAAGCCGCTCGCCGCCTCGACGGTCGATCGGCTGGCGCGGTCTTTCCGTGCTTACGGGAGCCAGTATCCGATTTTCAGCGAGTCGCGTGATCTGAGCGACGCATCCATCCTGCAGTTTCTGGATACGGCGGAAGCCATCGCCAAGATCGGCCCCGCGGATCTTCGCGCCGACGTGGCCGGCACCTTCCAATCGCTGATCGGCTTGTGGCAGATTTTCGTCCGCCAACAGACGCTGCCCGGTAATCAAGCCGATGTCGTGTTCTCAGGCCTAGCCACTTCGTTTGCCCGAATCCGCAACGACGTGGATCTCTTTGATACCGGCCGCGCCGGCGTCAAGCTGCTGCTCGGTGCGATTCCACGCGGCCAAAGCACCGCTGGAACAAGCGAACCTCAAGAACACTTTATCGATCTGCTGGCGGGGGCATCCGCATCAGCCGGCCTCGAAGCGCGGGATCAGCTGGTGCAGGAACTCATGCGCATCCTCGAGGCGCAGCGGATCATCTCACTCGACACGTTGTTCCAACTGGCAGACCACTTGGAAAGCCTCTCGCGCAGCGAGAAGCTCAACACGGCCTTAGTGAACAGGCTCTCGGGCCGGATCTCGGAGATTCAACTCCCGCGAGCGGCGCTCTCGGATACTGAAAAGAACGCGATCTCGGTCGGATATTGGACCGAGAAGCACATCGAAGGGGAACGCAAACTCAATCTGCGGGCTGCCATCGAAAAGGCCGGCAATGACGCGGCAAAACTGAAAGAGGTCCGGGGACTGATGGCCCCGCTGCTGCGCGACACGCTGCTCGCCTACAACTACGCATACTACGCACCGCCGGGATCACAGGTGCTCTACACGAACCCCGTGTTCGTGCGCAGCCACGACTTCATCGGGCTTCAGGGCTCCAATCGGACATGGCGGCCGACCGAGATGGTGGGCAGCGGCTGGCCAACCAGCGCGGGAGGACGTTTGATGGGCTCGCTGGCAACTCTGCCGTATACATTGGCCGAAGCGGAGCAGAATTTCCTCATCCCCGCGCAGACTCAGGCTCTTATCTGGGGTGATTTGGTGCCGCAGATGATCCTCAGCGCCAAGATCCCGCGCTGGTGGAAGGTCACGCCTTCGCAACTCCATTGGGTGGGCCTGCACCTGCGTTACGGCCGCGGCCTGTTGGCGGAGGCGGCCTTCGATCCCGCGCTCAGAGGCGAGGTGCTCGAGGCGTTGGGACAATTGGCCGCGCCGGTGCGGACAAAAGACGTGGAGCAATTGCTGGAACTAGGCGACGCCCAGAACGCCGTGGAGCGCGTAACACCCTCCGAACTGTTTTTGCTGGCACGCGAAGTCACGACGCGACACCCGGATGAGACCTCGCCAGTGGGCTCCGAAATCCAGCGCCTGGCCCAGAACTCGCCACAGGAAGTCAATTATGAGGCCATTTCACGGGCTTTCGGCACTCCCAAGCCCACGCTCGCCAATTCCTATGAACCGGAGCTGTTGAACCTGCGGACCTTCCCGACCCTGATGGGTTACTCCAGCCGGATCATGGCGGAAAGCTGGGAGTCGAACACGCTCTATTGGGCCGCCCTGGCCGACGAGCTCGCGCTCGCGCCCGCCGAACTCAACGTGCGGATCCCGCAGTGGACCCAGCAACTGGTGGAGCACATCTTCGCTTCGCACCTGGAGGACTGGCCGGCTGTGCTGAAATCTCTGCGGCTGGTGGGCGACGACGTTCGGAGTAAGAGCCGCGCCGCGCGCGCTACGGACCCCAAGACCGCTGCATTGCTCGATTTTCCCAATCGGTAAATCCTCATGATCATCACGCGAAGAGAACTATTTGGCTTGGCCGCGGGCGGGGCACTCTTGCGCGCTCAGGATAGCGGCCAGCGGCCCGTGTTCCGGGTCAAGGTGGACATGGTGGTGCTGGCCTTCACGGTAACGGACAACCGCAACCACTACATCAACGGTCTTAAACCTTCGGATTTTAAGATTTACGAAGACGGCATTCTGCAAAAGCTCAACACCTTCGCCGAAGGCGGCAAACCGCCCGTAGGAGTCTTGCAGGATGGGCGGGTGCAGCCGCTCGTGGAAGGCAAGACCGAAGGCGGACCGGGACTGGATCGCCCCGACGCCTTCGTGGGCACCAACGTATTCATTCTGTTCGACACCAGCAACTTCATGTACCATGGCTTCGTTTACGCCGAAGACGCCATCGCTGACTTTGTGCGCGGGCTGGACCGCGCCGATTCGGTGGCGGTGTACACGTTCAGCCGGAACCTTTCGCGAGCCGCGAACCTCACGCGCGATCATAACGACGCGATTTCGGGGCTGCGCAAATCGGTGGCCGGCGACGATACCGCGCTCTACAACGGCTTGTTGTTGACGCTTCGCGATGCGGCCAAGGTGCCGGGCCGCAAAGTGGTGATCGTGTTCTCCAACGGCCCCGACAACGCGAGTATGGTGGCGCCCGACGACGTGCGCGCCGTGGCGGAAGACGAAGGGATTTCGATTTACACTATCTCGACCAACGAAGTGAATAAGGATCAGATCTCGAGCAGTGTCTTCAAGCGCATGGCGCAGCGGACCGGAGGAAAGGCCTATTGGGCCCGCACCTGGCAGAAACAGGTGGAGGCCTTTGAAGACATCCGCGAGGACCTGGGCAACTCCTACACCGTCACCTATTACCCCGCGCCGAACCCCAACGAGGGTTTCCGCAAGATCGCGGTCGAGCTCGTCAACGACCCCGGAAGGAAATATCGCGTCCATACCCGGCCGGGATACCGGCCGGGCCGCACGCTGTAGCGCCAGCGATCACAACCGGTTCCCCGCTAGACCATGGGGCTAAGATCCTCGATAAAATTTTTCAAATCCCCATCTCTTCGCTGGGACTCCATTACTAGTGGCGGCGCGGACCGTTTTTGAGTAACCATAGAGGATAGTACTCGGAGCACAATGCCTTTTGTCTTTGGATTTGCCCCGGTCCTGTTTGTTTTCCTGGGGGGCCAGATTTATTTTCTGCTGCGCGCGGGCGTGTGGGTAAATAGGCGGATCCGCTCACGCAGCGTGCGGCTCAGCCTCTCGATCGCCGCCTCGGCGCTTTATTGCTTGCTCTTCGCAGCCAACATCTGGTGGGCGGCCGACGGCCCGACTCCCACTCGCATGACCCTCCGAGACGCTTTGGTCAGGGCGCCCTTTCTGTGGTGGATCTTCAGCTCAACCGCCGGATTTTCGGTCGTCGTGTTCCTCTGGCTGATCCGCCTGGCGGCCCAGGCCGTCACTTGGAGTGCGCGCGGGCTCGCGGGTCAACACCCCACCGAAGACGCCCCCGCCTCTCCGGCACGCCGCCAGTGGCTGGAGCACGCTGCCACTGCTGCCGTCGCTGCTCCGTTTGTGGCCGGTGCGTACGGCTTGCTCTATGGCCGGTTGAACCTCGAAACCACTGAGCAGACGATTCATCTGGCACGTCTGCCTAAGGCGTTCGACGGCTTCCGCATCGTACAGCTCTCCGACATTCATATCGGCCCGTTCATGGACGAGGACCAGATTCGCAAGTTCGTGCGCATCGCCAATTCCCTCAAGCCCGACCTGATCGCCCTCACCGGCGACTTTCTCACCTTCGACCCCTCCCCGAAGCGCGTGGTGGTCAACGCGCTCTCCGGTCTCCGCGCCCCGTTCGGCGTCTTCGGGTGTCTCGGCAACCATGACGCATGGGCGCGGTCGGAGGATGCGCTCACCGAGCTCTTTGCCGATTGCGGAATTCGCATGCTGCGCCAGCAGCGAGTGGACCTCCGGATTTCCGGCGAACGGCTGAACTTGGCCGGCATCGATTACGCCAACTCCCACCATCTTTCCGCGGGTCCGGGTCACATGAATAGCCGGACATTGGAGGGGTTGAAACCGCTATTGGCGCCGGACACGGCCAATATCCTGCTCAGCCACAATCCGGAAACCTTCGATCGCGCGGCCGAGCTTGGCGTGGACCTCAGCCTGGCCGGACACACGCACGGCGGGCAGCTGGCTCTGGAATTCATCAGCCCCGAACTGGCGCCCAGTCGTCTGGTGACCCCCTATGTGGCCGGCTGGTTCCAGAGACCCGGTGGCCAACTCTATGTGAATCGCGGCATCGGCACGATCGCCGCGCCGATGCGCGTGGGCGCTCCACCGGAAATCACGGCGTTCGAACTCCGCAGAGAGGTCGAGCGCGTCAGGCCCGCGGAGCGGTCTCCAGAATCTCGCGGCTGACGCCGGAGAAGGTGGCGAAGTTCTGGTTGAACCGGCTGGCCAGGTCGCGCGCCGCATGGTCGTAGCCGTTCTTGTCAATCCACATACCGCGCGCGTCGAGAAAACTGGACGGCACGCCGGGGCAGGACTCCGGCACCTCGACGTGGAAGATTGGATGCGCCGTGGTTGGGATGTCTTTCAATTCGCCGGAAAGCGCCGCATTGAGCATCGCCCGCGTCAAGGCGAGTTTCATCCGGCTGCCCACGCCATACGGCCCTCCTACCCAGCCGGTATTCACCAGCCAGCACGAGGCGTCGTGCCTGCGGAGTTTCTCCCCCAGCAGTGAGGCGTAGGCGGCCGCGGGCCGCGGCAGGAACGGCGCTCCAAAACAGGCGCTGAAGGTGGCTTGAGGCTCTTTTCCCAACCCGCGTTCGGTGCCCGCCACCTTGGCCGTATACCCGCTCAGGAAATGGTACATGGCCTGCGCCGGACTCAGCCTGGAGATCGGCGGCAGTACGCCAAACGCGTCCGCCGTCAGTAACACGACGTTCGCCGGATGCCCGCCGACGCTGGGAATGAGCGCATTTTCGATGAAATCCAGCGGATAAGCCGCGCGAGTGTTCTCGGTGATCGACTCGGAATTAAAGTCCAGCTCGCGGGTCTCCGCTTCCAGAACCACGTTTTCCAAAACCGTGCCGAATCGGATCGCATTCCAAATCTGAGGCTCCTGCTCCTCGGACAGCCGGATGCACTTGGCGTAGCAGCCGCCTTCGAAATTAAAGACGCCGCGATCGCTCCACCCGTGCTCGTCATCACCAATCAGGCTGCGCCGAGGGTCCGCGGAGAGCGTCGTCTTGCCGGTTCCCGAAAGCCCAAAAAACAGGGCCACATCCCCGGCCGCACCTTGATTGGCCGAGCAATGCATGGGAAACACCCCCTGCTCGGGCAGCAGATAGTTCAGGATGGTGAAAGCCGACTTCTTCATTTCGCCGGCATAGCTGGTGCCGCAAATGAGGACCACTCGCTTCTTGAAATCCAGCACAATGCAGGTTTCCGAGTTGGTACCGTGCGCGGAGGGGCTGGCCTGAAATTCCGGTGCAAACAGAATCGTAAACTGTGGTTGGTGATTGGAAATCTCCCCCGAGCCGAGCCGGATGAACAGCTGCCTGGCAAACAGGGCATGCCAGGCGTACTGAGCGATCACACGAATGGGAAGTCCATGCTCCTCATCTGCGCCGACGCGGCAATCCTGGACATACACGTCACGACCTTGCCAAAAGTTCGATACCTCGGCGTAGAGTCGCTCGAAGTGAGCCTCAGACATGGGCTGGTTGACGGGGCCCCATTCAACGGTGTGGTCGGTGATCTCGTTTCTAACCAGAAACTTGTCTTTGGGCGAACGGCCGGTAAACTGCCCGGTCCGGACGACGAAGGCCCCGTTGGCGGCCAAGTGCCCCTCTCGCCGTTCAATGGCGTGCTCTAACAGTGCCGGTGTGTTCAAATTCCAAAAGGCAGTTTTGATATGGCGGATGCCGTGCTGCTCGAGACCCGAACTGTCGCGCGATCTCACACCCGCGGCCAGCTTCGCCTCTACTGTCATCTCTCTGAATGTCTCCTATCGTAAGATGGTCTCATGAAATGGCTGGCGGGGGCCGGAGCCCTCCTGTTAGGACTCTTCGCGGCGTTCCCGGTACACGCCCAAGTCATTGAGTTTGAATCAAATGGACTGAAGTACCAAACCCTGACCAAGAACGGGGTCACGGTGATGTACGCTCCTTTGGGCCCTCATATTCAAGGCTACGTCATTCTGCAATCGGCGATTTCCAATGGATCCGGGGGCCCTTATAACATCAAGCCGGAGAACTTCGTCTACGTCCGCGACGACGGCGAATCCATCCCGGCTTCCCCAGCTCCCGCCGTGATCAGCATGCTCATTCAAAAAGGCAACCGGAACGACGTCATCAAGCTGGTCAGCACCTACGAGATGGCATTCTATGGGATTTCCCGCATGCGCTCGACCAACGGCTACGAGCAACGCCGCCAAGCCGCGCTGGCCGAGACCTCCAGGCTGAAGGCCGCCGCCACGGCGTCGGCGTTGGCCCTGGTTCAGACCAGACTGGCAGCCGGAGAGTCCACAGACGGCGCCGTTTTCTTTCCCACCTCCGGCAAGCCGCTCGGCCCGGGACACTTGGAGGTTCGCACCAACACCGACACATTTGTATTCAACTCGGATTAGCGCACCCGGCTGGCCGGCGGCGCTTCCCGGCGCCTGGATTCGCAACCGGCCCCAGGGGTCACTCGAGCGGGTATCCGTGAATCAATTGGAACTCGCGGGACCAGCGCGTCTTGGTGAAGAAGTGGGCGACCACGTCCACCAGATGGTCGATCCCGATATTGGGGTTGGTCAAATCTTCGGTCGGTGCCTCGAACGACCAGTAAATTACCAGTGGCGTTCCGACTATGTTGTCGCGCGGCACGAATCCCCAATAGCGGCTGTCGGAGGAATTGTCGCGATTATCCCCCATTGCGAAAATATAGCCCGGGGGTACCACGACCTCTCCGTTCATGACGTGGTTTTCGAGCATATCCATGGCGCTGGCGGGTAAGGGTGAATTCGGCTGGCTGGGAAAATTGTCCCGGTAAGAATCGACATACGTGGTCTTGTGAACCACGTACGGCTCCTTGACCGCATGGCCGTTCAGAATCAGCTGCTTGTCGACCAGGCGGATATGGTCGCCGGGCACTCCGATGGCCCGCTTTACGTAGTCTTCCTTGATGTTGAGCGGATACCGAAAAACGATGATGTCGCCGCGATGCACGTCGCGATACGGCAAAAGGTATTCGGAGATCCGCCCTTGGGGGGAATAGATCAGCTTGTCGACAAGAACGTGATCGCCGATCAGCAGCGTGTCTTCCATCGACGCGCTGGGAATCACAAAGGCCTGGACCAGCGTCGTAGTGCCGAAAAGCAGCAGCACAATAGTAACGGTCCATTCCGCGATGAAGCCTCGACGCACGTCCTTTGTCAGCTCCACATAGCGACGGTAGACGCCATGCGTCTGGCTTGTCTCCTGAATTTCCACTGTAGCCTTTATTGTATCGGATGCGACGGGTGGCAAACGGCCCGGTCTGGTACAATCGCGCAAAGGGGGGTTTGCTTGTCGAGAGCCACTCAAGAATTACCCCGTACACTCGGCGCGTTGCGCCACAGTCCTTATTCCGAAGCGAAAATCGGTGACCGGTCCGTCAAGGACGAGCTACGAAACAACCTCATCTGTAAGATCCAGCGGGGCGAGACGCTGTTCCCTGGAATTCTCGGCTTTGAAGATACCGTGGTGCCGCAGGTGGTCAACGCCATCCTGTCGCGTCATAATTTCATCCTCTTGGGCCTGCGCGGGCAGGCGAAAACCCGGCTCATCCGGCAACTGACCGCGCTGCTGGATGAAATCACGCCTTACATCGACGGCTGCGAGATCCACGACCATCCGTACCATCCGATTTGCCGCCGCTGCCGCACGGTGGTGGCCGAGCAAGGAGACGAAACACCCATCTCCTGGCTTGCCCGCGACCATCGTTATGTGGAAAAACTGGCCACGCCCGATGTCACCATCGCCGACATGATCGGCGACATCGATCCCATTAAAGCCGCGCGCCGCGGACACGACATCTCCGACGAACTGACGGTGCACTACGGCCTGCTGCCGCGCGCCAACCGCGGCATCTTTGCCATCAACGAACTGCCCGACCTGGCCGGCAAGATTCAAGTGGGCCTGTTCAACATTATGCAGGAAGGCGACGTACAGATTAAGGGCTACCCGGTTCGCCTGCCGCTCGACTTGATG
>Ga0306921_10001170_pt1 | contig 25029 bp, 25 predicted proteins | sample sta12Cox44000080_FD_203760 | JGI IMG/M metagenome (GOLD analysis project Ga0306921, IMG submission 203760) | Lab enrichment of tropical soil microbial communities from Luquillo Experimental Forest, Puerto Rico - statoxic.12C.oxic.44.000.080 (v2)... | ecosystem: Environmental > Terrestrial >...
TCATACCGGGCCGTTTGCGGGGGTTTCACCAACACAAAAGAAGATAGCGGTCCGCGGAATCAGCCTTTATCGGCTCCGCGACGGAAAGATCACGGAGACACGCAATCTAGCTGATCTTCTCGCCCTGTTTACGCAGCTCGGCATGATCGAACAAAAGCAGAAGGCGGCGGCCTCTAGATAAAGCATCCACCCAGTCCAAACGCCTTCTTGCTTTGGGACTTGCTACGTTCATTTAGTTTCCCTTGCTCTTGTTCACTGGCGAAGCCTTCTGCAGTGTTGCCAGCAACGTCTTCGCGCTATCCGGCACGGGCACCACATTCTTGAACACGATGTCCGAAGCTTTGACTTCCTTGCCGTAGAGATTCTTGTTCGCGCCGTTGTCCGCACGAAGTGTGGAACCTTCCAGCGAAACTCCTGCAAACAATCCGCGCGATCGTGAGTAAGAGAGGATCTCGGCCCGCAACGTCACGTCGGTCTCTGCCGACGCTGCGCGCCCTACCGGGCCCGCCGCTGCCGAAGCGTCTGCCCCTAGCTTGACTTTGCTGCTCAATACGCTCTTTGCCGAACGTGGGCTCATCATCAGCAGAATAAAATCCGTCGCGTTGCCGCCCAACTGCAATCCAACGCTGCCACCTTCCAGCGCCATCATGGTAGGCGGCCCCCACTTTCCGTGAAATGTGCTTCCTCCGCGGCAAGTCATCAGCCCGCGGCCATAACTCCCTCCAATACCGATAGCAAATTTCACTACAGACGGAAGAATCACAACGCAATCCGCTTTATCCAAAACGCTCTGCGGAATGCCGTCCGGAGCATTCAGGATTTCCTTCATGACCGTCCCGGCATTTTCCACACGGTCCTTTTCCTTATCTTGAGCGAATGCGGATGAAACTAGGGCGAGCCCCAATCCAAAACCAAGCAATGTCTTTTTCACGGTGTCCCTCAGAGACTTTCTGTGCGCCTATACGTAGGGCGTCACGCAGAGAAGGCGGACTACTAGGCGGCAAATAGCATCCGGATGATACAGCTAGATCGAACGAAGTTCCACACAAGAGGCTACGCGGCCCGGAATCCGACCTCGATGTTGAAACTCCGAACCGGCCTCGCACACGAGAAGGTTTTTTGAGGAAAGAAACTGCAGCGGACGCAAGAAGCAACCATCCCTTGAATTTGTGCCATTTGCCAGGAACTGTACAAGCGTTCGCCCAGTCCGTGTTGGTCAAGTCCGGCCGCTTCGCGCTTCCCTAATCCGACTAAACGCGACTATTGATAAAGCGCCGAATGCCATCGTTTGAGCGAAGTGCACCCAGAACCAAGTATCGGCTCCAAATTGTGAAACCGGTACTCGACTCTTGTCGTTGGGCCACACGAAGGTTAGGAAAATCAAGTCGCCTGCTATGTGCACGGGAATTACCGGCAGGATGGATTGATTGACGTATGCCAGCGCGCCGAATGCCACGCCGACGAAAAAATAAAAGAACAACTTCGGCCATACCAGTCCTTGCGTTGCATGCGCCAGTGCAAAAATTACGGACGATAACGTGATCGCTATGCTTGGTGTGAAATTGGGTTCCAGTACCGACTGCAGATAGCCACGAACGGCACTTTCCTCAGTTATCGGAGCCAAGAGCGATGCACCGACGGTGATCGCTGCGACAAAAAGTGGTGAGGATGTGAAGTTGGTGGGGATGAGCGGATTCGGCTGAGTCGGGAAAAGTTGAAACAAGGTGATCCAAAGGCCGGCTAGAGCCACGACAGCCAACAAACCTGCGATCGCTGACCATCCATAGGCCCCCGGCGAAACAGGATTCGCTCGCAACAATGCTTGGCGTTTTGCGCTGGTTCGGCTCGGCCAACCCCAACCAGCAAGGTACCGCCAAAAAAGCCAGAGATACGCGAAGAGAACAAGCAGAGCCCAAGGAAAGGACGGTATGTTGCGGAAATTTAAATAAAGCAATCCGCCCCAAACGGCGCTGCTGAAGCCGATCAGGAATAATGCAAGCAAGCTGAAGCCCACGAAGACAGCGAGCTTTTTCGCTAGAGAATTCATCCTGGGAAGCCTAGACCTTCTGGAGAATGCCACGCCATGATCCAAGCGACCCTATCACAGAGTTCGCTTTTCGCGGCCAACGCCCGGTTGTCAGATTACCGGTTGGCCACACAGCCAACGCATACCTTCTTTAGTTCCGAGGCTAACTATAACAGCGATATTCCAGTCAATTTGGCGAGTGAGGTCAGGAGTTGATCCTGGAAGCGAGAGTCAGAAGCCTCTGCCGCTGGAGACTGCTGTTCACGGTGGTACCAGTAACCACCACTCACGTTGGCGGCGGGATCGGCGCTGACGGCAAGCCAACTTTGCGTGAGATATCCCTGGTCGAGATCATCCGTTGCTCCGGCACCGCCCATCTTGGTGGGTACCCAGCCCGGATCGACGGCATTGCTCAAAACATCCGGCCACAGGCGAGCGACAGCCAATGCGAGCGTCGTGACGTAGAACTTGCTTTCAGAATAAGCCTGAGTCTGATCCCAGTGCCGCTCGACCCAATCGATGTCGTGAAGCATAGGACGACCGCCGCGATGCATCCCGCTGCTGAGATAAACCAACCGATCAGGACGTTCGATGAGTGCCGTGAGCAAGTAGGGCGCTAAGGTGTTCACCGCGAGAGTTTTCGCGTGACCCTCGGGTGTCGCACTCCGGCCGGGTACACGATAAATGCCTGCGTTGTGGATGACGGCATCCATTCGCCCAATCGCATTGACCTGTTCCGCGAGCTGACGCGTATCGACAGAATTGCTAAGGTCTCCAAGCACGATGCCTAGCGATTTCCTAGCCAAATCCGCGACGGCACTGGCGCGATCGCGCGAGCGGGCGTGTAGAACAACTTCATGGCCGCCCTCGATGAGGGCTCGAGCCGCGGCATAGCCGAGCCCATCCGTGCAGCCAGTGATGAAGACACGACTCATGCCCTGTCCTTACGATTCTGAACTTCTCGCCCAAGAACATTTTAGGTGATGATCAACCCTGCTTTGTAACAACCCCGCTTCCGCGTAATCGCTGCAGGCGAGGAGCCAAGTATAATCCCTGCCATGCGACAACAAGACCTCATCAGACTCTGGGACGAACACACAGCGGACGAATTCGTCATTCGCGATGCCGAAGCCACGCTGGCCACCATGACCGACGACGCTTACGTGAACCACATCCCTGTCATGACGGGCGGCAGTGGCAAGGCCGCCCTGCTCCGCTTCTATTCCACACACTTCATACCTGTCATGCCGCCGGACACAACGCTCACTCCCGTCTCCCGCACCGTTGGGGAAGATCAGCTCGTGGACGAAATCATCTTCTCCTTCACGCACACGCAGGAAATGCCCTGGATGTTACCCAGTGTTCCGCCCACCAACCGCCGCGTCGAAGTGGCTCTGGTCGCCATTGTTCGCTTCCGTGGCGGCAAGCTCGCCCACGAACACATCTATTGGGACCAGGCTTCCGTCTTGAAACAGATAGGGCTGTTGAACGATCCCTCGTTGCCAGTCGTTGGAGCCGAAAGTGCCCGCAAGGTCCTCGACCCAAAATTCGAACCGCAAACCTAGATAGAATGCAGTTCGGCCCGACTGCGTCACCGCCTGGTGAGGCGGAAAACCGCCTACTTGGTTCCTAGTACCAAAGTTACCGAGAACGCGTTCCCAGGAGTGGATCTTCGGTATTGCGTGGGCGAAGGCCTGCAATTCTCAGGACCACATGCAAACCGTGCTAAACTTCGCTCAGTGTGATGCCTCCGGTGTCAACCCACACCTCCCCAATTCTCCGTTTCAGTATCTTCGAGGTGAATCTGCAAACCGGCGAGCTCCGCCGGAAAGGACAGAAAGTAAAGCTGCAGGATCAGCCCTTTCAAGTACTGGCCGCGCTTATGGAGCGTCCTGGAGAAGTGGTCACGCGAGAGGAATTACGCAGCAAGCTCTGGCCAGCCGATACGTTCGTCGATTTCGACCATAGTCTCAATGCTGCGATCAAAAGACTCCGTGATGCATTGGGCGAGTCCGCCGACGCGCCCCTGTTCATCGAGACAATGGCTCGGCGTGGATATCGCTTCATCGGCAATGTTGAGGCAGCCGTCCCTATCTCGTCCCGTCCGAGACACTGGCGGTGGCTATTCACTCGGAGGGCTGCTGCCTTAGGCGCAATAGCGGCTTGTGCGCTGGCGCTGTCTTTTGTCTATTACAGCCTTTCATCTAGCTCGAAGGCACGTCGCCCGGCTGCAGCCCCGGAGGTGATCTCCGTCGTTACCAATGTCGGCGAAAAATATACGCCAAGCGTTTCTCCCGATGGCCAGCACTTAGCGTTCGCCTGGAACGGTGGCTCCGGCCCTGCCTTCAGCATCTATGTGAAGCTTGTCGGCACGGAGGATTTGCTGCGACTCACGAAGCGGGAATCGTCAATCGACTTCAATCCGGTGTGGTCGCCCGATGGCCGCTATATCGCATTCTGTCGCATCCTGGCAGGCGAAACGGGCATTTACATTATTCCAGCATTGGGTGGCACCGAGCGCAGAGTGCGGGAGACCTACTGGCAAGAAAACGAGTTTTACCAGATTTTTTGGTTTTTTGGGCGGCTTTCTTGGTCGCTCGATGGTAGGTACCTTGCATATTCCGACCACGCAAAATCGGACGAATCGACTACCTCCATATTTCTGCTTTCTCTTGATTCGTCCGATATGCGAAGGCTCACTTTTCCGAGAACTTCAATCGGTGACTACAACCCGACCTTTTCACCCGATGGGCAAACATTGGCCTGGAACCGAACGTCGCAGGACGGCACTTCAATCTACACGATGGTGCTCTCGGGAGGAGATGAGCAACGTCTGATCGTGGGCCAGCAATTCGGCTGGGGGCTGGCGTGGACGTCCGACGGACGCGACATTGTTTTCGGAAAGGCCGGCTGGCTCGCAAATTCCGCCTGGCTCTGGAAGATTTCGCGTAACGGAGGTGAGCCAGAACGGCTGCAGTTCGGGCAGGAGGGCGTTCAACCTTCGATTCGAGGGAACCGGCTGGTCTATGCACGACAGATGGAGAATATCAACATTTGGAGAAGGACACTCAATTCCTCGGACCATCCCTCCGAAATGTTCATCTATTCGACGAGGATGGAAAGCGGTCCCCAGTTTTCGCCTGACGGGAAGATGGTCGCGTTCGAGTCGACGCGAAGCGGCAACTATGAGATCTGGATGTGCCGGAGCGACGGGACCGGCTTGGTTCAAGTGACCCACTTCAATTCCATGACGGGAACTCCACGTTGGTCACCGGACGGACGGCAGATTGCCTTCGATTCTCGCGCGCCGGGCAATGCATCGATTTTCGTCATCGATGCTCAAGGAGGCTCGCCTCGCAGGGTGACGACCGAAGCATCGAGCGCGCTCGTGCCCAGTTGGTCGCAAGATGGAGGCTGGATCTATTTCGCGTCTGATCGCACCGGCAGAAATGAAGTGTGGAAGATCCCCTTGGCAGGTGGATCGTCCGTGCAGGTCACGCACCATGGCGGATTCGCGGCATTCGAATCGCCGGATGGAAAATTCCTCTATTACGCAAAAGGAGCGAGCATTCCCGGGATATGGCGGATTCCGACCAGCGGCGGCGAAGAGATCGAGATCGTTAGCTCTCTGGACGCAGGCCACTGGGGCTATTGGGCACCGGTCGAGAACGGCATCTATTACCTCGATACCAAAGCGAAACCGGCAATTCTTTTCTTCAACGCCAACACGCGCCGCACCACGCGAGTCTTTGATCTGGAGAACCGCCCGGCCACGCAAGCGCCGGGATTAACGATCTCTCCGGACAAAAAGACGATCCTCTACACGCAGCTGGATGCGTTGAGCCGGGAGATCATGCTTGTGGAGAACTTCCGGTGAACTGAACCTGTCAGTGCTCGGTAAGCCGGATAATCGGAAGCTGGCCGTCAATGTCCGGCAAACCCTTAATCGGGACCTGAGGGAACTGGAACAGGCGGCGGGATTGACTCGCCGGTGATTTTCATTTTCCATCTGCGATGCAGAAAAATGATGGCTCCCAAGGGAATCGAGACCTGAAGAAGAGAGAAGTCAGGTGCTGGTAGGCATGGAGGCTACGGGATATTCACGCTGGTTCGAGCGACTGCTTGCAGAATTAGGTTTCGAGCTGTGGATCGGCGATCCCGCGCAGATCAAGGCCAAGCGAGTGAAGAAGCAGAAGTACGACCGCGAGGATGCCCGACTCCAACTCAGGCTGATGCGAGAAAATAACTTCCCGCAAATCTGGGTACCCAGTCCGGAGAATCGGGATCTGCGGCAACTACTGTGGCACCGGCATCGGCTGGTGCAGATGCACACACGGATCATGAATCAGCTGCAAGCGCTAGCCATGAACGAAGGCAAACGCATGAAAAAGAAGCTGTGGAACGAACAAGGACGAGCGGTGCTAGAAAAGCTGTCACTCGGTCCCTGGGCCAGCCGGCGTCGGCAAGAGTTGTTGGAGCTGCTGGACAGGATGAATCCGAAGATCGAGGAGTTAACCACAGCTGCCGAGCGAGAAGCGAAGAAGCGACCCGACGTGTTGCGGCTGATGACCCATCCTGGTGTGGGCCCCGCTCACCGCACTGGCCTACGTGTTGATCATCGGAACTCCGGAGCGGTTTCCTCGCGGCAAGCAGACCGGCACGTACGTGGGGATGATTCCGTGTGAGGACTCCAGTGCCGGCAAGCAGCGGCTGGGACACATCAGCAAGCAGGGTAATGCTTTGCTGCGCTTCTTGCTGGTCGAGGCGGCCCAGGCGGCGGCGCGAATCCATCCGGACTGGAGACGTCGCTACATTCACCTGGCGATGCGTCGACACAAGAGCATTGCCAAGGTAGCGATGGGACGCCGGATGGCGATTCAGTTGTATTGGATGTGGCGGAATGGCTGCGAGTATTCGCAGTCCGGTAAGCGCGGTTCGTACGCGGGACAGCTCGGAACCGTCCATGGTGGGAAGTAGAACACCGTCCACTTGATGGGGCATCCCGCTCCCTACAAAAGGGAGTCCGAAGAAGTAATCATGGTCGAAGTAGGGATCGAAGAGATGGTTGGGTCGGACTGAAGCCGACCGAGAGATTACGAGCGAGCCGTGGTCGTCGATGCAGAAGGCAAGAGCACCTAACAAGACCACTCGCGGGAGTGAAGGGAGAAGCCTGCTCAAAAGTGCTTGACGGGGTCGACATTGTTAGAGATGGACGGTAATGGCCCGGGACCGAGCGCAGCGAAATCGCGACGCGGTTCCACAAATTGATCATGGCCACGGCCAGCGTGAGATCCACAATTTCCTTTTCGCTGAAATGTTTCTTTACCTCGGCGAAAACTTCATCGGGCATGTGCGTCTCGGACACGTTGGTGGCCGCTTCGGTCCAAGCCAGGGCGGCGCGTTCACGGTCGTTGAAGAAGGGCGTTTCGCGCCAGGCATTCAAGGTATACAGCCGCTGCTCGCTTTCACCTTCCGCGCGCGCGTCAATCGAGTGCATGTCCAGGCAAAAGGCGCAACCGTTGATCTGGGAGGCGCGCATCTTGATCAGAAGCAGCAGTTTGAGATCGAGGCCGCTGTGCGAGAGATAGTTCTCGATGTCGTAGAGCGACTTCAGCGGTTCCTGGCCGTATTTTCTGTAGTCAATCCGAGGTTGCATCTTGGTGGTACTTTTCCATGGAACTTTGGCCGGGGCTACACAGATAGATGAAGCAAGGAGTCGGTCGTTATATCGCGAATTCCGCGCGGAGAAATACTGAACGCGGCCCTAATCCACGATGGCCTGGTAGGCGAGCGCGTGTACCTGGCTATCCAGATTGAGCCCGCCGGTTGGATGGAGTTGCCCCATGAAAATGACAATCATGTCTTCCTTAGGATCGATGGAGAACTACGTGTAAAAGAAACCGCCCCAGCCATAGGATCCGGGCGAGCCCAGTTCTTTGAGCGGCGTTTTCACGCCCTCGAGGCCAAAGCCGATACCGAAGGCCTGGTCATCGCTGATGCGGCCGAGCTGATCGTGCGTCATCAATTCCACGGTCTTGCGGCTGATCAGCCGCACCTCAGCCCATTTTCCTCCCTGCAGCATCATCTGGCAAAAGCGGAAGTAGTCGGCCGCGGTCGCACTGAGCCCGGCACCGCCGGCGAACAGCTTTTTCGGGCCCCGGTAGGGATAGTCGGCGGAGTAACTGAAACTGCCGTCGACAATCGGCGTATCTGGAAAACGTTCTAGTCCCTTGCCATCGTAATAGGTGTAGGCGACCGCCAGCCGGCCGACTCTATCCTCGGGCAGGTAGAAATAAGTGTCCTTCATGCCGAGCGGCAAGAAGATGCGCTTTTGAAAAAACTGATCGAGGGGCATGCCGGAGGTGACTTCGACCAGCCGGCCCAGCACATCGATACCGAGGCTATACTCCCACCGCGTGCCGGGACTGAAAAGAAGCGGCAGCGAGGCCAGCCGCTTCACGCTGTCGGCGATCGTGCCGTCGTAGGGCAGCAAGCCGCTCGCAACGTGGGCGGCCTTGTACTGCTCGCCCAGAGTTTCGTTCCAGTCGTAGGTCAGGCCGGAAGTGTGCGTAAGCAAGTCCTTGATGGTGATTTCCCGTGCGGCCGGAATCGTATAGGGATCGCGGCCGCCGGCCGGCTTTACGAAAACTTTGGGGTTCTTGAATTCGGGAAGGTATTTCGAAACCGGATCCTCCAGCTGGAACTTGCCCTCTTCATAGAGCATCATGACGGCCAGGCTGGTAATAGGCTTGGTCATGGAGCAGATGCGGAAAATGGCGTCGGTGCGCATCGGCTTGTTGGCTTCGCGGTCCAGCGAGCCCTGCGATTTGAAATAGACAACCTTGCCGTGACGCGCCACCAGCGTAACCGCGCCGGCGATGCGCTGGTCGTCGATGGTTTGCTGGATCTTCGTCGTGATGCGCTCCAGTCGTTCGGAGGAAAGCCCCACGGACTCGGGCTTTGCCGTGGTCAGCTCTTGCGCCGCCGCAGCGGCTGCAACCAGCGACACCGCGAGCAACAGAAGCAATAGGAATCGTTCTGCAGGTATCGAGAACCTTCTTTTTTGCATCCGAACCTCACCCTAGCGCGTGGCGACGCGCGAGGGGTCAAATTCTATAACGGGAGCCGGCGGCGAAAGCAAATTCGCGAATCGTGCTAGATTGCTCGGAGTGAGCCGGAGGTGCCCATGTCCATTCGACCCGTAAAACGCTTGATCAAGTCCAAACCGACCATGGAGGGTGCCGGCGTACACTTGCGGCGCGCGTTCGGTTTCGGCAACACGGCGGATTTCGATCCCTTTCTGCTGCTCGACGATTTTCGCAACGACGTGCCGGAAGACTACTTGAAAGGCTTTCCGTGGCATCCGCACCGCGGCATCGAAACGATTACCTACGTGCTGGCTGGAACGGTGGAGCATGGCGACAGCATCGGCAATCACGGCGCCATCACTCCCGGCGATGTGCAATGGATGACCGCCGGCAGCGGCATTATCCATCAGGAAATGCCCAAGGGGGACGCGGCGGGCCGCATGCACGGCTTTCAATTGTGGGCTAACTTACCGTCGGCATTGAAGATGACGCCGCCGCGCTATCAGGAAGTGAAGTCGAACGACATTCCGCAAATCACCGACGATGACGGGACGCACGTGCGCCTGATCTGCGGCACCTTCTGGGGCAAACGAGGGCCGGTCGATGGAATCGCCGCTGATCCGGTCTATCTTGACGTTTCTGTCGCACCCGGTCGCCGGAAGGCGTTGCCGGTGAGCACCACGCGCCATGCCTTTGCTTATGTTTTTGCTGGCTCGGGGAAATTTTGCAATGCATCGGACCCGCTGGCGGTACCGACCGAACCGGTCGGATGGGCGGATGTATCGCCGCCATTAGAGGCGGACAACCGCTCGCTGGTGCTGTTCGATACTGGCGATGAAGTTGTCGTGCTGGCGGGTGCGGAAGGCATCCGCTTTCTGCTGGTGTCGGGCAAACCGCTCGAAGAGCCGGTCGCATGGTACGGTCCGATTGTCATGAACACACAAGAGCAACTGCAGCAAGCTTTCCGTGAACTTGAAAAGGGTACCTTTCTCGCGAATCGCAAATAGCGCTTGCGAGGGGCGTGACAAGTGCGACTACAGCTTTAGCGAGCGCAAGCGCAGCGCATTGCCGATTACCGAGACCGAACTGAAGCTCATCGCGGCGCTGGCAATCATCGGGCTCAGCAGCCAGCCGGCAAACGGATAGAGCACGCCGGCAGCGATTGGAATCCCTATCACGTTGTAGAGAAATGCGAAGAGCAGATTCTGCTTGATATTCTTGACCGTCGCGCGGCCGAGATTGCGCGCGCGCAGAATCCCGCGCAGGTCCCCTTTCAGCAAAGTGATGCCCGCGCTTTCTATGGCCACGTCGGCGCCGGTGCTCATGGCGATGCCGACGTCAGCGGCCGCCAGCGCGGGAGCATCGTTCACGCCATCGCCGGCCATGGCGACGATGCGTCGAGCCTGTTTGTAGAGCGTGACCACTTCAGCTTTTTGCGCCGGCGAAATTTCCTCGCGGAGTTCCTCTAGCGGCAGGGCCTTGGCCAGAAATTCTGCCGAGCCCCGGCGGTCACCGGTGAGCAGCACCAGGCGCACGCCGTCAGCGCGAAGGGCGGAAGCCAGTTCCGGCGTGCCCTCTTTCATGCGATCGACAAGGGTAATGGCGCCAGTAAACCGGCCGTCGACCGCGACAAGAACGGTAGAGACCGCGGCGCCACGATCGTCGCGGGCGTCCAGGCTGAGGCGCGGAGTTTCGTCCGGAATTCCTTCCGCGCTGCTTTCGCGAAGAAAGGCCCTGGTTCCGACCAGCACTCGTCGGCCGTCCACATCGCCTTCTACGCCGCCGCCAAAAGCAGCTTTGAAATTCGACACCTGCGCCAATCGGACGTTTCGATCGCGCGCGCCGTTAACGATAGCTCGTGCCAGCGGATGCTCGCTGGCCTGTTCGAGGCTGGCGGCCAGTCGTAGCAGCTCGTCCTCGGAAAAACTAGAACCCTTCACCGCCGCAACGGGACCGAGGACCGGCTTGCCCTCGGTAAACGTCCCGGTCTTATCCACGACGAGCGTATCGACCATGGCCAGCTTTTCGAGCGCTTCGGCGTTACGCACCAGGACGCCCGCATGCGCGCCCTTGCCCACGGCAACCATGACCGACATCGGCGTAGCCAGGCCCAGGGCACAGGGGCAGGCGATGATCAACACGGCGACCGCGTTCACCAGGGCATGCGCGAGCCTCGGCTGCGGGCCTAAGAGCGCCCACACGATGAAGGTGATGACGGCTACCGCGACCACGGCTGGGACAAAGATGGCCGCGACCCGGTCGGCCTGCCGCTGCATGGGAGCTCGACTGCGCTGGGCTTCGCTCACCAGCTTTACGATCTGCGCCAGTGTGGTTTCGCTCCCGACACGTTCCGCGCGCATCACAAAGCTACCGCTCGTGTTTAGAGTACCGCCGGTCAGTTTGTCCCCGGCCCCCTTCTCCACCGGCGCGGGCTCACCCGTGACCATGGATTCATCCACCGCGCTCGCGCCTTCGAGCAGAACGCCGTCCACCGGGACGCGCTCGCCGGGACGTACTCGCAGCCTTTCGCCGGGTTGGACGCGATCGAGCTCCACATCCTTTTCTTGCAAAGAATCGTCGAGGGCATGCGCGATCAGCGGCGTCAAGTCGAGCAGCGCGCGAATCGCAGAAGAAGTCTTTCGGCGTGCCCGCAGCTCGAGCACCTGGCCGAGCAGCACCAGCGCGGTGATCACGGCGGCGGCTTCAAAGTAAACGGGAACGGAACCATCCCCTGCCCGGAACGATTCCGGGAACACGCGGGGAAAAACCGTGGCCACCACGCTGTCGAGAAATGCGGCACCGGTTCCCAATCCGATGAGGGTGAACATGTTCGGACTTCGATTTGCCAGCGAAGCCGCGAAGCGTTCGAAAAACGGCCAGCCGCCCCACAAGACAACGGGCGCCGACAAGGCGAATTCGATCCAATTCCGGGCCGATCCCGAGAGGCGTAGGCCCAAAGGTTCGCCAGCCATGTCCAGCAGCATGATCAGCGCGCTCAAGACCACGCTGACCCAAAACCGGTTGCGCATCGAAAGGTACTCGGGATCGGCCGACTGCTCTTCGGCTGTGGCGGCCACGTCCATCGGTTCGAGCGCCATCCCGCACTTCGGACAAGAGCCGGGGCCGTAGCGGATCACCTCGGGATGCATCGGGCAGGTGTAGCGGACCTTGCTCTCCGTCTTCCCAGGAGCGGACGGAGTTTCCGGCATGGCTGCCGGTTGATGAATGGGAAAAGGCGCGGCTTGAGGTGTGCCGGATGCCGCGCGCCCTAAATACTGGTCGGGATGGGCAGAAAACCTTTGCGCGCAGCCGGTGGCGCAAAAGTAGTAGGTCTTGCCGGCATGCTCGACCTGAGCGGCCGCCTTCGCCCTGTGAACTGTCATTCCGCAGACTGGATCGCGTTCCATGAATCCTCGTACTTTCCCGTGACCGCGGGCCTTAGCGCAAGTGCGTGTAAATCAAACCCAGGAGCTCGTCGTACATGGCATCGGCCTCGGCCTTTTTCGCCGAGCGCAGGACCCTGGCGGCGCAATGGTGGAGGTGATTCTTCATCAGATTGCGGGCCACGCCGCGAAGAGCTTCCTGTGCCGCAGCAATCTGCGCGATGATGTCCGCGCAGTAGCGATCTTCTTCAACCATCTTTTGCAGGCCGCGAATCTGGCCTTCTATGCGGCGCAGGCGCTTCTGATTGCTTTGCTTGAGCGCCGGATCAACGGCCAGGGCCTTGTGCCCCGGACCGACCTGGCAGGCACATTGTGCGCCGTTAGAGCCCGATTTGCCCGTGCGGTTGGCTTGAGCCCTCATCGCCAATATACCCCCTAGGGGTATTTATACCGCTCTCCCCTATCCCTGGTCAAGCCGGCCCCTTCGCGGTTCGCAGGCGCCTGGACGGGCCTGCTATACTCTGCTGCATGACACTTCTCGAAATCCGTTATGCCCTGCAGTCGCCGCTTAACGCCGAGCAACTGCGCAGCTTGAGCGAGTTCGCAAACACCTACGGTCTGCGCAAGTTCAAGTTCAACGACAGCAGGACGGAATTGTCCTTCGAATATGACGCGTCGCGCCTGCGCGAAACCCAGGTGGCGCATGCGCTGGGGCTCGCCAAAATTGCGGTGGTCAAGAAGCTGAATTAAGGACGCAGGCGGAATCGCTGCTGCATTCCCTCGCTGTTTTCTTCGCAGGCGGTCCCGCGGACGCCGAGCGCGCACGTTGCCCTCTTTGATCGTCAATCGCAAATACTCGAAATACGGAGAATTCATCGACTAAGCGCACCGGGGCGTGAATGAACTTCCCGTCCTTCCCCACGGTCAGCTCCAGCGACGGCAGGCGCAGCCTGCAACGCCCCGTTGTAGGCGGTGGCGAACCGCCTATCGTCCCAAACGTCCTTCGCCTGGCTGTCTTTCAGGTCGCGCGCCACAATTCCCAGCAGATTAGCAATCTCCTGCTTGCTGCTCCTATGGGCGACGAGCCAGCCGTTCTTGGCCCAATCGGCAAAACTCACGCCGCAAGAATTTTCCCGGATCTTGGGAAGAGTCGGGAATCGGAGCGGCCAGCAATTTCGCAGAAACCACGCCATTATAAGGAACCTACCCTGCGACCGTCGGACTCTGGCTAGAGCAGGACAGCGCCCAGACGAGCGCTTGGAACTGGCGTAGGGTCTACTTGGGAAGGGTGCCCGGATCGCGGATCGGACCGACCTAGTCCTATTACTTAAGTAACAAAAAATTTTTAGCCGCGCGCACCATCGGTTTTTCTTCACGCCGGCATAACAATCCTGGCATGGGTATCGCTCGCTCGTCGCACCGCCGATTCTCTCTCTGGCGCTCTGCGCTGCTGACCGCTTCGGCGCTGCTTCTTGCCGCCAGTGCGCTCCCCGATACGCCGGGCAGTCTGCGGGGCGGCATTCACGCGTCCGCTTGTGCCTGCAAGTGCAACGAGGGCAGGACGCGCGCGGGCTGCTCGAAACTGTGTGATTCCGCAAAACGCACCGCGCGTTGGGGCGCAAACAGTTGCGCTAAACCAAGATTCAGGAAGCCTACCGACAGCCATGGCGCCGGGCCGCGCCTTCCCCACCCTCCCCGGGCCGAACGCGCCAGCCTCTAGGCGTGTTCATCGGCCGGCCGTTACATCGGACAAAATCTCTCTGGAATTCGGTTCGTCGCCCGGCAGCAGAGAAGCCATAAGCTCTGGAATCTCGAAGACCGCGCGGTTCTCTATTGCCGCCACGTTGCGCTTCATCTGCTGCAGCTTTTGCGGTTCGAGAAACGATTTCACCGCACCCACCACGTCCGTTTTGAAACTCCGTATCACCACACCGACCCGTTTCTCGATTACCCATTCCGTGTTGTAGCGCTCCTGAGGCAGCGTGCTCGAATTGCATTCAACCAATACCGGCAAGCCGGAAATCATGGCTTCGGCGATGCTTCCCGGCCCGGGTTTCCCGATCAGAAAATCGGCGGCATGCATGAGCCGGTTCACCTCGCGGGTAAATCCGACTACATGCACGGTAAGGTTCCAGTTTCGGGCGCGCAACCTGTCCGCCAGCCTGGCGTTTTTTCCGCACACGCAGATCATCTGCAGGGGCAGACCGGCGGCGCTAAGCTGTTCGACGATCTCGTAAATCACGTCGGAGCCGTAGCCACCGAAGAGCACGATGGCGGTGGGCCGCGGAAAATCGAGACCCAACTGCTCGCGTATGGCTGCGCACGACTCTTTCTGTGCGGCATAGAACTCCGGTCGGAGGATCATCCCGGAGGCGCGGAAGAGGTTCCGCGACTCCTTGCCGAATTGAAGCGCCTGTTCCGCGGCCCGCTCGGAGCCTGCGACCACGATCTGCTCCGCGATCGGCTCGATCCAGAAGTGCGGCGGGAAATCCGCCATGTCGGTAATGAGGGTGACGAAGGGCCGTCCGGGGTACACCGAGGTCCAACTTTCGGCAATTTCGCGATTGAAATGCGGAATCACCGAGATCAGCAGATCCGCCGGATTCCGCCGCCAGTAGTTGGCGAGCAGCTTGACCATCGGCCGGTGAAAAATTCGTATGGTCAGTTGCAGCACCCGCAGAAGATATTCGCTTCCCCAGGTCCAGCCCCTGCGCAACAGGATGTTGTACTGCTCCTCGATACGAATGCCGGTAAGGCGGCGGAGAACGTCCAAATGGTCGGTCAGTTCCTGAAACTGGACCAGATTCAGGTCCCAGGGGCGTCCCTGTTGTTCGGAGACCGTTTTCAGCGCAACGGCAGCGTTCCGGTGACCACCCCCCGCATCATGAAAAAGTACATGGACCTTCTTTCGGGCGGACATGACAGGAGTGTTACACAGAAATGTCTCTACCGCGCAAGAGCACGGTCCATGCCATGTGGATAACTCAGAAAGTCATTTGTGTTCAATGAGTTCCAAGAGCACATTCACTCAGATTTTTCTACCTCTTCATGGTCTGTTCATATCTGTAGGCGAAAATCAAACCCATGCGATGCGACCTGCATGTCCACTCGACAGCTTCCGGCATGTGTGACACTCCCCTGCTCAACCTGGTGTGCAGGGAGTCCTATAACCAGCCCGATGAGGTCTATGCCCGCTGCAAGCAGCTTGGCATGTCGATCGTAACCCTGACCGATCACGACTCGATTAGCGCAACCGAAAGCCTGCGGCGCTATCCGGACTTTTTTGTAAGCGAGGAAGTTACCTGCCGGATGCCCAGCGGAACGCTGGTGCATATTGGCGTTTACAACTTGTCGGACCGCGACCATGTGGAGATTCAGAATCGCCGCAACAACTTTGTTTCGCTGTTGATGTATCTAACCGAACAGAAGCTGTTTTTCAGTGTCAATCACATGTTTTCAGGGCTCACTGGCAAGCGCGACGCTGAGGACTTTCACTGGTTCGCTTCCTACGCTCCCGCATTTGAAGTACGCAACGGACAGATGTGGCGGTGCGCCAATCGCCAGGCACAGCGGCTTGCCAAGCGCTTGGACAAGATCGGCATCGGCGGCAGCGACTCGCATACCATCGCCGGCGTCGGGCTCACCTACACCGAAGTGAAGGGCGTCCGTACGGTAAGCGACTTCTTCGCCGGGCTACGCGCGCGACGCGGCCGCGTAAAGGGTTCCGAGGGAACCTATTCGAAGCTGACGGCCGACATCTACCGGATTGGCGCGGCCATGTTCCAGGAGAAGCCGGCCACCCTGGCGATGCTGCCCTTGTCGGTCTTGGTACCGGCGTTTACCGCAGCGCACTGGGTGAACGAAGTATGGTTTTGCAAGAAATGGCAGCGGCACTTTGCGAACGGCGGGGCGCCGCGCATGTTGTGGGATCTGAGCGCGGGCGCGGAGCGCGTGTAGGGTCGTAGAAGCGGCGCTGCCTGCCAAAGCCACGGATTTAGCGGGAAGACGGAGAAGGCCATGACCGTCGCACGGCAAGTCTGGGGATTCATCGAACGCCGCGACCATCGCGTGATGCGGCGGATGAACCGCTGGCGCGCTCCGCGCTGGATCCGCTACTGGATGCTGGCAGCAACGCGGATGGGCGATGGCTGGCTCTGGTATTCGCTGGGTTTTGCGCTGCTGGCGGTTGGCGGTTCGCAAAAGTTTGCGGCCGTGGGCGCGGCGGGCAGCGCCGCGCTCGTCGGTGTCGGCGTATTCAAGGTTCTCAAGCGGCTGAGCCAGCGCCCGCGGCCGTGCCAGATCGAACCGCATTGCTGGTCGAGAGTATTGCCCCCGGATAGGTTCTCGTTCCCTTCCGGCCACACCATGACGGCCTTTTCCATCGCGCTGGTGCTCAGCTATTTCTATCGTGGTGTGGAGTTTCCGCTCTACTTCATGGCCATCAGCATTGCCGTCTCGCGCGTGGTGCTCGGCATGCACTTCCTGAGCGATGTACTCGCCGGCGCCATTCTCGGCGTGGGCCTCGGTTGCGCTTCGCTTACCGCCTTCGCGGCGATGGGATTCATTTAACCGCTGCCGCGACCCCAGAAACAGCCGCGAAAATCGCTTGCATTTTAATGCTCTATAGCACTATTCTCTCGCATCCAGACGCGCCAGGGAGCGCTTTCCGCGTCTGACCGCCTGAAAACGAGAGGACCATGCCGCTTACCACAACCGACTGGGCGGTGATCATCGGCTATCTGTTGATCAACCTGCTGATTGGAATCTATTATCGGCAGCGGTCGAGCGGAAACACCGCGGAGTTCTTCATTTCCGGGCGCGACGTCTCCTGGTGGTTGGCGGGAACCAGCATGGTCGCTACGACTTTCGCCGCCGATACTCCGCTGCTTGTGACCGGGCTCGTCGCCACGCAAGGTATTGCCGGCAACTGGTTGTGGTGGAACCAGTGCCTGACCGGAATGCTGACCGTCTTTTTCTTCGCACGATACTGGCGACGTGCGGAGATCATGACCGACGTAGAGCTGACCGAGTTGCGCTACTCGGGGAAGCCCGCAGCTTTCTTGCGCGGTCTGAAAGCTGTGTATCTCGGGCTGCTGATGAACTGCTTTATCGTGGGCTGGGTTACTCGCGCCATGGTGGACATCATCGCCGTCCTTCTCGGTCCGGCCATTGCCGCCGGCAAGGTCTGGCAGCTCACCCTGGGCCAGCATGTCTTGCTGCACTACACGCTCGGGGAGCCGCGGCACACGGCGCTACTCCTGTGCATTTTCGTGCTAATTCCCTTCACCGGCCTGTACACGTTCATTGGCGGGCTGTGGGGCGTGCTGGTCACCGACCTGTTTCAGTTCGTTTTGAAGATGGGCATGGTCATCGTACTGGCCTGGATAGCGGTCACGAAAATAGGCGGAATCGACGCCCTGGCCCTGCGCTTGAAGGTGGTCAGCGACGCCACCGCCGCCAGCGGGGCAACCGTCGCCAATCCGCTGGCGTTCTTTCCCGACTTCGGCCACGGTTTTACAAGCGAAGCCATCTGGACCATTCCTTTAATCTCGTTTGTGCTCTTCTTGGGAGTGCAGTGGTGGAGCAGCTGGTACCCGGGCGCGGAACCGGGTGGCGGCGGCTATGTTGCTCAGCGGATTTTCAGCGCCAAAGACGAAAAGAACTCCTTGGGCGCCACCTTGTGGTTCAACATCGCGCACTATGCGCTGCGCCCATGGCCGTGGATCGTCACCGGACTGGTGGCGCTCGCACTCTATTCGCCGCATGGCGGTATGACCCCCAGCACCGATTTTGCGGCGAGCCCCCAGCAGGGATACGTCATGGTGCTGCGCGATTTCCTGCCGCCGGCGCTGCGCGGACTCATGGTCGCCGCGTTTTTGGCGGCTTTCATGTCCACCATCGGCACTCAGCTGAACTGGGGAACGTCCTATCTGGTGAATGATTTCTACCGCAGATTTTTGGTAAAGCAAGCGACCGAGCATCACTACGTCAATATGGGCAAGGTGTTCACGGTCGTGCTGGTGCTGATCGGCGGATACGTGTCGAGCCGGCTGGCTTCCATCTCCGAAGGCTGGCAGATCGTACTGGGTATTGGTGCGGGCACCGGCGCCGTACTGATCCTGCGCTGGTACTGGTGGCGGATCAATGCCTGGAGCGAAATCGTCGCCACGATTGGCGCCGCGGTGCTTACCTTCGCGCTGGCGAAAGTGCAATTTGAAGGAAACGGCGCCGTAGTTGTGGCCAAAACGACGCTGATCACCGCGGGCGTCACCACGGTGTTGTGGCTCGTCGGAACGCTCGTGACCGAGCCAGAGCCAACCGAAAAGCTCGTCGCCTTCTACCAGCGCGTACATCCCAGTGTTTACGGCTGGAAGCCCATCGCGAAGCTTTGCCCGGAGCTGGCGCAGGTGCGCGATTTTGCGACAAATTTTGCCAATTGGGTCCTGGGCTGCGTCATGGTGTACTCGGCCCTGTTCGGCATCGGCAATCTGGTGTTTCACCGATTTTGGTTGGGAATTCTGCTCCTGGGTGTGAGCGGAATTTCCGGTTGGATTATTTTTGCGAATCTTTCCCGGCAGGGTTGGGGGACGCTGTCGGGAACCGAGGAGGCTGCGCCCATCGGACGCATGGCGACCGAAGAAAACCAGGCCTGATTCCCCCATGAAAAACCGTCCATTGCTGGAGATGAGTGTCGAAACGCTCGAGGCAGCGAAAGCCGCCGTTCGCGGTGGAGCCGACCGCGTCGAGCTGTGTGAAAATTTGTCGGTGGGGGGCGTAACCCCAAACCCCGGCTTGATCGGGGAAGCGCGCGAACGAATCGGCATTCCTATCTTTGCCATGATCAGGCCGCGCGGCGGTGATTTCTGCTATTCGGCGGCGGAATTTGAACGAATGAAGGAAGAAACCGCACTGGCAAAAGCCGCGCGCATGGACGGGGTCGTGTTTGGAATCCTGACCCCGGAAGGCCGAGTCGACATCCCGCGAATGAAGGAACTGGTGCACGTTGCAAATCCGTTGCCGGTTACGTTCCACCGCGCCTTCGATGAGCTGGCGGACCTGGTCCAGGGGCTCGAAGACGTGATCGCGGCCGGAGCCGCGCGAGTCCTGACGTCGGGCGGGAAACCCACCGCCGAGGAAGGTAGCGCCCAGATCGGGCAACTGCTCGAACAGGCGCAGGAACGGATCGTGGTCCTGGCTGGCGGCGGAATCCGCCCCTTCAATTTAAGCAGGATTGCCCGCGCGGCACGGGCGGCGGAATTTCACTCCGGCTTGAGCAACCTGATTCCCGGCCCCGGAGAGTCGCACCGGGAGTTCGAGGAGGGCGTGCAAGCTCTGGTGAAGGTCCTCGAGGAAGAATCGCAACGTTTCGAAGCTGCGGCCGCAGAAGCCAAGTCGAGCGGCTAATTGATTTCCGAGGGCAGCTGCTGGCTGAGCTGTTCGATCACTGCGGAAACTGGCGGATGCTCGTGACCTTGTCGCCCATAAAGCGGACAAACATGGTCTTGTCCGGCGGCGTGCCGTAAATCCAATCCTCAATCTCGTTGCCTTGCGAATCGCGTTCGCGCACCTTGTGCCCGGGCTTGCCAATGGCGGCGACCACCATCTCGCGGTCCATGCCGATTTTCGCAACGCGATCGTGGATCGCTTTCCGGATATCGGGCGGCAGGGTGTCAAGCCATTGCACCGACGCGGACCGTTGCTTGGAAAAATCCAAAAACGGCGCCAGCAGCTGCTTCAACTCGTCCGGCGTCAGGTCCGGAATATCCTTGCTGAATTCGAGTAGCAGCGTACTGCCCGCCCCCGGCTGAACGCCCGGCGGGCCGTTTTGCTGCTGCACATCGCTCGTCGAGCGCATGGTCGGCATTCCGCCCATGTCGATCTGCAACCGGTCGAGGAAGCGCTTCTTGCCCCGCCCCCCGCCGTTTACGTCCACCACGATCGTATGCTCGCGAAACTCGAGCTTTGTGATCTGCGCGTTGTCGCCCGCATGCACGGCAGCTCCGTGCGTCGCCACAGCGCGGTCCAGAAGCTCTTGGTTCACAGGCTTACCCGCCTGCTGCAAAAACCCATCCTTGCCCGCGGGCAAAGACTTGGCGGCTTTTGCAAATTCGCCGGAAACATAGCGGATGAGATCCAGCTTGGAGGCTTCCTGGAGCTTGTCTTTTCTGGCCTGGCTCGGCGCCGCCGCTTGCTGTTGCGGATCGTCCGAGGCCAGGGCCGGGAAAATGGCGACCTCGGCATTGGAAAAATTGGGTTTGGCCGATGCGTCGGGGGAACGTAAACCCATGGCGCGCGGGACATCGGCGTCGGCAAACAGCAGCAAGCTGGAGCTGATGGCTACGATGGCGAGCGAGTTCGGCATGTGTCCCGTTGGGCCAGGCCCGTCTCCACTATTCTACGACGCCCTTACCCCAAAGAATAGATGCCTGTTCGGAAGCGGCTGGGGATGGTCAGGAGACGGTGACTTGCACGCCGGAACGGTCGATTTTCATGGGCAGCAAACCGCCCCCGGCATCGGCTACAGCTTTCTCCACGGCGGGACGCGCATCGGGCTCGATCAGCATCACCACACAGCCGCCGCCGCCCGCCCCGCAAACCTTCCCCGAGAGGGCGCCTTTGCGGCGCGCGCTTTCGATAATGCGGTCGATGGTCTTGGTCGAAATGGTGGGCAAGTTCCGTTTGCGAAAATTCCATTCCTCGCGCATCAGACGGCCGGTCTCGGTCCAATCGGTCTGTTCGAGCGCAACGCGCATCGCCTGCGCCACTTCGGCAATCCGCTCGAGGTTGGCCCGCACCTTCATCTTGCCGTCGATGTGGGCCTTGAATACCTCCCAGTTGTTGATGCCCGATTGCCTTGGTTTGCCGGTGTAGCAAAGAACCAGGCGCTTTTCGAGCTCGCGTACGTCCAGACGCAGTTCCACTCGGCGCTCGCCGCCGGGCGGCAGCTCGATCGCCGCCGCTCCCCCGAATGCGGGAGGATAGTGATCCTGGGTACCGGTGGGCACCTTGATGACGATGCCTTCGGCATCGCGGCTGATGTGGATCCAGTCCACTTTGCTCTTGCCCGCCGCCGTGAACCTGTCGAGCGCCGCGCAAATGGCCACGGCCATCGCGGAGGAACCGCCGATCCCGGCGCCCGCCGGCGCTTCGGAGTCGGTGGTCAGTGTGAATCCACCTTGCGGGGCGAAAAACTTGGCGATCTCGGCGAGCAGAGGCAAGTGATAGCGCCTGGCCTTGACCATCGCGGCGAACGAGGCAAAATTTTCCTCGCGTTTGGTGTCCCGCGAAACCAGACGAATTCTTTCGTCGCCCCGCGGATGGGTTTTTATGACGCAGCTGGCATAGCGCGTCACCGCGGCGTTAATGGTCACGGCGCCGGGATGAAACAGGTACAGCGGCCAGATGTCCAGAGTTCCGCCAGCCAGATCAACGCGCGTGGGCGCTTTCGATTCGATTCGCATATTGTGTCGAAGCAGCATAGCGCGGCCGGCAACTCTCCGCAGCGCCAAATTCAGCGGGCGTGTCCCGCTGCTTACTGCTTCCGGAATGATTTACGCAGGAGGATAGCGGGAGGTTCCCAAGGTTGGCCGATCGGCTCGTTCATTCCGCTGCGGAAGCGAGGGCGCGAGGCCTGAGCGTCAGATGAGCTCGCGTTTCGCTGCGGGCGTGCGCGGGATTGGGCTCGAAACACCGCCGACAGCGCGCTTCATACGCCCCTCCCCCTCCCACCACCACCAACTCATCGCTTTCCACCAGGCGCTGCGTATGCACGGCAGGATTCCCGCAGCGCACGCAAATGGCCAGCAGCTTGGTGATCTCCTCGGCGATGGCCAGCAGCCGCGGCATCGGCTCGAACGGCCGTCCTTTGTAGTCGGTGTCGAGCCCGGCGACGATCACGCGCTTGCCCAGATTGGCAAGCTTGGTGCAGACATCCACCACTTCGTCGCCGAGGAACTGCGCCTCGTCGATTCCTACCACTTCGGTGCGGGGCTGCAGCTTGTCCATGATCTCCGAGGCCTTGGTTACGTTGTCGGAAGGGATGCCCAATCCCGAATGGGAAATGATCTCGTCGGCGGCGTAACGCGCATCAATGGCCGGTTTGAAAATCTGCACGCGCTGCCGCGCGATTTCCGCGCGCCGCAAGCGGCGAATCAGTTCTTCGCTTTTCCCTGAAAACATCGGCCCAACCACCACTTCGATCCAGCCCATGTTGCCCTTGACGATGTCCACTTGGTCTCCTCGCCGCCGTATCGTGCACAGCGAAATCTTGTGCGCCTATTCCCGTCATCCGGCCACAGCTGACTTGCCCTCGGAATTACGGTAAAGCCTCCGGTTGTAAAACGGAGCAAAGGCCGCAACCAGCGCGATCCGGAACGAGTCCCGCCGCGTGATTAGGTCCCGGCTGAGAACGCCCCAAGCCCCCTGCGCGTCTCTGATCCCGCTCTCTTCGGCAAATGCGTCAATCGCCACGGAGAGCTCGGTTCCCCGTCCCAGAACTTCCCGAACCAGAGCCTCCGGCAGCTCAATCGCGCCCGACCTGCCGAAATGTCCCGTTGTTCCGTCGCTCACAAACGCCCAGCTTTCCAAAAACACACGTCGCAGGCCGTTTTCTTCGATCGAATCGAGGCCGCCTTCAAGGCCTACGAAATAGTCCCACGCGTTGCCCTCGCGGCGCGCAATCAGCTGCAGAGCTTCCGCGCGCTGCCGGGCTCCCTGCATCAGCTCTTCGCGAGACGTCGGAGTGTGCGCCACGCCGCTCGCCACCTCAACGGCCGCAATTTCGAATTTTCGATCGGCTAGAAGGAACGGGGCGATCTCTTGAAGAGCTTCGTGCACGGCCGCGAGCTTGGGTTTACGAGCACTGCCTACGGCGATGACGATCGGTGTCATTTAGCGTGAATGCGAAATTGTACTGAGGCGAGCGATCGAAGAACAGGCGGTTCTCGGCCGGCCTGAGGAAAACTCTGGCGCGCCAGAGCGCGCGGTGGCGAACCGGCCGACTCCCGCTCCAACCGCTAATATAACGGTGAACCGAAACCCGTGGAAAACCGCGGTTTTGGCACTCAGCGACACGGGCACTGTAAGGGTCAAGTGAGCGGCAGAAGAGCCGACAAGATGAACGATATTCTATGGAAGAGACTCGCGAAGTCGGGGAAATTTGGGCCCCGCCCGAATGAGGTTGTTGGGTGATCTATTTCGACCCAAGCTATCTTCCGAGCTTCTAGTATCAAGAGAACTGGTGCAGACGCGGTACGCGCGCTCGCGGCAACCGACTACGTGGCCTGTTGCGGTCCCCTCACGATTCAAGGAGTCTGTGACTGGGCCCGGTCCGGGAAAACGGAAAAAGTGAATTCGACTGATTACCGGTTTCGACTTACGGGACTTGACTCCCGCAACCCGCCTGCCCCGCCCGGCTCCGTCATCTCGTCACTACGGCGCGCGTTCCGAGGCCACAGTGGCCGGGTTGTTTACTTGCTTCCGTCGGGTCCTTGTTCCGGAGCCGGGTAGAAAAGAAGCTCGCGCACCTCGCCCGCCGCATCGCAGGAGATGGCACCCTTGCTCGCCCACGCGAGTGCCTCGTCCATATCGGCGGCTTCCAGTATCCGGAAACCGCCTATGTGCTCCTTGGTCTCGGTGTATGGCCCATCGGTGACGAGCACCGTACCATCAGGCTGCTTCCGCACCGTTTTTGCGTTGCTGGCCGGGGAAATTCCGCAGGCGAACTTCCTCACGCCGGCAGCAATCAATTCGCGGTTGAATGCATGGATCTCCTCAATAGTCGCTTCGGTTACGGTGGACGGGTCGAAGTCGTCGGGGTGGTAAACAGCAACCATATACTGCGGCATGATGTTCTCCTGTAACGGTTTTCGAGTGGGCCGGTCGCCCGGCTTTCACTATATACACGTCGAACGGCCGGACCGGAATTCGACAAAGCTTCTAAGAAATTTTTCGGCCTCTGCTTCTCACTTTCCTCCGAATAAGCCGGCACAGCTTACTCGGGGCTAGGGAGTCGGCATCGTTACGCAATCAGGTTGGAATCATTTCCGCATTGCCCGTCAACCGTCCAGTGCAATTGATTGCTGGCAAAAATCGCGCGACATATCGACCAACTCTTCCAAAGGTCAGCTAGGCGGCTACGATCCAAGCGATGACTACATTGGACATCGTTCCGTATGACGCCCGGTGGCCCTTGCATTTATCGTTCTTATCACAGTTGAAAGATGACCGGCAGGTGCGGCCTGAAATCCGCGCGCTCTTGTCGCCGGTGACTATCAAATTCAATTTCCAGCAGAGATGTCACTCCCGTTTGGGTTGCGAGAACGCCACTTTCAATTATTTTCTGTGACGCATTAGACCGAAGCGGCGTGGGAGTGGTCAGAGTTAAGCGAGTGATCTCACGAACCCCGATGGGATGCTCAATGAACCATCGCTCGCGCTGAGCTCTTCGCATAAAGCTCAGATGGACCCACATTGGCTCTTCAACTCCAGCTTCGCCGATCTGCATGCAAAGGGGGTCTGCCAAATAGGCTGG
>Ga0306921_10001176_pt1 | contig 24976 bp, 33 predicted proteins | sample sta12Cox44000080_FD_203760 | JGI IMG/M metagenome (GOLD analysis project Ga0306921, IMG submission 203760) | Lab enrichment of tropical soil microbial communities from Luquillo Experimental Forest, Puerto Rico - statoxic.12C.oxic.44.000.080 (v2)... | ecosystem: Environmental > Terrestrial >...
TAGACATGGGCGGCGGCCGCAACAAGCATGTTTGGATGACACCAGATCTCGACGATGCTCACTTCTGGTCGGCGGTCAACCAGGCCCCGCATATCTACGAAGTCGATCCCGAGCGAGATCCCGCTCCCTGGAATGGATCCGGAACCGATGGGTGGGTGGCGCCGTCCGCGACGATCCGGCGCAAGGTGGCCGCAGCCGCCGACTGGACCGACAAGATCCGCTACATGCGACCCAATGCGATGAGCCGCCAGAAGGGTGGCTACTACGTCATCGACCACCCCAATGGTCAAGACCGCATCGGGCTGATGAACTTCAGCGTCTATCCCCACGAGTACGACCAGCCTCGGGTGTACATCAACGCGATGGACACCCACCCCGACTTTCAGCGTCAGGGAGTGGGCACCGCGCTGATGCAGCGTCTGGTCAACGACCACCCGGGCCACCAGATTGACTTCGGCGAGACCTCGGCCGCCGGGACCGCGCTGCGTGATCGCGTTCTGAAGGATGTGCCGGGCCTGTCTGACGTCTTCATGCAAACCGGCCCGGCGGCTTCCCGGCAGGCGGCTTTGCCGTGGATGGGTCCGTCGGTTCCCCAGTCAAACCATCCGTTGAGCTTTCATCCGTTCGAGGATGGCGACGAACTGTCTATGGCGGTATCGGCGAACAACGGGTACGACCCGATGTACCACTACCCCGGTGTGGCTGCCTTCAAGGGTGACGACATGGTCGGTCACATCGAGTGGTACGGGCCCCACAGTCGTGGGGCGCAGCCGCTCAACGAAGTGGCCATGATCAAGGTGCACCCAGAGCACAAGCGGCAGGGAATCGGAACCGCTTTGTTCGATTGGGCGAAAGAAAATGTGAACCCTGACCTGCACCATTCCCCCTTGCAGACCGACGAAGGTCGAGGATGGGCCGGTAAGACCTCTCATCGTGAGCTGACGCCCGAGGAGATGGAGCTGCATGAGCAGGAGGGCTGGCGTGGGGAGCCGTGCTGTGACCCCTCCCATGGCGAGGGCCACCTTTCGGGCCGGTGCTCGGTCTGCGGGAAACGCACGTCCTACGCCTACGAGGACAAGGTGCCCCGGCAGCGCGCGGCTTCCACGACCGAGTCCCACCGGGATCGCTGGAATCCCGGCGAGAGAGCGCACTTCGAGTATCACTGCAACCAGAGTCCAGACAGTCCCGACTACTATCTGTGGCAGCACACCCAGCAGCCGGTGGAAGTGCTTGGCTTGGGGGATTGTGACGACTTCTCCGACGAAATGCCCACTATTGCAGAGCGTTCAGAGGAAGGGGTCCCGCTCACCTACCGTGTGCGTTTCGATGACGGCGTAGAGGGTCCAGCTTTTGAGGACGAACTACTTACTCACCCGAAGTATTTCGATCCCCGGCATAGCTTCAAGGAGGAGAACCGGCACGATATTCCAGGTCAGACTCCTCCTCGACAGGCCGCGCTACCGCTATACCAGGCGCCCACCCAGCCGACTCGCCTGCATCGTGGCGTGGGCATCATCCTCACCCCTGAGCTGCGCGAGAAGATCAAGGCGGGCCTGGACTGGGGCGATGACTTCAATCCGCAGTTCAAGCACTTCTCCATCGGCCCGGCGATCCTCGATCACATGGAGCAGACCCAGCAGGGTGGTATGCAGGACAACCCGGGCCTGGGTCATTACTGGTCGGAGAATCCCAAGATCGCGGAGGGCGCGGCCAACGAGTCGCTGACCTACAACAACCTGGGCTGGGACGAGCACGGTCACCGCCAGATCCCCGCCGTCGTCTCGGGCATCTGGGACGGCAAGGGCATCCACCAGAAGCGCATCAGCGAGGATCCGCACCTGGGTGAGCATGTGCTGGGCCCCGACGCCCGCATTGCCATCGACAGCGTCCGGATCCCGACGCAAGAGGGCTACGGCAAGGGTCCGTGGATGGAGGTCTACAACGACCCTGACAGTCCCGACTGGGGGCATCTAGGCAATCAGCGGCCATCCATCCGGCATGCCTCACTTCCCGACCCGTGGGCCGACCAGATTCAGCATCGGCCTCGGGGTGAACCTGGGCGTGGTCCTGGGGGCACCTATTTCATTCCCCATCCCTCTATCTCGGGTGACGAGGCCGGGAGTCTCACCTACACCCGCTATCCTCCCGAGGAGGAATATGCCAAGCCTTTTCTGGGCATCGACTGGCTGACGACCCACCCCGAAGTTCAGCGCCAAGGGGTGGCCACTTCGCTGTTGCGGCGCATGGTCAAAGACCATCCCGGCTACCAGGTGAATCCCGGTTACACCAGTGAGTCGGGTACCAAGCTGCGCAAGCACCTCTGGGAGAACGAGCCATCGGCCCAGGACATCATGACCCACGCGATGCGGGTGCTGGAAGCAGCCGGGACCTTCAAGCTCAAGGAGATGCTCCCCGGCGACCTGGACTGGCTGGAAGAAGGTGGCAACCCAGCGGCCTATCTACCTCAGGAGCCCAGCGGCAAGTGGTATCACACCAGCCCGTACGAGATGAAACCGGGCGATCGGATCGTTCCAGGTGGCGCCCCGTCGCCGGGCGGCGAGGGCGAATGGTCCTTCTACGAGAAGGGCAAGTCCAACCGGCCTAACCATGTCTGGCTGTCGCGCAATCCAGATGAGGCCAAGTGGTGGCGTAACTGGGCCGGGCACGGCGCGAACATCTACGAAGTCAAGCCTGGGGATCGCCCGCAGCCCTGGAACCTCTCCGGTGGCCAGGGTTGGGTGGCCCCGCACGCCACGGTGGTCCGCAAGCTGGACGTCGGACCGCATTCCTACCTGGACTCGCTGATCCCGCCCGAGGAGCGGCGGGTGGCCCAGTCCCATGCGCCCTACCACATTGACGAGTCGCCCTGGTACAACGCGGTTTACGACGAGATGCTGGACGAGGAGGATGAGGACGACGACTGGCCTAAGCCCAGGCCCGAAGTCATGGTGCGCAAGCGGCTGTCTCAGACCGGCGTGGTCCCCGACATGAACACACGTAAGCAGCTCAACAAATTCAAGGACCGCATCTACCGGGCCCGGCAAAACGGGGATCACGCGGTGGCTGATTACTACGAGCATCTGCGGGACATGATGTTGGCCGACGTCGAGGTAGGCGTGCCCAAGCCGTTTAGCTACTACGAACCGCAGCTGCAAGAGGAGTTCGACTTGTGAGCTTACGAGACGTGCTTCCAAATCTTTTTGGATCGGATGAGGCTAATCGTGCTTCTGTCGACTTCAAACATCTCGCTGAGTTCAAGTGGGGTCAGCGAGCACTGACGGATAAATCGGATATTATTTTCAGTAAGTTTGGCCCAAGGGCATCGTTCTCCGGTCATCATTTGTCCTCGTTCCCATGCATCCTGGGAGTTATCCGAGATAGTTCCGGTACGCAAATGGGCTGGTTGGCAACACGGTGGCCGATCGCAGGAATGAAGAATGATCAGTCCATCAGGAATGATGCCGACGAATTTTCGGTATGCAACTTGATGTGCCCCGACCATGGTTGGCTTGTGATTGATTATCATGCTGAATTGGCCATATCCATGCGAATTGGTCGATGCTGGCCAGTCCCAACAACCTTCGGTTGGAGAGGATGTGAAGGGTGGGTTGCCTGGCATAAACCAGGTGAAGGCTTCAATTTCGTTCAATCCCTTCGGACGCCGAACACGAGCGCCACCCAAGGGATCTCTATGACGAAGAAATCTGTGGTGATGAGACCCACACAGGCCACGTCGTCGGGCTTCATTAAGGCAACCAGGAACCGAGCAATTCATGCTCCTAAATATAGGGGGCGATCATCATAGCAGCACGCACCTGGGTAGGCGCTAACCCCGTTAACGTCAAAGACAAGGTCACCGCTGGCTACGTCAACAGCCAGGTGGCCGCGCTGAACATGCCGCAGTCCGACATCGACGCGCTGATCGCCCAGGACTTCGCTCCCTATGTCGACTTGTCCTACGTCAACTCCCAGGCCACCCTGAATGCCACCAAGGCGTATGTGGACGGCACCGGCGGTGCCAATCCCAACGGCGGGGATGCCGGGCGGCTCAAGTTGTCCCAGATCAACCACAACAACGGGATCGCCGGGCTGGGCACGCGCTCGCCCCTGGTGGACCGCTCCCGGCTGGGCCTGGGTTCCACCCAGCGCTTCCCGAGCCCGTACTACTCACCGTCGGCCTACAACAGCCTGGCGGTCACCGCCGGGCTGACCGAGGAGACCGTCTACAGCTGGACGGTGGCCGACCCCGGCTACACCTTCAAGCTCTGGGTGGGCGGCATACTGGACTGCTCCACCAATCGCGACGGCTACTACCCGATCTGCTTGGTGCGACTGGGCTCGATGTCGGGCCCAGTGATCGCGCTGGGCTACGGTTGCAGCGAGTACTACGCCGGTGCCACGGTGGCCGCGTACGGCGCGGCGGGGCCCTTCGCCTACACCATCCCGTCCTGGTCGGATGTCATCGACGTGCTGGTGCTCGGCGGTGGGGGCGGCGGGGCTTCCGGCGCGGGCAATCCGCTGCTGTGGGGTAACGGCGGCGCCAACTCCCTGTGGGCCACCGCCACCTTTACTCGGGGCTCTGCTGCGCTGCCCACCAGTGTCACCCAGATCACCGGCTGGATCGGCAGTGGTGGTCTCAGGGGTGCGGCCGCCGTGTTCTCCAATCCCGGTGCACCCGGGACGCCGACGGCCGTGTACGTCTACGGCACCACCATCCAGTCCAACGGCGGTGCCGGAGGCTCCGGCATCGAAGGCAACCAATCGGGCGGCAACCCCGGGGCGGCGACGCTGAACGGCATCGGCTACCAGAACTACGGCTTCGGCTGCGGCGGCGCCGGAGGCAACGGCGGGGCCTTCATCTCCAACGTGGGCACCAGTGGCGCGGGCGGGCTGGCCTTCGTCACCGCGCATCCGGAGGGCAGCGACTGGGTGGAGGGCCCGCTGACCATCATGCCGGGCTCGCTGTCCGACCAGGGCCCGTTGACTGGCCCCCAGGATCTTTACGTCAACCTGCTGCGCGTGGTGGGCGACAACACCGCGACCGGCTGGGTGACCGCCTCCACATTCGAGCCCAGCCTGTACGCCATGCCGATTCCCGCCTAACAGGGTGAGGAGGTGTAACGCGGTGGCCGGGAAATGGTACGTGGGCAGGACCCCCGACTCGGACTCGGTGGAGGTCCCCAAAGCCTTCGCTGATCAGGAGATCGCCAACACCATTCCCACCGGCACCTTCGTCCGCAACAAGATCAACCAGGCCATCACCGCCAACTCACTGGTCACCCCGGCCTACGTGAACCTGTCCAATTCCAGGCTGGCCCAGAAGGTTGCGGTGGACAACGCCGACCGCAACTACGTGCCGACCAGCTGGCTCGGTGTCCCCAACGGGGTGGCGGCGCTGGATTCCAGTGGGCAAATCCCCAGCTCGGAGCTGCCGACCGGGATTCCCACCGAGTGGACCGCGCAGGCTTACGACGTCGCGACGTCGGGCCAGATTCTGATCAGCTCGGCCCAGACGGTGCTCACCAACAATATCCGCGAGCTGCAGATTGCTTCTATCGAAGTCCCCGATCCCGGCTATCCCTGGCGGGCGCTCCCGTTCGCCATCGTGCAGGGCGGGGACCCCGGCTCCGGCAACGTCCCGAATTCCCGGTTGGAGGGCACCAGCACCTTCGGGATGCTCGCCGTGCTGCCCCCGCAGGGCATCTCCAACCAGGTCTACAGCGCGGGCATCTGCACCGACACCTACTACATGAACTTCTATCAGTGCCTGCCGTACGCGGGCGCCAACCAGACCCCGCTGACCGTGCCGCCGATTATCGGCGGGTTGGAGCTGGATCTGTGCGGCAGCTGCTGGTCAGGTTCGGGGTACCAGTTCGGTCCCGCCGGGCTGATGTACTGGATTCTCGTGATGCCGTCGATGTGAGGGGGTGAAATGTGCCCGGCTATAATTATGTAGGTCGCACACCGGCCAATTCACAGGATCTGATGACCAAATTGGGTGTGGTCACCCAGGTCAACAGCGCCACCCCCAACCAGACCTCGGCGGCCAGCGACGTCACCAACGCGGCCGCGCTCAAGGCCGGTAAATCCTACGTCGACACCCAGGCCGCCACTTTCGCGTCCGTCGCCTACTATCAGGCCCAGGACGCGCTGAACCTGCCGCTGAGCGACATCGCGGTGGCCGGGGGTGTGGCCACCCTGGATGCCACCGGCAAGATTCCGATGTCCCAGATACCTCCGGTGGGCACCGGGTACGTGCTCGGACCGTTCGGTCCGACACAGGGGTACGCGGTGTCCACCGGCTCCACGCCGGTCAAGGTCTGCGACTGGGATATCGGCATCCAGTCGGTGGTGTTCGAGCCGTGGGTGTTCTGCTCCATCCTGGCCGGGGCCTCCAACATGGGACGCCCGATGATCGAGGTCGGCATCTCCAACGGGACCACCACCCTGTACTCCGAGCAGGCCATCATCGGGCGCGGCGTCGGGCGTACCTTCTGGAACGATCAGCAGGTCATCAACGTGATGCCGGTCCCGCTTGTCAACGGCCAGACAGGGCCGGATCCCACCATTTACACGGCCACCTATCACGTGTTCTGTTCGGCATGGCTGAGCGACACGCAGAACGAGACGGTCACGGTGGAGGACCAGGCGGTGCTGTCGGGGGCCGTGTTCCTCGTCCGGACCCAGCTGTAGGAGTAAATAATGAGGATCTACCGGCAGGCCGAGACGTTCGCGCTCTACGCGGCCGGGCCGCCCATCGTGTTCACCCCCGAGGAGGAGCAGCTGCGCGAGCGGCTCAAGAAGCGATTACAGGAGAAGGTGGAGAGGGGCGAGATCCAGCCGCTGGACGCCAAGAGTCCGCAGTCGGTGACCGATGCTAACGAGGCGCTGTGGGAGCTGAGGTGAGAATTCTTGGCCAGCGTGAGGCTTTCGCCTACCGACTAGCTGCCTTCTTCGATAACGACGAAGGGTATGCCCGGCACGTAGCCGACGTCGAGAAGGTCCTCGGCGGCTATAACGATCGTCAGAGGGACAGTCGCGCGATCTATGGCACCGCGCAGCCCGGTGGTGGTTATTCCTGGACCCCAGAGCGTCGTAGGCAGCAGGTCCAGCTGGTCAAGGATCTCTATGCCAAGCTCTCGCAGGGTGTCGGTCAGAACGGTCAGGCCATGTTTATGGGCGGGCTGGGTGGATCGGGTAAAGGCCACCTGCTCAACCAAACCCCGCAGGCCCTGCTGAATGGGCAAAACTACATGTCGGTCAACTCCGATGACATCAAGGAGGAGATGGCCCGGCGGGGGATGGTCCCCAGCGAGGACGGCCTGTCGAGGCTCTCCCCGATGGAGCGGGCCGGGATCATCCACGAGGAGTCCTCCGAGATGGCCGACCAGCTGGCGGCGCTGGCCTACCGGGACCGGCGCAACATGATCTGGGATATCACCATGAGTTCCCCCGAGTCGGTGCAACGCCGCATCGATGATTTGCACAAATATGGCTACGGCCAGATCGACGGGGCGTTCGCTGATCTATCTCCCGAAGAAGCGCGGCGGCGGGTGGAGAAACGCCACCGAGGCCCTGAGGAGGAATACCGCGAACAGCAGGCGCGAGGTGGTCCCCAACCGGGGGAGGAGCCGAAGTACGGCGGCCGGTATGTCGCCAGCTACGCTTCCCATCTCAATAAGGCCAGTCCCGAAGGGGCTCAGAGAGGGCATACGTCCAAGAATTCCGAGGTGTTCGACTGGGCCCTGCCCCAGCTGAGCAGTTCGGTAAGATTCGATGTCAGGGGAAACGATCCGGTGGTCACTCACACCACCGGCCCGCGCTGGCACAACCATCCGCTATCGGCGGGCGGATCCACCGCCTACCCCAATGTCCACGAGGCACGAAGAAGGGCTTTCCGCATGGCCGCAGAAGACACGCAGCAGTTTTCTGCCGAGCCCACCGTCAGGGAGCTGATGGAACAGTTCGAGCGGGGTCAGATCAACTTCGAGGACTTGATGGCCGGTGTCGCGACGGTGGGTCACTTCGCCACCAACGCGGGCGATTGGGCGACGAAATACGAACGCGCCGAGAGGGGCCCCGACAACAACGCATTCTTCTGGGTGGAGCAGGGTGAGCTGTTGGAGATCCTGAGTCCCGAGCAGGTGGAGCAGGTGGCTGGCGCCCTCGCCCAACATATTCAGGCCACGGGCCGCCCTGGTGTGTGACCTGTAGGTGTGGCGGTCTCGAACCCGAAAGGGTGAGGAGGCTAACCGCTATGCCTGTGACTTTCGACGCTGTGTCCGGAGGCGCTCTCGTTGCCGGTCCGAACACCAACACCCTGAATTCAGGTTGGAACCACGCGTCTGGCGCCAGTGCCAGCATCATTCTGGTGGGCTTCCAGTACAACCACACCTGCCCGATCGACAAGAGCATCAACCGCACCGTCACGGTGGGCGGGCACGCGCTGACCCCGCTGATCCCCTGGTACGCCCAGCGTGGCAAAGGATGGGGTGCTCCCCGCCCCGGCCTGGTCGAAGTCTGGGCGGGTGTCGGCGCGGCCGCCGCAGGCGGTGCGGTGGTGGCTGACCTGGCCTACGCCCAGATCGCCAACGACCCGCTTTCTCCCGCGTCGGCCACCTTCAGTCAGTTCAGCGGGATCTCGCTGACCTACAACGGTGTGGCGGGCATTCCCGATCAGGCGCTGCGCCGGGGCGTCACCGGCCGCCGGGGGCAGAGCCGTCTCATCTCGGTGCCCATCCCGGCCTTCATGGGCTCGCTGTCGGTGATCTTCATCGGCTCCGACGGCCAGATCAGCGGTACCGGACACGCCACCCAGCGCTTCCTGGACTCCAACAGCAACTTCTGGGTGGGGGACCACACGGGGCCCGGCACGATTCAGCTGCAGAACAAACCGGCGGGCTCGCCCAAGGTATACGCCCGCTACGGCGCCGTCGTTGTCAATCTTCAACCAGCTGGGACCCTGCCCACGCCAAGCGCATGAGCACTCTGCAGCGTTCAGGGATCGAGTTTGCGCATCGGCTCTTTTTAGACCGGCTCAACACCGACGCTCAAGGCATGACCCAGCCCGTCGACATTGATGCCGGTCCCGGTGACGATTACGTCTATGGCGGCTGTTATGACCCGTTTAATTTTGGTGTAGGGGCCGACTGCAGCGGCTGCGTGGGGATCATGACCGCCGCCGTCTTCAACGGCACCAAGATGGGCTGGCAGCGGTACTTCAGTACCGAGACCTTCCCCGGTCCCTTCCAGGGCTTCCGCCAGACCACCCGGGATGATCTGCTGGACGGCAACTACATCATGAAGGTCTGCATCTACCACGGTGGAGGTGGTCCCGACAGCCACATGAACTGTTGTGTGGACGGCTGGGTGATGGAGTCCAACGGGGATAACGGCACCTGCACCCTCAACCACGGGGCCATCGGCCAGGACAGCGACTACTGGAACGACTGGTGGGTGCTGGATCAGCCCGTCAACGAGGACACCACTTGGAGGCAACCCATGGGTTATCCATTCGGAGTCGACTACGCCGGGGGACGCATCGCCGGGGCCGATCTGCGCAAGGCCGGGGTGGTGTTCGCCTGTCGCTACCTCACCGACGGCGGGCCGAGTCTGCCTGGCAAGCAGCTGCAGCCCGACGAGTTCACCGACCTGATCACCAACGGCATCAACGTGGTCTTCAATTGGGAGACCACCGCCGACTTCATGTTGGGCGGTCACGATGCCGGGGTCACCGACGCCACCACCGCGTTGGGCTACATTCGCAGCTTCCCCAATATGGCCAGCGCCAACCCGACGATCTACTTCAGCTGTGATTTTGACGAGGCCCCCAACCAGCAGGACGCCATCAACGCCTATCTGACCGGCGCGGGCTCTGTGCTGGGCGGGCCTGACCACGTCGGCATCTACGGGGCCTATTACGTGTGCGGGCGGGCGCTGGACGCCGGGGTGGCCAACTACATGTGGCAGACCGAGGCGTGGAGCGGGGGCAACATCGACTCTCGGGTCGACATCATGCAGCGCAATGGCCTGGGCTACGTGACCATCGGCGGCGTGCAGTGCGATCAGAACCAGGCGCACGCCGACGACTACGGCCACTGGAACTACCAACAGGCTCCCAGCCCGCTGCCCCAGCCCGGCGGCCCCACCACGCCGGTGGTGGTAACACCTCCGGTTACCCCGGCTGCGCCCCAGACCTCCCAGGATCTGTTCAACCTGATCGTGGCCGAGCTGACCAATCCCGCCGCTACCCCCATCGTTGGCCCAGATGGAACCGCGCAGACGCTGCGCCAGGCGATTGGTGCCATCTACTGGAAGGAGACCACCCTGCTGGGGTTGGACGGCCGCCCGGTGGACCCCACGCATGCCGATGACCAGTTCGGCCACACCCTCTCGGCTCGGGCCGAGCAGCTCAAGACCCAGGCCCTGGTGTGCGAGATCGCCACCAAGTTCGGCATCAACGTGCAAACGATCTTCAGCGCTGCGGAGGCGAGTTTCAATGTCTGATCCCAAGCTCATGCCGTGGGAGCCGGGGTACTTCGAGCAGCAGGCCGCTGAGGCGGCGGCCAACGTTGGCCAGGTGGCTGCCACGGTGACCCAAGCCGTGGAGTCGGTCCTCCCGGCCGTCCCGGCCAGCCAGGACGCCGTAACCCAGGTGCAGAACACCCTGGACCAGGTCCTGAGCAATCTGCCGCCCACCAAGAATCAGGTCACCCTGGATCCGACCGGCCAGCCGGTGACGGTACAGACCAAGGTGGGGCCGGTGACTTTTTGGGACAGGGTCAAGGGTGCCTATAAGTGGCTGATCGCTTTCGTCGGTTTCCTGTTGGTGCTGCTCAACCAGCTGCTGGTGTTCACCGACGTGCTGCCGCAGAACATCGCCAACTGGATCAACATCGCCATCGCCTTTCTGACCTCGCTCTCGGTGTTCCTCAAGTCCAACGAGCAATGGATTGAAGGCACGGGCCAATCCCAACCGGCCCCAACAGCCGGGTAGCAAAGGAGAACGCACATGGGTATTTTCGACAATCTGAAGAACGAGCTGGACACCGTCGTCAACGACGCCACCAGTTACACCGACCTGGCTGACAAGGTGGCCAACACGGTGGGTAAGTTCGCTGGCATCGTCCCCGGCGTGGGTCCCCAGGTGGCCACCGTCGTGGACGCGCTTAATGCTTTGGACAAGGCCCTGCACGACCTGCAGAGCGCCATCGGCTAGCTCGGGGGGTGCGAAATTCCGTTCCACCCTAACCGCCAGAACCGACTGATCCAGGCGTTCAGCCCCTCCGCGTTGTTCACTCAGTCCCTGGCCAAGCCCGCGCCGTGGGAGTCCTCGGTGCATTTCATGACGCACCGCAGCTTCTGCGGGCGCCGGTTGTATCCGCGCCAGCAAACGCTGTATCGGCTCATCTTCTTGGAGACCGAGCTGATGACCGACTACGACCTGGCGGTCATCGAGGAGTGGCGCCAGGGTTTTCTGCGCCGCCGGGACACCTTCGGGGTGCAGCCCGACATCTGGGAGCGCATCGACTATCTCAAACGCAACGGCTACCGGCGGTTCCCGCACATCCAGCTGGTGCTGGGCCGACGCGGATCCAAGGGCTTGATCGGCGGTGGGTTGGGTTGCGAGCAGCTGGCCTACTTCTACTCGCTGGACGACTGGCAGGCGTACTACGACATCGATCGTGGCCAGAACGGCGTGCTCTCGGTGGTGGCCACCAACCAGAACCAGGCGCAGCGGTTCCAGTTCGCCGACGTGCGGCGCACCGTCGAGCGCTGCAAATACCTGCAGCCGCACATCGCGACGTCCAAAGACCACTACTTCTCCATCAGGACCCCGGCCGACATCCGCTACATCGCGGAGCTGAAGGCCGCCGGGGTCACCGTCGAGCACGAGATCGCGAGCCTCACCGGCGTGGCGCTGTCGTCCAGCTCGTCGGCTGGCCGTGGTGGCGTCGGCTTTGCCAACTTCTACGACGAGATGGCGCACATGGTGCTGGGCACCGGCTCGGTGAAATCCGGCGAGGAGATCTACACCGCGTGGCAGCCGTCGCTGGACCAGTTCGCCAAGGACGGCTTGACGTTCGTGCCCTCGTCCCCCTTCTGCTTAGCCCCTGATACTCGTGTCCTCACCGAAGACCTTCGGTGGGTACCTGTCGAGACCGTAGCTGTCGGTGATCATCTGATCGGATTCGATGAGCACGTAGCCCCAGGCAAAGGGCAGTCTAGGAAGTGGCGCCGAGCTACTGTTACTGAGGCGTCGATCATTCACGCTCCTCGCTACGCCATCACCCTGGAATCGGGCAAGCGTGTGATCTGTACAGGCGAGCACTTATGGCTGAACAAACGCTGGTCGCAGCCCGTAGGGCGAGGAAGGAACCGAGGCAACGGTCCGCAGCTTCACAAGTTCGTGTGGCGCAAAACCACAGAGCTTCAGCCCGGTGACGAGATTAAAGCTCTCGGCGTGGATCCCTGGGAGGAAGACACCTCACGCGATGGTGGCTACTTGGCGGGCTTCTTCGACGGCGAGGGCCACTACAGCGGAACCGGGAGACAGTCCATTCTGGGTGTGGGCCAGAACGAGGGCCCAACCCTGGATAGGGTCCGCAGGCTTCTGAAGGATCGCGAGTTCACGGTTGTGGAGTCCTCGTCGACGGATGCTCGTCGTACCGCTGAGCACTTCAAGCTGCGCATCAATGGCGGCTTCCCTGAGATCATGCGGCTCTTGGGCACCGTTCGGCCTGAGCGACTGGTCTCCAAGTTGGCCCCCCGCCTCTACGGCAGTCGTACCTACAGCCGGGGCGGTCGCGCCGTCGAGCGCGTGGTCTCCGTCGAGCAGGTCGAAGCTGGACCCGTCGTGGCGTTGGGCACCTCTACGAACACCCTGATGGCCGAAGGGATGTTCTCGCACAACACGAAAATCGGGATCTTCTACCGGCTCTACCAGGAGGGCAGCGTCTGGATGCCCAACTACCAGGGCGAGATGGTCCAGCACACCGAGCGCAGCTTGGATGTGGATGCCCAAGAGGAGATCGAGCGGCTCACCTCCGATCCTGAGATGCTGATCCTGCAGCTGCCCAGTTGGGGTCTCTACGAGGACTGGCAGCGCGGGCCCGAGCTGATCGGTCAGATCATCCGGCGCCCGGTCACTTACCCGCCGGAAGGGGATCAGCCGGAGAACCTGCGCATGAAGCGCATGGAGATCAAAAACCCGCAGAAGTTCCGCGTGGAGCGTCGCGGCCAGTTCGCGGACGTCGAAGGCGCCTACCTGGATCCGCTCTCGGTGGAGGCCATGTTCCGCCCGCCCGGCTGGCGCCCGCCGTTGGAAGCCCAGAGCCAGGGCAAGCTGTACTACCGCTACCGGATCCACTGCGACCCGTCGCGCACCGGCGCGAATTTCGCGCTGGCCATCGGGCACACCGAGATCGCCCCGTGCGACCGCTGCGGGCAGACGCCCGACTACTCCGAGACGTTCCATCCCTGCAAAGCCTGTCTGGAACGCCGGGAGCCGTTCCCCGGCATGCACTGGCCGCACGTCATATTCGACATGCTGCACGTCTGGAAGCCCGGCGAATCCGAGCCCGACGAGGACGGGCGGCGCCAGATCGACTACATCAGGGTGATGGAGGAGATCGCGAGGTTCCTGGAACGCTACCCCTCCACTATCAAGATCAGCTTCGACCAGTATGACTCCGCGCTGGGCATCGCCCAGCTGCGCCAGCGGTTCTCCCCGCGCATCATGGTGGGCGAGGTGCTGTTCACCGAGAAGGAGAACCAGCGCCGGATGGAGAAGTTCAAGTCCGCGCTCAACCTGGGCTGGATGCACTCTTACCGCGACGTCTTCTACGAGGATGGCGGCTCCCTGCTGGAAATGGAGATGCGCTTTTTGGCTGAGCGCGCGGGGAAGGTGGTCAAGCAGGACATCGGTCCGGTGACCACGAAAGACCTTTTCGACGCGGTCAGTGTGGTGGCCACCGAGCTGCTGCGTGACTCCCTGGACCGCTACAACGGCAGGAGCCTGACCACCCCGTCCTTCGGGTCGACGGAGGCGGCGGGTCTGAAAAGCGGCCGCGAGCTGATCCGCACCGGCGCGATCAACCGGCTGGCCTCCCAGCTGGACGACAAGCTGGGCGCCACCGACAACCCGGCGCGGCAGATGCTCACCGCGAACCGTTCGTCGCGGGTGCGCTACACCCCGACGCGCACCCAGTCGATCAACGTGCGGGGCTCCATGCCGAGAACGGGCCGGGAGCGATGAGGCGCAACCTCGCCCGGCACAAATACCAGGATCCGCAAGCACAAGGGAGGATGAAGGTGGCCAGGGACACCAGAGCGCTGACCGACGAGGTCGAATTCTTCGACGAGCCAACCCCCGAGCAGCAAAGAGCCGCTCGGCACACCATCTGCCTGCTGGGTGATCGTCACGGCGCCACGCCCGTCGAGATAGGCGACATTTTGCGGATGCTGGGCATCCACCCGCGCCAGGCCGACGACATCATGCAGCGGCCGTCCACCCCGTACAGCACGTCGAAGTTCCTCACCACCTCCAAGGTCTTATGACGCACACCCCCTACGAGCTGCCGCTGTTCGTGAATGACTCCTCGATCAGCTGGATGGCGCGGGGGCTGTGCCGTGACTACGAGCCCGACGTCTTCTTCCCCAGCGAGCGCAACCGGGCGGCCTCCCAGGAGGCCCGCAACATCTGCCGCCGGTGCCCGGTGCAGGAGCAGTGCGCGCAGTGGGCGTTCACCCACGACGAGGCGTTCGGGGTGTGGGGCGGCATCACCGAGCAAGAGCGCCGCCACGATCTGCGGACGTACAAAAAGCCAGGTCACCACCACAGAAATTAACCTGACAGGGAATATACCCAGCAGGTAAACGCGTTCCTCCTAATGGAAGGAGGGACGCAATGAGAAACCCCATTTACTTCGGCAACACCAACCAGGCTGCTCGGCCCTACCAAGAGCACGGCGGCATTCTCGCCGGTGAGCGGTTGGGGTTCATCGATACGCCGGATCAGGGCAACCGGCATCCCAAGGGCTCGATGTGGATTGCCGACAATGGCAAGTTCAGCCCCAAGCGGGCGATGGAAGGCATCCCGTGGGACGAGGAAGGCTGGAAGGCGTTCCTGATCAAGTACGCCCACCGGGCGCATGAGGCGCTGTTCGCCACGGCGCCCGACGTCGTGCACTGGGTCGAATACCCCAACGGCCAGATGGGCCCGATGGGCGATGCAGCTGCCACGCTGATCGAGTCGGCCAAGTACTACGACTGGATCCGCGAGCTGGGTTACCCGGTGGCGCTGGTCGCGCAGGACGGGCTGGATCCCGACGACGTGCCGTGGGACAAGATCGACGCGATCTTCGTCGGCGGTTCGGATGACTACAAGGTGGGCTCGCCCCCGCCCGGCCGGATACGGCCGTTGAAGCTGGACGGTACGCCACTGGGTGTCCCTGGTTGCATTGGTGTGGTCCAGGAGGCCAAGCGGCGCGGTAAGTGGGTGCACATCGGGCGAGTCAACTCGCGGGCCCGCTACCTGTTCGCACGCTCGATCGGCGCGGATTCGGTGGACGGCACGTACATCACGCGGGGTCCCACCAAGAACCTGCAGAACGTGCTCGACTGGATCAACGAGCCGGAGCCGGTCATGGCTCAGGGTGACTACGCACTGGCCGGATAGTTACCTGTCAGGTAAACTGACAGTGGAAGGAAGGAGACACACATGACCACCAACTTGATTCCCACCACCGCCAGCGGTCTGCGATCGCCCCGGCGGGTACAAACCCAACCCCAGGTCATCCTGGCCGGGAAGGACTTCGGCGAGATGCACCGGCCCGAGCTGGGCCGCGAGCTGAAGGCCCACAACGCCGGTCAAGGATCGCCTCTGGACGAGGCCATCGGCGTCATCGCCATGATGGTCGACGCCAAGCGCATCCAGGCCGAGTTCGGCCTCACCGAGGACGAGGTCGAGATGATGAAGGACGAGGGCTTCGACTTCGTCGAGGGCCGGTTAGTCCCGAGGGAGGAAGAGTAATGACCGAGATCCGCACCGACTACACACTCACCGCTGGGGAGATCATCCCCACCATGCGGGTGGCCATGCCGCACAGCTACCGCAAGCTCTTCGTCGAGGCGGTTTATGCCGTCCAGGGCAGCCGTGTGCTGATCGTCGGCATTCCCGAGGGGTACAAGCTGGGCGACAGCACCCCGCTGACCGACGAGCAGCTGGACGCCCGGCGCACCTACATCGAGCTGAGGGCCGACGAGCCGGTCACGGCCCAGTACATCGTCGGGTAAGCCCAGGTCAGGGCGATTTGCTAGACGGGAGGGCGCATCGAAATCCGGTGCGCCCCACCCACCAAGAACTTTTTTCGCCCGGGCGTGTCTCAGGGGAATTAACCCAGCAAACCCCTTTTATGGGCTTGATCAGCGGTTTTAGAAAACCCGCAAGCGTAAAATTGGTGTCGAGGGCCGGAGCAGTCGGTCCCGAACCAAGGAGACACACTCCATGCAGAAATTCCTCTACGAGGTCAAGGTCAACGGCCACAACCTCAAGCGGGGCATGCTCGTCAGCGTCCACCGCAAGCCGGGTCTGCCCGGCGGCAAGTGGGTGTTCCTGTGTGCCGAGTACCTGGGCGACGTCCTGCAGCTGACCGTCGAGGGTCCGATCAGCCGGGAGGCCCGGCGACGTTGGATCCGCCCCGAAGACATCAAGACCGTGCACACCAAGCAGAGAAGGAGAGTGGCATGAAGGTAGGAGATCGTGTCAGGTGGGATGTCTACCTCCCATCGCACACCCGCTCAAAGCCCGCCCTCACCACCTTCTACGGCGTCGTTACCCGGCTGCGGAGGGATCCCTTCATGGGATGCCCCAACTGTGGCTACGGCGGCGAGGAGGGGGCGATGGTGCGCCCTGACGACAGGGAGTACGAGAGTTGGCATTCGCTGCGGAGCTTGGAGATGGCTCCATGACCGCACCCAAGAGAGTCCGGTGGAACTGCCCCCACGGCTGCCCCGGTATCCTGGCATCCACTCGCCCACCCAAGGATTCAATCGAACGCTACTGCCTGCCGTGCTCGGCCAAGACCGGCCGACTGGTGCTTCGCGTGGTCCCGGCTCTGGAACGCAAGCGGGCGGCGGCAGCTGTCAGCTCAGCGGCCAAGGCCAAGTCCAAGCGGGCCACGGCGGCACGGGCCCGCCAGCGCGCCAAGGACGCCGAGGTCGAGCGCTACAGCGTGCACGGTGTCGACCTGCGCGACGAGATGAAGAAGCTGCTCGCCCTGAAGGCTTTCGGCGGCAAGAGCGGGCGGCTGTTCCGGCGCCCGCCAAAGTTGGTGATCAGTAGGCGCACCAAGTACCCGAGGTCGCGACTGGGCTTCGCCGAGCCTTGGGCCAACCGGATCACCCTGGCCACTTGGCCCCGACAGGATCTGGACGGCGCACTGCACACGTTGGTGCACGAGCTGACCCACATCGTGGTAGGCGCCCAGCCTGGCGCAGCGAAGTGGCACGGGCCGCTGTTCCAGCAGACTCTGAGGGCCGCGCTCAAGGAGGCTTACGGCGACACCCAGGTTTACAAGACCGACGACGACGGCGCCTATTGGACGACCAACGGGGGACTGCGGGACTACGCCGCAGCCCGTAAGGCTGCAGCAGCTACTGCATAGCTGCAGCATCGCAGGTCAAGGAATTAACCTGAGAGGTTAACTGTTCTAACTATGGGAGAGGGAGGTGAGAGATGGAAAAGGAAATCCGCCGCCGCAAGGCAGTCATCATCGACATCGACGGCTCGTTGGCCGACGTGTCGAGCGGGCTGCACTACATTGTCGGCAAGCCCAAGCACGAGCGCGACCACGATGCGTTCATCGCAATGAGCGACAGCTACCCGGCCAACCAGCAGGCGCTGGACTGGATCCGCCCGTACGCCGAAGCAGGCTACGCGCTGATCGTCTTGACCGGCCGTGAGGAGCGCTACCGGGCAGCGTCTGAAGCCTGGGTGCGCCAGGCGATGCCCTGGCCGTGGGAGGTGTTCAAGATGTCCCCCAACCACGACCCGCGCCCTGGTGAGGAAACCAAACGGGAGCTGTACCAGGAGCTGGTCGACGAGGGTTACGAGATCGTCGGCGCCATCGAGGACCGGCCCAGGATCATCGCGCTGTGGGAAGAGCTGGGCATCCCTGACATCGAGTGGGTCCAGGGCGACAACGACCCCGCCCGCGACGAGGCCCGAGTCTGAAGGAATAACCTGTCAGGTAAACGCGTTCCAATTATCGGAAGGGAGATACACATGGTAATGATCAAGGCCAAGCACTACGACGAGGTCGAGGAGTTGCTCGCCAACGACCCGATCGTCATCGCGATGGCCCACGGGCTCGCGAAGGTCGAGCGGGAGCAGATGGTCCATGAGGACGGCAGTCCGCGCTTCGAGTTCATGCAGAGCGCGAACGCCGAGTACCGCGAGCGCGGTGGCAAGGGCAGCGGGCACGACGAGGGTGACCACATCGGCGCCGTTGCTCACGCGCTGCTGAAGGTCCTGGACAGCGGGGCGGTCAAGGTCCAGCAGGTGAGCTACTTCGCCAGCCGGAGCGTTCCGAACGCCAGCAGCGACGAGAACGCTGCGATGGCCTACGCCAGCATCGTCGGCAAGGAGCCCAGCCTCAAGGAGGCCAAGAAGCAGCTGGCCCACTACATGGTCGACGAGGCCATGTACCTGCTGTCGAAGGGCAACCGCGACTGGGCAGCCAGTCGGGCCGCGCAGATCCTCGACGGGATCAAGGAGCTGGCGGCTGCCGAGTTCCCCGGCGAGAAGAACTGGGAGGCGCTCAACTTCGACGCCGACCAGATCCGGTTCCAGCTGGTGCGCGTGGCCAAGTAACCCACAGCCGGGCGGTGACCCCGCCCGGCTTCACTCGTTCAGGGAATAACCTGACAGGTAAACGCGTCCTAAGCATTGGAAGGGAGACACACACCATGGAAAAGAAAGTTGCTCCGAAGTTCAGTCACGCCGAGGCGCAGGCGCTCTTCAACAAGGCGCACGCTGCCGGGATGGCAGCCGGGGAGGCCGCGAGGCCGGTCCCCATGCACGTCGTCCAGCGCGAGCACCCGTTCGATGACAGCTCGCCCATCGTTAAGCGCTACGCGCCGGTGATGGACGGCGTCTGCGGGTTCGGCTACGTCAAGGTGCGCCCGGGCAACAGCTCGTTCGCACGCTGGCTGGTGAAGAACAAGCGGGCCTTCAAGGCTTACTACGGTGGCATCGAGTTCTCGGTCCACCAGTTCAACCAGTCCTATGAGCGCAAGGTGGCCTACGCTGCTGCTTTCGCGGAAATCTTGTGTGAAGCAGGCGTCCAAGCCTACGGTTACGGCCGGGTCGACTAACCCGATGGGAGGGGCGCGCACTCCCCAATCACGCGCCAATGGTGGGTGTAGCTCAACACGGCAGAGCACCAGGTTGTGATCCTGACAAGTGCGGGTTCGATCCCCGCCATTCACCCCAACTTCGGGAATATACCTGTCAGGTAAATCGTCCTTAATACTGGAAGGAGGGTCATGAGCAAGCAACCAATCTCCGTCGAGTTCCTCGACGCGATCAACGACGCGATCTTCGTCTTGGCGAAGCGTGGTCACAAGGAAGCCGCCGCCCAGCTCGAACGGATCTGGGAGCAAGAATTCGCGGCCGGGCAAACCCGCGCCGCCGCTGCCTGAAAGGGGTGGTTAAAGCTAACCGAGAACGATTTCAACTCGTGTGGGAGCTGAAGCGAGTAGAGCAGCGGCTCAACGCCGCCCTGCACGCCGCCCAGCTCCAAGAGGGACGCGGACGCTACGAGCTGTCGGAGCAGTTCTTCGCCCGCGCCGCCGCTGCCGACGTCAGGTCGGCAGTCATCAAGCAACGTCTCGCCGAGATTGGAGCTGATTAAAGGCAACATCCAGATGCTGTGGGGCTCGGGACTACGGTCCCTCGATGGGCGCCGGTATGGCTACGCCGTCCGCGCCGACTCCAACGTCTGGGTCTTGGTCGTCTCGGCTCCTCGATTCGGCCTTTCCCTCCGACTTGGTCAGTCCAAGTTCGGCAACTACATCAAGAAAATCTGAAAGGAGATTGACCATGGGCTACTGCTACGCACGACAGTCCAACGGCCGAATGGCCATCGCCTGTGACGGCGGCTGCGGCCGCGCCGGAGGCGCGCAGGGGGTGCGCAAGCGACCCTGCCGGTTCAAGGTGAGCCACCTCTCGTACGGCGTGCGCCACGAACTGCCCTACTGCCCGGCGCCTGCGCTGTGCGCGCAGTGCTTCAAGCGGCATGGTGGCGCGAAGGGCTTGCACGGTGAGAGCTGCCGTGAGGGAGCGGCCGCGAGCCAGGCCCGCGAAGATGAGAAGCAACGCCGGTTAGCGGCCGGTGACGCCCACCCGGCGGCTGCCTGGGGCAGCTGGTGTGAGTCGGTGCCCGAGGGCAAGGTGGGCGTGTCCTACCAGAGCCAGGCGGGGCGCCGGTACGTGCTGGTGTCGGCCGAGGATTACAAGTCGCGGCCCTGGCTGAGCGAAGTGGAGCACGAGCTTTGGGAAGGACCTCGGGCGTAGGAATATACCTCTGAGGTAAACTGTTCTTGTGATCGGAAGGGAGACACACACATGTCACGAGCAATGTACGAGCGGGCCTATGGCGAGAAGTGCGACGGCGGTTTTCGCCGTGTGGCCGACATCGCCAAGCAGATCCGCGCCGATATCAAAGCGGCCATCGCCAGCGGCCAGCTGCCCGGCAGCGTGAAGAACTACTCGGTGCGCAGCCGGTCCTACTCCGGAGGCCAGGCGATCGACATCAGGGCCAAGGAGTTGGACGGCATGTACCAGCAATGCGAGGGGATCATCCCTGGCAGCGAGGACGGGTTCGGCGCCCGGTCCTGTGGCAACGTTTGGTGCAAGGCGGGCGGGCAGTACCGCGACAGCGAGCACGCCAAGTACCACCGGATCCTGAGTGCTGAGGGGCGTCGGGTCCTGGACATCCTGCAAGGGTTCTGGGACGCCTACAACTGGAATGGCTCCGAGATCCAGGTCGACTACTTCGACAGGCTCTACTGGGGCGTGCCGGAGATCGTCGACCCCGAGCGGGGGTGGTGACCATGGTGAGCATTGACCTGGCAGGGCCCCCGCAGGACTGGGTCACCGAGATCCTCGACCGGGCCGCAGCCGAGCACGGTTACGACCGCGAGTGGGCGGTGAACTATGCGCTCATGCAGTGGGCCGGTCTGTACGACGCCTATCCACGGCTGGCAGCGATCAAGTCCGACAAACTGCGGGCGCACGCCATGGCGTTCATCGGCGGCGAAATGGACAAGTACGAGTTCTACCAGCTGACCAAGGGCTACCCGGCCCAGGAGGTGGCCGATGCCATCGGCTCCAACGCGGAGGTCGTCCGGATGCGGCGGCGCTACCTGCGCCAGCTGGCCAAACAGAGCAAGGAGGAAGGGTGAGCACACAGTGCACCGACTGCGGTCGGCGGATCGATGAGATGGACGCGTTCCCCAAAGGACGCTGTCTGGACTGTCATGCCGCCGCGCCGGAGATCCAACATCAAACACGCACCATGACGGGCGAGCGCCTGGCCCGCATGTGGGGAGGGAAACGATGACCATCACGCATAACACATTCAGCTTCCAGATCTGCGTCGACAACGCCGCTTTCGGGGGCGACGACGAGAAATTCGAGGTGGCCAGCCTCCTGGAAGACGCCGCTTACAAGGTCCGCGAGGGTGAGCGCTTCGGGCGTGTCAAAGACACCAACGGCCAGCGGGTCGGCTACTGGACATTCGGAACCGAGGAAGGGGACAGCGATGCCTAGAGGATTGATCTTGAGCGTCTATCGCCCAGCGGACTTGCCCGACTGCACCAACGGCGGGCTTACCAGCCAGCACGACCGCATCATCGTGGTCGGCACCAGGAGGCACTCCGACGAGGAGTGGCAGCCTTTCGGCGAGGAGCTGCACCTGCCCGACTGGGGGCAGGACCTGCCCCAGTTCATCCTGGTGGAGTCGGCGGTGCCCGGCGTCTACGGGCCCAACCTGGTGCCCGTGGAGTACATCGAGAAGGGCTCCAACACCAAGGAGTACGCGGGCCCGATGTTCGGTGGCAACTTCGCCGGAACGTCGGACAGCCGGTGGACCGAGCTGAGTCGCACGGTCTTCGGCCACAGTCAGCAGCAGGTCGTCCCGGTCCACGACCGGGTCGAGTCCTGGGCCATGTACAACGCACTATCCAGCGATTAGGAGACGCCGGTCGACTGACCTGGGAATATACCTGTCCGGTAAATTGTCCTAACCAGTGGAAGGAAGGTGATCGACATGGCAAGTGTGATGGCACAGTTCGAGCTGGCAGCCATCCTGCAAAACCGCGCAAACCGCGCCCAGCAGGGGCTGTCTGGCTATCCGTCGATGGAGGAGTCGTTTCGCGCGATCCCGGTGTTGGAGCAGGGTTTGCTGCAGGCACTGGTGGTTATGGACATGGTGATCCAGGAACCCCACCTGGCGCCGTATCTGGCGCCAGGAGGAATGCCGCACGAGCAGAACTAACAACGAAGGAGACACATGTACCCCAGTCATCAGTACCCACCGTGGCCCCCGCCGGGACCCGTCTACAATTACCCCTCGCCCCCACCCCGAGCCAGTTACCGAAATTGGTTCATCGGGGTCGGTGTGGTATTCGTCGCCGTCATCGGCTTCGTCATCGTGTTGGCGGCTGTCCTGGCATCTGGTCCGGAATACAGCGCGGCAGAGCAGCACTTCCTGACCCAGGTTCACGAGACCACTTCCGATAACGGTCAGCGGTATGTGTGGCCCGGTGACCAGGAATTGGTCGGCGAGGGCCACGCGATCTGCAGTCTGCTCAGCGATGGAAGGAGCAAGACTGCCTTGGAAGAGCCCAGCACGATCTGGCACGGTGCAGATCCGATGCCCGAGTTCATGAAGTCATACCAGTTGATGCAGCGCCACGAGCTGATCATCGCTTCGACGCAGAACTTCTGCGACCAGTACACGACGTACTTCCTTGGAGTGCCGATATGAGCAAAGCACGCACGCGTGGGCACATCGCCCGCCTCGTCGTCGCTCATGGCTGGCAGGTGCTGTCCAGCAATCCCGGCGGTGCGTACTTCCGGCGTGGGACCACCTCGATCAATTTGCGCTTCGGCGCCAGTGGCCAGTTGATCCAGGCCATCCGCTACCTACCCGGGATGGCTGAGGTCCCCACGAAGGGTCGAATGGCGTTCGTCGTTGGCTGGCTGACCGAGGCACCACCCCCGATGCCACGCTGCCAAAAGGGAGGTCCGGATCCCTGTTCGGAGTGTGCCGACGAGTTAGGCTGAGCCCATGGCTGGGATGAGCCCGCACCTGCGCACCGATCTGGACCGTTGGCTGCTGCCGTGGGCCGAGGAGTTCGGCTGGACCGTCCTCGACGAGAACCCGCCGGTGTTCCGCAAGGCCGGGCGCACCCTGCAGCTGCAGTACAACCTGGCCGGGCGGCTCAACCGGATCAATTGGATCGGCGGTGACGAGCACGCCCACACCATCTCCGGCACCAGCTCGCTGAACCGAGTGCGCGAGTGGATGGCCACCGAGCTGGCTGCCTAGCATTTCCTACAATTTTGCTCTAATGTGTGTCTCAGGAAAGGAGACACACACCCATGACAGTCAAGCTGATCGCGCCCGACGAGGTCGATCAAATCATCCCCCATATCCCCCCTGGTCAGGTCGTCGAGGAAACCGACATCCCCGAGAAGGGGCAGGTCCTGGCCACCTTCAACCCCCACACCGATTTGTGGCAGATCCGGCGCGTCGTCAAGGTGAAAGGCACCCGCGAAGCCAAGCGGATGAGCAACTACGGCGGGCGCAACACCAGCTGGCGCAACCCCGTCGAGATCTCCTATGTCAACTTGAACGCGATGCCCGAGGAGGGCAAGGACGGCACCGCTGGTTCGCATTACAAGGGCCAGCAGGGCTTCTGGGAGCAGAGCGTGCGCACCCTGGTCACCGACGCGAAGAACTATCATCGGCCCGAGTGGTACTGGGTGGATCACACCAGCACCGAGGGCCAGCAGTGGATCGCTGACCGGCAGGCCGAGGAGACCGAGGCCAAGGCCGACAAGGAGCGCACCCAGGCGCACCTGGAAGACACTCCCGAGCAGTTCGAGAACCGGCTGGAAGCCAAGGCCCACAGCATTGATCTGATGGCGGCGGAAGCCGACCGGCTCGCCTCCCAGCTGCGCGACCTGGCTGCCGAGATCCGCGCCGAGAAACGCCCCCGGTACTGGTAACCAGAACTTGTCGGTCCCCGGTGGGAGGATGAGGACGGAATAAAGAGTTAACCCGAGAGGTTAATGCAGATGTACCATCAAGTCACAATCCAACGAAGGAGACACACACCGTGACGACACTCACCCGCCAGCCGCTTGCCCCGCAGTCGGCTCGCAATGCCAGCCCGCAGGAGCTGATGCAACTGCTCTCCCTGCAACGCAGCCAGGTGGTCGACCTGATCCTCCCGGCAGAGAAGGTCCAGTTGCTCAACGGCAAGCTGGAAGTATCCGGCGCCGAGCCGATCCTGCGCGAAGACGGCGTGCTCGACCCCAATGGGTCCTACCGGCTCACCAGCCATGCCGACGGCCAGTTGGCCGGTCAATTCGACATTCCGGTCCGCTACCTGCGGCGCCTGCGGGACGAGAACGTCGACCTGCTCGACTTCAACGTCAACAGCTGGGCTCAGCACGAGAGCTACGCCGAGAAGAAGGTCCTGGCGCGGCTGTTCTGGGCCAACGACCCCGAGCACCCCGACGTCGTCGGTGTGGCCCGGTCCTTCCTGTCCAATCGCTACGGGGCCCGCGACAACTTCGACGCCTTGGCGTCGACCATCGCCGGTGTCCGCGACGCCGGGCTGGCGGCGGACTCGCTGCGTTTCCACGGTGACCTGACCGAGAAGCACTTCTACGTGGTCA
>Ga0306921_10001178_pt1 | contig 24948 bp, 24 predicted proteins | sample sta12Cox44000080_FD_203760 | JGI IMG/M metagenome (GOLD analysis project Ga0306921, IMG submission 203760) | Lab enrichment of tropical soil microbial communities from Luquillo Experimental Forest, Puerto Rico - statoxic.12C.oxic.44.000.080 (v2)... | ecosystem: Environmental > Terrestrial >...
CAGAACGGAGGCAAAGAGCTTGACGAGCGCCGGCCGGCCGATCGGAGACCCGCGATAGAACCATGTACCATCTCGGGCGATCCGCATGTCGAGATCGCCGCAATCGACCGGCGACCGGTTGCCGCTGGCGACGGGGCGGACCGCTGAGGAATTGCCGGGGCCGGCTTTTTGTATCAGGCTCGAACTTGTTCCAGTATTTGAAGAGGGATCGGACTGCTTGAATTCTACCGCACCCATCAACGTGTCCTCCGCAGATCTCGTTGCCGAGGTTGAAGCGCTGGGCGGGCGCTTGAGCCTCGTCCGCGAGCGAATCGGCGAAATCATCTTTGGTCAACGGGAGGTGATCGAGCAAGCCTTGATCACCCTGTTGTGCGGGGGACACACCTTGTTGATCGGCGTCCCCGGCCTCGCCAAGACCCGGCTCGTCGAGACTCTAGGCACGATCCTCGGCCTCGAAGACAAGCGCATTCAATGTACGCCCGACCTGATGCCGGCCGACATTCTCGGTTCCGAGGTACTCGAGGAAAGCGAGACAGGACGGCGATCTTTTCGGTTCATCCCGGGCCCGGTCTTTTGCCAGCTGCTGATGGCCGACGAAATCAATCGAGCGAGCCCGCGCACGCAATCGGCGCTTTTGCAGGCAATGCAGGAAGGCCGCGTCTCGATCGCCGGCCAATACCATCCGTTGCCGCGACCATTTCACGTGCTCGCAACGCAGAACCCGCTCGAGCAGGAAGGCACCTATCCGCTTCCCGAAGCGCAGCTTGACCGCTTTTTATTGCAGATTGATGTCGACTATCCCGATCGGGACGCCGAGCGGCAGATGCTGATCGCGACGACCGGCCTGGCCGAGGATCGGCCACGGCCGGCGATGAGCGTCGCTGAGCTGATCGCGGCGCAACGTGTCGTACGTTGCATCCCGGTCGGCGCAAGCGTCGTCGAGGCGATCCTCTCGCTGGTTCGCTCGGCGCGGCCGGATGGTTCCGCGACCGAAAGCATGACGCGCTTTGTCTCGTGGGGCCCGGGGCCGCGTGCCAGCCAGGCCCTGATGCTCGCCTGCCGCGCCCGGGCGCTGATCGACGGCCGGTTCAGCCCGTCGATTGACGATGTTCTCGCGCTGGCACCGCCTGTGCTGCGCCACCGCATGGCTGTCAGCTTCGCCGGCCGCGCCGAAGGTGTCACGGTGGCTCGGGTTATCGAGCAGATTTCGGCGCCGTTCCGGTGAGTCCGGTCGAATCGAGGCCGGCAGCCTCGTCGCTGACACGGCGACGCGTGCCGCTCCCCGCTCTGCGCGATCGGGCAGAAGCAGCCGCTTCCGTGTTGCCGCCGCTTCTGATTGCCGCCGAGCGTGTCGCTGTGACCGTCGCACAGGGGGTTCACGGTCGCCGCCGCGTCGGCCAAGGGGAGACATTCTGGCAATTTCGTCAATACCAGCCGGGTGACGCGGCCTCGCGCATCGATTGGCGCGAGAGTGCGAAGTCGCAACGCCTCTATGTCCGCGAAACCGAGTGGGAAGCCGCGCAGAGCGTCTGGCTGTGGCGCGACGCTTCCGCCTCGATGGACTATAGCTCGGCGGAATACTTGACCCGCGCCGAGTGGCCGACTAAACGCGACCGCGCCGAACTCCTGCTAGTCGCCCTGGCGAGCCTCCTGGTCCGCGGCGGCGAGCGCTTGACCCTGCTCGGCAGTGGTATCACACCGATGAACGGGCGCATCGCGCTGTCGCGGGTGGTCGAAATGATCGACCGCAACCCAAGGGCGGACAGCCTGCCCGCCTTCGAGCCCTTGCCGCGAGCCGGCCAGCTCGTCCTGATCGGCGACTTCCTGTCACCACTCGAGGCGGTCAATGCCTCTGTCACCCGCTTTGCCTCGGCGGGGCTCAAAGGCCATATGCTGCAGGTCAGCGACCCGGCCGAGGAAGACCTGCCGTTCGACGGACGCGTCCGCTTTGCCGGTGTCGAGGAGCGCGATGAGGTCGTCATCAGCCGGGTCGAGAGCATCCGCGGAGACTACTCCAAGCGCTTCCAGCGACATCGGGAGGGCCTTGCAGCGATTGCCGGGACGGCCGGCTGGAGCTTCGGCTTTCACCGCACCGATCGCCCGCCGCACCTCGCCTTGCTGGCACTCTTTGCCGCGTTGTCGGCCGATCGCCGGCGGTGAGCGATGCTGGCGCTCGGCTCCGTCGCTTTTGCTTCGCCGTGGCTGCTCGTGGCAATAGCGGCGCTGCCGATCATCTGGTGGCTCTTGCGGGTGACGCCGCCGGCACCGCGCCGCATCTCCTTCCCGGCGATCCGGCTGCTGCTCGGATTGGCGCCGCGCGAAGAGACGCCGGCGCATACCCCGTTATGGCTGATCCTGTTGCGCATGGCGCTCGCCGTCTTGGTGATCTTCGCGGCTGCCCATCCGTTGCTCAATCCGCAGGCGCGACTGGCCTCGACCGGACCGATTCTCGTCATCGCCGATGACGGCTGGACAGCGGCGCGCGACTGGCCGGCGCGACAGTCGGCGCTCGCCGATCTGCTGGCTGAGGCCGAACGCGAGGACCGCCAGGTGGTCCTCGTCGCCACCGCCCCGCCCGCCACAAACGAGACGGCGCCGCTGGCGCCGCTCCGCGCAGCCGACGCGCGCGTCGCGGTCCAGGCGTTGCAGCCCAAGCCGTGGCCGGTCGACCGGCAGGCCGCGCTGGCGCGGCTCGAAGCGTTGTCGCTGGCCGACGCGACTTCCGCCTTCTGGCTCAGCGACGGCGTTGCCGATGGCGGGAGCCAGACGCTCGCCACCTATCTCGCCGAGCGAGGCAGCTTGCATTATCTCGCGGCAGAGCCGAGCCAGGCCCCGCTCCTGCTCATAGCCGACGACATGCAAGCAAACGATCTCGGCGTCAGGCTGCGTTCGCTGCCGGCACCGGCACCGCGGCTCCTTCAAGTCCGCGCCAGCGCCGAGGATGGCCGTCTGCTCGCTCGCCAAGCGGCGACGATCGAGCCCGGGGCTAAGGGGGTCGAGGTTCGGCTACCAATGCCGAGCGAGCTGAGAAACCGGGCGGCTCGCATCGAAATTGAGGGCGATCAGTCGGCCGGCTCGGTGCTGCTGGTTGATGAGCGGTGGCGACGCCGCCCGGTCGGCATCGCCGCAGCGACGAATGCCGGCGGGCAGCCGCTGCTCAGCGAGAATTACTATCTCGAGCGCGCGCTCGGCCCGTTCACCGAGATCCGTCGGGGTCGCCCAACCGATCTCCTCAAACGCGAGCTGGCCGTCCTGATTTTCTCTGATGTCGGACCGGATTCGCCGGCGGAAGAAGCGGCCGTCGTCAAATGGATCGAGGCCGGCGGGCTGTTGCTGCGCTTTGCCGGTCCTCACCTCGCCGAGCAGGCCGATCAGCTGCTGCCGGTGCGGCTGCGCCGCGGCGGCCGCACGATCGGTGGTGCGCTCTCCTGGGAGCAACCCGCCCGGCTCGCTCCGTTCGCGCCCGACAGCCCCTTCGCCGGACTCGCAGTACCAGCGGACGTGACAGTTTCTCGCCAGGTGCTGGCCGAGCCCGATCTCGACCTTGCGGCCAAGACATGGGCGCGCTTGGCCGACGGTACCCCGCTCGTTTCCGCCGAAAAGCGGGGACAAGGCTGGATCGTGCTCGTCCACACGACGGCAAATGCCGATTGGTCGAACCTCGCCCTCTCGGGATTGTTCGTCGAGATGCTGCGCCGCACCGTGGCCATGAGCCAAGGGGTGGCGACGGCGAGCGAAGAGGCGCTGCCGCCGATCGAAACCCTCGACGGATTTGGGCGGTTGCAGCGCGCCCCGCCGACCGCCCGCCCGATCTCCGGTAAGGAGATGGCTTCGGCGATCGCATCTCCGCAGCATCCGCCGGGCTTTTACGGTACCACGGACAGCAAGCGTGCGCTCAACCTTTCGGCCGGGATCGCAGAATTGGAACCGATCGAGAGCCTACCGCCCGGCACCACACGGGAGAGCTTCCCGAGGGGCCGCGAGATCGATCTTCGCCCGCCGCTGCTGACCGCGGCACTGCTTTTAACGCTCGCCGATTTGCTGATTGCCTATGCGCTGCGCGGCTTGTTGCGAAGGCGCCTGGCGCAGCCTGCCGCCGCCTTTCTCTTCGCGGTGCTTGGCGCTGCTTCGGCGGCGCACGCCGACGACGCCTTTGTTGTGCAGGCGACTTCCGAGCTTCGGCTGGCCTATGTGCGGACCGGGAACGACCAGGTCGATGCGGTGAGCCGCGCCGGGCTTGTCGGCCTGACGGCGACCCTGAACCGAAGAACCGCGGTGGAAACCGCCGATCCGCTTGCCCTCGACATCGAGCGGGATGAGCTGATCTTCTTTCCACTGCTTTATTGGCCGGTGGTTTCCGACCAAGCGCCGCCTTCCTCGACAGCGGTCGAACGGATCAATCGGTATCTCGGGACCGGCGGCACGATTCTCTTCGACACGCGCGACGGCGACGACCAGACCCCCGGATCGTTCGGTGGTGCCGCGCTTTCGGCGCAGCGTCTGCGCCGCCTGGTGGGCGCCATCAAGATTCCGACCCTGGTGCCGATCCCGCCTGATCACGTCCTGACGAAATCCTTTTACCTTCTTCACGAATTTCCCGGCCGCTGGAACGCCGGGTCGCTGTGGGTCGAACCCGTCGAGGATCGCGTCAATGACGGCGTCTCGAGCGTCGTCGTGGGGGCAAACGACTGGGCGGCCGCCTGGGCGGTCGATGGGCAAGGGCGTCCGGCTTTCGCGGTTGTCCCCGGCGACGAGTCGCAGCGCGAGATGGCGATGCGGTTCGGCGTCAACCTCGTCATGTATGTGCTGACCGGGAACTACAAGTCGGACCAAGTGCATGTTCCCGCGATCCTGGAGCGCCTCGGCCAATGAGCGTAGCGCTCGCAACCGCACCGCTCCTGTCATGGACGGCGATTGCGCTGCTCGGCACCGTCTCTGCGCTGGTCCTTGGTCTCGGGTTGCTGCGCCGCGCGCCAGGGCTGCCGTGGCGCGCGATTGCCCTAGCGATCCTGCTCGCCGCTCTGGTCAATCCTTCCGTGGTCGAGGAGCAGCGCTCACCGCACCGCGATATCGCGATTGTCGTCGTCGACGAATCGCCGAGCCAACGCATCGGCGACCGCCAGCGCGCGACCGAGGCGGCACTGGCCTCGCTCAAGGATCGGCTCGCCCGGGAGCGCGATCTCGACCTGCGCGTGGTTCGGGCGGGAAAGCCGCAACCCGGCGCCGGCGACGACGGGACCAGGTTGTTCACGGCACTTGATAGGGCGATGTCGGAGGTGCCGCGCCAGCGTCTCGCCGGGGTCGTCATGATCACCGATGGCCAGGTGCACGACGTGCCGAGCGGGGATGCGAACGCGTTGCAAGAAGCGGTCGGCGGGCCGCTCCATGTCCTGCTCTCCGGACAGCCCGATGAGGGCGACCGGCGGCTCGTCGTCAATCAAGCGCCGAGCTTTGGCCTGGTCGGCAAGGAGCTGAAGCTGACAATCCGGGTCGAGGATTTGGCCCCAGGCCCACCCAAGAAACAGGAGGCAGGTTCGACGAGCCAGGCCAGGGTCACATGGCGCAAGGACGGCGGTACCCCGCATCCGGTCATGGTACCCGTCGACCGCGATGTCTCGTTGCCGGTCATAATCGACCATGGCGGACCCAACGTCGTCGAGCTCGAGGTCGAACCCGGCGCGCGGGAGCTCACCCTCAACAACAACCGCGCGGTCGTGGTCGTCAACGGCGTGCGCGACCGGTTGCGGGTGTTGCTGGTGTCGGGCGAGCCACATGCCGGCGAGCGGGTCTGGCGGAACATCCTCAAATCCGACCCTTCGGTCGACCTCGTCCATTTCACGATCCTGCGCCCGCCCGAAAAGCAGGACGGCACCCCGATCCGCGAACTGTCGCTGATCGCCTTTCCGATCCGCGAACTGTTCGATGTCAAACTCGACGAATTCGATCTGATCATCTTCGATCGCTATAGCCGGCGCGGCGTGATCCCGCAGGCCTATCTCGAAAATGTCGCACGCTATGTCCGCAACGGCGGCGCCTTTCTCGAAGCGGCCGGACCGAGTTTTGGCACGCCGCTGAGCCTGGCCCGCACGCCGCTCGGAACGATATTGCCGACCGAGCCGACCGGGGATGTCTTCGAAGAAGGCTTCAAGGCCCAGGTCACCGATCTGGGTCGCCGCCACCCGGTGACGGAGGGGCTTTCCGGGGCCGGCGCATCGGGCGCCGAGCCAACGTGGGGGCGCTGGTTCCGCCAGGTCGAGGCGCGCGTCCATCACGGCACGACACTGATGAGCGGCGATCATGGCGATCCGCTGCTCGTGCTCGACCGCGTCGGCAAGGGACGGGTGGCGCAGCTGCTCTCCGACCAGATGTGGTTCTGGGCGCGCGGTTTCGAGGGCGGAGGTCCAGAGGCGGAGTTGTTGCGCCGGCTCGCTTATTGGCTGATGAAGGAGCCCGACCTCGAGGAAAACGATCTGCGCGCCATGGTCGAAGCGGACCGCCTGGTCGTCACCCGACAATCGCTCGAGCCCGATGACCGCCCGGTCATCGTTACGGCGCCGGACGGGTCAACCCAAAGCGTGACATTGTCGCCCGACACCGGCGGTCGCAGTACCGGCAGTCTGCCGATCGGTGAGATGGGGCTCTACCGGGTGACCGACGGCAGCCGCACGGCGCTCGCTGCGGCGGGGCCGCTCAATCCGATCGAATTCGCCGATGTCCGCACCACGCCGGAGAAGCTCGCACCGGTTGTTACCGCGACCGGCGGGGGCATCTTCTGGGTGGGCAGCGGGACAATGCCGGAAATTCGCCGGGTCTCGCCCGACCGGGCGGCGGCCGGGCGGAACTGGATGGGGTTGCGCGCCAACGGCGACTATACCGTGACCGGGTTCAGCGAAACACCGCTGCTGCCGGGCATCGCGGCCCTGCTGCTGATCGTCGGCGGGTTGCTCGCGGCTTGGCGCCGCGAAGGCAGCTGATCCGTTTAGCGCCGTCAGTCACGGGTGGGGCCTTAGTGCTGAGAAGACTCATCTCTCCGCTCCACCCGGACGGATTCAAGTTCGTGCTGGCCGGAGCGGTTGTGACGCTCCTCTTGTTCCTCTTTTGGGTTCGCGTCGGCTGGATCGCCGCCGGCGTCACGCTGTGGCTTGCCTACTTCTTCCGTGACCCCTGGCGCGTGACCCCGACGCGCCGGGGCCTGCTGGTCAGCCCGGCGGACGGCACTATCGTGTCGATCGCAACGGCGCCGCCGCCGGAAGAGGTGGCGATGGGAGAGGCCGCCCTCACACGGATCGGAATTTTCCTCAACATCTTTGACGTCCACGTCATTCGCGCTCCGCTCGGCGGCAGGGTCGCCGCGCTGCGCTACACCAAGGGGCGGTTCCTGAATGCGAGCCGCGACGAGGCGAGCCGGCACAACGAGCGCGTGGCGATCCGCATCGCTCCACCGGACGGACCCGACATCGCGTTCGTGCTGATCGCAGGTCTCCTCGCCCGACGCATCGTCTGCGATCTGCGCGAGGGGCAGGAGGTCGTCACCGGCCAGCGGATCGGCATTATCCGCTTCGGCTCGCGGGTCGACGTCTATTGCCCGGAGGCCTATGTACCGATGATGATTGCAGGACAGCGGATGGTGGGCGGCGAAACAGTACTCGCCGATCGCCTGGCGCAAGAGCCGGCCCGTGAGGGTTTCGCGCAATGAGCCCCGACGCTGGTGAAGGGAGGCAGGCCGTGAGGATGCGTCGCGCCAGGGTGCGGCGGCCGCGGATGCGGGTGCGCCGGCTTTCCGGCTTGTCGGTCAACCGGATGGTCCCGAATGTCCTGACCCTGCTCGCATTGTGCGCCGGAATGACAGCGATGCGTTTTGCGATGGGCGGGAATTTCGAGGGTGCGGTGTTTGCGATCATCGCTGCCGGCATTTTCGATGGCCTCGATGGACGGATGGCCCGCCTGCTCAAAGCCACCTCGAGCTTTGGCGCGGAGCTCGACAGCCTATCGGATTTCGTCAGCTTCGGGGTGGCTCCGGCGGCGGTTCTTTATCTCTGGACGATGTCGGAATTGCACGTTCTGGGCTGGGCGATCGTGTTGTTTTTCGCGGTGTGCTGTGCTCTGCGTCTGGCGCGCTTCAATGCCGGCACCGGAGCCGAGGTGCCGCCCTACGCGGCTCCCTTTTTCAGCGGCGCGCCGGCGCCGGCCGGTGCGGGCTTGGTCATGATCCCGATGTTCCTCAGCTTCGAATGGGGTGACTGGCTGTTCCGCTCGCCATATTTGAGCGCCGTGACGATAACCGGGATCGCGCTGTTGATGGTCAGCAAGGTGCCGACCGTGTCGCTGAAGCGGATCCGCATCCCGCACCACATGGTGATCCCGACGCTGCTCGCTTTCGGCGTCGCAACCGCCTTTCTGACGACGGCACCGTGGCCGACCCTGATGGTCGTGGGCGTGGTTTATCTGAGCTCGATCCCGCTGACGATCCGCTCCTACTACCGCCTGAAGCGCGCCACCGAAGCGCGCAAGACCGAGACTGTCGAGAAGCCCGACGCCATTCCGCTTCCCGGCCCCGCCACATTGCCGCTCGGCGAAACGAGCGCGCCGACGACTGAATGGCGCCATTAGCAGTTCGCGTGGAAGAGAGCGCTGGCGAGCGGTACCTTGGATCCGCGTGGTCGAGCAGGTTTGCCGGGTGACAACCGTGTCCGGCTGGGCTAGCCTGACGGCGATCTGAAAGAGTCGGTCAACTAAGGGAGCGGAAGAAACCGCTGCCGGGCTCGACCAGTTGGGAGGTCGCCATGGCAGAAATCCGTCCACTCGGCGGGTCGGCACCTACCGCCAGCGTTGTGCTCGGGCGCAAGCTCGACAGCATCCCGTTCAGCGGCTACCACGTCCTGATCATCGCCGTGCTCGCCCTGGTCGGCTTCATCGAGGGCTACGATTTGGTGATGACCGGCTCGCTAGTGGTGCTGGCCAAGGCGCCGCTGCAGCTGACCGAGACCGACATTCGCTGGCTCGCGTCCGGCCCGACTTTCATGCTGTGCCTCGGCGGCTTCTTCTTCTCAGCGGTATCCGACCATTTAAGCCGCAAGAGCATCGTCCTGATCGGCGTGTTCCTGACGACATTTCTGACACTGCTGATCCCGCTGGTGCAAACCGCCGAGCAACTGATCATCCTGCGTCTGTTGACAGGCCTTGGCGCCGGGGGTGTCGTTTCGGCGGCGTTCCCGATCGCCGCCGAATTGATGCCGGCGCAGCACCGGCGCACCTACAGCGCTGTCTATGAGATGGCGCTGGCCTCCTCTTTTACCGTGGTGCCGTTTATCGCCGGCCTGCTCGCCGGCAACGCCAACGCCTTTCGCTTTCTGGCATTGCCGGGCGGGCTGGCGGTGACCGTGATTCCGGTCATCGTCTATTTCGTGCTTCCCGAAAGCCCGCGCTGGTACCTGCGCAAAGGCCAGCCGCAGGTCGCGGTCGACGTGGTCAATCGCATCATCGCGCGATCCGGCAACAGGTGCCGCCGCTGACCATCGAAGCGCTGGGGGATCACCGGGAAGCCGCCCGCGAACCGCTACCACCCTACTGGGCATTGTTCGCTCGCGGCCAGCTGCGTTGGACGACGGTCGGGATTCTGAGCGGGATCTGCGCGGGGACCGCGTTCTTTTTGATTTCGGTGCTGTTGCCAAAGGCTCTGAACGATCAGGGTTTTGCCTTGAGCGCGAGCTTGGGATTGACCTCGATCGTCTATGCCGCGAGCTTCTTCGGGAAGGGTTTCACCGGGTTCCTGATGGAAATCATCGGCCGGCGTTGGACGATCGCTTACGCGCTCGCCGGGTCGCTGCCGGGTCTGGGCCTGATGCTGCTGTCGCATCGTGCGGGGGACTATGCGGGCGTGGTGATGGTGGCGGGAGGGCTGATCATCGGCTTCACCGTCTTGTCGGCCTTCACCGCCACACGCGTTTATCTGTCCGAACAGTTCCCGACGGCGTTGCGCGGCCGCGGCCACATCTTCGGCGAGTCGTTCGGGCGCCTCTTCGCCGGCGGCCTTATGCCATTTGTGATGACACCGTACACCGGTTCGGCGCCGATCTTCTTCGGCACGATATTTGTGGTCGTGGCGATCGGCGCGTTCATCCCGCTGCTGTTCGGCCGTGAAACCGTGGGCCAGCTGGAAACCGTTACCGAAGGAGTTCCGGCGCTGGCCTGAAGCAGGCCGGCAACGAGGCGAGCGGAAAAAGCCGCTGCCATACCGGAAGGAAACGATGGCGGAAATCGGCCCGGTTGCACGATCGACATCAGTGGCCGGCCATGCGCTGGGCCGGAAGCTCGACAGCATTCCGTTCAGCCGCTACCACATGATGCTGATTGCGGTGCTCTCGCTCGTCGGCTTCGTTGACGGCTACGACCTCGTCATGACCGGCTCGCTGTTGCTGCTGGCGAAGCAGCCGCTGCATCTGACACCCGAGCAGATACCCGAGGATCTCGCCGTCTAACATCGACTACCAAAAATTTCGCTGAAACGCGCAGAAACACTACGCTCCAGGCTTTACAGCAACAACCCCCGATACCACCTTGTAACAGCGCTTAACGCATAATTTGTTGCTGAGCTGTTACCCGAAGGCGACCCGAGGCGCCGGCAATCCTCCGGGTAACAGCACAGTTTTGACCTGGGAGCGTGGCCGATATGGTCGAGTCCAAATGGGCGATCCCGTTCCGGGATTCCGCGATACGCAACCTGCAACCGCCATCGGGGAAAGATCGCGAAGAGTGGCGTTTCCCCGAAAGAAACGGCCTGACCGTGCGGGTCTACCCTGACGGCCGCAAGGTCTTCTACGTCGGCTACCGCTTCGGGGCGCGGCAGGAACGGGTCAGACTGATGCCCGACTATCCCGAGCTGGGCTGCGTCGGCGCCACCAAGCAGTGGCAAAAGATCCTGGCCGATGTCGTTCTCGGCACCAACCCGGCGCAGATACGCCGCGATCGGCGCCTTGAAAGCGAGCCGAAGGTGCAACCAAAAACCTTGAGCACTGCGAGAGCTGAATACCTGAGGGAAAAGTCCGATCAGTGGAGTGACAACCATCGAGTCAGTGTGACGCACGCCTTCGACGCGTACATTCTACCGAAATTGGGCAAATATCCCTTGGTCGCAATTACCCGCGACGATATTCGCCAGCTGATCCAAGAAATCATCGATAGCGGCAAAGGGCGCACGGCCAACATCGTCCACACCACACTGGTCGCATTCTTCAATTGGGCTGTCGACGAGCCGCAATATCTGTCGGCCTCCCCGGTGCAAAGGCTCAAACGCCGGCACAAAGAGGAGCCGCGGGACCGAACCCTCAGCGATAAGGAACTTGTTGCCATTATCGGGGGAGCCCGACGACTACCGTACCCGCACGGTGGCTACATGTTGACGTTGCTCGGTAGCGCCCAGCGACGCACCGAAGTCGCAAAGTTGCGAGCGAGCAACATCGACGGCAATGTGTGGATCATTACCCGTCCCGACGCCAAGAACAGGAAGGCGCACCGGGTTCCGTTGCCACCCTTTGTACTGGCTGTGCTCGAGGGCGCCCGGCGAGAGGTCGACGCCAACATCCAGCGTTTTTGTCAAGAAACCGGCCGACCGGTTCCGGAAGTCACACCGGGTTTCGATTACATTTTCGGCGGTCGTTACCGGGGCCGTATCACCTCCTTCTCGGCATGCAAAGAGAAGCTCGATCGAGGCATTGAAGAGTTTTGCGCCGAGACCGGTCTGCCAGTTCCGACCGCATTTACTTTTCATGATTTTCGTAGAACGGCCGGGTCAGTTATGGCTAGACTTGGCATTTCTAGCGCGATTGTTGGAAAAGTGATGAACCACGCAGAAAAGGGAGTCACTTCAAAGGTTTACATTACGCATTCGTTCGAACGCGAGATCGGCGACGCGTTAAAGCTGTGGAGCGACCATCTGATCCGGTTGGAGAAAGGGGATCAACAGATATTACATGTTGCGTAACGTTATACCAGGGGTGGTAAAGTGAGGCGTCGGGAGATAGCTCTCGGCGCCTTTGCCGTTTCCGGAGAGGTCTCACCTCATGGTTATCTCCTGCGCTGCCGATTTATGGGCATTGGCGGATACCGTCAGTGCTCAGATACGCAATAGCGACCAAGTCAATGTCGAGGCTCTCACCAAGCCCCAGCGCATGCTCATTGCCGGTCGCGTCGCAAACATCGAGCAGGGCGCAACCAAGACCATCAGGGCGGCCGGCATCAGCATCGCCCAGGCCGCTGATGCGGTCGACATCACCAGAGGCGCTGCCAACTATGCACGCATGTTCCTGCGCCGCGCCACTGCGGAGGAAATCGAGCTTGTCGTTATGGGCCGGTTGTCGATCTACCACAGGGCCAGAGAGATCGGCAGGAGCGCGAGCACATTGCCGCCCAAGTCGGGCCTTAGCGAAGCCCGGACCGCCAACTACGAGCGCGTGCGTCGGGAAAGCTCAATCTGGAACCAATTCAAGGCTGCGCTCTATGCGCTTTCCAGCCTGCCGGCGGTCGCTGATGTGGTCCGCATTGTCGAGAATAAGGCAACCACACGAGCCGTCGTCGACAGCCAGCTTCTGCCCGCGCACAATTGGCTCGCCGGATTTGCCGACAAATGGACAGCACCGCAGCGGGCGTCGGCGTCAATTGACCCTCGGGAGACGGCGCCGACGCTGGAAGGGTTCGAATGGCTGGGGCAGGCGGTAGCGGGAGAGGTCACGGCGGAAGAGGTTCTGACGCAGTTCCCCAACACCTCCGGTGAGTGCAACCGCGGTGGCAAATCCTGGGTCACGCAAGAAAAACAGGCCGAATATTTTATGCAATCGACTGTTCTAAATCTCGTCCGCACTGTTGCCAATATTCGCCAACCGACGATCGCTGAGATACCCGCTGAGCCGGCGATCACGCCGCCGCCGGTCACTAAAGGAAAACCGCGGAACCCGCGGCTTTCAACTCAGACCAAAGTTGCTGCCGCGGCTGCTGCTTCGGTTATTTCCAGTAAGCGACTCGAAGACCTCACTGTGTATCGCCTGAAGCAATTGATTGCCGCTCAACTGCAAAAGGAGCCGTGCGAAGGCGTTGCCGAGATGAATTTGAACAGCAAGACCGTAAACGAACTTCTCACATCAATATTAAACTATAACAAGAGGTTAGAACACAGCTCGTAGCTCGTTTCCAAGCGTTACAGGCCCCTAGCAGGCCCCTAACAGGCCCTTACTTTCGAGGTCCGGTCGCTCCCACATTCGCCCGCAACGCAAACCATTAGCGAACGGGCGATATCATGGACAAGTCTCACGCTTTGCGCATCGTGAGCGAGGGGTCCGGTTACCTGTCGGATGAAGAGGTGCGCGCCGACCTTGGCGGCATTTCGGGGATGACACTGCATCGTTGGCGGGAGCGGGGGATCTACCCGCTCGCCGTCAAGTTCGTCCCGGGCGGGCGCAATTTCGTGCCCCGTACCGAGCATCAACAGTTCAAGGAACAGCACAACAGCGCGCCACGATCGCCCGGCCGACGCCCTGGACGTTACCCAGCTGGCACGAATGAGGCTAGCCCTGAACATACGGTAGACGCCGCATCTGCGCCGCCGGCAGAGGTGAAACTTTCTAATGGCTAGCCGAAGATTTGCTGCACCGCGCTTAGAAACCTCGACCGAGCGCTCTCGCCGCACTCGCGAGCGCCAGCGCTTGGGGTTGACTCCCGCACGCCAGCCGCAAACCGCGCTTGGCCGCATCGTGTGGGATCTCAGCCGCGCCGAAGGAGTGCCGATGGATACGCTGACGGTCATGCACCCCCGGCACGATCCGTTCCGTCACGACACCGGAGCCAATCATCGTGATGGCAAATGGTTTGCCGAGCAGATTGCCCGCTTAGTGCCGCGCGGCACCGTGCATCTGCGCGGGTTCCATTACGTCATCGTCGCCTCGGCCGATGTGCGAAAGCCCAATGGCCAGACCTATCGCAACACCGAAGCGGACTGGGTCTGGCTTTCCGAGCACGCCAGCAAGGCGGCGCGCTGGCTCGGCTATGTGCCGTTCACCCGCATCGTCGATGAGCGCAACGCGGAGCCCGAAGTCTGGGAGCCGGCGGTCAGCACCGAGGCTTGGACTGATATCGACGCGTCCAGCTTTATCGAGCTTCCGGAACTGGCTTCGGCGGTGCCGCTCGCGTATTGCTCGGGGCTCGCCGGCCCGCAGCCCTACCGGATTATTTTCGTCGGCGAAAAGTCCTCGCTCGGCGCGGTATTGCGCCCGCTCGCCGAAGCCGTCAGCGGCGAACTGATCCTGCCCAACGGCGAGATGAGCGACACCTTAATTTATAATCTTGCGCAGCGCGCCGCGGCAGACGGGCGCCTCGCGGTGGTGCTCTATTTCTCGGACTTCGACCCGGCCGGCTACACCATGCCGGTCAATGTCGCGCGGAAACTGCAGGCGTTGACAGTCGAGGAGTTTCCCGGTCTTGAGATCGAGGTGCATGCGGTCGCGCTGACCCTCGACCAAGTGCGCCAATACGATCTGCCCTCGACGCCGCTAAAAGAAACCGAGCTTCGCGCCGACCGCTGGCGCGAGGCCATGGGCCACGAGCAGACCGAAATCGATGCTCTAGCGGCGCTGCGCCCCGAAGTGCTGCGCGACATCGCACGGGAAGCGGTCGAGCCATTCTATGACTTCGGCTTGAATCAGCGAGCCCGGCAGGCGGAAACGGAGTGGCGGCAGCAGGCGGAAGTGATGCTCCGCGATCATCCCGACTATTCGTCGGTATGTGGGGAGATCGAGGCGGCGCTCGATCAGGTGACAGCAGCGGTCGAGCGGCTCCGCGAGGTTCAACAACGAGGTGTCGAGCGGCTCCGCATCCCCCTGCCCGATGTCGCCATGCTCGAACCCGAGATCACCACTGAGGCACCGCTACCGCTGTTCACGACCGACGATGACTTTGTCGAGGCCACCCGGCGGATGGTCAATTACAAGAAGTTTAACGGCATCGATGACTAGCAACTCTCGATTTAAGGAGGCAGCGTAATGAATATTTGGGATCTACCTATCGCGGGAGAGTTTGACCACGGTCGCTATGCGGAAGCGCTGCTCGCCGTCGCCCAGAAGTGGGTCGCGTACAACCGCCCGACCGCTACGCGGCCGCCAGAGCGCGTTACCCGCGATGCACCCGTGAGCAATTCCGCGGCACAACAGTGCGGTATTGCTCAGGGTGCACCTGTCAGGGCAGCATGTACCAGAAGGGGAGAAGCGCCGGCGTCACAATCGTAGCCGGCGCTCCTCTGAGTTTTGATCACCTGGGAGCGATCGGATCGAAATTTGGCCGCGAATTCAAATGAAATCAAGGCACCCCTCGATTCCGGCGCTCCCTCTTTCCCTTTAGGAGGGGGAATGCAAATGGCAACTTCGCGTAAACCTGACACTGGACTAACGATCGTCGGCGGTTCCGCGCAGCCGACCGAAGTTGACCCGGCGCCGCAACCGACAGCTGAAATCAAGACTGTCGCGAAGGCGGACGAGTCCGTGCTCGACGAGTTCGAGCGGCTTGCCGCGGACACCATCCTTGATGACGATGATGGTGACGAGCCGGGGGCCAAGGACGAGATTGCGGCGCCCCTGGTCGAAAAGAACCTGCCCAGGTTCGCGAACTTCATGTCAAGCCCGGTGACATTTGCGTTATGGGGCGTGACCGACCGGCAAGGTATGGACGATCTGATCGTCGTTACGACCAAGAGCTTTGCCCCTAATTTTGACGAGGATGTCGATCTGCGCCGTGTCCGCTTCTTCGAGACGGTGACCGCTCCGGATGGTGTCACCCGTCTGGTTTGGTGCTTCGAACCTGAGAAAGGCAGCCGCAAACCCAACAGCTGGATAACCAGCAAAATGGCGGCCTTGGAACATTCGCAGAAACAGTGGACGACGATGCGGTCGAGAAAAAAGCTGCAGCAGTACACCTACCGGCCGTCGCGCAAGAATTACGGCGAGCCGAAATTCAGCGGCCGCACACCTGTCCAATGGGTTGCGGAACTGCGCAAGCTCGGAATGCTGGTCGAGAGCAAGGATCACCCCTACTACAAAAAGGCATCCGACACGGAGTGAGCCCTCGTGGCTCACCCCTTTATCGAGAAATACAGTTCCCTCGACCCGTTCGATGAAATTGTCCTCGGCGATTCCGAGTTCATCGGCAACGACTCTCCGTTCGTTCCAAGACCGGGGGAGCTTTACGAACCCGTCGCCTATGCCTGGAAAGAACTGCGTTCCGGCCAATTTGGAGCGCAGTTCGGCGACGAACTCTCCCCGACGCCGCCGCATCGCAATGACGACAAAACGCTATATTTCGGCTTCACCGCGGCGGAACCGGAATTTTTCGCGTCGGTAGGCTGGCAATTCGCCTCGAACTTTATCGACCTCCGCGTCGAGAGCATCAACCTGACCAACAGGTCAGAGAAGCGGCCAAAGGAAGGTTCGCCTGAAGACTTGGAACGACCCAAACCGCCGCGCTCGTTAATCGACATTCTGATATCACATGGTGTCTTTGACGGCGACGCCGAAAACAAAAAAGCAACAGTTCAACGCATCCTAAAAGGGTATCCCTTCAATCGAAGGGAGCGCCGTAGGATCTTGCACTATTGCTTTAGCGACGTGTTATTGCTTGAGAAATTATTAGAGATATTGTTACCGCTCATTCGAAACTTCAAACAGGCGTTGAACCGCGGCGAATACGTCAAGCTCACCGCCGATATCTTTGCGGCGGGCCAGCCCGCCGATCCGTGGGCCGCAAGCCGGTTGCGTTGCGAGGAGACGCGACGGTTATTGCGGCTACGCGCGGTTTCCAACGTCGACTTAAGCCACGGGCTCTACAACGAAGGCCGGCTCCGCCAAGCCGCGATGGATGAATTTGTAATACGTCACCACTGGGGCGATTGGTGGCGCTTGACTGGAAAGACGAAACGCTTTGGCAAAGCCAATCGCGACTTTGAGATACTCGCTGAGCGGTATCCAGAAGGACATCCCGAACATCAGCAATACAAGGATCTTCCCGATGTCGATAAAATGTTGAAACAACTTCGCGAGTTCCAACTGATCGCCGGCAAGGAAAACCGCTACCGCTCACCTATCTGGGCGTTCTCAACGATCAGCGCCCGCATGGCCCCAAACGGCGCTGCCTATCCGTTCACGACGCCGGCATGGACTCGCTACACAATCATGCCGGAGCCCGGTACAGCCCTGGCCTATCTCGATTTTGCTTCGATGGAGTTCGGCGTAGCGGCGGGTTTATCACAATGCCCTACGATGCTCGCTGATTACAGCGGCGAGCCTTACCTGCTTCTCCCCCGCCTCTTGGGTTACGCCCCTGCCAACGCCACTCGACTTACCCACAATGACGAGCGTGAACAATACAAGCCAATGATCCTGGCCGTTCAATACGAAGGAGGCGCTCCTCTACTGGCGAGACGGCTTAACCTCACAGTGAGCCAGGGGCAACGGTTGATCGATCTGCATCACGATCGTTATTCCCAATACTGGGAGTGGAGTGACGGCCGAATCCAACGCGGTCTCGACGACGGAGAGCTTATAACCAAAGACGGCTGGCGGTGCGGGGTCTCGTCGAAGTCGTCGCTGTTCACGATGCGAAATTGGCTGATACAGGCCAACAGCGCTTCGATTTTTCGCTACGCCTGTTTGATGATGCGCAAGCTCGGGATTCGCATCATAGCCGTGGTGCACGACGCCGTGCTGGTCGAGGCGCCGGCGGATCTGATCGAGGAGGAAGTTGCCCGGGCTACGATCTGCTTAGAGCGCGCCTCGAGACGGTTCCTGCGCGGTCTGACGCTGCGGGTCGACACTAAGATTATTCGCGAAGGACAACGTTTCGAGGACAAGCGCGGAGCGGGTGTGTGGGCCTTTGTCGAACGCACTTTACAGGAAATGGATGAAGGGAAGCTCGATGCCGCAGGATGATGAAGGGGTCTTTCTCGATCCGGAGCCGGAGGACGGAAACGAGGCTGCTCCAGGCAAACGCAGCCGGCCCCGCCAGAGCGGGTGGCCCGCGGGGCCGTACGCCGCAGTACCAATACAGTGGATCAGCAAAAAGCCTTGCCCCTTCGATGCCAAGGGGCGGGTCTTTCTGGCCTTGCTCGACGATTCCCGCAGCGGACAAAGGACCGTTCGAATGACTGACCCTACCATAGCTTCGCTGCAGATCCCGGAGCGCACAAAGCAATGGTGCGTCACCCGGCTGCTTCGTGACGGCTGGCTGCGGGTTGATTACGAAGGGCCCGGGCATGCGCTCCTGATCACGGTGCTCGTACAGGCCGGGTAGTCGCACGCAAGATCTTGCTGGTCGTACGACAAGATCTTGCTGGTCGTACGACAAGATCTTGGGGTCGGCTCGTAAGATATTACGTTTCTACACGCGCGCGAAGGTTGGTATAGGTTGGGCGGTTGGAGTCGTTCGTTAGAACGATGTAAGATTCTGCGCAAACCTCGACCTCTCGCGCAACAGCCTCACCTGCGTGAGTGGCATGTGCCGCACCTGCGTGAGTGGCATGTGCCGTGATAACGAATTTCGGGATATCATTCCGCCATCGCTTTGTTTTGGGTAACCGCAGGGCCTAGGCAGGCGCTTTGCGAGGCCGCATGCGAGGGAGAGTATGACTTCTGAAACCGTAACCGCAGCAGAATTCGTGCATGGCGGCAGGCGTCGTGGTCGTCCGCCAATCGGACCGAAGGCGATGACGCCGAACGAGCGGGTCCGCCGTTCGCGTGCGTTGGCGAGGGAACGGCAGGCTAAACTAGATTCGTTGACGCCGTCTCTCGGCCCCGACAACGGGCCTATAGTGGTTAAAATAGACGCCGGGGTACTTCAGACCCTGGAGCGGATGAGCGCGCTCCTCGAAGCGCAGAACGTCTCTCTCGCAATCCTGCGCCAACAGCGACGCGACGAGGGCGAGTGGCCACGGGTATTGGCGAAGCGGCTAATGTTGCTGGAGCGCGAGCTGCGCGACGGGAAGCAGGATATCGGTCGAATGCCGCGTCACATTAGCCGGCACAGGCCGCTTGGATAAATCGGCAGGCCGATATTTTCTGGGGGAGTTTGGTTGAATGTCACGCTCGCGCGGCTTTATCGCCCACCAGGTCAAATCGCTCTAGGTCAAGGCGATCGCCAACGAAATTCTCGCCCAGGTACTGGTGCCCGGCGTCAACGTCATTATGGTCGGGCCGCTGGTCAGAAAGCCCAATGTCTTTGTCGATGTGCCCGAAGTCTATTGCGTGGTCGCGAGCTGCGACGACGGCGGGTACTTCAACGTGATCGCCGGAGCCGAAGACGCGGACGATGCGGTCAGGCTGCGCCGGGCGATCGTGGCCGGGCTCGAGGCCCATCGCCCAACGGTGTCCGTGTTACCGTATGACGATGAGCTAACCATGGCGCGCCAATGCGAGGCACTCTGGCCTTCGGCGCGGACAACGTAGATCCGCGAACTTGTCGAGAGCGGACGGTAATCCTGCTTTGCGGGATGGCCGTTAGGAGACTTGACCGATGTGCACGATTGCGCCGGGTTCGATTCGAACCGATGTTGATTGATCAATCGAGGCAGTGGGGTTTCAAAGCCCCGGGAGTGGGCTCTTGGCTAACGGATGGGGTGGTCGACGAGCCGGCGCCGGCCGCAAGCCCGGTTCAACGGGCAGGCGAACGATAGCCAAGGTGAAAACGCTTGCGACGAAAGCGCATCGTGAAGAAGCTGTGGAGCTACCGCTTGACATTCTCATGGCCGCGGCGCGGAACAAGGAATTGCCCGTTGAAATAAGGCTCGCTGCAGCCAAAGCGGCAGCCCCGTTTTACCATGCACGCGTCAGTAGCGGTCCAGCGAAAGCTGCACACGAAATGTCGTTGTTCGAATTGCAAAGTGCGATCGATCGCCAAAAGGAATACATGCAGCAACGCGAGGATCATCCCGGGTTTCGAAATTTCAGGGTGGTGAATGGCAACTGATCTGGAAGCCGAGTGGCTGGCTCAGCTTGAAGCCGAATTGGCCAAGCGGTTGAAACAGAAAGAGGTGATCGAGCGGCACGAAGAATCCGCCGCCAAGGAGTTCATTGCGCGGCTCGAGGAAATGGCTGGGAGGCTTACCCGGCTCGCCTCACCCAGCGATGTCGAGCTTGCCGACGAGCTGACTCGAGCTGCCGACTGGGCTGCGATCGATGTCATTCGCCGGCGCTGCGATCTCTCACCCGCCGTGGCGCTCGCCTACATTTACCCGCGTGATCCGGAGCGTGCGATCGAGTTGCTGGGCCAGTTTTCGCGGCGACAACACACATAACGGGTGAGCCTGCTACGGGTTAGTGCCGAGGAGGTGCGCTCGGTGCTCGGAGGTGCGGCATGAAAAAGACCGAAACGGCACCGCCCGGCGAGGCGCCAGCGGCCGGTGCTTCGAAGCCCGTCGCGGCCGAAGGGTTCTCGGTGAAAGAGCTACTGCCGAAGGGGCACAAGGTAGGGGCGCTGGCGAAATCCGGCGCGACCATGACGATCATCGGCGCACCGCGGCCAACGAATACCAGCGGGTTCGCGACGAAATCGCTGTGGCCCAAGGGAGTCAAGGTAGGGACGTTGGCGGAATCCGGGACGACGCGGACAATCTTCGGCGCTCCGCGGCCGAAGGCGAAGCCGCGGACCCGGTAGAAGCGATGTACGTACGGGGCTCTGTGGGCACCGGGCCGTCAGAGACCCGACCTGGTCCCGCCTGGATCGGCCGTCGCACAGCGCGAAACCTTTCCGGAGCCCATCCACCCACAAAACACCGTCGACCCTATATCCCCCGTCCGAATCCGACTCGGCCCTCAGGCGGCCTCCTGCGCGGCCGGGAGAGGCCTTCGAGCCGTCTGGTTCACCTGCTTGGCTGACAGAACCAGGCCGGCTCGAACCGTAGCTCCGCAACGAAACCGCTTTCCCGGGTAACGTCAGGGCGTATTGTGGCGGCTGGATCGCCACGAGGAGGATACCGACATGCCGCGTTATCGTTTCACCGATCGGATGGATTTGATCGAGGAGCCCTCCCCCAAACCCGTGGCGCGCAGCCAAGACAACGTCCAGCATTTGCACATCTGGCTCGATCCGCCGAGGATACGCGATGCCGCCAATGCTCCGGCCGAGCCGGGGCCCACGCAGGGGCCGGACAGCGAGCTTGGCGAGCATTTGTGCACCATTCGTCAGGACGGTAGAACCGGAGAATGGCTAGGCGAGGACGCCGAAGGCAACCCGGTTATCGTGCGTGGTGGTCCCGAACTGCGCATTTTTCGCCGCCGAGGCCGAGGAGCGGTTGCCCGACAAGGTTGAGGAAATTTAGCGGCGCATCCCGCAGAGCCGGCCGGATCGTCGGTTGGTGCCGCACACGATGCTGCGGCATTGCGGCGGCGAACGCTTCGGCTGGCATGCCAGCGACCGGGCGGACGGCTACGCTGCCGGCCGCGCCTATGTCGCCAAGATAGCTGCGGCTTTCCGTTCGCAACGATGAAACACCAAAAGAAACACTAAAATGGACGCGCTTTGGACGATCACCCGCTCCGACATTGCACCAGTCGGTGCACCGACTGAGCGGCCGCGGCGGTTTTTGGACAAGTAAGACGGACGGGCAGGCCGGCGTCGCGTACCGACTTTCGGAGAAGGGTCAACGCTCCCTCAACACATCGTGGCCGTTAGTGGTGCAATGGCGAGCGCAGATAATCGAGGCCCGCCGCACAGCGATACGATGGTCTGGGCAATGTTGTCCCGTACGGCAGCGCCCCGCACCAGGGCGGCGATGAGCACCAAGCGCGAACGTCTTGAGCAACGATGGCTCCAGAGGCTCCAGTCCGAGCCGGCCCGCCAGTCGATCGCCGGGCGCCAGTCAGCAGGTTCTCGCGGCCGCGGGGATCCATCGCGGCGAAAAGCCGTCGGCGCTTGCCCACAGGCGGCTTGAACTCAACAAACACCCATTGAGCTCATGCAAGTCTGCAACATGAGCGGTACCCTCTACCAAGGGCGAACGGCCGCTGTGGGTTCGGTGAAGAGACCTTCGCCCGAACGCGCGGCAACGACGGGGTTGCGCCGTTAGCGGCCATTCTGCTGGGCTGGATCAAACCGCCAAGGTCTATCCCTTAGTAGCGTTCCTAGCCACCGCGGAGACGGGCTTCCCCATGCTCCTGATCGGTTGCTATGTGCTAGCTTCGGGAAACGGCGTAGGACCGCGGCCACTCGACTCCGCGATCGCTTCTTGCCCGCGCCGATGAGGTGCTCGAAAAATAGGGAGCGAGTAATGAGCGACGAGGCGACAAGGTTCGGGGGCGGCATCCCAGAAAATTACGACCGCGGCCTTGGGCCAATCTTCTTTGCCGACTATGCCGACCATACGGCACGGCTTGTCGCCGGTTACGCGCCTTTGCGCGTGCTGGAGACCGGCGCCGGGACCGGCATCGTCACGCGGCGCCTGCGCGACCTGTTGCCGGCAACGACAAGGCTGGTCGCGACCGACCTCAACCCGCCGATGCTCGAAATCGCGCGAAAGAAGTTTCGCCCCGATGAACCGGTCGAGTTCCAGCAGGCTGATGCGATGGCATTGCCGTTAGCCGACGCCAGCTTCGATGTGGTGGTCTGCCAGTTCAACGTCATGTTCTTCCCGGATAAGGAGAAATCCTATAGCGAGGCGTATCGCGTGCTGGCGCCGGCGGGCCGCTAGATATTCAGCGTCTGGGACGGCGACTACAACCGGCATGGCCGCATCGCTGACGAAGTCGCCGCCCAGTTTTTCCCAAGCGATCCGCCGCAATTCTATCGGGTACCTTCGGGCTACAACAAAATCGACCCGATTAAGGACTCGCTGAGTGACGCCGGCTTCATCGATCTCCGGATTGCAGTGCTGGCCCGGAAAAGCAGGTTGCTGACATCGGCGCCTTCGCACATGCAATGGTCTACGGTAACCCGCTGATCGACATGATCCGCACCCGCGGAGGGGTCGATCCGGATCAGGTTGTCAACGCTCTGAGTGAGGCGCTCGTTCGCGAATTTGGCACTCCGGCGCGCTTGTCACTCCGGGCCATCGTGTTCGAGGTGACTAGGCCCTAGCCTGGCAGGCCCGCACCGCCGAGCCGCTCGGACTGAAACGATGGATGAGCAACCTCATGGACCACCGCCGCAGGCTCGGTGGTCTCTGGAACACGCCGTCGCCGTTCTCCATCAAAATGGATTCAAACTAAAACTCGATACACTATTCAAATTTGACGGCGGGATAGAATTCGAAGTCCATTCTGCGCAAGATTCCTATGGCCAGAGTATAGTGTTCAAATACCACACGAACGGTGGGTCTACAATGACAACGACTACGGCATCGATCGCTGTCAATTGCTACGGCAAGAACGTGACTTGTTAAGGTTCGCGGGAGACCATGGGATACCTGTGCCAGAGGTACGCGCCTACTTTGACCCGCACGATAGTCCGGTGGTTTTGGTGCTTGAGCAAATCAACGTGGACGGGACGTTGCCCAGCGACACTGAGATCGGCGAGACGGTTCGCCGACTGCACGGGCTGTCGCCGCCGGCGCTGTACACGGTCGCCCAAGGCGCTCAGCTTCCCTCGTCTAAGGTTGCAGAACTCACAGTCAAGCGTCTGAATGTAATCGAGAGGCTCACGAAAAATTGGCGTTGGAAGCCCACTGTGGAAGAACTGGATCGCATTCTGGCTCCAATCAATATGGACGCGCGACTGCTACACATGGACCTGCGTCCTGCTAACTATCTGTGCCGACGTAATCGGCTAATGGGTCTGATTGACTGGTCGAATGCCTTGCTCGCCGCGCCGATGCTCGAACTCGCACGGATCGCGGAGTACGGCGGTCTTTCGCCTGCGTTCGCTACTGGATATCAGCTGACACCAGATATGACTGCGGCGCTCGATCGAGAAACGGGTATAGCCTGTCGATTGTATACCGTAGCAATGCTTTGTGTACTGTTTTTGGCACAACTGCAACACCGCGAGCAAGCTGAGCGGCAAATCATTCGACTTGAAGAACTTCTTCGACGCCTTGGAGGTATCAACGCAATTTGAACCCGAGTCTGCTCGATACAGTGCGGGGATCGGAGGCTTTTGCTCCTCAAGCGCGAGCGGCGGCAATGTTGGTCTCGATCGGGAACCTCAGGCCCTGATCGTCAATCGCCCGCGCCAATTTTGTGCGGACCTCGGCGAGGAGCGCCGCACGAGCGTTCTCATCCACGCCACCCACGATGCCAGCCAGCGCCGAACCAGACACGTAACTGAGCACAAACTCCTCAAGCGAGGCGTAGTGAAGTGTCTTGGTAGCCCGCCGAATGACGATATCCTGGAAATTCGCTCCTGCGATGAGCGTTCGCAACTCATCCGCGTCACTCAAGCTGAAGGGCCCGGACCCAAGCAAGCCGCCGGCTTGGGGGTCGACATGGCGCTTCAGTGCCTCGGCGAGGACCGCGAAGCCCGGGCTTCTCTCGATCGATCCCCAGACGCTAAGAACGATTCTCCCTCCCGGTCTCAGGACGCGGTGCATCTCCCGCAACCCGCGAGGCTTGTCGGGGAAAAACTGTAATACCTGTTGGCACAGCACGACCTCAAACGCACCGTCGGTGAAAGGCTGGTCCAGCGCGTCCCCCTCCCGCCATTCGACGGCCACCCCTTCCGTTGTCGCTGCCGCGCGCGCGGCAGCAAGCATCGGCGCGCTCGGGTCTAATCCGACAATGCTCCCGCGATTGCCGAGCCTACGCGCCGCAATCCGCGCCACTATTCCGGTACCACAGCCGATATCGAGCACGCGCTCCCCCGTGCGCAACGCGGCTGTCTCGACCAGATCCTCGGCCCAAGGAGCAAAAATTCGGGGGACGAGATAACGCTCGTAATTTTCCGGCACGCTCCCGAGGAAGTGCCATGGTGACTGCATGTTGCCTCGCACTG
>Ga0306921_10001183_pt1 | contig 24892 bp, 26 predicted proteins | sample sta12Cox44000080_FD_203760 | JGI IMG/M metagenome (GOLD analysis project Ga0306921, IMG submission 203760) | Lab enrichment of tropical soil microbial communities from Luquillo Experimental Forest, Puerto Rico - statoxic.12C.oxic.44.000.080 (v2)... | ecosystem: Environmental > Terrestrial >...
AGCCAGCTGGCAGTGCAGCGCTCCGAATTCAACTCGATCCTGCGGCGCGAAGGGGTCGACGGCTTGGTCATGGCGTTGAACCGCAAGGTCGACCTGCTGAGCCATGGCGTAGCCAAGGCGTCCTAGCGCGAATTGACGGAGGACCATGTCGACCGACACCGCCCCGTCGGTCTGTCGATGACGCTGACCATTGGGGATAGTTTGACGGTCGGCCGTCTTGGCTTTGGGGCAATGCGCATCACCGGGCGCGGCATCTGGGGACCACCACCCGATCAGGGCGCCACCATCGCATTGCTTCGCCGGGTCGTCGACAAGGGCGTGACCTTCATCGACACAGCCGACTCCTACGGGCCGGGGGTCAGCGAGACGCTGATCGCCAAGGCGCTGTATCCTTATCCGGCGGGGCTCGTAATCGCGAGCAAAGGTGGGCTGACGCGCTCGGGTCCGGGCTATTGGGACGTCGACTGCCGGCCGGAACATCTGCGACAAGTCTGTGCGGACAGTTTGCGGCGGCTGCGCCTCGAGCGGATCGAGCTCTACCAGCTTCATTCCGTGGATCGCCGGGTACCGATCGAGGATTCGATCGGTACCCTTGTCGACCTCCAGCGCGAAGGCAAAATTCGCCACATCGGGATTTCGAACGTCTCGGCGGCGGAGCTGTCACGAGCGCGAAAGGTCGCGGAGATCGTCTCGGTCCAGAACAGCTGCAATCTTCGGGACCGCTCATCCGATGCCCTCGTCGACATCTGCGCCGGCGCCGGCATCGCCTTCATTCCGTACTATCCTCTCGCCAAGGGTCGGCTTGCCCGGCCCGATTCGCAGCTCGTCCGAATTGCCGAACGCCACGACGCCACATCTGGGCAGATCGCGCTGGCATGGCTGCTGCACCGCTCGCCCGTCATGCTGCCGATCCCGGGGACCTCCTCGCTCGCCCATTTCGAGGAGAATTTGGGGGCGGCCTCGATCCGTCTGAGCGCCGAAGAGGTCCGGGCCCTTTCAGCCGGCTGATTAGCCGCCCCGATCTTCGGGTTTCCTGCCTCATTTCGGGCAGATCTTCCAGATCACGCCGGTGCCGGGAATCTGCACCAGCGCCGCATCGGCGGGGATCTTGACTCCGGTATCGGGGTCCGACCGTCCGAAATCCCGGATCGCGCCGTAATCGGCAACATAGGCGCAGCCATCGGGCCCAAACCTGACGTTCGTAGGGCGGTTGAAGCCGGCAATCCCACTGACGAACGCCTGCTCGAAGGTCGTGTTGTAGGCAAAGCGCTGGAAATTCAGAACTAGCGGTTTTCTTCCGCCGCGCTCATCGTCGTGCGAGTCCCCCAGTTGCGGCCCGAAATTCATCAGCTTCACTTCGTGCCCGGCCTCGGGCGCCGGCGCGGTGGCGTTCGCCGCATTGAACCCGAAATCGCCTTCGAGGGTGTAGAGCGCCGCGCCGGGCTGCACAGGGCCGCGGCCAAAGGAGTTGGGAGCGAAGTCGATCGCGGTGAACGACGAGTCGGCCGCCTCGATCGCCAAAGGTGAGGCAATCTGCTGCGGCGGAAACGCCAGCACATCGCGTATCGGGACGTTTTCGGTCAGAATTCGCTTGAGGCTAGCCGGCGTGCAATTGCTGGGCGAGTTCGAGGCATCGAAGATGCAGAGTGCATCAAGAGGTGAGCCGACCGGATTAAACACCGCTTGGTTCGACGGCAGGAAGCCATAGCGATCGGGCCAACCGTGGTAGTCCGGAGAACCATCGGGGTTTTGGCGGGCAAGGTGCAGTGACTCCGGAGCGTTGTTGGAAGGTCGAGAGCCCATTTCATCAGCACCGTCCTCGCCAACGAGGAGACCCCCCGCCAAAGGATGATCATCCGGCGCAAAACGAATGGCATAGCCGTTCCGGTAACCCCACGAAAACGGCTCTATAGCGCTCAGATTATCCGACTGTGCCCGCAAGACGGCGCCGTTGCACACACCTTGCCGAACCTTGCCGGTTGTTGCGTTGAAAAACGCCGGCACCGTCCCGCCCTTATTCGTGTGCCCAAAAGGGGAGTAACCACTGGTAAGAATTCCGCCGCCTGAATCGAAAACGTTCTGGCTCAAGGTGATATCCTGGCAGGGAATGTCGGGCTGGCCGCCATTGAAGTCGACGACGCCGTTATTGGTCGTGGCGCCGGCGCCCCAGTAGATCCAGCCGGCTCGAAGCGCCAGCTGTCCGGTCGGGCCGGCCGGCAGCCCGGTAATGAGCGGGACGACCTTCCCGGTCGTCGGGTTGACGGTGAGGATGCGTCCGCCGCTCGACTCGTTGTCCGTCGCGAACAGCCGCCCCCCGTCGAAGCCGCGTTCGAATGCGATATCGACCGCCCCATTGAGCGTGTCGGCCGTCTCGATCGCCGCATCCTTCGGTTTGCCGAGAGTGCGCAGCAGCTTCGCGTCCTGATCGAAAACGCGGATATCGGACGTAAAGGGGTTACCCGGCAGGCCCTTTGTCTGCCACGCCACCCCATCATTGCAACGGCTGGTCGGGAAGCGCCCGGCTTCAACGACATATACCTCGAACCGACGCGAAGCGCCGCGGAACGCGATCCCGGTCGGAAAATTCAGGTCCTTGGCGAAAACCGAGACCTTGAACCCTTCAGGAAGGACAATGTCCTGGCCGTTGTCGGGGTTGAACGACACCTCCTCGCCCGGACACAGAGGGTTTCCCACCGTCGCCGCGGTCGCGGCAATGGGCAGAACCAGCAATGCGGCCAATAAGATCACGTTCTTCAGCGCCCGTTGAGGGGTACACAGCACGGCCAACCTCCCGTCGTAAGCCGCATGCTCCGGTTGCGGCATGCGCACATCGCCGAGAGTGCGGAAGGCGGCAGGTGTGGGGCTAGAAAACAGGGATAAAAAAATTGCAAAAATCCTGCAAATCCCCACTGAATCGGTGCACGATCGCGGGCCTGAGCCCGTTGGCGAGGCCTCTAACTCGCCCAAATGGGGCCGGCGACTGCGGGAAAGACGGGAGGCCGGGGGGGAATGCTCGCCACGGCGTACATTTTTCTGTTTGAGGAATTCCGCCTCGATCGGTGGGGTGACGGCCTGTCTAGGCGCGACGAGCGCGGCGTTTTCGTCCCGATGTCCATCGGCCTCCGAGCGCTCGATGTTCTGGTCGTACTGGTCGAGCGATCCGGCAATCTCGTGACCAAAGAGGAGATCATGGCGGCCGTCTGGGGGCGGACGGTCGTCGAGAACGCCAATTTGACGGTCCAAATCTCGGCGCTACGTCGAGTTCTCGATCAGGGGCGATCGGAGGAGGGGAGCTGCATTCAGACTGTCGCCGGTCGTGGGTATCGCTTCTCTGCGGAGGTAACGCGTGTTGGTCACATTTCCTCGGACGGGAGGGACTATCGCGTAGCGGGCGACGATATGAGCGCGCTCCGCGGTCGCACCACGATCTTCGCTGCCGACTGCGCATTACCGCGCGAAACCGTCGACGATCTGCCAGCGCCGAGGCTGTTGAGCGCGGCGCCGCGGCACCGGCGCAACGCTCTCGCCGCCGCAGCGGCAACCGCTGCCGCGGCGCTCGCCATCGCCGCCATCGCCTGGTGGGTCTGGCTGGCACCGACATCCTCTCCCGCGCCGCGGGCAGGCGTGCCAGTCGCGTGGCCGACGAGCGCGCCGCGCCTTTCGATCGTCGTATTGCCGTTCACCAATCTGAGCGATGACCGCGAGAAGCAATATTTAGGCGACGCGATCGCAGACGATGTGACCAGCCACCTGTCGCGTATCTCGGATCTGTTTGTGGTCTCCCGTAATACCGCGTTCGCCTATGGAAACAAGCCGGTGGACACGAAGCAGATCGGCCGCGAACTCGGTGTCCGGTATGTGCTTGAGGGAAGCGTCCGATCGTCGGACACCCAGCTCCGCGTCGACACCCAGCTGATCAACGCCGAGACCGAGGCGCATCTTTGGGCAGAGCGGTTCGACGGTGACACAGGGAATCTGTTCGCGGTACGAGACGAGATTACGAGCCGCATCGCGATCGCGCTCTACGCCAGGTTGCTCAGGGTGGAGGCAGCGCAGCCGACCGATCGGTCGGACGCGATGACGTACCTCATGCGGGGGCGGGCCGCGATGTGGAAGGTGCCGACGCCAGAAAATTGGGCGGAAGCGGTCGACTTCTTCGAGAAGGCGTTAGCGCTCGAACCCGCATCCGTCGAGGCGCAGGGCCTATTAGCGGCCATGCTATCAGCACGCGCGATTTATAAATGGACCGACTCGGCTGCAGCCGATGTCGCACGTGCGGAAGCGTTGGTCGGACAGGCCCTCGCGGCGTCGCCGCTCAGCCCGTTTGCACATTACGCCAAGGGCCAGTTGCTGCGCGCACAGCATCGGTGCGATGAAGCGATCCCCGAATTCGAGACGGTGATCGCGATCAACCGCAACTGGGTCGGGGCCTTCGCCCAGCTCGGCTGGTGCAAATTCTTGACCGGGTCGATTGAAGAGGCGATCCCGTTTCTCGAGCAGTCCGTTCGCCTCAGCCCCCGTGATCGCCAGATGGATTATTTCGCTGCCCGGGTAGGATTGGCGCATCTGCTGCTGTCGCGCACCGATGAGGCAATCACTTGGCTGAAAAAAGCCCGCAGCGCCAGACCGGCGTCGCCCTTCGTTCACCTCTTTCTCGCGTCCGCCTATGGTCTCAAAGGCGAAGCTGAACCTGCTGGCGCCGAACTCGCGGAAGTCAGTAGCCTGCTGGGCCCGGACCACGCGCCGAGTATCGCCGGTTTGGGGACGATCTTGGGAGATTGGTGGTCACCGAAAGTGCGTGGCCTATTCGAGACGACCGTCTTTGCCGGGCTGCGCAAGGCCGGCATGCCAGAGGAATGAGGTATCAACCGATCCAGCATCCGCCGCCACATTTCCGTTGTTTTTTGCTCCCTCAGACCTGTGCAAAATTCGTTGATAGCTGATGCCGATTCCGTTGTTTTTCGACGTCGGGATTCAGGTCTAACCTGTTGATTTGGAGAGAAATTCCGTACCGCGCGCCGGATATTTCGCAAATGTGATGGCGATTTTCGTTGTTTTTGGTCGAGCGGCTCACCCGCCGCCGATCTTGGGGATCAGGTAGATTTCGCTTTCGGGGTTGAGCGGGGCGAGGTAGGCGTCCTGGAAGATCTCGCCATCGATCGCCACCGCCATGCTCTCTTCGATCTGGCGGCCGAGACCAGGAAAGCGGCGGTCGAGCTCCAGAACCATCCGGCGGAAATTGTTTGCCTCCACCTCGAGCTCAGTCAGCCCGCCGGTGAACCGGCGGGCGGCCTCGCCCGAGAAGTGGACGTGCGGCATCGCTACTCTGCCGCCCGGCGCGCCGGCTCCTGCGCGTCGATTGCGGCGCGCAGCCGCGGCGGCGACATCGGCAGGTCGCGCATGCGGATGCCGATCGCATCGGCGATGGCGTTGGCGACCGCCGCCATCGGCGGCACGATCGGCACCTCGCCGACGCCGCGGGCGCCGAACGGGTGCCGCGGGTTCGCGTTCTCGACCATAACCGCCTCGATCATCGGCAAGTCGGAGGCGACCGGCACGCGGTAATCGAGGAAGCCAGGGTTATCGAGCCGGCCGTTCTTGTCGTAGATGTATTCCTCGTTGAGCGCCCACCCGATCCCCTGCGTGACGCCGCCTTGGATCTGGCCCTCGACGTAGCTCGGGTGAATGGCGCGGCCGACATCCTGGACCGCGGTGTAGCGCAGGATCTTGACCTGTCCCGTCTCCTTGTCGACCTCGACGTCGCAGATATGCGTCGCAAAGCCGGGGCCGGCGCCCTGCGCGTTGATCGACGCCTCGGCGCTGATCGGGCCGCCGGTCCGCCCCGATTTGAGCGCGATCTCGGCGAGCGGCAACGGCTCGAAACTGCCGGCGTTGGGACCGGCCGGATAGGCGCATCCGTCCTTCCACTCGACCGCGTCCGGGCTGATGTCCCAGATCATCGCCGCGCGCTGCTTCAGCTGCTCGACGACCTTCTCTGCAGCCTGGGTGGCGGCCATGCCGGTCGCGAAGGTGACGCGGCTGCCGCCGGTCAGGAACGAGAAGCCGATCGAGCTGGTGTCGCCGACGATCGGACGGACCTTTTCGACCGGAATGCCCAGAACCTCGGCGGCCATCATCGCGATCGAGGCCCGCGACCCGCCGATATCGGGGTTGCCGGAGACGACAACGGCGGTACCGTCCTCGTTGACATGGCAGGCGGCGCTCGACTCACCGCCGATGTTGAACCAGAAGCCGGAAGCGATGCCGCGGCCCTGATTGGGCCCGAGCGGCTGTTTCAGGTGCGGATGGTTTTTGGCGGCTTCGACGGTCGCGGTATAGCCGATGTTCTGCCAGGTCGGACCGTGCAGCGCCTTCACGCCGTCTTTGGCAGCGTTCTTCTCGCGCAACGCCAACGGGTCGATGCCGAGCTGATCGGCCAGTTCGTCGAGACAGCTCTCGACGCCGTAGGACGAATTTGGCGCGCCGGGCGCGCGATAGGCCGCGACCTTTGGGCGATTGGACACAACGTCGTAGCCGGTGACCTTGGCGTTCGGGATGTCGTACATTGCAAAGGCGCACATGCAGCCCGGCCCGACCGGGGAGCCCGGGAAGGCGCCGGCCTGGTATTTGAGCACGACCTCGCCGGCGGTGAGCCGGCCGTCCTTTTTGGCTCCTAGCTTGACCTCGACAACTGCGCCGGCGGCGGGACCGGTGCCGCGAAACACCTCTTCACGGCTCATCACCATCTTGACTGGGCGCCCCGTCTTCTTTGCCAGCGCCAGGGCCACTGGTTCGAGATAAACCAGCGTTTTGCCGCCGAAGCCGCCGCCGATCTCGGCCGGGATCGCGCGGATCTGAGAAATGTCGATGCCAAGCAATTTCGCGCAATAGGCGCGCACCATGAACTGACCCTGGCTCGAGCTCCAGATCGTGCACTGGCCGTCGGCTGCCATCGACACGACGCAGGCATGCGGCTCGATATAGGCCTGATGGACCGGCGCGTTGGAATAGCGGCGCTCAATCGTGACATCGGCTTCACGGAAGCCGGCATCGATGTCGCCCTTGTTGAACGCGACCACCTTGGCAATGTTCGAAGGATGCGTCGGCTTGGGATCGACCCCCTGGGTGAAGAGATCGTCGTGTAGCAGGGGCGCGTCCGGCTTCATCGCCTCTTCGACGTCGATCACATGCGGCATTGCGTGGTACTGGACCTCGATCAGCTCGCAGGCCTCTTCGGCGATCGCCGGCGAGGTTGCCGCGACCGCAGCAACCGCGTGGCCGTCATAGAGGACCTTTTCGCGCGCCATGCAGTTGCGCGAGAGGTCGCGAAAGTTCATCGGCCCCTCGCCGACAAACGCCTCTTCCGACGGGATCGGGGGGAAGTCCTCGAAAGTCACCACCGCCTTGACGCCGGGCAGTGCCCGCGCCTTATCCGTGTTGATCGACATGATCCGGGCATGGGCATGCGGGCTGCGTTTGACTTTGCCCCACAGCATGCCCGGCATCACCATGTCGGCGCCGAAATTGGCCCGGCCCGTGACCTTGTCGACCCCGTCCGGACGAATGGGACGGGTACCGACGACCTTCTGAAATTCCTTTGAGATGTACGTCATCCGAATCTTACTCCCGCTCCATCGTCATTTCCGAGGAAAAGCATGCTGCATCGAGACCGTGCGCGCTTCGAGACGCGCCCCTTCAGGCGCTCCTCAGCATGAGGTAAGTCGCTGACGGCATTAATGAAGGCACCTCATCCTGAGGAGGCTGCGAAAGCGGCCGTCTAGAAGGACGCACCACGCCGATCCAGCCGAAGTCGGCTATTCGGCCGCGGCGCGCATCGGCTCCGACGGGTCGATCGCGGCCAGCAGCCGCGGCGGCGACATCGGCAGATCGCGCAGCCGGATCCCCGTAGCGTCGGCAATCGCGTTGGCGACGGCCGCCATAGGCGGCACGATCGGCACCTCGCCGCAGCCCCGCGCGCCGAACGGATGCCGCGGGTTCGGAACCTCGACGATGACTGTGTCGATCATCGGCATGTCCGAGGCGACAGGGACGCGGTAGTCGAGGAATCCCGGATTTTCGAGCCGTCCATCCTTGTCGTAGATGTATTCCTCGCTTAGCGCCCAACCAACCCCCTGCGCCACTCCGCCCTGCATCTGGCCTTCGACATAGGAGGGGTGGATCGCACGGCCGACATCCTGGATCGCGGTGTAACGCAGGATCTTGACGTGACCCGTCTCTTTGTCGACCTCGACATCGCAGATATGGGTCGTGAAGCCCGGCGCCTGGCCTTGTGCGTTGATCTGCACCTCGGCGCTGATCGGGCCGCCGGTACGCGCCGCTTTGGCCGCGATCGCGGCCAAGTCGACCGGCTCGAAGCTGCCAGCATTGGGCCCGGCCGGGTAGGCCTTCCCATCCTTCCACTCGACCGCCTCGGGGCTGATGTCCCACATGATCGCGGCCCGCTTCTTCAGCTCCTCGACGACCTTTTGCGCCGACTGCGTTACCGCCATGCCGCCGGCAAAGGTCACACGGCTGCCGCCAGTCGAGGCGCTGAAGCCGATCGCCGTCGTGTCGCCGACCACCGGGCGAACGGTTTCGAACGGAACGCCGAGCACCTCGGCCACCATCATCGCCATCGAGGCGCGCGAGCCGCCGATATCGGGGTGGCCTTCAGTCACCGTTACGGTGCCGTCTTCGTTTACATGGCAGGCCGCACTCGACTCGCCGCCCGCATTGTGCCAGTAGCCCGAGGCGATGCCGCGGCCCTGATTGGGACCGAGCGGCACGTGTAATTGCGGGTGTGCCTTGGCGGCCTCGACCGTCTTCATGTAGCCGATATTGTTCCAGGTCGGACCATGCGTCGCTTTGGCGCCGTCCTTGGCGCCGTTGATCTCCCGCATTCTGAGCGGGTCGATACCGAGCTCGCGAGCCAACTCGTCGACGCAGCTTTCGATCGCAAACGAGCCGATCGGAGCACCAGGCGCCCGGTAGGCCGCGACCTTCGGGCGATTGCAAAGTACATCGTAGCCGATCGCTTCAGCGTTCGGCAGATCATAGACCGCAAGTCCGCAGATGCAGCCCTGCTGGACCGGCGAGCCTGGGAACGCGCCCGCTTGGTATTTGAGCACGGCCTTCGCAGCAGTAATGCGGCCGTCCTTCTTGGCGCCGAGCTTGACCTCGACGACGGCGGCCGAAGTCGGTCCGGTCGCCCGGAACACCTCCTCGCGGCTCATCACGATCTTGACGGGCCGGCCCGACTTCTTCGACAGCATGTAGGCGACCGGCTCGAGATAGATGATCGTCTTGCCGCCGAAGCCGCCACCGATCTCGGCCGGAATCGCGCGGATGTTGGCGATGTCGCCGCCGCAGATCCGCGAGGTGTAGGCGCGGACCATGAACTGGCCCTGGCTCGAGCTCCAGATCGTGGTTTGTCCGTCAGCCGCCACCGACACGACGCAGGCATGCGGCTCGATATAGGCCTGATGCACCGGCTTTGTCGTGTAGCGCCGCTCGATGACGACCTCCGCTTCGCGGAATCCCTCCTCGACATCGCCTATGGCGAAGCGAACCATCTTGGAGACGTTCGAGGGCTTGGTCGGCCTCGGTTCGACCCCTGAGGTGAAGATAGTGTCGTCCAACACCGTCGCATCCGGCGCCATCGCCGCCTCGACATCCATGACGTGCGGCAAGACCTCGTATTCGACCTCGATCAGGTCGAGCGCTTGCTCGGCGATCGCCGGCGATACCGCGGCGACAGCGGCAACCGCGTGACCTTCGTAGAGCGCCTTACCCTTGGCCATGCAGTTGCGTGACAAGTCCCACAGATTATGCGGTGCAGCGCCGATGACGCGCCTGTCCGGCGGAATGTCCGGGAAATCGGCGCGCGTCGTCACCGCCTTGACCCCAGGCAGCGCCATGGCTTTGTCGGTATTGATCGAGGCGATGCGGGCGTGGGCATGCGGGCTGCGCTTGATCTTGCCCCACAGCATGCCGGGCATCACCATATCCGCGCCAAAATTGGCGCGGCCGGTGACCTTGTCGACGCCGTCCGGGCGGATCGGCCGAGTGCCGACGACCTTCAGCGCGTCTTTATCGAGATACGTCATCGCGCCGCCCCCGCTCGCATCACGGCAGCGGCGTCGAGCACCGCGCGGATGATCTTGTCATACCCGGTGCAGCGGCACAGATTGCCGGCGAGCCAATAGCGCGTCTCTTCCTCGGTCGGGTTCAGGTTCTCGTCGAGCAGTGCCTTTGCCGCGACGATGAACCCCGGCGTGCAGAAGCCGCATTGCAGCGCGGCATGTTCGAGGAATTTCTGTTGCACCGGGTGCAGCTTGTCGCCCTCGGCGATCCCTTCGATCGTCGTGATCTTGTGACCTTCGGCTTCGGCGCCGAGCATCAGGCACGAGCAGACGATGTTGCCGTCGACGATGACGGTGCAGGCGCCGCAATCGCCCGAGCTGCATCCTTCCTTGCTGCCCGTCAGGTTGAGCTCGTCGCGCAGCACATCGAGCATTGTCTGCTGCGGCTCGCAGAGAAATTCGACCGGTTCACCGTTGATGATTGTCGATACGTGTTGTTTAGCCATTAGTGGACTCCCGCCACGCGCCCGGCGGCGCGCTCAAATGCAATGGCGGCCGCCCGTCTTGCGAGGACACCGGCGACCTTGGTTCGGTATTCGATCGTGCCGCGCTTGTCGTTGATTGGTTTGCAGGCTCGCTGCGCGGCGGCGTCGAGCCGGGAAAGTGTGTCGTCGTCGAGCCGGTGCCCCTTCAGCGCCGCGGCGGCCGCATCGACGATGACCTGCGTCGGCGCCACCGCGCCGAGCACGACGCGCGCATCGGTGCAAAGGCCATTTGCGTCGAGGGTCACGTTGACGCCGCATCCGACGACGGCGATGTCCATTTCGGTGCGCGGGATGAAGCGCAAATAGGCGTCGCCCTGGTGCGGCTTGGGCTTCGGTACGCGAAACTCGACGATGAATTCGCCCTTTTTGAGCGAGGTCTGCCCGGGGCCGGTAACGATTGCCTCGACCGGCGCCTCGCGCTTGCCGTCGGGGCCGGCAATCACCGCGACCGCGTGCGCCGCGATCAACGCCGGCACGCTGTCTGCGGCGGGCGAGGCATTGCACAAATTGCCGACCAGTGAGGCGCGCCCTTGGATCTGTTGCGAGCCGATCAGATCGACCCCTTCGACGATCCCCGGCCAGGCGCGGCTAAAGGCCTCGTGCTCGCTGAGCATCACCCCCGGAGTGGCGGCGCCGATCACGAAGCTGTCGGCGGTTTCGCGGATGCCGATCAGATCCGGGATTCTTTTGAGGTCGACAATCACCTCGGGGCGCACGCGGCCTGATCGCATCTGCACCAGCAGATCGGTTCCGCCGGCCAGGGGTTTTGCCAGGCCGGGAGCGCTGGCCAGCGCTCGGATAGCCTCGTCGACTGTCGTCGGTGCGGTGAAACTTAGGTTCGGCATATTCGCTCCTGACAATCACACGGGCCCATCGCCGCGAATGGCGAGACGGTGCGATGCGACCCGATCGGAATGACGCTCTCGCTTACACTAGCACCCTACCCGGCGTGAAGCGCAATGTTCTGATATCACTCCCTCTCCGCGGTTGCCGAAACCGCCAGATGGTGAACCGAGAAGCCGTGGCGCTGGGCGAGGAGTTCGCCGACCCGACGGCGGTGACAACTCTGCCAATCGGCTTCATAGCATAAGAGGCAGCTCGGCGCGGCTTGGGCGAATTCTGCGGCCTCCCGCAGCGCGAGCTCGGCTTCGGGGCGAGCGAGCTTATCCTCGACGATGCCCCAAAATCGGTCCCATTCCCGCCGCCGGCCGGCCAATCGACCTTCGGGAGGAGTGCCGAGCGCCTGGAGATGAACGTACCGCATCCCGGCCACCTCGATTGCCGCGGCGAGCTGCCGCTTAGAAAAGCCGGGCCGCCGCGATATCGGTCGGTCGCGCACGTCGATCAGTGTCGTTACGCCAGCCGCGGCGAGGGTGGCGACAACGTCCTTCAGCAGAGCCTTCTCGTAACCGATGGTATAGAGCGTCCGGCCCGTCATTCGCTGCGGTAGCGTTCGATCGCGCTGCGTTCGAGCTCGATGCCGAGACCCGGCTGCTCGGGCAGCTTGATCGTCCCGTCGCTTTCGATGCGGATCGGCTCCGTGAGCAACTCGTCGCGCAGCCCGTTGGGGTTCTGATCGAATTCGAGCACCAGCCCGTTCGGGATTGAGGCGATGAAGTGCAGCGAGGCGACCAATGTCACCGCACTGGCGAAGGCGTGCGGTGCAACCATGCGATGGTGCGCCTGCGCCAGGGCGGCGATGCGGCGGCATTCGGAGAACCCGCCCGACCAGGCGATGTCGGGCTGCACGATATCGACGGCGCCGCGGGTGATCAGCTCGCGAAAACCATAGAGCCCGATTTCGGTCTCGTAGCCCGCGATCGGCGTGGCGAGCGCCTCTGCGACTCTCGCGCTGCCGTCGATGTCGTCGGTCGCGACCGGCTCCTCGATCCAATAGAGCTTATAGGGTTCGAGCGCCCGGCCCATTTCGATCGCGAAGGACGGGCTCCAAGCGCAGTTGACGTCGGCCATCAGTTTCGCCCGCGGCCCGAGCGCGCGGCGCACCGCGGCGACCCGCGCGATGTCCTCCTCAGGCTCGACCTCGCACAGTTCGGCGTGGTCGGCCAGATGGCGCAGATGGGTTTGCGTCGAAGGATTGCGCCCGATCTTCATCTTCATGCCTTTGAAGCCGCGGGCGCGGTAGCTCTCGGCCTCGCCGGCGAGATCGTCGACCGATTTCCCTTGCTGGTAGAAGCCGCCGCTGGCATAGGCCTCGACCCGGTCGCGGCAGGCGCCGAGGAGACGATAAAGCGGTAGCCTGGCGACCTTGCCGGCGATGTCCCAGAGCGCGATGTCAAGGCCGCTGATCGCGTTCATGACGATGCCGCGGCGGCCGAACTGGCGGGTCCGCGCGAACATCTTCTGCCACAGCCCCTCGATCAGCAGCGGGTCTTCGCCGATCAGCATCGGCCGCAACACCTTTTCGATGACGCTCGAAGTGGCGCCACCGCCGACCCCCGCCTCTCCGATCCCGATCACCCGCTCGTCGGTCTCGACCTCGACGAGGAGGCCGCCGCGCCGCGCTTGCATGCCGCCGGCGCTGCCATAAGGCGGCTCGCAGCGATAAGAGAGCGGGATCGTGCGGATATCGACGATCTTCACGGTCTCAGCCCTCGCCGAGGACGGCCAGCAGATCGCATTGGATCTGCATCGGCGCGGTGAAATCACGCGAAGTCAAAGTGTGGCGAGCGGGCCGAGAGTTGGCGTCGGGAAAGATTTCAACCCAGTGTTTGTTGAGGATCGGCCGGAGCGCTCGGTCGGTGATCCACATCGTCATCTTGACGATGTCGTCGGGCGTGCCGCCGGCGGCGGCCATCACGCGCCGCACATTCTCGAACATCAACCGGCATTGCTCGTCGAGATCGGCCGGCACTTTACCGGTTTCCGGATCGGCGCCCGAGATCGCGCCGGATACGACAAATGGGCCGCGCCGGCTGGCGCTCGGGATCGGGTTGACGTGGCTTGCCCCCGCCACATTGATGCTTCGCCGCTTTTCCATGGATCACCTCCCAATGCCGATGCGAACCTGTTCACGTTATGACAGAGTATACGAAGCTCGAAGCAGCAAGCGGAGGCAAGAGTGCTCACGATCCTGGATATGAATGCCGAATTCGCCAAGCTGAAGATGTTGCGCGGACGCACCCCGGAGACGCCTGAGGCCGATCGCGAGGGTGCCTTCGCGCGATTGTCGCCGTACCGCGACAGCGCCATCAACGTCGCCAAATTTTCCGGCGAAGGCCCCTGGGAGCGCCACCCAAACGGCGATGAGATCGTGCAGATCATCGACGGCGCCGTGACGTTCCACATCATGACCGATGACGGGCCGCAATCCTTTGCGCTCAAGGCGGGAATGGTGGTGATCGTCCCGCAAGGGAGGTGGCACCGCTTCGAGGCGCCGGACGGCGTCAGTTTGATGACGACCACACCTCAACCGACCCAGCATCTGACATTCGCCGTCGAAGATCCGCGAGGCCTCGAGGCGTCCTCTTGACGGTTACCGCGGACAGAGCCTACACAGCGAAACCTGCGTTTTTTGGCACCGCATGCACTGAGGGAGGATGGTAGATGGCTCGCATCAGGCATATTGCATTAGTGACCGACGATCCCGCGAAGACCGCAGAATTTTACAAGGAACAGTTCGGACTGACCGAGCTCTATCGCCGGCCCGGGGATACCGGGGAAAAGGGTGTTTGGCTCAGCGACGGTTATATTTATTTCGCTATTTTAAAGTATGGCGAGCCCGGTGCTCCGAAGCTCGGCCCGGGACAAACCTCTGAGCTGCGCGGAATTCACCATATCGGATTTTATGTGGACGACGAACAAGCAACGGCCAAGGCGCTGGAAGCGGCGAATTATTCGCCCGTCCCGATCCCGAAATCCGACAGGCCGGAGAGGACCCCGATGGGCGACGCGGTCAACTTGAAGTATCTAGGTCCCGATGACGTCCACATCGACATCCGCAGCCGCGGCTGGAATGAAGCGATCAGCTTCGGAATGCAGCGCTACGATCTGACGCCGGTCAAAGAGGAAGCAGCCGAATAAGGGGCAAACGGGAAATCCGCTGAGCGCTCTCGCGCTCGGCCAACCCTCTCACCTGGAGGAAGCACCGATGATCTACGAAGTTCGGACCTATACCCTGCGGCCCGGAACCGTGGCCGAATTCGAAGAACGCTATGAGAAGCGGCTCCCCCTGCGGGAGAAGCATTCCAAATTGGGGGCCTTCTGGCACACCGAATTCGGTCCGCTCAATCAGGTCGTCCACGTCTATCCCTACGACGACCTGCGGCACCGGACGACCGTGCGCGCAGCCATGGCGCAGGACGCCGAGCGTAACGCACTCCCTGGCGGCGGCGAGTTCATCGCGGCACAGGAAGCCGAGATCATGAACCCGGCGCCGTTCATGCGCCCGCTGGGCAGCCGCGACTACGGCAGCGGGAACGTGTACGAGATGCGCACCTACACCTACGCCCCGGGCGACATCCCGAAGGTGCTGGAGGCGTGGGGCAAGGCCATCGAGGCTCGCGAGAGGTTCTCCCCACTGGCGGCCTGCTGGACGAGCGAACTTGGCGCGCTCAACAAGTTCGTCCACATCTGGGTCTACAAGGATCTCAACGAGCGCACCCGCGTCCGCGAGGAATCCCGCCGCCCCGGCGGCGCATGGCCGCCACAGGCCGGCGTGCGGCCGATCCGCCAGGAAAACAAGCTGCTGATCCCGGCAACCTTCTCACCGGTTCGGTAGTCGAGGCCAAGCTCCGCCACCCGCCGGTCGATCATGAAACAGGCGGCGGGCGGCGGTCATTTCAGCGCAAGAAAACGCGCCGTCGCTGGTCGGGCGGCTCGGTTGGACCAGGCTCAGCCCGCTTCGGGTTCGCCGTCCCAGTAGTCGAGCGTGCCGCTTCCGGCGCGGAAGAGGCCGAAGCGGCGGAAGCCGATTGGGCTTGTCGGATCGGCGACACCAGCGCCGATCTTGCCCGAATCTGGATACTCGACGATCTCCGCCCCGAGCATTGTCGAGATGCAGAGATAGACGAGCGGTTCTGTCGCTGAGACGTTGACCATTTGGTGTGCGTGCGCGAGTCCGGTCGGCAGCGCAATCCAGTCCCCCGGCCGCACGGCGACGCGCGCGTCGCCGATCCGCGCCTCTCCGGAACCGGAGAGGACATATATCGCCTCTTCGTTGACATTATGGGCGTGGCGGGGGAAGGAGACCCCGCCCGGCGCCACCTCGGTCAGGGTCGCGCCGAGCGCCGAGCTGCCGGCGGGCTTGCCGAGTTGGCGCAGCCGCATGTTGTGCCGGCCTTTGATCATTTCGCGGGCATCGACTTCGTCGGCGTTGCGCACATTTGGATGTCGCATTGCTCCTCGCTCCCGTAGTTGATTCACCTGATCTCCTCGTAACCCCTGCCCGCGCCCAAATACCGTTGTCAGGGAAACGCGAAAGGCCGACGATCGTTCTGCCCCGCTGAGCATTCGGGAATACGAGTTTATGCCACTTAGCCCGTCCGATCGCGCCTTCTTGAGGCAGCTTTACGCTAACCTCGCGGACGAGGCACTCGAGCCGGATAGCCGATTCTACGAACCGGTCTATCAACGGCTCGGGCTTGAGGATCCTGTGCAAGAGATATCTACACGGATCGACTTCGACGGCGTGGAAAGCATTCGCTTGTTCTCGGGATTCCGGGGTTCGGGTAAGACGACGGAACTGCACCGCCTGCAGCGAGTGCTCGAGGAGCGCGGCTACTTCGTCCTGTATGCTGATGCGCTGAACTATGTGAACGCAGCCGAGCCTATCGAAATCACTAATCTGCTGATGGTGATGGCGGGTGCGTTCAGCGATGCGCTGGAAGACAAGCTCGGCAGCGATATTGCCCGCGAGACGTTCTGGGACCGGATATGGACGTTTCTCAATACTGAGATCAATCTCAAGGAAGTCGCCGCCAAGGTTGGTTACGAGACACCCGCCAAAGAGTTGTTTGGTAGCGTTAAAACGGGTCTCGATTTGAAATTCGAGCTAAAGTCTGCAACAAATTTCCGCAGACAATTGCAAGGGTTTTTAGCAAATAAGCTCAAGGAACTTAAGAATAATGTCGACCGGTTCTTTGAAGACGGGATCAAGGAGATACGGAAAGCGCGCGGTGAAAGCACCAAGTGGTCTTTATCTTTGACCAACTAGAGCAGCTTCGCGGCACCTTGCAGACCGAGCAGGATGCGATTCGGAGCGTAGAACGTATTTTTGCCATTCATGTCGATCTGCTGAAAATTCCGTATGTGCACGCGGTCTTCACAGTGCCGTCATGGCTGAAATTTGTGCTGCCTGGAACCGTCCAGATCGCACTATTATCCACCGTGCATCTGTGGAAGAACGATCCAAGACGTACCCGCTGCAAGCCGACGTGGGAAGTTTTCCGCTCTCTGGTGGAGCGCAGGCTTCGCGAGGAAGGTTTGCAGCTCCTCTTTGGAAAACAAGCAGGGGGGCAAAAGCTCGTCGATGACGTGATCGGCGTGTGCGGCGGACATTTCCGCGATCTGCTGCGGCTGTTACGGGACACGGTGGTACGAGCGACCAAATCTTCCGGTCCCCGCCACGGTGATTGCAAACGCCATCAACGCCGCGCGTCGCGATTTTCTACCCATAGCGCAGGACGACGCTCGCTGGCTTGCAGAAATCGCAAGGGTGCGCGCCACCGCACTGCCCAGCACAGAGGCCACCCCAGTAAACAGGCTGGCAAGATTTCTCGACAGTCATTTCGTCCTTTATTTCGTTAACGCGGACGAGTGGTACGATATTCACCCGCTAATCCGGAACGAGGTCGCTGAGGTAGTGCAGGCGGTCGCTCCGACCCCATCTTCCTGAGGAGGATAGCTCACGGGGTCCGCTTAATGGACAAAAGCAGCGCACTCGTTCGACGGTATGGCCAAACTGCGGCCAGTGAGTGGCAGCGCGTACTAAACCACTTCGCTTTAGGCGAGGGGTTCGCACTCATTGTACTCGTCGTCCCAGATCGCGACGGTGCGCGACTCTGTCGCGATGAGCTCGAGAGACTGCTGGCCGCCCAGGGCAGTCTTTTGACCCGCTCCGAGCCTACGACACCGGACCAGCTCGTACGGCTCTCAAATTCGCTACTAGACCCGCCGTCTGGTCTAAACACTGGCGCCGTATGGATCGCGGCCGTCGTGCCGCACAGCGCACTAGACTTCCACGCTTGGGAAGCGGCTTGGCGTCGTGCGCTGGAGGGCCTGAATCAGCAGCGCAACCCCTTGCGGCGACATTTTGAGTGTCCGGTGATCATTGTGGCCTCACCCTGGATCGTGCCGCTTTTCCGGGAAGTCGCCCCCGATCTCTGGTCGGTTCGGTCACAAGTCGTATGGATAGAGCCCGATCGCGAGCTCGATCGTCGGCGGTCTAGTGAAACCGAGCACGCTTCCACCCGATCGGAACCGTTGCCCAGGCTCGACGCACCAGATCCCGGGCTCGCCATGAAAGAGGCGGAGCGCTTGCGAGGGGTGCCAGGTCGAGAGCGCGAGTTCGCAGCGATGTTGACGCGGGCGGGTGTTGGTCTCCTTGGCCGTGGCGATCCTGTCGCCGCCGAAACGATCCTGCGGGAAGCAGCCGACTTGTTGGCGATTGCCGGAGACGCGCTCTCGCGTGGCATCACGATGCATGAGCTCGGCAGCGCGATCCTGGATCAGGGCCGCGCCGCGGAGGCGGAGGAGACCTTCCGCCGGGCGCTGGTGCTCGCAGAGGAAGGCGGCGGCTCAGAGGACGTTCTCGGCCCAATCCGGGAGGATCTGCAGAAGGTAAAGTTGTCTAGGTCTTCGTCGAATCGCCGGTCCAGCCGGCGTTCGACGTAACTCTTGACCGGCAATTGCGGTGTTTAAATTCTGGAGCCTCGAACTATAGCAGAAGTTGACAGTTCTCGGCTCTGAGCGCTGTCCCGCAGATGCCGGACGCTCGCAAGACTCGCGGAAACTTGGTCTTGGTTACGATCAGTCGGTTGGAAAAAGCGGCTTAGTAGCTGGAGATCTCGATCGAATTCTGGTCCGGGTCGTCGATATAGACCGATTGGATCGTGCCGATTGCCCCGGCGCGTGGTCCCTGCATGCGGACTGGCACGCCGCAGCTTTCGAGATGGGCTGTCACCTCGCCGATCGGCGCCTCGGTGATGAAGCAGATATGCGCCGGCAGGCGTTTTTCGCCGCTCATCGCCATCGCGCCGCCGGCGGCATCGAGATGGATCTTCTGCTGGCCGAAATAGAGCGCGGCGCGGCCTTCGCCCATACTCTCGGTCTTCATGCCGAGCACGCGGCTGTAGAATTCCACACTACGGTCGATATCGGCGACGGTCAGGTTCAGATGGTCTATGCGCTCGATCTTCATGGCCGGCCTCGTCGGTTTGAGGAGGTCCAAAGCTTGCCATGAGATAGAGCGTCTGGCCAGCCCAACCGCGCCAGCTGTATCTTGGGACGGTTCGGAGAGGAGCTCGGCATGCCGTTCGGCCTGGGGCGTATAGGACAGATCGCGCTAGCCGTCCGCGACGTGGATAAGGCCGAGGCATTTTACGAGGACACACTCGGCCTACGAAAATTATACCGATACGGAGATCTGACTTTCTTTGACTGCTGCGGTGTACGTTTGCTTCTAGAGAAAGCGCACGACCCGGACAACGCGCATCACGGGTCGCCAATATATTTTAGCTGTCATGACATCGCACTAGCGGTCAGAGAGCTGCAGGCGCGTGGTGTATCCTTCAGCGCGCCACCCCATCTCATCGCAAAGATGGATGACCACGACCTCTGGATGGCGTTCTTCAACGACCCTGATGGTCATATCCTTGCACTAATGCATGAGGCGCCCAAGGATTACTGTCCGCCAGCTGTGGCGCTGAATGGGCCATCTGGCGCGCGGTAAATTAGGTTTGGTGGTCATGGATCGTGGGATAGCTCTCCGCATCGGCCAGGCCGTCACTCGCTACTCCGGCGACTTCACTGACCCCGACCACAACAGCGCGGTGGTCCGTCAACCCGGTACCCCGCGCTCTATGCACCGGGGCGCGGGAGCCCATGTCAGTATTTCACTCGATTACCTCATCGGCACGAACGAGGATTGCCGAAGGTACCGTGATCCCAAGTTTACGAGCGGTTTGGGTATTGACGCGGAAGTAAAAGCGATCCGGCGCGACCAGCGGCAAGTCCGCCGGCTTCGCCCCATGTAGAATCTTGTCGACATAATCGGCCGCAATCGGCGCGAGATCCGCCATCTCCGGCCCATAGGCCAGCAGGGCACCGGCTCTTGTCGCCGCCTGGTATTCATACATCGACGGCAGGCCATGGTCGGCAAAGAAGTCGATCATCGCCTTCCCCCTGCGGGCCGTAGCGGGTCGCTGACGACAATGACAGCATCAGGCGGATCGCCCGCTAATGCCACGAGTGTAGCGTCGATCTCCCCAACGTTCTCGACCGGCAACTGTACGATGGTGATGCCGAGCACCGGAGCGCTCGCAACCGAAGCTCGCGCGCGCAGCTCCATCGAGCGGTCTCCGCCGTTCCAAATGATCGCCACACGCGCTGCCGTCGGCACCGCCTCCTTGAGCAATTGAAGCCGCTTGCCGGTCAGTTCGGTCGACAGCTCGGTTACTCCTGTGATGTTGGCGCCGGGATGGGCTATATTGGTGACCAAGCCAAGCCCGACCGGATCGCCGACCTCCCAGAGGACAATCGGGATCGTCGTCGTTGCCTGCCGTAAAGCGTCGGCGGCTTGCCCGCCGCCGGCGATGATGACGTCAGGCTGGAAGCTTATGATCTCGGCCGCCAATTCCGGCATGCGCTCCGGTTCACCCTCGGCGGAGCGCGAGAGAATGAGGGTGTTGCGGCCCTCGACATAGCCATGTGCCGCCAAGGCATGAATAAGCACCGGTTGCGAAGGGCGCGCGGTCAACGAGAGAGTGGCTATGCGGTAGGTCTTGTCGGGTTGCTGCGCATGAGCAGCGAGCGGCCACCCGACTAACATGCTGCCGGCAAATTTGACGAACGAGCGGCGCCTCATACCGGCCTCTCGATGTCGTAGAAGGCAGGAAATATCGCCCAACAGAGCCGTTTTGGATAGGTCGGGTTTTCCAAACGGTGGCATTACCGGATAGGCAGCAGGGCTGCAGTCGTGGCAAGCTTGCGCGATGCTGTCCGAGCAGCAAGCCCGCTTTCTGGCCAGTTGCAGGGTTGGTCATCTCGCAACCGCCGATGCGCGGGCAACACCGCATCTCGTGCCGGTGTGCTTTGTCGTGAGCGAGGGTGCGCTCTATATCACGATCGACCAAAAGCCGAAGGGCGACCCGCGGGCGCTGAAGCGCCTCAAAAACATCAGCGAAAATCCGGTCGCCGCGTTCGTCGCCGATCGCTATGACGAGGACTGGAACCGGCTCGGCTGGGTCATGCTGCGCGGCCCGGCCGAGATCCTCGCGCAGGGCGCCGAACACGACCGGGCGCAGGCGCTGCTCCGGTCGCGCTACCGCCAGTATCAGGGGATGGAGCTCGCCGGCCTCCCGGTCATCGCCATCCGCATCGCGCGCGTGACAAGCTGGGGGAACCTCGCTGTCGACGAGGGCTGAGCTTGCGCGGCCGGTGCGCCCGATAAAAGGCTAAGTTTCGCGGTAGGGTCACCGCTGCGGATCGGCGCTTTTTTATGTGATTTCGACACGATGATTTTCGCGGTCAATTCCCGTAATTCCCGGTTCGACGGATTTAATTCCCGATTAGGCCGTCGCAAATTCCCGTTTAGCACGCCTACGGGAATGGCTCGCAACGGCTTGATTTGCCTTGTCCTTTTCGCGGCCAAACAGCGTTTGGAAGGGGAAATCGGCGAAAATTCCCGTCTCAACGGGAAAAACCGGGAAGCGCGAGCGGGGCGGGAGGCTGGCCGAAGGCGATAGATCGCGGCTAAATTCGTCCACGGCAGACCAGAGCAGGAATTGGGGAGAGGGAAGATGGATTTTGGCGCGTCGATGTTTTTCACCGATTACTCGATGACCCCCGCCGAGCTCGGGCAGGCGCTCGAGGCGCGCGGGTTCGAGTCGGTTTGGGCGCCCGAGCACTCGCATATCCCGAGCTCGCGCTTGACGCCGCCGGCGGGAGGCGGCGAGCTCGGCAAGCAATATTACGACGTGATGGACCCGTTCGTCACATTGACCGCGGCAGCGATGGCGACAAAGAGTTTGAAGGTCGCAACCGGCGTGTGCCTCGTCATCCAGCGCGACACGATCCAGACGGCCAAGCTCGTCGCCTCGATCGACCACGTCTCGGGCGGCAGGTTTCTGTTCGGCATCGGCGGCGGCTGGAACCAGGACGAAATCGAGAGCCACGGCACCGTCTTCAAAACCCGCTTCAAAAAAATGCGGGAGCAGATCGAGGCGATGAAGGAGATCTGGACGCGGTCCGAGCCCGAGTATCACGGCGAGCTCGTCAACGTCCCGAAGATGCGGACCTGGCCAAAACCGGTCCAAAAACCCAATCCGCCGGTCATCGTCGGCGGCGCCTTCCCGCACAGCGCACGGCGCGCGATCCGCTATGGCGACGGCTGGGTCCCCAATGCGAGCCGGCCGCACTATACCGATGTCACCGAGTTCCTGCCGGAGTTCCGCGAGATGGCAACCGAAGCCGGGCGCGACCCGGCGACCATCCCGGTCACGATTTTCGGGGCGCCGGAAAACCCCGATCGGCTGAAGCGCTATCGCGACCAGGGGATCGCGCGGGCGGTGGTGACGTTACCCTCGGCGCCCAATGCCGAGATCCTGCCGGTGCTCGACCGTTGGGCTACGCTCATTCGTCAGACCTTGCACTGATCCGAGGAGAGAATGACGCTGACCCTCGAACAAGCTTCGATCATCGTCGACAAGGCATTGGCGAAGGGACGCGAGCTCGGCCTCAAACCGCTGACCGTGGCGGTGCTCGACGCCGGCGGCCACCTGACGGCGCTAAAGCGGGAAGACGGTTCAAGCTTGCTGCGGCCCGAGATTGCCGGCGGCAAGGCGTGGGGCGCTCTGGGCATGGGCTTCGGTGGACGCGAATTCGCCCGCCGCACCGCCGCCAACCCGGCCTTCGTCCAGGCACTCAGCGCCGCGTCCGGCGGGCGCACCATCCCGGTGCCGGGCGGCGTGCTGATCCGTGACAAGGCCGGCGAGATCATCGGGGCCGTCGGGATCAGCGGGGACACCTCGGAGAACGACGAAACCTGTGCGGTTTACGGCATCAACAGCGCCGGACTCGTGGCCGACACCGGTGATCCAGCATAGAGGCGTTAAGCCTGTCGCCCGTAAATCCGCAGGTTGTATGCAGGTTAACCATTTTATTAAAGGTTGATTTAGTATCGAATTTGTAATAATTGTGTCCTGCACACGCCTTGTAGGAGATATGCGTGCAGGACAATGTCGCTCGCACTCACAGGATCGCCATTGTCTCCGGACTCACTCGATTTGCTGTGTCCCTACAAAAAAGGGCGCGAGGAGGGTGATGGGCGATCCGCCCAGCGCCGCCTCGGGCAAACACCTCGCCTCCGGGCGCGACGCTGGGGATGGTCGTAGCGGGCGTGCTGGTTCCGAGAACGTCGAGTGGTTCGACGCGACGTGGAACCCGACGGCGGGTTGCTCACTAGATAGTCCCGGTTGCGAGCACTGCTATGCCATGCGAATAGCCGCTCAGCTCGCCCGAATGGGGGGTAAGACCGGTGAACGTTATGCGGGGCTCACCACGACGGAGCGGTTCGGCCCGATATGGACGGGAGAAATGCGGGTCGCTGAAGATCTGCTGACTTGGCCGCTCCTGCGGCGTCGTCCACGCCGCATCGCTGTCAACTTGATGTCGGAGCTGTTTCACGAGAATCTCGCCACCGCGAGCGTCGATCTAGTGCATGCGGTGATGAGGGCGGCGCATTGGCACCAGTTTCTGGTGCTGACGAAGCGCGCCGGGCGGATGCGCGCCTATTACAACGACCCGGAGACGCCTCACCGCATTGCCGAGAAGTCCGATCTGCTGTCGTCGCTGCTTTTGCCCGCTGCCGGCCGCCGTGGCGGTTCATCCCACAGGGCCGATCGGGCAGTGCCCGCTGGAGGCCGAGACGCCTGGCCGCTGTCCAATCTCTGGCTTGGCGTCTCGGTCGAGGATCAAGACCGCATGGCCCGAGTGAGTGATCTCCTCCAAACCCCTGCCACCACCCGTTGGGTCTGCTTCGAGCCCTTGCTCGACTGGGTTCGGCCAGAAGCCGTCATTGTTGGCGAGGGCTATTTTGACGCCTTTCGGGGCACCCATTACACCATTGATGGGCGCGGTCGGACAGTCCCGATTGAAGGGCCGCCTTGGCGGCCGCTCGACTGGGTGGTCGCTGGGGGCGAGATCGGCGTCGGAGCCCGACCGATGTACGCTGGATGGGTTCGCAAGATCCGAGACAATTGCGTCTCGACCGGGATCCCGTTCTTTTTCAAGCAATGGGGCGAGTGGACCCCTGAGGGTGACGCATCGGGCGAGCCGATGACCCGCGTCGGTAAACGCGCCGCGGGTCGGCTGCTCGACGGCCGCACCTGGGATCAAATACCGGGCGAAACGCGACCGGGATGAGACGTTCCCCAAGTGTGCGGAATACGCTCAATTTCTATTTTGGGTAGACGCGCTGGTAGACGCCTGGCGAACCGTCGTCGTGCCGCAAATTTGGCTGCACTCGCCGGGTCCAAGGGTTGCTCACCCGAGCCCGGCTCCAGGCCTCCGTTTCTGACACCCGCGCGTGCTCGAACTCATAGACCGTTAGGTATTTGGGCTGGCCCTCGACCGCGACAAACCGGCGGGCGCCAAGACAGCCCGGCACCGCCAGATAGCCCGGGATGTAGGCGGTGTTGTACCAGGCGTTGAACTCCTCCTCGATCGCGGACGAGATGTCGATCCGTCCCATCTGCAGAAACGGGGCCATCTCAACGGTCTGCTCGATCGGATTGGTATGCACGGGAAAAATCTGCCGATAGGCGGTGCGCAGAAAATTGCGCCCGATCCGGCTCGTTCCAGTCTTTGCCCGCTGTGGCGAGGGCTGATACTTGACACTATCGAGGTAAGCCGTGCTGCGGAGCACGTTGTGGTCCTCGAGCTCATACATCGCTAGATATTTCGGCGCCCCTTTGACTGCCACATAGCGCCCCGCGCTAAGAAAGCCCGGTACCTGGAGCAGCCGGGCGATATGCTCCTCGTCATACCATTGATTGAATTCGGCCTCGAATTCGGGATCGATGTCCGTCC